>ERZ650308.13-NODE-13-length-113117-cov-9.515186_pt1 | contig 113117 bp, 106 predicted proteins | sample MGYA00376244_ERZ650308 | MGnify/ENA primary metagenome ERZ650308 (study PRJEB26733, sample SAMN07839295) | wastewater metagenome | biome: small river; feature: stream; material: water | place: USA: North Carolina | collected 2016-04-26 ... | reverse complement strand
ACCAATGGAATATATTGGATATACGAATAGTGAAGTATTTATAACTTGGGTTAAGAGTTTCTTATGTAGAGAACTTAAACCAAATCAAACCGTAGTAATGGATAATGCTAGCTTCCATAAGTCTACCAAAGTAAGAGAGTTGATTGAGGAAGCTGGTTGTAAGCTAATTTACTTACCACCATATTCACCAGACTTAAATCCGATTGAACATGTATGGGCTAATTTGAAAAGAATGATAAGATTTCACCCTAATAGAGAGAAAGACATACATAGTGCAATATCTGAATCTATAGGCAGTTTGTTTATGGGGTAACTATAATGTAATTTGTTTTGCTGGCCCTGGACAAATGGACAGTTTGCGTTTTAATCCACAGAGTTATTTCGAGCCTGACTTTGAAAAACCAATTACCGCATTACTAGATGTATTGCAGAATAATCAATTAATTGATTTTGCGGAAGTTGCATTACTTGGGATTAGTTTTGGTGGCTATTTTGCGGCGCGTGCGGCTTGTTATGATGGGAGAATTAAGGCGTTAATTGCCAACTCTCCGATTTCAGATTTAAAGAAATATGTTCTGGGTTTTTCTGAGTCGGACGAAAGTGATGTGAATGCTGAAGATGATTTTAGCTATGATGATATTCCGCATATTCCTGATGAAGTAATGCCGCCAAGTCTTAAAGAGTTAACCGCTAATCTATTGTTACGTTTTGGTAATCGTTCAATGCAACAAACACTTACGTATTTAAAAGAATTTAATATTCAAAATCAGTTACAGCAAATTTGCTGCCCAGTTTTGGCCTTAATTGGTGCAGGAGAGGGTGGTGAGCCACTTAAGCAACTTGATGAATTTGCTGAGAACGTATCAGGTGCTGTTTTAAGCTATCAATTTAGTCTTGAAGATGGGGCTGATACGCATTGCCAAGTTACAAACTTAAACTTCTCTAATTGTGTGATTTATGATTGGTTGGATGAAGTATTTAAAGTTTAAGTATTTTGAATAAAAATTAATCTCTATCATATAGCAAAAAGTTAGTAAACTTGTTGAATAAGGATACAGCTAGAATTTAATTAAGTTATTACATGTGATAACCCAAGATAAGTTTTAAGTGATGGTAGTTTTGAGGTTGGAAATATCTCTGGAGCAAAAGTACTCCAGCTTAATTGGGGCTCTAGGTCTAAATTAATTATTGAAGTCTCCAATGGAAAAGCCTGTAATAAAGGTTTTGGGTTAAATTTGGGGCGCTCTTTTTGTAATGCTAAATCTGCCAATTTGTTTATTGAATTTAGTTGTGCTATATTAGCAAAAGTTACCTCTCTATCTGTTGAGTTAAAGTAATCTGTAAATTTGAAGATGTTTCCGTGCAATGGTTGATTGTTAACTAGCATTAAAGTAGGTATCCCATATGCTTCACTAATGATTACTCCGTGTAGAGACGTTGACAGAATAATTTCACAGGATAACAATTCGCGTATAACTATTTCCACTGGCTGCTCCAAATTAATTATTTTTACAGAGCTGTCTTGAGAGTATCTATGCGAAAGTTCAACATAATGTGAATAGTGGGATATAATTCCAACCTGATGACGTTTTGGAATGTCATTTCTAACTAAATATGGTAATAGTATAGCGGGGTCTCCATATACAGTAGGGCACTCAATTTCATTTTTAATTAATAATTGTTGTGTTTGTGGTCCACGTACAGCTAAGTATTTAACATCGCGACAGCGATTAGCAAAAATGATATGACTGGGGTTTAAAAGTCCTGAACCCCAGACATAATCATGATCACGCAGCGCAAAAAATATTGATCCAATTGCTAATAATTTGTGTGATGCAAAGCTGTGTTTGATTTGATGTTTGCTAAGTAGGCTTACTATTAGTGGTGATAAGATATCGCCAAAGTTGCTAATATAAGCTGGCTTACCATTTAATGAGCGCTTAATTGCCATTGGTATACCTGAGAAGCCTTCCCACCAGTATAATGGTATTGTTGTAGAGTTAAGTACCATTATTATCTCCTAAAATTGAATGCATTGTTGTTCGATTAAGTCCAGTACCGAATTTTCTGTGGCCTGAAAAGCTATTTCATGGCTATATTTTTTGCAGCGATCTAATAATTGTTGGTCGTTTAGCATTGATTCAACTATTATACTTCCATCATTAATATTAAAACAATCTGGAGCTATCGTTTTAGCGCACCCTAATTGTGATAAGCGCTGAGCGTTATCTGGTTGATCAAAAAGTAATGGAACAATTAATTGCGGTAAACCATGAGAAAGTGTAAGAGCCATGGTGCCTATTCCACCATGGTGGATAACTCCGATCAAATGTGGTAATAATTGATTAAGGTTTGCATAACTAAGGTGTAACTCAAGATTTGCTTGTAACGATGGAACTTGATCTGTAAATGATGTCAGTAATATAATTCGTCGGTTTAATTTACGTGCAATTAACAGAGCTGTATTCAATAATTGTGCGCACTGCTTCATTCCTGTGCCAAATGTTGCTAATAGCGGAGGAGATCCAGCAGCTAAAAATTCCATTACTTCAGGTGGTAATTTTGTATCAAAGCGATTTTGTGAGTGAATGAAACCAATTGGTTTTATCGATAACTCCATGGATGAATCAAACCAAGCTGGATAGAGTCCAATGTTAATTTCGTTGGCAAATAACCATTTGAAGATATCTGTATTAAGCTGCTCTAAACCAAGTTTATTACGAACTGGATTGATTTTAGCTAACATTTTTGGACGAAGCAAGCAGCGATAAATTAATTGACGAATTTTATGCTGCAACCATTTTTTTGTATGAGTAATAAGATTTTCACTCACAAGACTAGTTTGAAGGTTATTTATAGTTACAGGTTGTAATGCAATTAAGATTAATTTAAATTTCATTGCTTCACTGGCCAAACGTGCGCCAAACATCAATCTGCTAGCGATTATTATTGTTGTAGCAGGATCAAATTGAGTTAGTACCTCATAAGAAGTTTGCATGGTGCCGTAACTTAAATGTTTAAAGACGCTACGTAAGCATTGCTTGGGATTACAACTATTTGGGTCATTAACAAATATTGTATAATTATTTTGTGGTGTACCATTAATAAATATTAATCCAGAGGATTCAATTAAATTTTCATAGTGCGGGTCAGATACGCAATAAACTTTGTAACCTCGTTTTAGCAATCCAACGCCCAAAACTATAAATGGATCAATGTCGCCACGGGTTCCAACGGAAACAATAACGATGTTTTTTTTAACTGTTGTCATATTAGACCTAATCTAAGCAAATTGTTTAATTTTACGTTGGTAAATTAAAACGAATACAAGATGTATAATTGTTACTATCATGAGAACGCCCCAGCTAGTTAACTTTGACTGAACTATAGTGCAGATCAGGCTTGCGATAAGAATATATAACGCACTCATGACAGTTACTGTTGCCATTATCCTTGAACGAAGATGGTCAGGTGATAACACTTGCAACTCAGTATAGCAAGTAATTGCATAAAATCCAGCAGCAATACTTTTTAATAAAAAGAGCACCAGTATTAATTTACCAATAGAGGTTGTGATAAAGCTATTGATAATAATGGTGTGACGTATATGAGAATCATGATATTGAGTTAAGAAGTAAAAATTAATAATCGTCATTACTAATCCACTATACAGTATTGTTTTAGGTTTTAATGAACCATTATTGAGACGCGCACAAATAATTGCCCCTAGAGCAATTCCAGCTGCATCAACCCCCAATATTAAGCTTAGAACTTTATTTGATGCACCAATGTAGTTGGCAACAAATAATGCCAATAGACTGGTATTTAATGCTAAATAGGCCCAAAACCAAGATAGTATGTGGAGGTTAAGGCGAATTAATTTATTTTGCGCCACCTGCTTATATAAGCGGTATGAATCAATGATTGGATTTTTACTATAACTAATAGCAGTGCATTTACTGGTTGTAACTGGGAGTAAGGTTAGACTGGCGATAGAACTTATTATCCCACAACCAAGGCTCAGATAAATAATTATTGTTGGTTGATTTATCGCTGCAAGGTAGCTTCCAGTTACTTGGCCTGCTAAAATTGAAATGAACGCACTAAATGTAATGTAGCTTGTTGCAATTCCAATGTGTTCTTTGCCTAAATATGATGGTAAGATTGAATATTTTATTGGGTGCAGAAAGGTTAATTGTACACTAATGGCAATCATAGCGATTACCAGCAATGGAAAAATATGTAGGTATATTGCAATCATGGCAATTAATGCAATTAGCACTTGGCCAATTGAGATACTACGTAACACTTTAACTTTATTATAACTATCGCTTATTTTACCTGAATACGATGATAAAAGTAATATTGGGAGCACGATCACAAAATTTATTAGGCTAATTATTTGAGAGTTCTTTAGTCCTAAATGTTGTAGAGCAGCAAAAGCAATAAAGGTTGTGGTGAGACTTTTAAATAAATTTTCACAGAATTCAGCACAAAATTGTATTGTTACAATAGGAAGAATTATGCGGTTTGTTTTTGACATGAATATTCTCAATGATGATCAATTTTGATATTGAATAAGTGTTATTAAGTATCTCTTATGATACATAAAATATGCTTCAATGACCACCAAAGAAACTGCTTAGCGTTGCTGATAAATGGTCAATCTGTTGTTCACGCTGTTGTTGCAAGTTTTGGGCTATTTCTTGATTATGCTGATGTATTCCACCCAAATTGATAAAAATGGAGAATGATACAAAAAATACAATACTAAGTACCCATTTAATTATAGTCTTATTCATGAGATTTATCTCCCGATGCATCGGATTTAGGCATTAAAAATATTGGTTTTAAACTACGCTGAACAAAAACATCTTTAAAAATTGCGGCAAATTCATGGAAATATAATACGAATGGATTATTTGAGTTAACAGGTGTCACAACTCCATATACAGGCTTCTCTATTTCTGGTGTGTAGCTTCCGAACAAGTGATCCCAAATAATTAAAACCCCGCCATAGTTTTTATCTAAATATTGCTGGTTGCTTGCATGATGAACACGATGATTAGAAGGTGAATTAAATATTTTATCAAACCATCCTAGCTTACCAATAATTTCGGTATGTACCCATGTTTGATAAAAAAGCAAAAATGCCTGCATTGCAATTACATGAGAAGGTTTAAATCCTAACCAGCATAAAGGTAAAAGTAAAATCCAAGCAAAAGAAATAGTTGAAATTACATTTTCACGAACTTCGACTGAAATATTATAGTGGCTGGCTGAATGATGTGTAACATGTGTCGCCCATCCCCATCTACATTCATGTATGTAACGATGCTGCCAATAGTACATAAAATCTTGAAGAATAAAGAGTATTAGTACATAGGAGATTTTGGAAAGCCCAACTACCCAGTGAGAACCAAAGTCGTATACAATATCCATAATGTTTTTTAACACGAAGCTAATAATTAAAAAAGAAGCATTAGCATTAATAAATAAAATCCAAAAATTCACTAAAGTTTGTTCACTGTCATGGACTTTTATTTTTTTAAATTTTGCGATTTGCCATTCTATTAAAGTAAGTAAGGCAATAAAAGACATGTATAATAACAAATGAAGTGAATGTGCATTTAGATATAATTTCATTTTGTAATACCTATATTAATAATTCATAAATTTAAGACTAAATAGTTAATCAGGCGGTTATAGAGTTTTTCTCTTACATTTTTTTATTAATTACACAAAGCTATTATGCTGATTAAAAATCTTATAATGTGGGCGTTATTTTACATCATAATTAATTGTATTTGTCATTATTAGCAAAATATGAGTCGAGTATTTGATACACTAAAACTTTGGCAGATTGTTGTGTGTAATCTCATTCGTTGGATATAACTATTATATAAAATATCCAGTAATAATATATACTTTTGAGGTATGTATTATAAAGTCTGATATATTGAGATGAAATCTATAATGTTTTTTATTTTGAATGTTTCTAGGCATCTTTATCATGTAACTGTGTAAGCCTAGGATTGTATCTTAGGCTTTTTATCTTTACTTTAACTAGTTAGCTTGTAGCATTTAGCTTGTAGCATTTTGTATTAATAAATTAAGAGAATTTATCCAATAATTTATAATAATAAGTTCCCGCTTTAAGCGTCATATCTTGAATAAATTTAGATTTGGTAAATCCAAAAGGTTTAATTTGTGCAAATAAATTTAGATTGCTACTATTGCCATTGATTGCATCGGCAAACATTTTTCCAGTTAAGTTGCTCAACGCCAAGCCTTGTCCAGAATACGCTTTGGCATAATAAACACTGTTGTTATGAGTACGACCAATCACAGGAGCTAAATTAAGTGAGAAACTTTCTGTCCCTTGCCAGAAATTTTGCACTTTTACGCCAGCTAGCTGTGGATAGGTGTAAATTAATTCACGATAAAGTGTTTGTTCGACAGTTTTTAAATTAAACTCACCAAAAACATCTCCACCACCGAAAAGTAGATTATTTCCTTCAGTCAGACGAAAGTAGTTCATCACCCGCCGCGTATCGAAAACTGCCATACGGTTGGTTAGTAAAGATTTAACTATTTTGTCATCAAGCTTTTCGGTTGCCATAATAAATGTTTCCATACTCATCGAAGTAGATTGTAAGTCGGGTAAGAATTTATCATTACCATAGTTTGCCGCAAGAACTATATTTTTGGCATTAATTTTATATTTGTCATTGACTATAATTGTATGTAGTTTATCATCATTAAATTCAATTGAAGTAGCTGGACTATTTTCAAAAATACTAATATTAGGTGTGCTTTTAAGCACTTGAGCTAAGGCTAGGGCGTAGTTTAATGGATTCATATGTCCATTGCCTTTATCATATAATAAACCATGATAAATTGCTGAGCCAGTTAACTCAGTAGCTTGTTTAGCATCATAGAGTTGAATGTCTTTATAGCCGTATTTTTTGGAAATAATTTCTAACTCTTCTTCGAGAGCTTCTAAGTGATCTGCTTTGTACGCTGCAATTCCAATTCCAGATTGCCAGCCACAATTGATATTATATTTTTGAATGTTGGATTTTACGATGTTGACTGCATCTAGTGATAGATTCCAGAATTTTTTGGCAACCTCATCACCAAATTTTTCTTCAAAGAATGCCATTTCACATTCGTAGGAATTAGATACTTGCCCGCCGTTTACACCACTGGCTTTAGCCGCCAGAGTTCCAGCTTCAAGTAAAATAACTTTATGATTTTGATTGGCTAAATGTAAAGCGGTAGATATTCCAGTCAAGCCACCGCCAATAATGCAGACATCGTAGTTGTCATCATGATCTAATTTAGGGAAATCAATTTGATATACTTGTGCAGAGCGATAGTAGGGTTTTTCAAGTGAATTGGTAAAAGCCATGTCTGCAACATTATTTAAGGTTTCTTGTTCCAAATTAATTTTGTCTGGAAATAATCTGCCAAGTACGTAACCACTACCAAGAGCTCCAGCAATTTTTAGTAAATTGCGGCGTGATGTGTTAAATTTACTATCATCATTCATAATTAATCCTTTCAGTAGTAGATTGCCAATTGAGAATTATTGTAACATAACTTTCTACTACTGAGATGTATACGAATGTTTAATTTTAACTAATATTATGAATTTATATTTTTTGAATTAGCATGTTATTCGCGGTAGGTCTTATCAACAATAGTCGCGCACACACCAGCTCCAGTTACATTGGTCATTGTACGCATCATATCAATGATCTTATCAATTCCAATTACCAACGCTAGCCCTTGTAGTGGTAATCCAACACTGGTGAGTACAACTGTAGTCATAATTGAGGCAGTTCCAGGTACGCCAGCGGTTCCAATGGTTGCGATTGCAGCCGTAATTACGATTAAAATATATTGTTGAACCGATAGATCAATTCCAAAAATTTGTGCGGTGAGGATACACACAATAGCGGGATAGATTGCACCACAACCATCCATTTTCATAGTAGCTCCAAGTGGTGCCACAAAGCCAGCAACGCGCTCACTAATTTTTACACGGTCAACCAAAGTTTCAAGGGTAACCGGTAAAGTTCCTAAGCTTGATTGAGTGGTAAATCCAGTAATCATTGCAGGGCAAAATTGCTTGAAAAAACTAATTGGATTACGTTTGGCAAATAATGCTAATAAAACGCCATAAACGATTAATTGCACAGCACAAGCCGCATAAATTGCGACGATAAATTTGCCCAGTGGTAATAATGTTTCAATTCCGTATTGATTCCCAACTGGTACTAATAATGCAAATATTCCATATGGTGATAAGCGTACTATTTTACGCGTGATTGTAAACATAACTTGAGCGAACTCTTCAAAGAAAACTCGTACCGTATTACCTTTTTCGCCAATAGATGTTAGCCCAAGTCCAAAAAATATTGCAAAAATAATCACTGGAATAACTTTGCCATCTGCAATTTGACCAATCAAATTACCAGGTACCATATCCAAAAACGTTCCACTAATGCTTGGAATTACGCGAGGATTATAATTGCTAACCTCTTGCGTAAGTGTAAGTCCAGCACCAGGATTAAAAATACTGCCTATGGTAATTCCAACCGTTGCAGCGATTACGGCAGTAATCATAAACCATAGTAGTGTTCTCGTTCCCAAACGCTTAACGAGTGTAATATTGTCTAGTTTAGCGAAGCTTGAGACGATTGTAGAAAAAGTTAACGGAATAATTACTAATTTCAGTAATTTTAAGAATCCATCACCAAAAGGTACAATAAAATCTACGGCATTTTGTGGGAGAAAATGTCCAGCTGTTAAGCCTAAGATTAATGCCAATAAGCATTGATTGCCAAAGCCGAGTTTAGGCATACTAATTTCCAATTAAAAATTTATGAGGGCAAAAATTGTATCATATAAATGAATAGCTTATACGATAAATCAAGGTTCATGTCGATATAATGTAACTTTTTAACGTGATTCTTTTTATAAGATTCAATGTTGATGATTTTTGGTAAATAGTATTCATTTAGTTCAAAGCTATACTGCTTGTGTCCTTAATAACTTTTAGTAGAATAATTTCAGTTTCTTCATTTCACCAAAGATTACATGACATTTAGTTTAGTTTTATGATTTTCATGTTTTGCAGAAAATATTTAGTTCATAGAATTGGAAAGTTTTTATTTAGAAATTGATTATGGAGCGTGATAATTTGATCACAAAATTTACTGTATAAATAAACTTGTATTTTATATACAAGTTTTGCTATAATTCCTTAGTTTAAATCAAACGTTACATTTTTAGCACAATATTGGTTAATAATATTAATTTAAGATATTTATTTTAATGAGTTCAAGGTGGGTTATATATTTTAGTGGTTATTAATTAAAGATAACCTTTAATAAGGCTAAAATGTTAGTTTTATATTTTTGAAATTTGACGAAATCTATAAAAAGATTCTTATGGGGTATTTATTATGTTTGGAATGACAATTGGAATGCTTCTTGTGTGGTTTGTCACTGTATCACCACTAGTTGCAAGTATTTGGTACAAGCCAATTTCAAAAAATGCAAAAATTCTTTGGAGTAGTGTTGCTGTTATAGTGCCAGCAATTTTGTTAGTTTTGACATTTTTTATTGTTAATCTAATTTACTAATTGATTTATAAAGTATTTAGTTTTAAAACCGTAGTTAGGTTAGAATAAATTTAATTGTTTGATCGGCGCAAAACTGGTACGATGTATGCCATTAATCGGTCCATATTTAGCTAAAGCTTCAAGGTGAAGTTTAGTTCCATAGCCTTTATGTTTAGCAAAGTGGTATTCTGGATAAGCTTGATCTAGTTCATAAAGTTGTTGATCACGGGTAATTTTAGCCAAAATTGATGCTGCTGAAATTTCGGCAATTAATCCATCACCACCAATGATTGCTTCAGCTGGGATTATTAATTGTGGTGGAATTTTATTACCATCAATAAGTGCTTTATCGGCCTGTGGTTGTAATTGCTGAATTGCACGGCGCATTGCTAATAGCGAAGCTTGTAAAATATTTAAGCTGTCAATTTCTGCAACTGATGCCTCAGCAATTGAGTATGCAATTGCATTTTCTATAATATCTTGATATAATGAATCACGTTTTTTTTCACTGAGTTTTTTAGAGTCATTCAGCCCCAAAATTGGACGTGTTGGATCTAGAATTACAGCAGCAGCGACAACATTACCAGCTAACGGGCCACGACCAGCTTCATCAACTCCACAAATTAACATTTATGTGCCAAATCTAAAATTGCTTTAGCACCTTCAACACTAGCATCTTGACGCAATTGTTGGTGTAGGGCATAAAACTCATTAATCATAGCTTGGCGTTTATCTTGATTAGTATGCAGTTCAATCATATAGTTACTCATGGCCTCAGCATTAGCATCTTCTTGAAGAAACTCTTGTACAATTTCTTTATTTGCGATAATGTTAGGCTGACCAACATATTTAATTTTAATTTTACGACGTAACATCCATTCGGTAAATTTATTAATTTTATAACAAATTAACATGGGTTTTTTACATAATGCTGCTTCTAAACTAACGGTGCCACTTTTAGCTATAGCATAATTGCAAGCTTTAAGTGCATCGCGAGTTAAGTTTAATACTAATTTATATTCGAATTGAGTGTGTGATTCACTAAGAAATTGCTGCATGATTTCGAGTGTTGATTGATTTGCAAATGGAAAGACAAATAAGCTATTTTTAATCTTTGCGTGAATTCGATTACAGGTTTCAATTAAGATCAATGCTAAGCTTTCAACCTCACGTTTACGACTGCCACTTAGCACGGTATAAATTATTTTATCCTGGGGTAGTCCAAGCTGATTGCGATAGTAAGGTGTATCAATTTCTAACTCGATATCATTTGCCATTGGATGACCAATGAATTTTGCTGCCATATTTTCCTTGGCATAAATTGCTTCTTCGAAGGGGAAAATGCATAGCATTAGGTCGGTTGATTTCTTGATTTTATAGATTCGTTCGTAGCGCCATGCCCAAATTGTCGGACTAATATAATGAACGGTTTTAATTCCAGCCTGCTTGAGTTTATTTTCAATAAAGAAAGTAAAATCTGGTGCATCGACACCAATGAAAATATCTGGTCGATATTCAATTAATTCATCAAGAATTTGATAGCGAAGTTTTAATAATTGCGGTAGAGACTTAATTACTTCAATGTAGCCCATTACGGATAATGTTTCCATTTCGTGCCAAGACTGAAAACCAGCCTCTGACATCATCCGTCCACCTATGCCGACAAATTCTATATCACCAGCATATTGTTTTTGTAATGCGGTTATTAAAGAAGAGGCCAACATATCTCCTGAGGCCTCTCCTGCTATCATTGCGATCTTTAACATTAACGGATAATTCCGCGAGTTGACTGAGCAAAGAAATCCACATAGAGTTTTAACTCGTGATGTTCATCCGCCATATCTTCAATAAAGGTTTTAGCTTCACTGTATGATAACCCATTACGATAAAGAATTTTATATGCTTGTTTAATGTTTTCAATTTGTGTAGTATTAAAACCACGGCGTTTTAAGCCTTCAGTATTAATTCCCTTGGGCTCTGATCGGTAGCCTGAGCACATGGTGTACGGTGGTACATCTTGTGACACGCCTGTTTGACCGCCAACCATCGCATGTTCTCCGATTACACAGAATTGATGCACTGGTGATACGCCACCGATAATCACCCAATCTTTAACCGTCACGTGTCCAGCAAGTGTAACACCGTTAGCTAAAATGGTATTATTGCCAACGATACAGTCGTGTGCAATATGGACATAGGCCATAATCCAATTATTATCGCCAACAACGGTTTGTCCATTACCTTGTACTGTTCCTGTGTTAAGTGTGCAGTATTCACGGATGGTGTTATTTTTACCAATGATTAATTTAGTGTCTTCACCTTGATATTTTTTATCTTGTGGTGCTTCGCCAATTGATGCAAAATGGTAAATTTTGCAATTTTCACCAAGAGTGGTGTTGCCAGTTAAATTGACGTGATTACCTATCCAGCAATTTGCACCGAGAATTACTTTAGGGCCGATAATTGAATATGCTCCAATTTCTGTTCCGTCCCCGATAATTGCGTTACTGTCAACTATTGCCGTTGGATGAATTTTTATAGTCATTCTTAAACCTCTTTTTTTGCAATCATGATTTCGGCCTCAGCTGCAAGTTGTCCATCAACTTTAGCAACAGCTTTAAATTTGCCGATTCCTCGTTTGAAGTTAGTCAATTCTACTTCAAAAATTAATTGATCACCAGGAACTACTTGACGTTTAAAGCGCGCTTTATCAATTGCGGCAAAGAAATAAATTTCATTATCTTTACGTTGGCCGAAGCTTGAAACAGTTAGAATTCCTGCAACTTGAGCCATAGCTTCAACAATTAAGACACCAGGCATAACTGGATATTCATTAAAATGGCCAGCAAAAAAATGTTCGTTGATTGTTACGTTTTTAAGCGCTCGAATTGATTGATTAGGAATTATTTCATTAACTCGGTCAACTAATAAAAAAGGATAACGATGTGGTAAGCGTTCCATGATTTGTAAAATATTTAATTCATTAAGTTCTAGATCAATTTGATTAGTCATTTTCTTTACTTTCTAATTGAGTGATTTTAGCTTGCATTTCACGGATTTTAGTATTCATTTTATCGATATTACGCAAATGCACATAAGCTTTTGCCCACTCTTTATATTCCATTGCCGTCATACCACATGAGTATAACCCTGGTTTAGTAATATTTTTTCCTACATTAGAGCTTGCACCAATAACGGTATAGTCGCAAATTTCAACATGATCGGCAATTCCAGCGTTCCCACCTAACATTACGTGATTACCTATTTTGGTATTACCTGCAATACCAACTTGTGAGGCAATCCCAGTGTGTGCACCGATAGTAACATTGTGAGCAATCTGGACTAGGTTGTCAATTCTTGCACCGTCTTTAATTATTGTTGGTTCAAAAGTTCCGCAATCAACTGTGGTATTTGCACCAATTTCAACACGGTCACCGATTACAACTCCACCAATTTGTGGAATGCGATGATAGTGTCTTTTTGCATCTTGAGCATTTCCAAAACCATCTGAGCCAATTACGGCGCCGCTATGAAGTACACAATCATCACCGATGGTTACTTTATCATAGATCGTTACATTTGGGTAAATAGTTATATTATCGCCAATAATTACATTATCACCAATAACAACGTTGGCAAAAATTTGACAGTTTTGTCCAATTGAACTATTAGCACCAATTACTACATGATGACTAATCGCTGGGTTTGCAGCAATTTTGCTTGTTGGATCAATGATTGCACTTTGGGAAATTTGTGAACTAAGTTTACGGCGTGGATTAAATAAATTGCTGACTAAGCTGAAATAATAATATGGATTATCTGTAATAATTTGAGGTAAACTGAGATCTGTTGCATCTTCTTCACGAATAATAATCGCGCTAGCTTGGCAAGAGGCCAAAGCTTTTTTATATTTTGGATCTGAAAGGAATGTTATGTGATTGTTGGTTGCCAAATCAGTGGGAGCTATTGCGGTTACGCTAATATCATCACCAACCAATCGTCCGCCGAATTTAGCGACTAATTCTGAAAGTTTATATTGCATTTGTTTTTAATCCCTGTCAAAATTGAGGATAGATACAGTTATAGTGAAATTATAAATTTGAGTATTATAAAATACACTATAACTGCATAGTTCAAAAAGTTAATACTTTTTGATCTTGACAAATTATTACTTCGCAGCAGCTGGAGCTGCTGGCGCAGCAGCTGGAGTTGGATTGTTAATTTGTTTAATAATATCGCTAGTATCAATAGCGTTTAATTTATCCATAACTTGATCAGTTAAATCATATTTTGCTTTAGCAAAAACTAATTGATTTGAAGTTAAAACTAAATCATAACCTTTTTTATCGCTAAGATCTTTCAAAATTGCATTGGTTTTTGTCATCAATAAAGATAATGCTAACTCTTGCGATTTTTGTAGTCCTTGTTGGAAAACTCCATATTTTTGTTGGAACGCGCCTTGATCTTTTTGATATTGCATTTCTAAGTTTTTCAATTTAGTTTGATCTGCCTTAGGTAATTTGTCAAAGCTAGTTGCTTTGCTAGCAATTGCTTGCATTTGGTTTTGTTCATTAACAATGTTAGTATTCATTGTTTGTAACTCAGCTTGTTGTGGAGCATATTTATCTTTCAACGCTTGTTGAATTGATTTAGCTGGAGTAGCTTCAGCAAATACGCGATCAACGTTAATGTAACCAAGTTTGAAATCATCAGCAAAAGCAACTGAGCTCGCTAAGCCTAAACCTAGTAATACTGCTAATTTAGTTTTTCTCATAGTATAAATCCTTATGAAAGTTAAGTTAAGAAAAAATTAGAACATCTGTCCCAGAGTAAACTGGAAATTTTGCACATTGTCGTTTGGTTGGCTAAACATTGGTATTGCATAGCTTAATTGAATTGGGCCCATTGGAGAAATCCACATCAAACCGACACCATAACTGGCACGAACCATTTGCTCGGCACTTAAGTCAAATGGGCTGCCGCCAAATAATGTACCAATATCATAGAATAAACTCATCCGTACTGATTTTTCGTCTTTAACACCTGGAATTGGGAACATTAAATTATTACTTAAGAATGCCCAACGTGTACCACCAATTGACGATCCATCTGTGTCCTTAGGTCCTAGACTTCCGATATAATAACCACGAATTGAACCAGGTCCACCCTCGAGAAAATTTTGATAGAATGGAACTAAGCTTCCATCACCATAAGAATTCACAAATGCCAATTCACCGTTGGTTTTCCAGGTTAAGTTATCACTGATTGGGAAATACCAAGCATCAACCGAGTCAAATTTATAATATTGTGCACCGACGCCTGGCGCGGTTGCGGTCACGGTTTGTGAGTAATTGGCACCTGTCGTTGGCCATAACGCACTATCGGTAGTATTACGTGCCCAACTAGCAGTTACAGGAATTGCATTTACCGAGTCGCCATATTGGTTAGTAAATTGCACGAAACGTAATGGAGCCGTTGCGCTAGTGATGCTAATTTGATTATTTTCAAAACCAAGACTCAAATTAATTCGATCAAATTCTGAAACTGGTACCGAGGTTCTAACTCGAGCACCTAGGGTTGTCGTCGAATATGGGCTGATTCCAGCGTTATTTGGAGTATATGCTGTGTCATAAATATCGTAGCCCAAGCTAGTGCCATTTGACATATAGTACGGGTCAGTAAAGGATAATGAAATACTTTGATTTAAGGCACTAGTTGAAGCGTTTAATGATGCGGATTTACCTGAACCAAATAGGTTACTTTGTGTAATTCCTCCATTTAAGATTACGCCTTGACCCTGAGCATAACCAACCCCGAAATTGATACTTCCAGTATTATTTTCAACTACTTTTACATTCATATCAACCTGATCATTTACCCCAGGAACTGGTGTAGTGGTAACGTCAGTTGACTTGAAATAACCCAAGACATCTAAACGGTCTTTTGAACGCTTAATATCGGCAGAATTATATAGTGCGGCTTCTTCTTGGCGCAATTCACGGCGAATAACTACGTCACGTGTTTTATCATTACCGCTGATATTTACATTGCGAATATAGATTTTTTTACCAGGGTCAATAAATAAATTGTATGCAACGGTATGTTCTTTAACGTTGACATCAGGCACAGGGTTAACATTCGCAAACGCATAGCCATAGTTACCCATGGTGTTTTTAATATTTTCGATATTTTTATTTAAGGTTTCTTGGTTAATAATTTGTCCAGGCTTCACAGTAATTAGTGGTGTAAGCGCTGATTCAGGAATATCTTTGTAATCACCATCTAATTGAATACTCTTAAAGCGATATTGTTCACCTTCAAATATATTACCGGTAATAAAAACTGATTGTTTATCCGGAGATAGTTGAATTTGCGCTGAATTTAAGCGAAAATCAATGTAACCATTATTTAAGTAAAATGCCCGAATTTTTTCAAAATCACCGGCTAATTTATCGCTGGAGTATTGATTATCCTTATACCACCAACTCATCCAATTGCCTGTGGTTAGGTACATTTCCTTACGTAATTGATTGGTGCTGTAAATTTTATTTCCCACAAAATCAATCGATGCGATTTTAGCAATTGAGCCTTCCGAAATTTGAATTTCGATGTTGACACGATTACGTTCAAGTTGAGTTACAACAGGGGTAATAATAACCGAGTATAAGCCACGGTTGTAGTACTCAGTTTTTATACTTAAGATGGCATTATCTAAAATACTCTGGTCAAAAATCAAACCAGTCGCCAAACCATTATTTTTTAATGATTTGAGCAATTGATCTTTGTCAAATTCTTCGGTACCAGTAAAAGTTAACTTTGAAATTACTGGGCGCTCAATTACATCTACGATTAGTGTTGAACCTTGTTCTTCGACACGGACATCTTGAAAAAAGCCTGTGCCGTACAAACGATGAATTATGTCATCGGTTTTATTCGGGGTAAGAGTATCACCAACCTTAACGGGCAAGTAACTAAAGACTGTACCCATTTCAACCCGTTGTAGTCCATCGACACGAATTTTTTGAATAACGAAGTCAGAGTTATCGGCATACGCATTTGAGAGTACACAAATTAAGCTTAGACTAAGGGTTTTTAATTTACATTTCATACTTATAGGTTGAGTAACTTAAGAAAATCGTTATATAAAGCTAATCCGCTGATGGTTAACACCGCAATTAAACCAATTTTAAATAAAAATTGTTGAGTCGAGTTATTAATTTTTTTACCAATTAGCCACTCTACTGCATACAGTACTATGTGTCCTCCATCCAGCATTGGGATAGGAAGTAAATTCATAATCGCTAAACTTAGGCTAATTAAAGCCAATAAATCTACAAATGCTTTAATGCCTTGATGTAGCGCATTTTGTGATGCTTTGGCAATACTAACTGGTCCGCCAATATTATGCCAAGAAACCTTGCCTTCTAACATATAGGCTAGCATAGTCAAATTAGTCTGCATTAAATTTATGCATGAATTATAAGCGTAGCCAAAGCTGCTTAATAGTGTATAATTTTTTATGTAGCTATTTTGCACCAAATTATTTGAGTCCAAAGTAGGCATTATACCAACTTTACCGATTAGTTGTCCATTATCATCTTCTGATGAATCTGGAATTATGCTTAATTGTTGAGTTGTAGTTCCACGAACCACGTCAAATAATAGTTTTTCACTTGGTGATTGACGGATTATTTCAGCTAATTTAAACCATGAATTTATGGGTGTATGATTGATTTGTAATACTTTATCTTGTTCACGTAATCCAGCTGTGGCAGCAGGGGATTGTGGTTCAATATAGCTAATGATCGGCAAATATTTAAATGGATACAAACCTAAATTAGTCAGACTTGGATTCTCTGAATTGTCAAGATATTTATTTAAATTTAAATTAACAATTTTACGTTCATTTTGAACTTGGAGGGTTAAATTTATATCATGAGTATGTTTTATTTCTTTGTTAAAGATTTGTTCTGCTGAATTCCATGAATCAACTTTTTGGCCATTAAGGTTTGTAATTGTGCTATTAACTGGAATTTGTTGCAAATTTTGTACCATTGGCGTCGGATTGAGACTTTGAATGGTTGCTTTTAAATTATAAACTCCATATAGTCCCATTCCGTAATAGGCTAAAAAAGCAAATAATATATTAAAGAGTGGACCTGCAAAGGCGATTAAGATTTTTTGATATGCTGGTTTATTATTGAACGCAAATTGCCGTAATTCTGGGGCTACAGCTGCTTCGCGCTCATCAAGCATTTGCACATAACCACCCAGCGGGATGGCGCTAATACACCATTGATTATGCTTGCCTTGCCATTTAAGTAATTTTGGTCCGAAGCCTATTGAAAAGCTGATTACTTTGACACTAAAAAATCGTGCGAATAGATAATGCCCAAACTCATGGATAACGACCAAAACTCCGATAGTTAAGAGAAATCCTAAAATAGCCAACATAATACTCTTTATAAATGGCAAAAGGTAGTATGATAACCATACTACCTAATGTAGATTAAATCAAATAATTAAGCATGAACCCCTGTTGGAGAGTTTTTTGGCTTATTCGTGATTAATTCATCTTCAGTTAATTTAATAGTTTTTTCTAATAAAATTGGTTTATATTCCAATGCAATTTCCAAAACTTGATCGATAGTTTTAACTGGGATTATTTCCAATTGACCTTTGATTTCATCAGGAATATCATCTAAATCCTTAGTATTTTTTTCAGGAATTAAGACGGTTTTTATTCCTGCTCTTAGTGCAGCAAGCATTTTTTCCTTGAGTCCGCCAATCGGCAGAACTTCACCGTAGAGGGTAATCTCACCAGTCATAGCCACACTAGATTTAATTGGCACATGATTTAAGCTTGATGCAATTGCAGTTACCATTGCAATACCTGCCGACGGGCCATCTTTTGGCGTCGCACCATCTGGTACATGGATGTGAATATCTTTATTTTCATAAAATTTCTCATCGATGCCAAGAGCTGTGCAGCGGCTACGTACCACGGTGACAGCAGCTTGAATTGACTCTTTCATTACATCACCAAGTTGTCCACTACGAATCGTAGCACCTTTACCTGGAATTGCAACTACTTCGATAGTCAAAATATCACCACCAACTTCGGTCCAAGCCAAACCTGTTACGCGACCAATACGATTTTCAACAGCACTTACACCAAAATCATTAGTGTGCACACCAAGGAAATCACCTAAGTTAGCAGGAGTAATTTTTATTTTTTTAGCGGTTGTCTTTTTAGTATCAATTTGTGTAACTACTTTACGGCATAGTTTAGCAATTTGACGGTCTAGATTTCGTACCCCTGCTTCAGCAGTGTAATAACGTATTACATCTAAAATGGTTGCATTCTCGATGCTGATTTCACTGTGTTTTAATCCACTATTTTTGATTTGTCGTGGCAATAAATATTGCTCAGCAATTTTTAATTTTTCTAATTCTGTATATCCTGATAGGCGAATAATCTCCATCCGATCACGGAGTGGACCAGGGATATTCATTGAGTTTGAAGTACACAAGAACATTACTTGTGACAGGTCAAAGGCAACTTCGGTGTAGTTATCAACAAAAGCTTTATTTTGCTCTGGATCCAAAACTTCAAGGAGTGCTGCTGCTGGATCACCACGATGATCAGCACCAATTTTATCCATTTCATCGAATAAAACTAACGGGTTTTTTACACCACTTTTACTGATATTTTGTAATACTTTACCAGCCATGGCACCGATATAGGTTTTACGATGTCCGCGAATTTCAGCCTCATCATGTAATCCACCCAAAGCAATTCGAACATATTTGCGATTTGTCGCTTTGGCAATTGATTCACCTAATGAAGTTTTCCCAACTCCTGGAGGACCAACGAAACATAAGATTGGCGCTTTATTATTTTCAGCACGACGTTGTACTGCTAGATATTCAATAATCCGTTCTTTAACTTTATCTAAACCATAGTGGTCTTTATCTAAAGTTTTTTGCGCTTTTTCTAGATCAGAGCTAACTTTAGTGGTTTTATTCCATGGTAAATCAGTCAAATGCTCAATGTAATTACGGATTAGGGCACTTTCTGATGACATTTGTGGCATTAATTTAAGCTTTTTAAGTTCAGCTAAGGCTTTCTTTTCAGCTTCTTCGCTCATTTTTGCCTTGTGAATTTTGCTTTCGAGTTCTTGGATTTCATTTTGTTCTTCGCCTTCGCCAAGCTCATTTTGAATCGCGCGTTGTTGTTCATGCAAATAATATTCTTTTTGATTTTTCTCAATTTGTTGTTTAACGCGTCCTTGAATTTTACGCTCAACATTAAGAATTTCAATTTCACGGTTTAATTCACGTAATAATAACGCTAAACGTTTTTTGAGTGATGCAGTTTCAAGTAGCTCTTGACGTACCGCCAAGTCAACGATCACGTGAGTAATAATTACATCAGCTAATTGCTCAATATTAGAAATTTTGGCAATAATTGAAACAACTTCATCAGGAACCTTTTGATTTAATTTGGCAAATTCATCGAATAATTGAATGATCTCACGGCGTTGTGCTTCTAATTCAATTTTGTTGATATCTTGTTTGGTTTTTATATCTTCTACTTCAGCAGCTAGAAAACCGTTAACATCGACAATTACCTTTGCTTTAGCACGAGTTTTACCCTCAATTAAGACTTTTTTGGTGCCATCTGGTAGCGGTAAAATTTGTAATATTTTAGCTAAAGTACCAGTTAAATGTAAGTTATCTGGATTTACATCATTATCCGCTGGATTTTTTTGACTAAGTAAAATTACTTGCTTATCTTTTTTATCGGCAACTTCAAGTGCGTTAATTGATTTTTGACGCCCAACAAAAAGCGGTACCACCATATTTGGGAAAATTACTACGTCTTTAAGTGGAATAATCGGCACTAAATTATCTGGAATGCTAACTTCGCTAGCTATGTTGTCGGCATTTTTGTCTTCTGGTTTAATCATCTTTTTTCCTTCTTGTGTGTGCGTAAACTAAACTCTGACGGCTTTAATTACGAAATCATTATCGACTACATTAGCTAATAATTCATCAATTTCTTTGGCTGAGTGACTAGTGATAGTCAGGCGAACATTGACCAAGGCGTGATTTTCGTGGCGCTCTTGGAAAATTTCTTCCATATTAATTTGTCTTTCGGCAATAATTGAAGCTAATTTATTGAATGTTCCAGGTAAGTTATCAATTGTGATTAGTATTTTGGAAATAAATTCCATCTCCGTATCATTAGTTATGGTGACAGAAACTAATTTATCAAGTCCAATGGTGCGATTTTTTCGGCAACTAGTGCGATGCAATTCAAATTCACCTTTACGCGTAATTTTAGCTAAAATTACTTCATCTGGTAGTGGACAGCACGCATCATCTTGTACAATCGTTAAATTACAGTTGCTAAGCTTGATATTTAAAACACTATCACCAGCTAGACCGATTAACTCACGAACAACTTTAAGCACAGGGATTTCATTAACACCAATTTTTTGCTCAAAGTCAGCTAAGCTGATTCGCGGATAATTCTTTTTAACAAACCGTTCAAGAACCTCTTCACTTGCAATTAATTCACTTCCAACTAAAGTTAGGGCGTGGCTAAGTAAATATACTCCGTTGCTAATATCTTCGTCATATTTTTGTTCTTTTAGATATTGCTTAATTTTACTGATTGCACGACCGCTGGTAGCATAATTTAACCATTCTGCATCTGGTTCACTATCAATGGTGGTAATAATATCCACAATGTCACCATTTTGGAGCTTGTGATTTAATGGCACCGAGCTTTGATTGACTTTGGCACGGAAGCAATGATTGCCGATATCGGTATGAATAGTATAAGCAAAATCAATTGGTGTTGCATTTTGTGGTAAATGAATAATTTTTCCACGTGGGGTAAAGGTATAGATACTGCGTGGAGACAGATCTTTTTTGATATTTTCCAAAAATTCAGTCGCGGAGAATGTGCTGGATTGGATATCTAAAATGTTATTGAGCCAATTTGAAGCTTGTTTTTTCGCCGAACTAAAGTCTCCATCATCTTGGTATTTGATACCGTGGCTAATAATTCCATATTCGGCAATTTCTTCCATTTCTTGAGTGCGGATATGAATTTGAATTGGTACACCTTTTGGTCCAATCATTGTCGAATGAATTGATTGATAGCCATTACTTTTAGGAACTGCAATATAATCTTTAAATTTCCCAGGTATTGGTTGGTAAAGACTATGAATAACTCCAAGTGACAAATAACAATCACCAATTGTATTAACGATAACTTTAATTTCAAAAGTATTATAAATACGATTGAATGACTGCTGGCATTTCATCATGCTCATATAGAGGTTATAAATAGTGCGCTCGCGATATTTAAATTCACCTGTAATTGCATTTGATTTCAATGCGCTATTGATGTTAGTTAGAATATCATGGATAACTGGTAAACGGGCTTGATGAGTTTTATCTGCGGCTGCGGCGAGGACTTGATAACGATAGGGGTGGATATATTTGAAACTTTCTTCAGCTAATTCTAAATGAACTTTATGGAGACCAATTTTATTGGCAATCGGAACATAAATTTCCATGGTTTCTAAGGCAATTCTGCGCTGTTTATCGCGACGCATTGAGCCTAAAGTCATCATGTTATGCATTCGATCGGCTAATTTAATTAAAATTACACGAATGTCTTTGGCCATTGCCAAAACAACTTTACGGAAGTATTCGGCGTGTGCAGCTTCTTCTGATTCAAAGTGAAGTTTATCTAATTTGGTAACACTATCAACTAATTCTGCAATACTTGGACCAAAAATACGAGTTAGTTCTTCCTTGGTAACTGGCGTATCTTCAATCACATCATGCATTAATGCACCAGCAATAGTTTGCTCGTCAAGACCCCATTCAGCAATCAGGGTTGCAACTTCAATTGGGTGAGTAATGTAAGGTTCACCACTTTTGCGAAATTGTTTCAAATGTGCATGATTTGCCACTTGAAATGCAAGTTCAATGGTTTCAATTTTTTTGCCGTGCATATTTTGCCGTGCAGTTTGTAGCAATTTCCGCCGTAGACTATCAACTAAACCTTGATATTCACCGTGATTGATTTCCATTCCTCAACCCCAACCTAAGATAAGTTATTCTATTTTACCAAGTATTGTTCCAGTAACTTTGTTTTCTGAAATTTCGCGAAGAGCGATTACAGTTGGTTTATCACCTTCTTCGTGTTCAACCATGATATCGCCGCCTTTTTCAATTTGGCGTGCACGCAAAGCTGCAGCAATAGTCATATCAAAACGATTTGTAATTGTGTCCATGCAATCAGCGACGGTAAATCTAGCCATGGTAGTTTCCTTTAAAAGTTAAATTGTTTTTTTATATTATCCAGCATTTTTGCGGTTTTATTACGTGGTGCTCGAATTATACTACATAAATCTTGCAATGCAACATCTAAGCTGTCATTTATGATTAAATAATCAAATTCTGGTGCGTGACTAATATCATCCATGGCAACACTCAGACGCTTTTCAATTACATTTGCACTATCAGTATTACGGTTTTTTAAGCGTTCAGCTAAGACTGGCAATGATGGTGGCAAGATGAAGATTAGTACGGCATCATGAAAGAGCTTACGAATTTGCTGAGCCCCTTGCCAATCAATTTCTAAAATAATGTCTTTGCCAGTTGCCAGAAATTGTCTAATGGTATTAATGTTTGTTCCGTAATAATTCTCATATACTTGTGCGTATTCAAGAAAGTCATTGTTACCAATCATTGTTTTGAAATCATCTACACTTACAAAGAAATAATTTACTCCGTCAGTTTCTCCTGGGCGGATACCGCGTGTGGTATGCGACACTGATAATTGTACTTGCGGATCTAGCGCACACAGTGCATTGACTAAAGTTGATTTTCCTGCACCTGATGGTGCTGCGATTACATAAATATTGCCACGATTCATGAGTGTTTCTTTATTTTGTATTTTATTTATATTGCGTAATGTATAACGTTTCTGCTTGAACGTATCTTGGTTTATGTATGCTACAATTCTTGGCGCATATTTTATTTACATTATTTATTATTGCCTAAAAACGAGCATTAAGGTTTAACACCAGTATTTTAAAGGCAAGGTACGTATTTTATCAAAATAAGGTGGTCTTATGTTAGTAGATTCTCATTGTCATTTAAATTTTCCTGAATTAAGCTCAGATTTAGACGGATTTCTTGCCCAAATGGAAGTTAATCAGGTTACTCATGCTCTAGTTGTTGCAACTCGACCAGATAACATTACTAGAGTAATTGAAATTGCCGAAACCAAAGAATATTTATTTGCCTCCGCAGGAATTCATCCTGATGAAAAATTACCCGATTTTAAATTAACTCCAGAGTTTCTATTAGATTATGCTAAACATTCAAAGGTAATTGCGATTGGTGAAACTGGTTTGGACTATCACTGGAATAAAGATCAAGACATGGCATGGCAACATGAGCGCTTTAATACGCATATCGAAGTTGCAAAGCAAACGAATTTGCCATTGATTATTCATACCCGTGAAGCTGCGGCTGATACGCATCAAATGCTTAAAGATGGTAATGTAGAATTATGTGGTGCGGTAATGCATTGTTTTACTGAAGATAAAGATTGGACGCGGAAGTTTTTAGATTTGGGTTGTTATATTTCTTTATCAGGGATTGCGACTTTTAAATCCGCGACTCAAGTGCATGAAGTTGCCAAGTATGTGCCATTGGATCGTTTGCTGGTAGAAACCGATGCACCATATCTTGCACCTGTGCCATTTCGTGGAAAATTAAATCATCCAGCCTTGGTTCGCCACACTGCGCAATATATTGCTGATTTACGCCAAATTAGCCTAGAGGAGTTGGCCGTGGCAACTACACAGAATTTCTTTAAGCTTTTTGCTAAGGCAGTTGCATAATGATAATGGTGAATTTGTATTGGTATGCTCGTGCAAAAACTGGATATTACTTAAGTAAAGGTGATTAGTGTGGAATTAAAGCATGGAATGAACTTGAAATATTATATTATTTTGGCACTTGCATTGACGTTACTTGGTGTTTCATCAACGGATATTTATATTTCCTCATTACCAGAGATTGTAGCATTTTTTAAAACTACACCTTTTTTAGTAAATCTGACCTTATCGATTTATACCTTAGGTATGGCAATTTCGGTTTTATTTACTGGAATACTGAGCAATCGCTTTGGGCGTAAGAAAATTCTATTGAGTGGAATATTGGTCTTTATTATTTCTTCGTTTGCAATTGTCGTTTCTAAAAGTATTTGGTGGGTAATTTTATTTCGAGTTGGTCAAGCTTATGGCTGTGCTTGTTTGTTAATGATTTGCCGTCTAATTATTAAAGACACCATGAATCCACAAGAGCAGGTTCATGCCTCGGGAATTTTGGTAATGGGCGTAGTCATTTCACCAGCAGTTGCGCCAAGCATTGGAGCATTTCTTGCGCAGTTTGGCGGTTGGCAGAGTGGTTTTTTATTAAGCGGTGTTTTTGCGAGTATCTTATTTATTTGTGCAATACTAATTGTAAAAGAAACTAATTTGACACCGATTAAGCACTTGAATCCATTGACTAGTTATATTAAAGAGTATTTTGTATTACTTTTAGATCTTAAATGTTTGCTATTTGTTTTCATTATTGCTTTAACGTTTGCCGCTTATTTTGTTTTTATCGGTATTTCTAGTTATTTGTTTATTGACAAAGCAGGTCTGTCCCCATTGACATATTCATATTTATTTGTAATTATTGCTTGCGGCTACTTTATTGGAAATAGTTCAATGATGTGGTTAAATAAGCGTAACACAACGCCAATACGATTGATTTTGCTTGGAGTTGTAGGGAGCTTGTTGGGGTTATTTATTCTTGGTTTAAGTTTATTCTTACCATATGGGATATTGTTTACTGTGTTTGTAACTTTAGGGGTGTTGGTAATGCGCTCGTCATCTGCATTAATTATGGTTCCAGCGCAGGTTGAGCTTATGCAGCATTTTCATGAAAAAGGCGCACATGTTCTTGGATTGGCAACTTGTATGCAATTTGTTTTAGCCAGTGTTTCTATTACCTTGGCAGGTGTATTTCATAATCAGCCACAATCTGCATTGTTTGTTTTGACACTGATATTTTTTACTCCAGTGGTATTATTGGCTTTAAAACTTCGGTCGTTATTGGTCTAGATAGTTTAATTTTGTTACTCTATACATTAAAATTTTGGGGTGTTTAACATGAGTCAATTTAATGTTGCAATTTTAGGATTTGGATTATCTGGATCAACTTTTCATGCTCCATTGATTAGTGTAGTTTCAGGGTTAAAAATAACTCATATTCTTTCTCGTCAAACAGAAAAAATTGCTCAGCTTTATCCGGAAGCTCAGGTTGTAAATGATTTGGCGGAAGTTTTGGCGAATCCGTTGATTGATTTAGTAGTAAATACATTGCCAAATTCAGAACATTATATTGTGACTAAGCAATGTTTAGAGGCTGGTAAAAATGTTGTGGTCGAAAAACCTTTTGTGATTGATTCTGTGGATGGGGTAGAGCTAATTGATTTAGCCAAAAGTAAGGGATTGATGCTGAGTGTTTACCAAAATCGTCGTTGGGATAACGGTTTTTTAACGTTGAAGCAACATTTAGCACAACTTGGTGAGATTTATCTATATCAAGCATATTTTGATCGATTTCGTCCAGCTGTAAATTTAGGTAAGTGGCGTGAGCAAAATTTAAAAGGTTCTGGGATATTATATGATTTAGGTGCACATTTAATTGATCAGGCAATTAACCTATTTGGTTTACCCGATAGCCTTTATGCTGATTTGGCAAAACAACGCCCTAATGCTCAATCAATAGATTACTTTCAACTTGAATTATATTATCCGCGCTTAAAAGTTATTTTGGGATCTTGTTCAGTAATGGCAAACCCACGTCCTGTGCTATCGCTTTATGGGACAATGGGTAGTTATGTTAAAGATGGTCTTGATCCGCAAGAAAATAATTTACGCGCTGGAGTTAGTCCACTTGAAATTAATTATGGAATTGAGGATTCTAATAATTCTGGTACTTTGAGTATTTCAGATGAAGGCTTACTTAGTTCCTATTCAATAACTAGCGTTCGTGGTAATTATTTATCGTATTATCAGGGAATTTATTATAGTTTGCTTGAGGATCTAGATCCACCAGTGAGTGCAAATTCGGCATTGGAAGTTATCAAGATTATTGAACAAGCAACTCTTAGTTTCAAGCTTGGACGGCGAATAGATTTTGAAGTTTAAACGTAATTTTATATTTTTAAACCACTCTTTTTAGGAGTGGTTTAATTGTTGACTATTTAATAAATGGTGTGTTACAGTGTTGCATTGTGGGTTAAAGTGTGTAAATGTGGGGTTAAAATTATGTTCAGTGGGGTGAATCATCTCAATCTAGATCCAAAGAATCGCTTAGCGATTCCGGCAAGGTATCGTGATGCCTTGTTAGTGGACTCTGGACAGGTTGTAATTAGCTTGGATTCCGCACAATGTTTACAAATTTACCCTTTACAAGAATGGGAAATTGTTCGCACTAAAATTCAAAATTTGCCAAATTCGATACATCCAGTAGTCAAAAGTTATCAACGCTTAGTACTTGGGCATGCAGAACAAATTGAATTAGATAAGGCTGGGCGGGTATTACTGCCAGCTACATTAAAGCAGATGGTTGGTTTAGAGCGTGAGTTGGTGTTGGTCGGAATGGGTAACCGTTTTGAACTTTGGGATAAAAATAAATGGCAGGCTGAAACTGAGAAAGCCTTACAAGCTTCAGCTGAAGATTTGGCTCTTTTGCTAAATGGTTTGAGTGTATAAATGAATTTACATTATTCGGTGCTGTTGCAAGAGTCAATTGAGTTATTAAATATTAAGCCTGATGGTGTTTATGTTGATGGAACATTGGGGCGTGGTGGCCATACTCGTGAGTTATTAGCTTGTTTAAATCAGAGCGGGCGTTTAATTTCTTTCGATAAAGATCCTGAAGCAATTGCTTACGCTAGTGCGAATATTCAAGATCAACGTTTGCAAGTGGTTCATGATAGTTTTGCGAATATTGTAATTAGATTAAAAGAATTAAGCATTGATCATGTTGATGGTGTTTTACTTGATTTGGGCGTGTCTTCACCACAAATTGATACACCAGAGCGTGGGTTTAGCTTTCGTTTTGATGCTCCGTTAGATATGCGCATGGATAATTCTAAAGGTGTGAGCGCGGCAGAGTGGATAAATAACGCCTCTGAATTTGAGTTAGCTGATATATTTTGGCGTTATGGTGAAGAAAAGTTTTCGCGTCGAATTGCCCGTGCAATAGTTGCAACACGTGGTGAAAAACCATTACTAACTACAACGCAATTGGCTAATTTAATTGAGAGCTTGATTCCATATAAAGAAAAGGGTCAACATCCTGCGACTCGGGTGTTTCAGGCGATTCGGATTCAAGTTAATAATGAACTTGGTGATCTTGAGCAAATTTTGGCGACTGCACCAAATTTATTGAGTCTTGGTGGCAGGATGGTAGTAATTAGCTTTCATTCACTAGAAGATCGAATTACGAAAACAAAATTTGCTGAATTAGCAAGCAGCGATAAATTACCAAAATGGGTGATGGTAAAAAATGAAGCGAGTAGCGAATATAAAATAATTGCCAAAAAAATTAAGGCGAGCAGTAGTGAAATTGCTGAAAATGGCCGTAGTCGTAGTGCTATTATGCGTTGTTTGGAGCGAGTAAGTGTTAAGAGCAGTTAATTTAATTTTGGTGATTGGAATTTTGGTTAATGCGATTTATATTATAAATCAGAGGTTTAACGCACGCCAGAATTATATGCAAATTTCAGTTTTACAAAATAAGGCAAGTAATTTAAATAAAGAATATACAAGACTGCAGCTGGAAGAGGGAACCTATTCATCTGGTTTGGCAGTGCAAGATTTTGCGGCGACTAATTTAGGATTGGTGCAACCAGATAAATTGCACATTGTAGAACTTAAATAATTAATTAACGGAATATACACCATGGCAACAAACCAAGACATTCATCGTATTTACTGGCAAATGAAGAACCATGAAAATAATTATAATGGTGCACGTAAAGTCAGCACTCAGATATTTTCTAAAGTTCGTGATCGTTCAACGATGATCAGTTGGATTGCATTGGGATTAAGTTGTGCGTTGATTTTGCGCCTTACTTACATTAACACAGTAAGTAGTAAATTCCTCACTGATCAAATGAACACACGTGTTTTGCGGACCATAAAATTACCAGCTATGCGTGGTACGATCACTGATCGTAACTATAATCCATTGGCAGTTAGTACTCCGATGGAGGCAATTTGGGCGGATCCTTCTGAATTGGATAATTTAACTAATGAGCAAGTTCAACAGTTAGCAAAAATATTAGATATGCCAGTGCTTGATCTGAATAAAAAGCTAAATGAAACAAATAAAACGTTTGTGTATCTGAAGCGCGCGGTTGCTCCTGAAAAAGCTAAATTGGTGATGAATTTAGGCATTGATGGTATTTTCTCAATGCAAGAATATAAGCGTTATTATCCAAGCGGAGAAGTTACGGCTCACGTGGTTGGATTTAATGATATTGATGATAAAGGTGCTGATGGTATTGAATATGCTGCTGAGAAGCAATTAGATGGCCATGATGGTTCACAACAAATTATTCGTGATTTACGTGGTCATGTTGTAGATAATGTTGGAGTTGCTCAAGCAGCTCAAAATGGTAAGCAAGTTAATTTATCCATCGATAATCGTATTCAATACATTGCGTATAATGCATTAAAAAATCAGGTTGATGCGTCAAAAGCTAAGGGTGGTTCTGCGATAGTTTTGGATGCGCAAACAGGTGAAGTATTGGCAATGATTAATATGCCAACATATAACCCCAATAACCGTGATAACGTTACGCCAGATATGCTGAAAAATCGTGCTGCGACCAATGTGTATGATCCTGGTTCAATTATGAAGCCTTTGGTGATTGCCAAAGCTTTAGATTTGAAAATGGTAACCCCAAAAACTGTATTTGATACTCATCCATATGTGGTTGGAACTAAGCTAATTAAAGATGATCATCCATATTCACAAATGACCGTAACTGAGATTATTCAACATTCAAGTGACATTGGTACTTCTAAAATTGCGATGAAATTTAGAGCGCATGATTTATGGGACTTTTACCATCAAGTTGGCTTTGGTCAGAAAATGGGCTCTGGTTTCCCTGGTGAAACTAAAGGTATTGTCATTGATTGGAAAAAATGGTATCCAGTTGATCAAGCTTTGATGTCTTATGGTTATGGTATTTCAGTAAGTTTATTCCAAATGATTCATGCGTATACGATCTTTACTAACAATGGTTGTTTATTGCCAGTTACATTTAATAAACTTGGTGCAAATGATAAGATTCCATGTGAGCAAGTAATTAGCCCTCAAACTGCAGCAACAATGCGTTCAATTTTAGCGACCACTACTGAAGAAGGTACAGGTAAAAATGCTCGCGTTGAAGATTATACCGTTGCTGGTAAAACTGGTACTGCACAAGTTTTAGATGGTGCACACTATAGTAATAGCAAACACATTGGTTCGTTTGTGGGATTTGCTCCAGCAATCAATCCACGAATTATTGTAGCGGTTATGGTTGATCAGCCAACGGTTGGAATGTATTATGGTGCACAAACTGCAGCTCCTGTTTTTGCTAAAATTGTTCAACCAACGTTACATTTATTAGGTGTGAAACCAGATAAACAATAATTAGTAATAAACTCATCATGCCATGCCAATTTATAAATAAGTTGCATGGCAGTTATTGTTGATTAAGGATTAAAATATGTATTCACTTCACAATAAATCAATTAATCCTAACACCTTTGCCCAGCTAATTGACGAGCTGGGCTTATTATTGCGTAAGCATAATTTAGTAATTGATAGTCGTAAATTACAGTCTGGTGATATTTTTTGTGCTTATCCTGGTAGTGCAGTTGATGGTCGCAAATTTATTCCTACAGCGATTGAGGCTGGTGCAGAAGCTATACTCTTTGAACCTGACTCTTCGATAGACTGCACTATAGATAGTTTCCAAATTAAAAATCTAATGCACTATGTTGGGCTTCTTGCTGCACATCGGTATAATTATCCTAGTAAGAGTTTTTTTAATATTGCTATTACTGGTACCAATGGTAAAACCTCAATTAGTCACTGGCTTAATCAAGCTTATACATATTTAGATAAAACTATCGCAATCATTGGTACGACTGGTGCAGGAATTTATCCAGCTCTAAATGATTATGCTTCAACCACACCAGATCCAATTACACTCCAACAATTACTCAGCCAATTTCAAAATTCTTCCGTCGAGGTCTTGGCAATGGAAGTTTCATCACACGCGTTGGTGCAAGGACGTGTGAATGGTGTAAATTTTTCTACGGCTGTCTTTACTAATTTAACGCAAGATCATTTGGATTATCATCACACGATGGAAGAGTATTTTGCTGCTAAAGCGGAGTTATTTTATTGGCAAGGTTTAGAACATGCCGTAATTAATGCTGATGATGTCTATGGTCTGCGTTTAATACAAGATTTACAACAAAGTTCTTCTGTGGTAAATATTATTAGTTACGGAATTGATTCTGGTGATCTTCGTGCAAGTGAGATTAAACTAACGACACATGGGATTAGTTTTATTTTGAATTATGCCAACCAGCAACAATTAATTCATTCTAAGATTATTGGTCGATTTAATATTTATAATCTATTAGCTGTATTTGGAACATTATTAGCAAATGGAATCGCTTGGGATCAATTGGTCATAATTGCGGAGCAGTTAAAGCCTGTTGTTGGACGTATGGATGCCACTATTTATGATGATAAACCTTTGATAGTGGTTGATTATTCACATACGCCTGATGCATTAGAAAAAGCTTTAAGTACCTTACGTGAAATTAGTCATCGTGCTAAATTAATTTGTGTATTTGGTTGTGGTGGAAATCGTGATTCTACCAAACGCCCATTAATGGGCGCAATTGCGACTAAGTATGCAGATTGGTCGATTATTACTACTGATAATCCACGTCATGAAGACCCAGAAGATATTATTCAAGATATTCTGCAAGGCGTTACAGGTAGCAATTATCAAATTATAGTTGATCGTAAGTCTGCCATAATTGAAGCTTTTAAACTGGCTAAAGCCGGTGATGTAGTCTTAGTCGCAGGTAAAGGTCACGAGAATTATCAAGAAATTAAAGGTGTTAAACATCATTTTAGTGATTTAGAATTAGTTGCAGAGTTATTAGATGAAAAAGTATAAAGCAGTTGTTTGTGATATTGACGGTACGATTTTAGATGCAAATCATCAAATTCCAGTTGAGTTGATTAATTTATTTGTTCAATTGCAAAATGCTGGTGTTGTGGTTACTTTGGCAAGTGCGCGTCCGACAAAATCTATTTTGGATGTTGCGCGGCAACTTAATTTGCGATTGCCTGTGATTGCACTTAATGGCAGTGTGATTGTAAATCAACAAACTGAGTTAATTTACAGCTCTCAATTTGAATTTGCCAAAATTAACCCAGTGTTGGAAAAATTTTCTGGGGTTGTGGTTAATTCATATAATGGAGTTAATTGGCATGCTAGTCATCGTAATGAAATGCTTGAACTTGAAGAACGCTTTGTAGGATTTAAAGCAACCATTGGTGCTGAATTTCCTCAGTCAAGTAATATGATAGTTTTAAATGCAAGCAATGCTAAATTATTAGAGATTCAACAATATATTTTGGCTAATGAACCTGAGTTAAGCGCGGTGTTTTCGCATGTTGAGTATTTGCATATTGCAGTTCAAGGTATTTGTAAGGCCAGTGGAATTAGTCAATTTGCACAGTTGCATGGATTAGAATTAGATGATTTTGTGGCATTTGGCGATGGTGAAAATGACATTAGTATGTTGCAGCGAGTTGGCCATGGTGTTGCAATGGGTAATGCTTCAGAGCGAGTAAAACAAGCTGCTAAGCAAGTAACATTGAGCAATGAAGAGTTGGGAGTAGTTAGATACCTTGAAGATTTGCTTAAATTAGGTTTAATAGGATAGTTTTATGAATAATTTAACAGGGCGTGAGCTGCTTCAATTAACTAATGGTATAAGTAGTCGCGAGTTTAATTTTGAGCAAAGTATTAATAAAGTAATCTTGGATAGCCGTAAAGCTGATCAGGCTTGTTTATTTGTTGCAATTCATGGTGAAAATAACGATGGTCATGCTTATGTGCGTCAAGTCTTGAATAATCCAAGTAATTTTGCGTTGGTTGATTTAGATTTTGCTGAAGACTTACCAAATTTAATTCGAGTTAAAGATACCACACTTGCATTAGGTGTCTTGGCGGCTAATTATCGTCAAGCTTTTGAGATACCTGTTGTTGCAATTACAGGGAGTAATGGTAAAACTACCGTTAAAGAAATGCTCCGTGTGGTTTGTGAATGTCATTTTGGTAGTGAACATGTTTTAGCAACTGGTGGTAATTTAAATAATCATTGGGGTATGCCGCTAACTTTATTAGAATTAGCAAGTAAACATCAAGTTGCAATTATTGAAATGGGTATGAATCATGCTGGTGAGTTGGACTATTTGACTAGATTAGCTAAGCCAGCTTTAGCAGTGGTCAACAATGTTATGTTTGCACATGCTGGACATTTTTCTTCATTGGCAGACATTGCAGCCGCTAAAGGTGAAATTTATCATGGTTTAGCTGCGGATGCAATTGCTTGTATTGATCTTAGTAATCAGTTTAGCCAAAATTGGTTAGCTAATGATATAAAATCTCAGATTTTTAGCTATGGTACGACTGAAACAGAATGTTTTATTAAAGAATTAACTGCAGATTATGCAATTTATCAAACTGATTTAGGTGATTTAACTGTACATTTAAACGTCCTTGGTACGCATAATTATTATAATGCTTTAACGGTAATTGCCTTAGCTCTTAACTTAGGATGCTCGTTGGAATCAATTAAGTATGGTTTGGAAAATTATGCTGGTTACAAAGGGCGCTTGGAGCGTAAGCAAGCCTTTAATGGCGCTGTAATTATCGATGATACTTATAATGCTAATCCTGACTCAGTGAAAGCCGCTTTGTCTGCGATTCAAAATTTACCTAAGCCTCATTGGTTCATTTTTGCCGATTTAAAAGAGCTCGGTGAGCATGAGTTAGAGTTTCATCGTGAAATCGCTGAAGCAGCAAATTCATGTGGTATTGACAATTTTATTACAGTGGGTAAATTGGCGACTTATGCTGCTGAATTTTTTGCTGGCGATAAAATCAGTTTTGAGAGTAACACAGATGTAGTAAAATACTGCATTTCGCATTTGCCAGAAAAAGCAACGTTGCTGATTAAAGGTTCTAACTCTATGCGTTTATTTGACGTTGCCACGCAGTTAACTGCAAGTAAAAATACACTATAAAGGTTTATTATGCTTTATTTATTAGCTCAATACCTTGAGAAATCAATCGGTGCTTTTCGGGTTTTTGATTATGTAACATTTCGTGCGATTTTGGCTGGAATAATTTCTCTGACGATTTCGATTGGTTTTGGTAAACCGGTTATTGCATGGTTAACCCGCTTAAAAATTGGTCAAACGGTGCGTAATGACGGTCCACAAACGCATTTAGTCAAATCTGGTACACCAACAATGGGTGGGGTTCTGATTATTTTGTCCATTACGATTACTACATTGTTGGTTGCCGATTTATCTAATTTATATATTTGGGTTTTACTTTTTGTATTAATTTCTACAGGTGCGCTAGGCTTTATTGATGATTATCGTAAAGTGGTGTATAAAGATTCACGTGGATTACCACCGCGCGCTAAAATGATTGCACAATCTATAATTGCAATTGGAACTGGATTATTTTTGGTGTATGTGGTTAAAATGCCAAATTCTACTGAAGTAGTTGTGCCATTTTTTAAAATGATTCAACATCCATTTGGAATTGTGGGATTTTTAATTATTACTTATTTTGTGATTGTTGGTAGCTCAAATGCAGTTAACTTAACCGATGGTCTGGACGGATTAGTTTCAGTGCCAATTGTCTTAGTTGCATTGGGGTTAGCTGTGTTTGCATATATTGCAGGGCATAAAATTTTTGCAGGATATTTATTTTTGCCACATGTACCATTAGCCCATGAAGTTGTTGTGTTTTGTATGGCAATTGCTGGTGCGTCACTTGGGTTTTTATGGTTTAATGCATATCCTGCGCAGGTTTTTATGGGTGACGTTGGTGCACTCGCGTTAGGAGCTGTGCTTGGAACCATCGCGATTATTGTGCGTCAGGAAATAGTTTTTGGAATTATGGCGGGTTTATTTGTGATTGAAGCTATTTCGGTAATTCTGCAAGTTGGGTCCTATAAGTTACGTAAAAAGCGTATTTTCCTAATGGCGCCAATTCATCATCATTTTGAACTAAAAGGCTGGAAGGAAACTCAGGTTGTCGTGCGTTTTTGGATTATTAGTATTATTTTTTTATTAATTAGTTTATCAACAATCAAATTACGCTAGGGCATACTTGTCAATGTTATGAGCATTTTAGTTTTTGGTTATAAAAATCAATTTATTTTAATGAATAGTCAGTAGTTTTTATTTTTTATAAAATTTAATTTTGAAATAAATATGTAAGGATATCATGTCAATTAATTTGCAAACAGCGCAATTTATTGTGATCGGTGCTGGTGAGACAGGGCGTTCGATTATTAATTATTTAAATTATCATCACGCCAAAATTTTGCATGTTTTGGATACACGGAGTTCACCACCACAGATTGCTGGAGTTAAAGTAATTGGTGGAGAGTTGACATATGCAAATTTGCTTGCTGCTGATGTAATTGTGATTAGCCCTGGTGTTTCGATTTATGAGCCAGCACTGCAACAGGCTTTACATAATGGTCGGCAAGTTATTGGAGATATTGAATTATTTGCCCAAGCAATAGAATCGTGGCCAAGTAAAGTTATTGGGATTACTGGTAGTAATGGTAAAACTACTGTTACTAGTTTAACTGGATTTCTAGCTGAAGAGTGTGGTGTTTCAACATTGGTGGCAGGGAATATCGGTACGCCTGTTTTGGATGCGTGGATTTTAGCTGAGCAAAAACGACAATATCCAGAATTAATTGTTTTAGAGTTGTCAAGCTTTCAGTTGGAAGTTACCTACTCACTTAAATATGCGAGTAGTACGGTTTTAAATATTTCTGAAGATCATTTGGATCGTTATCGTGATTTGCTGGAATATGCGTATGTTAAAGCAAATATCTTTAATAATAGTAAAGTTCAAGTACTTAATTTAGCTGATCCAATTGTGATGGCGATGCTACGAAATAATTTAGCACAGATTGGTTTTGCTGCAAATAATTCTGAATATGGCTTGAGCGAAGTTGATAATAAGCTATGGCTAAGAGTTGCAGGTGAAAATTATTTGTCGACCGATGAGTTGCAACTAGTTGGTCGCCATAATTTTATGAATGTTTTAGCTTGTTTGGCATTGTTAAGTGGCGCTGGATATGCATTAGAGCAATTTAAAGTTCCATTATCCAAATTTGCTGGACTTGAGCATCGTATGCAAAAAATCTGTGAGCAAGATGGTGTACTGTTTATTGAAGATTCTAAAGGAACTAATGTTGGCGCAGTGATCGCTGGTGTAGATGGAATTGATCGACCAATTCACTTGATTTTAGGTGGTGATGGTAAGGGTCAAGATTTTACTCCACTTCGTGAACTAGTTTTACGGAAATGTAAGTCTGTAGCTTTAATTGGACAAGATGCTGCACAATTGGCTGAGGTGTTGGCTGGGATTCCCAATATTACACGTCACTCTACTTTGCCAGATGCGGTTAATGCATGTATGAGTCTTGCCGTAGCAGGTGATGCCGTTATTTTATCTCCAGCCTGCGCATCGTGGGATATGTTCACTAATTATAAACATCGTGCTCAAGTTTTTATTGATTCAATTTATGCGTATTCTAAATAAAATTTTTCGTTGGTTAACGACCGATCAGCAAAAACCAGGTACTTCCACGTTGGATAATAATATTTTATTTTCAGCCATTATTCTTTTAACTATCGGCATGGTGATGGTTTATTCTGCGTCAATTGCTTATGCGGGTAAGGATTCTGGTACTGGTAATCAATATTATTATTTTATTCGTCACATTATTGCAATTGCCTTAGGTGGTGCTGCTGGTGCATTAGCATTTTCTCGACCAACTATGTTTTGGAAGCGCAATGCTAATAAAATTATCGCTGGAGTTTTGCTTCTTTTGATTGCGGTGTTGATTCCGCATGTTGGGCGTTTAGTTAATGGATCACGACGTTGGCTACCATTAGGATTTCTTAGCTTGCAACCTTCTGAATTAGCAAAGTTAGGTATTGCAATTTACATGTCAAATTATTTTTGTGGTAAATCCTTGAATATGGATAAATTCTTTAAGGATGTTATGCCGGTTGTTGCAACTTTGCTTTGCACTTGTGCTTTGTTGTTAGCTGAGCCAGATATGGGTTCAACTACAGTTGTGTTCATTATTGCGTTAACAATTCTTTACCTTTCTGATCTTGATGTGCGAGTTTTTCTTGGGACTTTTTTAGCTGGTGGAGTCGCGTTTGTATTATTAATTATTTTTGAACCATATCGAATGAAGCGTGTTACTGGTTTTTTAAATCCATTTGATGATCCACTTGGTAAAGGTTATCAATTGACACATTCGTTGTTGGCATTTGGGCACGGTGGGTGGTTTGGTGTTGGTTTGGGTAATAGTATTGAGAAGTTATTTTATTTGCCTGAGGCACATACTGATTTTATTATGGCAATTATCGGTGAAGAATTTGGTGTCGCGGGTGTTTTAGTGATCTTGTTATTATTTTGGATTATTTTTTATCGTGGGTTTACCGTTGTTGCGACGGAAGCGAAGCGTATCCCCGGTAGAAAATTTCAAGGGCTATTAGCTCAATCGATTAGTGTCTGGTTTTTTGCTCAAGCAGTAGTAAATATTGGGGTTGCAATTGGAATGTTGCCTACAAAAGGTTTGACTTTACCCTTTGTGTCATTTGGTGGTAGCTCAATTTTGGTTAATTGCATTGCCTTGGCAGTGTTGTTAAAAATTGATTATGAGAATAAACAGATTAAACAAGGTCCGCATACACCATGAAAAGAACCATAATTATTAGTGCTGGTGGTACTGGTGGGCATATTTTTCCTGCTTTGGCAATAGCCAAGCAACTTAAAGATAATTATGATATTGTCTGGGTTGGTGCTAAAACAGGTTTGGAAAATACGCTTGTTCCACAACATGGATTCTTGCTTGAGACTGTGACGGTTGCTGGTGTGAGAAATAAAGGAGTGTTGCGTAAGTTACTCTTACCGTTTACATTGCTGCGTGCTCATTTAGAATGTCTGAAAATTTTACTTAAGCATCGTCCCGCATTAGTTGTCGGGTTTGGTGGATATGCGACCTTTCCAATTGCTTTAACTGCCAAGTTGTTGGTAAAACCTGTAGTAATTCATGAACAAAATTCAGTTGCTGGATTGACCAATCGCATTTTGGCCAAAGTTGCCAATAAAGTATTAGTTGCTTTTCCAAACGTTTTGCCCAGTTCTAAGACTAGTCTAGTGGGTAATCCTGTGCGCCAAGAAATTATTGCGGCATTTCATAATAAAAATCTACAGAGTGAAGATAGTGTTGGGTTACGCGTTTTAATTGTTGGAGGCAGTCTTGGTGCCAAGGCTTTAAACGATAATGTCCCATTGGCATTGGCTAAGTTGGGTAATAAGATAACACATGTTATTCATCAGGTAGGTCGAAGTGAGGTTGATGAAATTGCTAAAATTTATCAGCAAAATAATATTAGTGCAAAGGTTGTGAATTTTATTGATGATATGGCGAGCGCATATGTTAGTGCGGACTTAATTATTTGTCGTGCTGGCGCTTCAACTGTGGCAGAAGTATCTTGCGCTGGTATTGCAGCCATTTTTGTGCCTTATCCGTATGCAGTAGATGATCATCAAACGATTAATACCCGACAGTTAGTTGCTGCTGGAGCCGCCAAACTACTGTCACAGACTAATTTAACCCCAGATTTATTAGCTGAGTTAATTGATGACTTAAGCTATGCTAAATGTAAAGCAATGGGGGAAAATGCACGTAATATTGGGATAGTGGATAGTACAGAGCAAATTTGTCGTTATATAATTGAACAAATCAAGTAATTTTAGTTAGGTTAATTTTGGAGTATTGTTAATGCAAAAATTTGCGAATTATGCTGTAAATGTTAGCCGTGGCCGTGTATATTCTGAGGCTTCACCACAGTATCGCAGTGATTTTCAACGTGATCGTGATCGGGTTATTCATTCGAGTGCTTTTCGCCGTTTGGAATATAAAACTCAAGTGTTTATTAATCATGAGGGTGATTTGTTTCGCACTCGTCTGACGCACAGTCTTGAAGTTGCACAAGTCGGTCGTTCTATTGCTAGTGCTTTAAACTTAAATGTGGATTTGGTTGAAGCAATTTGCCTTGCTCATGATTTGGGACATACTCCATTTGGACACAGTGGGCAGGATGTACTCAATGAGTGCATGATGAAGCATGGCGAGCATTTTGAGCATAATTTACAATCCTTGAGAATAGTTATGCAACTTGAAGAACGTTATGCTGAATTTGATGGTTTAAATTTAACCTTTGAAACGCTTGAGGGTATTTTAAAACATTGTAGCTTGGCTAAAGCAGCTGAGCTTGGCGAGTTAGGAATGCGCTTTATTAAGCAGCAGCAGCCAAGTTTAGAGGCGCAATTATCTAATATTGCCGATGAGTTAGCCTACAATTTTCATGATTTAGATGATGGTCTACGGGCAAATTTATTGACTTTGGAACAACTTGAAGAAGTTGAAATTATTCGTGGTGAATTATCTCGTATTACGCATAAATATCCTAAATTAACTGGGCGTCGCTTACATAAAGAGTTAGTGAGGCATTTAATTAATACTACGATTTATGAATTAATTGATAATTGCCAAACCAATTTGGTTAAGCATAAACCTCAATCGATCGAAGATGTGCGTTTATTACCAGCGATTATTCAATATAGTCCAGAGAGCTTTGCCAGACAACGTGAATTAAAAAAATTCTTACATAAAAACATGTACAAACATTATACGGTAATGCAATTACGCCATAAGGCTGAGCAAGTTGTGCGTTCCTTATTTACTGCGTTTATTAGTGAACCACGCCTATTGCCAGATCAGTTTCAGGTACGAATTGCTGGTGATGGTTTAGTGCGGGTAGTTGCGGATTATATTTCTGGAATGACAGATCGTTATGCATTTCGTTTATACAATCGTTTATTTACGGTTGAGAGTGTCTAGAGAGTACGATTATGGTTACAATTAAAAGTAATTTTCATGATATTGAGAGCTGGCTAACTGCGCAGCGTCCGCATTTCTCAGCATCAGAAATAGAAAAATTTGAGCAAGCAATTGATCTTGCCGAACAGTACTATAATGGTCAGGTTTTTTACCCAACTAAAGTTAATTTGATGTTACATGCTTTGAATTGCGCAGAACAAATTGCCAGCTTACATTTATATGCTGATACCGTAGTCGCAACAATTTTATATGCGTTGCCACGTTATGCGACTAATTGGGAAGATGTAGTTAAAAAATTTGGCAAAAAAGTTATTGAGTTAATTGATGGGGTGAATCGAGTTACACAAATTCGTAAAATTGGCGATTTAGATTTAGCGGTTGATGAAAACGAGAAAAAAGCCCAAATTGAAATAATTCGCAAAATGCTCTTAGCAATGGCAAGTGATATTCGGATTGTATTAATTGTGTTGGTTGGGCGCGGTGAATTAATGCTTAATCTAAAAAGTTGTGAAGATTTGGCTTTGCAACACAAGATTGCGTTGGAAACTATGGAGATTTTTGCGCCACTAGCGAATCGTCTTGGGGTTTGGCAGATTAAGTGGGAGCTTGAAGATCTTTCATTTAAATATTTACATCCTGAAGAATATAAGCGTATTGCTAAGCTTTTAGATGAAACCCGTCAAGAGCGTTTAGATTATATTGAAAATATGAAGTCTTTTTTATCTAGTCAGATGGAAGAGAGTGGAATAAAAGATTATCAAGTTTCGGGTCGAGCAAAACATATTTATTCAATTTGGAAGAAAATGTCCAAAAAGAACTATGATTTTGATGGCTTATATGATATTCGTGCATTACGTGTGCTTGTGCGTGAAATTAAAGATTGCTATACCGTTTTGGGTATCGTACACACCAAATACTCGCCAGTGCCTGGTGAGTTTGATGATTATATTTCTAATCCGAAGTCGAATAATTATCAGAGTTTACATACTTGTGTTTTTGGTCCTGATAATCGAGTGGTTGAAATACAAATCCGGACCTTTGCGATGCATGATCATGCTGAGTATGGAATGGCTGCACATTGGCGTTATAAAGAAGGTGGCGAAAATAACCCTCAATTTGAAGAAAAAATTGCTTGGGTGCGGCAAATTTTGGATTGGCAAGATGAGCTTAATGAGCGTGATGATTTAACCGATATGTTCAAGAATGAACTATTTAGTGACATGATCTATGTGATGACACCAAATGGTAAGGTGATTACAATTCCAAGTGGTGCAACGCCAATTGATTTTGCTTATGCGGTGCATAGCAATGTTGGTCACCGTTGCCGTGGTGCAAAAGTTGATGGGCAAATTGTACCATTATCAACGCCTCTGCAAAATGGTCAACGTGTGGAAATTTTGACTGTAAAAGAAGGTGGACCGAGTATTAACTGGCTGCATGAAGGATGGGTTAAGAGTGCTAAAGCCATTGGTCATGTGCGGCGTTATATTCGTAATTTGCATAATGAAGATTTTTATGAAACTGGTAAAGAGATTTATGAGCGTGAATTAGCTAAATTTGTTGCGGCGGTGCGTCCCAAAGCTGATGACATTGTTAGCAAAATGAGCCATACCAATGAAAAAGATCTGCAAATTGCGATTGGTAAAGGCGATGTTTCACCGATGGCATTGCGTGATGCGATTGAAAAACTAATTGCGCAACATGTCCCGCAGCCAAAAGTGGATTTAACCGCAGTTGAGTTGGAAAAACAGTTACAAGAACGGCAAGATAAAGGGCAAAATCAACAGCAAGCCAAAAGTGGTAGTGTTTTAGTTGATGGAGTTAGCGGAATTGTAACTAAGTTAGCCAAGTGCTGTAAGCCAATTCCTGGTGATAGTATTGCTGGCTTTATTACTCAAGGTAGTGGCGTTGCGGTGCATCGGGTTGGCTGTAGTGATTTTGACCGTCAAGCATTGTTACACCCACACAAAGTTACGCAAGTGAGTTGGGCTGGTTCAGCTAAAAACTCAATTTTCAGTGCTGATCTTGAAGTTATTGCAAATGATCGTCAGGGTTTATTGCGTGATTTAACAGATTTGTTTGCGATGAGTAAATTGCATATTTTAGGACTGCGTAGTGTTTCACGAAATAATAAAGCAATTATGACTTTTACGATTCAGGTTAATGGTGCTGAATTTAATTTTGCGAATTTGATTGGCAAGGTTTTTAACGTAAATGGAGTTATGGAAGTAGTACGTAAATAGCTTGAGTAGGGTAGAATGCTGGGTTTAGTTATGAATGTTGATAAATTATTAAGTTATATATTGGAAGGAATTTGATGAAGACGATTGAAGTTTTACGCGCGGTTTATAACGATAAAGAAGTTTTGAAGAAAATCCGTAAGTCAATGGATGAATATGCATTGAATTTGCGCTCAATGGATCAGTTAAAATTGGATAGTAAAGAAATTGAGGCTTTTGTTAAAGAAACTTATGGTATAACGCCAACGATGTTTAAAAAAATTGTCAAAGCGAGTATGACACAAAATGATAATGTGGATGAAGTTATTGATGAATTACAAATGATTCGTGAAATTGCAAAATCTGAATAGCTTGTTAGCGAAAAACAAATTTGACTTTTGCCGTTATATGAAGTAGAATCACGTTAGAGTTAATCAGTTACTTGAAAACTGGTGCTTGCAGAGGTTTATGGTAAAACGTGTATGCAAGTAAAAGTAGCCAACCCACAGTTGGCTATTTTTATTTCTAAGTCAAATTAGTCGTTTAATTTTTACAGATTCTTGTCATTGTCTCTTATTAAATAAATCTTCCTTTTGTCTAGCACCTTCATTTATTATTAATTTCTTATTGTGTTTAAAAGTTCGATTTTGAGCGTATACCTAGCTTATACTTTGAGTGGATAATTTAGACCATAATGTAGAAAACGGCGACATAAAAGCCGCCGATAAAAGAATTATTGATTAAATTTAATTCGAGTTAGTTATGAAAATTTCATCATGGTTGCTTTAAAAGGATTTTCACCATCTTGATAGAACCACGTATGGTTCATATGTACTTGGATTAAAGGTAATCGAACCTAAATTCTGTACTACACCATTACTATCGGTTGCACTTATTAGTACAGAATATGTACTTTCAGGAGTGATTTCTGCTGCGCCAATTGTGTATGCACATTCTTAAGAGTTACCACTGCCTGCTGTTCCCATCACTTAAGATGATGGTGTAATGCTTATACCATTTGATCTGCACTTTGCAAGTGCTTATTACTTGTATGAGCTTTTTGTGTACCTTGTAAGACGCTAGCGCCAAAGATAATTGTAAAACTAGCATTAGGTATTCCACCAACTAAGGAAAGTATTCCACTTGCAGTAGTTCCTGCATCGCTAATTGGGAATGAACTGGTAGAAGTATATAATGTTGAACCGTTTGATAAAACGCCTAATGAAACTGGTGTAGTATTATTGATACTACCAGACGAGGTAGTACCGGAACCACATCCACTAAGGATACAATTGATAAATAGTGTGAGCATTACAAACATAAATTTTTTATACCATATATTAGGCTTCATTTTTATTTCTCTAATTTGTTTATTTATTAATAGTTTCCGGATAGATAGCTTGTACCTAATCTGTGTACCATGAGCAGATTATGATTATATTGAAGAGTGGTGATTTGATTACCGAAGAGATCGAATAAATGTTTGTAAGAATGAATAAATTTATCCATAAGTGAGAATTAAATTAGGCTCGGAATTGGCATTAGATATCTTTGCTTGAATTTTAATTCGTGTTTATTTATATAGTATTTTAATTATTTTAGAGCTTTAATTTGGTCTGGTTTTTAGTAGTTATGAACGTGTTTTTATCAGCTTATTTGTTTTATCATATTGAAATAAATTTAGTTTATTTTAAAAAAATACATGATTCAAATTAAACAATATTACAGTAACTGATTTTAGTAGAATAGCTCCAGCAAACTTTGCTTAATTTTTTTATTGTGTAATTATCATGTTTAAGTTTCTCTACCACGCTTTTCTGCGTAAAATAATCCCTCCCTCAATACAGGCATAAGGCTTAAAAATTGCTTAAATTTTCTGGCTATACCCAATTAGTTTAAGCTTTGAATTTCAAAGATTATTCAGTTCTAGAGAAATCATCTCTGTAGTACTGGATTGTCAATTATTTTATATTGAGGAATAATCTATGAATTTACTCATTAATACTAAACAAAGTGGTCAATTTCGCTGGCTCAATGATTTAGTTTTTTGGCTGATAATTTCGGTTGTAACTATTTTATTGATTAAGGGATGGAATGATATGCATGCGGCTATTACCGCTACAGATCTTACTACAGAACATATCAAACTAGATCCACAATTATTACCTTATTATACTTTACGTACTACGATGCGTTTAGTTTTGGGGTTGTTCTTTTCCTTATTATTTACTTTCATTTTTGGTTTTGCGGCCGCTAAATATAAGTCATTAGAGCGTGTGATTTTGCCGTTTGTGAACTTTATGGAATCTGTTCCACTGGTTGGCTTTTTAACTTTTACGACAGTGTTTTTTATTGCTTGGTATCCACATAGTGTAATGGGCTTAGAATGTGCTGCAATTTTTGCCGTATTTACTGGTCAAGCTTGGAATATGATGCTTATTTTTTATCAGACACTCAAAATTGTGCCACGAGATGTTATTGAATCTGCAACTATCTTTCGGCATAATGCTTGGCAACGCTTTTGGCGTGTTGAATGTCCATTTTCGATGCCAGGACTATTGTGGAATACAATGGTTTCGCAATCTGCAGCTTGGTTTGCAATTTTAGCTAGTGAAGCAATTCCAGTTAAAACTAATACCGTTGAATTACCTGGAGTTGGATCATTTATGGCTGAAGGGTTGGCTCAGGCCAATGTTAATGCTATTTTATGGTCGGTGTCAGCTTTGATTTTAAATATTATATTATTGGATCAATTGTTATTTAGACCGCTAGTGTGTTGGGTTGAGCGGTTTAAATATGAAGATAGTGCAAGTAGTAAACGTCACTCTTCATGGTTTTATAACTTAATTGTGAAATCATACACTTCAGTTCATTTAGGTCGTATTTTGGCGCAATTTGCGTACTTTTGGGTTTACCGTTTGCCATTATTGATTGGTAAACTCAAGTTAAGTAAATTGCGTTTATCTTCATTTGGGCAAGAAATCTTGGTACGTGTATGGTATGGCTTGGTTTTTGCATTTTGTGTTTATTATGGAATTAAGCTTTGGGAATACCTGCCTAAAGTTGATTTAAGTAAGATGCCATTCTTAATGTTGCTAACTTCCATTCGAGTATTTGTGGCAATGCTTCTTAGCCTGTTGATTTTTGTTCCATTAGGGGTATTAATTGGTTTGAATCCACGTTTGGTAGCTTTATTCCAGCCCGTGATTCAAATTTTAGCAGCTCTACCAGCCAATTTATTTTATCCCTTAGTGGCAATATTAATTATTTCATATCACCAAAGTCTAAGTGTTTGGTCGGTATTGTTAATTATGTTGGGTACGCAATGGTATATCTTATTTAATGTCATTGCTGGAGTTTCAAGCTTGCCACATAATTTACTTGAAGTTAGCCAAATCTTTGGAATCAAAGGCAGTCTTTGGTGGCGGAAATTCATGTTGCCAGCAGTTTTCCCATATTTGGTAACTGGTATTATTTCTGCCGCTGGTGGGGCGTGGAATGCCGCGATTGCGTCAGAGTTAATTACTTGGGGTAGCTCGTCTCGCTCGACTGTGGGTCTTGGTTCATACATTGCGCAAACCACTAATAGTTCTGAGTTGGCACAAGCAGCTTTAGGTTGTACAGCCATGTGTGTGTTGGTTGCGATTTGTGTAGTCTTTATTTGGAAGCCATTGTATAAGATGGCTGAAACTAAATACCGAATTGGTTAAATTTTAGGAGTTAAGAATATGAAGAACAATAATAATATTTTAGAAGCAATCCAAGTTAGTAAATCTTTTGGGGTTGATGGTAAACATCAATTACATGTTCTGGATAATATTGATTTAACTATAAAAGAAAATGAAATTGTTGCTTTTCTTGGTAAGTCTGGTACTGGTAAATCAACTTTCCTACGAATTATGGCAGGGTTATTAGAGCCTAGCAGTGGCAAAATTCTTTATCGTGGTAAGGAAGTTGCTGGAGCTAATAAAAATATGAGTATGGTTTTTCAGAGCTTTGCCTTGTTACCATGGTTAAATGTCTATGATAATGTTGCTCTTGGTCTACAGGCCAATGGAACCAATCAAGAAGAAGTTCAGGAAAGAACTAACCAAATGTTAGCTATGATTGGATTGATGGGGCATGAAAAATCTTATCCTAAAGAGCTTTCGGGCGGTATGAAGCAACGTGTTGGCTTTGCACGAGCTCTGGCGGTTGAACCTGAGTTATTATTATTAGATGAGCCTTTTTCTGCATTGGATATTTATACGAGCCAAAAAATTCGTGAAGATTTAATTCAATTGTGGGAGAGTAAGCAAATTAAGACTAAGTCCATGATTTTGGTTACGCATAATGTTGAGGAAGCTGTCATGATGTCAGATCGAATTTTGGTTTGGGATAGCCATCCTGGTAAAATTGTTCAAGAGTTTGTTATAGCGCAAGATCGTGCCACGCGTAATAAGCGCAATATGTTTGAAACGGTTGAACAGATTAGTCAAATGCACCATTTACAGGTTGAGGAGTCCGAGCTTAGACAGCAAAAAAATGCCAGCTAATTAATAGCTTAAGTTTAATGTAATTAATCCAGATAAATTAAGAATTTGAAAAATAAATATTTTTTACTTTTGTAATTTATTTGGGCTTTCTTTTTGCATAAATAAGGTTAACTCACCGACGTTTAGACCAAATTTGGTAAAGTAATTCCGATTAATTATTTTACCATCATTCATTAAAAACATCCAATCATCAAAATCTATTGAATAGGTTGAATCATCAACTTTTATATTCATAGTATATTGCCAATTCATACTATTTCCTGATAGTTTGATTGATGCTTTACCGATAACATCTGGGGTAGTTGCCTCAAATGAAGACTCTGAAATTTTTTTAAAGCTCCAGATTCTGCTTTCTATTTTGCCATCACTATAAGCGATAGTTTCATCAAATGTTCCATTATCGCCATTCCAGTTGCCGCGACCGCTAAAGTTAAAGCGCTTGGTTACATTGTGGTTGCGATCTTGTACGATGCCAACGCCGCTAATATTTCCATTTAGGTATGATTGTAAATCAAGCTTTGGCTCCTGATTTTGATATTGACTTATATCTATATTAGAGCATCCACAAATGGCACTGGTTATTATTGTTAAAATTATATTACGCTGTAGCATATCGATCCCTTAGATAAAGTTAACTGTTAATGCCAAGAAGTGATTTTCTTAATTGCTGCTCACTGCTATCTTCACCAATCCATATACCAAAAAAATGATTAGCAAAATCTTCACCATTAATACTACCTAATAAAGCTTGTTCATTATTAAAAAATTTGGTTTGTTTGAGCGATGGTATGTATACCCCTATCAAGCTACTGCCTTGTTTGACATCTGGTATTATGCTATTGAGCTGTTGTTGCCAGTCATTAAGCTGTTCCGTACTAACCTTAGCTGATTGTTCACTAATTTTTTCTATAGTTTTTTCGGCTATTGACTTACCTTTTAGATTACGATGATAATCAAGCTCTAAGGCATATGGTTGGTTTTGATCAAATTTACCTTTTGGAGCATACAATTCGATGTCAAAAATTTTCATGAACAAGAATGTATATTTACCTTTCCCAACTAATGATGAGTCTGGGACGAATTGAGTTATAATTGGGTTTACTTCAGCGAAAGTATTAAACACAATGGTGCTAAAAATTAGAATTTTTAATAGTAATTTATGCATGAGTTATCTCCATTTGAATCACGTTTATTTTATTTGCCATGAATCCAGCGCTGCAGGCAGCTAGATAAAAACGCCATAATTTAATAAAGCCATCGTCAAAACCTATTTGACGAATTTTTATATAGTTTTCATCAAATTTATTCAGCCAGTAACGCAAGGTTCGCGCATAGTCATATCCAAATCTGTAAATATTATCACACTTTAGCCCAAGTGATTTAAATTGCTGTTGTAATGCTTTCTCGCTGGGTAACATCCCACCTGGAAAAATAAATGTCCTAATCATATCTGCACTACGAGTATATTGTTTGAATGATTTGTCATCAATCGTTATCGTTTGAATTAATAATTTTCCACCTGGTTTTAATAATTGGCGCATTTTTTTAAAATATACTGGCCAGTAGCGCATACCGACTGCTTCAAACATCTCGATGGATACAATATAGTCATATTGTCCACTTTGTTTACGATAATCTTCAATAACAATTTGTGCTGTACTATTTTTCAAGCGTTGTTGCGCAAAATTGGCTTGTTCATTAGATAGGGTAATACCTTTTACAGTATGACCTTGGAGTACTGCACGCTCCGCAAAGCCACCCCATCCACAACCAACCTCCAGTATATTTGCATTTTTTTGTTCTATTTTACTTAGTAAGCGATCGTATTTATTATGCTGAGCACTGGTTATATCTTGATCTTCTGTCGCGAAGATAGCGGAGGAGTAAGTCATACTTGGATCAAGCCAAAGTTTATAGAATTCATTTCCTAGATCATAGTGGGCTTGAATGTTTTTTTTGCTACCTTTGAGGCTATTGCGTTGAGTTAAATAAAGTAGTTTTGATAGTTGTTTGAAGACAAAGTTACCATGACCATAGCTATGAAGTATTTTTTCATTGGCAAGACCAAAACTAAGTAATGCCTCCAAATTGCTACAATCCCAATATCCATCACGGTAATCACTGGCAAATCCTACATCACCTTTGTTGCTTAAATTAGCAATGACGCGCCAATCTTTAAGCTGTATGTCCGCATCAAATCCTGCGTCATTACCCTTAAATAGATGAGTGTCACCTTCAGGAAAAGTTACCTCTAGTGAACCAGATTTAATTTTATTTAGTTCTTTGAATAAACGTTTACGTATAAATCTATCGAACATTTTGATCCTTATTGTTTAGAAGATATTAGTTATTCCTTGGGTGATGAATAAAAGGAATTTTTTTTAGCCAGATTCTTAGTGCCTCAAAATAAATACCGAGTAGTATTTTATATATATTAAATGGTGAACGTATAATTTTAGTTTGTGCGGATTTTAAAGGCTTTAAATTTCCGCTATATGCTGCGCTAAATATGAGTTTTGAATTCTCATGTGTATCAATTCTAAACTTAATATTTTCTTGACTAAGTTTAAACTCCCAATGGTATTCTTGTTCTAAACCAAAAAAAGGTGATACATGAAAGCTTTTATGATTAATGATTTTTGTTTCGCGAGGATTTAATAAATAATAATGTCTTTCATTCCACGGTGTGTTTGATACTTCAGCTAGAATATAGCTACATTCGTTATTTTCATAGCAAAGATAAAGATTTAACGGGCTGAAGTATGCTCCTAAGTTACTTAATTGTCCAACCAGATAAAAATTTTCGTTACCACTAAGGATTGCATTTAGTTCTAGTAATTTGTGTTTAATCTTCGCAACTAATGGTTGATGGTGGGAGTCACGCAAATAGTTCTCTGGCTTAAATTTATACAGTGCATGCTTACTTGAATTTATTAGCAATGAACTACTATTTAACTCTTCAACATTTTGTAGGTCAATTAACCAACTATTGAGGTTGTAATTAAATTCATGAACTTTCGGTCCAAATCTTTTGTGCCATACTTTACCAGCAATATAAGAGTTGTTATACATATTGGTTACCAGTAATTGCTTGACATACTTTAATAGCGCTTAGTACCCCATCTTCGTGAAAGCCATTTGCCCAGTATGCGCCACAAAAATGGCTATTATTTTGCCCAGATATTTCTTGCCAACGAGTTTGGGCTTGTATGGCTGCTTTAGAATAAACTGGGTGACTATAGTTAAATCTAGCTAAAATAAGGTCAGAATTTATTAATTCACCACTGTTTAGGGTCACGCAATAAGTTTTGTTAGAGTTCAAACCTTGTAAAATATTCATATTATAGCTGACTGTAGCTTGAGACTTACTGATAGGGTTTATTAAATAATTCCAGCTGGCATAAGCTCGTTTACGCTTTGGTAGTAAGGTGATGTCATTGTGTAAAATTACTGCATTTTCCGAATATTTGATTGCTCCCAGGATGTCTTGTTCATTATCATTTGGCTCTGCCAATAATTGTAGAGCTTGGTCAGAATGGCAAGCAAAAATGATCTGATCAAAGTCTTGATAATTATTATCTGAGAATTGTATAGTCACATGATCTTTTTCTCTTAATACTTTTTGTATCGGGGTATTAAGATGTATTTTATCTTTAAATCCAGCCGTTAGCTTTGGAATATAATTCCTTGAACCACCACTGATCGTAAACCATTGTGGGCGATTTTGGACGTCTAAAAGACCATGATTCTTAAAAAATAGTGCAAAAAATTTAAATGGAAAGTCGAGCATCTCAGTTGTACCCATTGACCAAATTGCCGATCCCATTGGCAAGATATACCCCTCAATAAACCATTGATTAAATTTGTGTTCAATTAGGAATTTACCAAGGCTAATTTCATCTTGAGGTGGGTTTTTGGCTAGTTTATTAAAGCGTAATATCTCGCGAAGTAAGCTGTAAAATTTTGGACGAACTAGATTACGTCGATCTGCAAATAAGCTATTAATGTTATTGCCATTATATTCTAAATCCCATTCATCATGTCTTACAGAAAAACTCATTTCGCTTTTGCGATATTCAACGCCAAGTTTATCCATTAGTCCTTTAAAATGTGGGTAAGTGCGATCATTAAAGACAATAAATCCTGTATCAATAGCCAATCCATCAACATCTACGGTATGCGTATGTCCACCAATCCAACTATTTGCTTCAAAAATTTGTATGTCATGTTCTTGATGTAAAAAATATCCAGCGGTTAGACCAGAGATACCACTTCCTATAATTGCAATTTTCATATATGTGAGGTTACCTTACTAAAAATTTTCCTAAGTATCGCCACAACCTGCGTGGTAATAGTCCAAGTAACTTTATAATTAAAGTTAAACGATATGGAAAATGAATTTCAATTTTCTTTTGCTCGATTCCACGTTGAATAATTTTTGTTGCAGTACCTACATCTATAGCAAATGGCATCGGGAAATCATTTTTGGCAGTTAATGGTGTTTTGACAAAGCCAGGGTTAACCGTTGTCACCAAAATATTTTCTTTGGCTAAGTCGATGGCTAAGGTATCCAGAAAGTATATTAACGCATCTTTACTAGCTCCATATGCCTCAGCTCTACTTAATGGTAGGTAACCAGCTATACTTGCAACACCTACTAAATGAGGGGTGTTAGATTTACGTAAGAGCGGTAGGACTAATTCTAGACTATTAGCAAAGCTAATAATATTGGCGTCAAAAACTCGTTTGATTAAGGCAGCATCAAATGCCTGCACATCTAAATATTCGCAATTTCCAGCATTTAAAATAGCCAGATCTAGATGTTCTAATGTTATATTAAGTTTGGTAGATTGTTCTCGGACTGCATCTAGATTAACTAAATCTAATTGTATAGGTGTAATGCCAAGAGCAGTTAATTCATCTAATGCAATTTTATTCCGTCCGATAGCAATCACATTATGTCCTGCAGCCGCGTAATTTATTGCTAAACCACGCCCAATTCCAGAGGTAGCACCAGTAATTAATATATTCATGATGTTCCTAATTTACGTTTAATAAATTTGGTCAGAGATCCTAGAATAGGTAGCTGTTCATAAAGCATAGCCCCTAAATCAAAATAATCACGATGCGAATAAATCTTGTCATTAAATTTAACTACTGAAATTCCATCCACATTAAACTCATTGCCGCCATTTAAGCGTGGATGTTGTAAGAGCATATTCCATTGTAATATAGCGCCACCATTAAAATATTCAACATTTTTAAATTCAAATTTGCATTTATTTACCCGTTGATATAAATTTTGGCAGTAAATTTTGAAATTTTTTAGACCATGAATTTTATGTGCCGGATCTTCAAAGATAAGATCTTCGGAGTAGATTTGTTCGAGTAAATTAGTATTGCTGGCATTCAAATTATTGAATACAGATTTCAGATTGTCGATGAGATTCATGTTTATTCCCTTAAGAACTTAAATGATTTAAGTTATGTCCGATGTTACGTTGAATTAAGAGAGCAAATTTTAATTTATGATTATATGATTAACGACGTAATATTTTTTGACTTTCCCAATCTATGATAGTGGATGGTCTTTTAGCTTTGCCTATTTTTCCTGGTAAGACCAAAACTCTTTTCCCAAATTGACGTTGACATTCACGATAATTCTTAATTGAATGATGCCCAGATTTATTGGCTGAGGTCGAAACTAAAGGTGTATTTAAACTATAACATAATTGTTTTACGTGTGGATGTAAGCTGACTCTTACCGCAACTTTGCTGTGTGAACCAATTAAGTTACGCGGCACTTTGGAAGTAACTCGCAAAATTAAGCTATAAAATCCAGGCCAATATTTTGCCAATTTGGTTTTCTGATCATTGGCAATTGGTTGGATTAATTTATGTAACTGTGAGGTGGAGCTGGAAATTACAATTAAGCCCTTGGTTTTTGAGCGACCTTTGACTTTGATTAATTTTGCAATTGCTTTATAATTGAATGGATCGCAGCCAAATCCATAGCAAGATTCGGTTGGGTACGCAATTAAACCTCCATTTTTGAGGTGTGCTTTTACTTTTTGCAGTAGTTTGGTACTGTAGAAATCCATGGATAATCCATCCAATAAATCTGGTTAATTGCTAGTGTAGAGATGGTTTAAATTAACATTTTTACCATTTAAAAAATTATACTCAATCATGGCTTTATAATTGTCAGACAAATTACCTAGTAATGATAGATACGAGTTGGTTGCATTTTCTTCTCGCGCGTTTAACATAAAGAAGTTGCTATCACCATTCATTATTCGGTTATTTTCCGCCTTAAGGAGTTCGTTAGAAATACTAAATTCATTTTGCGCTAAACTGATTTGTTCTGCGGTATTGCTGACCGTGTAATGTAACGCTTTAACGCGTGATGCGATTTGCTCTACTAGAAGTTGGCGTTCATTTTGTAGTTTAACTAAATTTTTGGAAGTTTCTTCATCCAACCCAGTTCCATAACTTCGCGCTAGAGGTAGTGAGAATTCAGCTTTTGCCACTCCCTCTTGCTGATTGATTGTAAAGTAGGAGGTGGTTGCGGTTGACGAGTTATTTTGATTATATTGTACGGCTAAATTTAGCTTAGGTAAAAGTTCAGTTTTAGCTAACTTTTGTTGATTACGAATTTGTGCAAGTTGAGTTTCAATTACTTTAAATTCTGGACGATTGCGAATTGCTTCATTAATTTCAACATCATCTGAATTAGTTGCTAGGGTATGATCCTTAGGTAATTCTTTTGGTAGCAAGCTTTCAGATGGTTTTACCGTATTACATGCATTATCGCGATAATATAATGATAAAGCTAGAGCCGATTGGTTAAAGTAATCTTGTGCTGACATGACTTTAATTTTGCGTTTTAGAATATAATTATAATTTTCTTTGACCGCAATTGCAGAAATATCACCACTTTGCAATCTTTTTTCAAGTGCCTTTTGGCGTTTTTCTGCGGTTAGGAGTAGCTTCTGATATGCCTTTAATTCAGCACCAGTAATTACCCAAGTAATATAAGATTTAATTGCATCCGTTTTAATCACTAATTTGGATAATTCAATTTCGTATTTGGCTTTGTCGGTTTCTAAAATTGAATTGTATAGACTTAGTCGGTCTTTATCAATCGCAAATCCACTGAGTAAGTTAAATTTAAGTCCAATAAATTGTCTTCCCTGCGTCGAGGTGATTTGTGCCGAATCATACTGTGGTGTATAACCAGTTGAAATATCAAACCCTGTGTAGGCAGCAACTGGCATGTCGTAGAAACGTTTTTCAAATTCAACCTTTTGATAGCTAGTATTGTAAGTACTACCAGCGCGTTGATTGGCATAGGCATTTAGTTTGGTATCAAAAGGAGACATATTTTGTTTGGCCTTAGCCTGATTAATTTCTTGCTGTAATGCTGCATTTAGAATTTTAGGATAACATGCATTGATACTATGTTCTAAACGAGCAATAGATAAATCTTCTGCATTTACTAGACCAATTGGTGCTAGCAGAGAAACTAAAATAACATTAATCCAATTTCTTTTATTTGGCATCTTAACTATCACTTATCGCCTTCTTCATATTTATTGTAGCTACTGCTGCCACCAGAACTCTTCGCTTCTAATTTTGCATATGGATCTGATTTAGCGTCTTTATCTTTGATTGAAATAGGGAAGCCATTTAATTGACGCCATAATTCGTAGCCTAGTTTAACTTGATTAATTTGGACGTAGCCATGAACCTGTGTACCAAGGCGTAAATAATTTCTATTTGGCCAATCGATGCTATTTTTATCTGGAACTATAATTACTCGAAAACCGCCATTGCTGCTTACAGCATAGTCAATTACCTTTACTACTCCAGGAAATGTTCCAATTGAGACAGATGGCCAACCACTAAATTGAACTGATGGCCATCCATCAAAGATTAACCGTACCTGTTGACCAATTTTAATTAGTGGTATATCATTGCCATCAACATAAATTTCGGCTGCAAATTCAGTTGCATCAGGTGCAAAAGTAGCCAAATTGTCTCCAGCTTTAATAATTTTGGTCTGTGAGCTTGCTAATGTGTTAACTATATAACCAGCACGGTCGGCATAAATTAATTGATTTTGTTGTCTTGATAAGCTCGCCTGTGATTTGATCAACAGCGATTTATAATATTCTTGATCGCCGATACTTTTGCGGTAATTTATGTTGGCAGCTTCCATGTCTTTGCGCGAGGTTAGTCCTTGTGCAAGGAGTTTATTTTGACGATTATAGTTTAGTTGTGCGAGCGCTGCTGCATCTTTTGCAGCAACATAACGATCATTTAGTGCTTCAATTTCTGCGTTAAGCCTTTGTATATTAAGTGGATCAATATCTGCTAATTCAACGATTTTATCACCTGATTCTACACGCGATCCATCGCGGACATACCATTTTACTACACGGCCACCAACTGGTGCGATAATTTGTTGTAATCTATCTTCGGGGTGTAACGTAGTTATCGTTCCGTTACCAGGTGAGGTTTGAATCCAAGGTAAAAACATGCAAGAAATACCAAATACCATTAATATGATTAGTAAATAACTAAAGCGTGGGTATAATTTGGAAATGGTGATACCGTCGATATTTTCGAACATGGCTTCATCATTATGATTAAATTTATCTTTATTTGTTTGCATTGTATTTCTTTTAAATTAATTAACTAGTGCTAATCGAGTAATATTGTCATAAATTTGCTCATTGCTAATAATTGAATGATCACAAATAGTTAATAAAGTTATTTTGGTATGCAGTTTTAAATATTGTAAAATTTTATTCTGGAGTTCAAGCGGTAATTTATTGATTACATTATTAACGATTAATAAGTCTGGTTGATGAATTATGCTGCGGGCTAATTTTAGCTGAATAATTTGCTCCGAATTAAGCGGGTAGCCGTTATTAATTACTAAGGTTTCAATTCCATTTGGGAAACGTGAAATCAATTTATCCAGTTCTACTAGTTCTAGAATATTATAAATCTGGGTATTAGAAATGGTGGCAAATCCATGGGTTAAATATTCTTTAATGGTACAGCTAAACATGTCGTCATTTTCGATGCTCCAAATATTATTTCTGAGATTTTGTGGATCAAAATCAGAATAATTTTGTGCAAAGAACTTCATGATCCCTGAGTGTGGGCAGATTAGATAACTTATCAATTGAGTTAGAATCTCAGCCTGATCTCTTGATGAGCTGATTAATAAATTGGTAGTCTGCGATTTAATTTTAAAATCAAAGACATAATGGTTGTTTAAGGAGTCAGTATAATTAACATTTTCCAATGTCAAAATATTGCTTACGTTGTAATTTATGTTAGTTGAGCTTAATGGTACAGTAATTTCACAATTAGGTAAGTCAAAAACATGACTTAATTCGTCTGCTGATGCCACTAAATTATAATAAAGGTCAAAATAATTACTTAATTTTGCCACGCCAAACATTGCACCAGTAAAGATTATCTCGGATGCAACTAGCTGCCCAAGGCTTAACTGTCCTTTAATCACTAAGAATGATCCAACGCCAAATAATGCAATTGCAAATACTGCATAGAGTACGGTGAGAATTATTAACTGTGTAAATGAAATGCGCCAATAGCTTTTTCGGGTTTCAATATAATGATTAATTAAGGTGTGACCTTTACTTAATGCATATTCTTTGTTTTGTTTGGATTTAAAATAATTATTCATTCTAAAAACATCATCTAGCCATGCGAATACTTCGAATTTAGCCTCGGAGCGCTGGATTGCAGTATTGATTGCATTGCTTTTAAAGAATTTCCAAGTAATAAAAATAACGATTAACGAAATAATATTCATAACCATTAAATACGGATGGTAAAAGCTTGATAGTATGAAGCTCACCGCGATTTGTAAAACGGTAAGTAACCCTTCAATAATTAATTCTGAGGCAGAGCGTTGAATATTAAAAATTTCAAAAAATCTGCTACTTAAATCGCTAGTGTTTCTTTTGCGAAATGCATTATTTTCCGAATGAATTGATTTGATAAACAATTCTGAGCTAGTTCTAACGAATGATTTACGTTTGTAAATTTCTAGGAGCTGTTTTTGTAATAAACTTAAAGTTGCCGAGAAGCCTAACATAAAAGCTAATATAATACTAATAATTACAATGGGTTGAATTAATGCGGTGTAAGCAACAGAATTAATTAGCATTTGAATTGAAATTGGTAATGCTAAATTAACTAATGCAATAACTAGTGCATAGCTGGCAATGAGACTAAAGAATATTTTATCTTTACTTAATGCTTGTTTTAATAGTCTTTTTATATCAATGTCGTGGCCATTACTCATTCCGAATCCTTTTTATCTGACACCTTAAATAGCTTAATGTGCTCATCTCAAGTAGGGATTCTACAATATATGTGTGCTTGGGTCAATGCTTCAATTTTTGCTAAATAAAAGCTTTTATTCATGTAAATATAGAATACCTACAAAATTATTTTTATTCTGTAGGTATTCTATATTTATTGCTGAAACTAGTCACACTTTCTGTGGTATTTGTTGAGTTTAATTTTTATAATATGATTCTTAATGTGTTTATTTGATAAGTCGTTTACGTGGAATTAAGGCATAAATTGCCATCAGCGTGATAAAAATATACCCATACATGCTAGCAAGCGGTCCTGAAATACCCATAATTTTCCAATCAACTGCAGCACATTCCGCAGTTCCTGTTAGAACTGTTTTGATAAAGCCACTAAGAGGAACTTTTTTATATAGTATTTCAAGTGGCATGCCACAAGATGAAGGCCATTGTTCTGGTGGCAAACTTTGTAGCCATACATGGTGATGAGCAATCTTTACTCCGAATAATGCAATTCCCAGAATTATTATTGAATAAATTAAATTACCCCATGATTTGCAATTATTGAATAGTGCACATAAAGCGAAGAACGCAATTAATGTATAAAATACACGCTGGGCAATACATAGCGGGCATGGATCGGCACCTTGATAGAGTTGTGCATATAATGCAAATGCGACGGCGAATGCTGAAGACACAAAAATCAAACCAAAAGTTAATCTTGGCGACAAAGACCTAAATAAACTTGAGAGCATAACTATTAAACCTTTACAATAACGTAAATAAAGTGAACTATTATATACTAATTTGGAGTAATTATGCGTAGCGTGTTTTATATTTCCGATCAAACTGGAATTACAACCAATAAGCTTGGATCTGCATTGTTGAGTAAATTTCCAGAAATAGATTTTAGAAATGAATCATTTCCATTTGCCAATACACCACTTAAAATTAGTCAAGCATTATTAAAAGTTAGAAATCGCTTCTTTGTGGAAGGTACCAAGCCAATTATTATTGCAAGTGTTCTAGATCCTGAGTTACGCCAATTGTTAATCGTTAATTATGCGGAGACCATCGATTTTTTTGAGATTTTTCTAGGTCGATTGGAGGAGGCATTAGGCTGTAAAGCGGTTTTAGATGCATCAAAAAGTGCACATGGTATTGGTAATGAAGAAAATTATAATCATCGGATTGATGCGATTCATTTTTCGCTTGAGAACGATGATGGAATAAGTTGCAAGCATTATGATGAGGCCGATATTGTGATTGTCGGTGTGTCACGTGTTGGCAAAACTCCAACCAGCATTTATTTGGCAGTAAATTATGGCGTTAAAGTTGCCAACTATCCGTTAGCCGAAATTGATTTACGCAGCGATCATCTACCGCGAGTTTTGTTACCTTATCAATCAAAGCTATTTGGTTTAAGCATTGAGGCAGAAAAATTACATAATATTCGTACACATCGCCTGCCAAATACTAAATATGCACAGTTAAATACGTGTATTCAGGAAATTCAAGCTGCGGAGCGGATGATGAATCATTGTAGCGTACCATTCCTTAATACTAGTCATAAATCAATTGAGGAAATTTCGGTTGCGATGATGCAAGTCGTTAAATTAAAACGCCAATTTTAGTTATATTTATTCCATTTATTGAATATGTGAAAATAATCGCCAAACTTGTTCTAATCAGTGTATAATCTGGTTCTTATTTTTAAAATTCGCACACTTATGGTAATGGGGTGTGGCGCAAGCCATCTAAATCCATGAGTGGAGGTATAACCCTAATTTAAGGAAAATTTATTATGTCAGTTTCTATTAAAGAAATGTTAGAAGCGGGTGTCCATTTCGGTCACCAAACTAAATTCTGGAATCCTAGAATGAAACCATTCATTTTTGGTGCACGGAATAAAATCCACGTTATCAATTTAGATAAAACTCAACCGATGTTTGAAGATGCACTTAAATTTGTTAAACAAACAGTAAAAAACAAAGGTTTTATTTTGTTTGTTGGTGCTAAAACTCAAGCTAGTGAAATTATTGCTGAAGAAGCTGCACGTTGCGGTATGCCTTTTGTGGCGCACCGTTGGTTAGGTGGTATGTTAACTAATTTTGAAACAGTTAAAAAGTCAATTAAAAAATTAGAAACTAAATCAGCATTGTTAGAGCAAGCGGATTCTGGTTTATCTAAAAAAGAATTATTAGATAATTCACGTGATGTTGAAAAATTGCAAAGAACAATCGGTGGGATCGCTGATATGAAAGGTCTTCCATCTGCAATGTTCGTGATTGACACAGGTATGCACAATATTGCGATTCAAGAAGCGCAAAAGCTAGGTATTCCTGTGATTGGCGTTGTTGATACAAACAATGATCCATCAGGTGTAGACTATGTTATTCCTGGGAATGATGATTCAGCTCGTGCGATTAAACTTTATGCTACAGCAGTTGCTGATGCAATTTTGGCAGCTAAAGGTGAAGTTGTTTCTGACTTAGCTAAAGCAGTTAAAGTTGAAATGGTTGAAGAAACTGGCGAAGAAGCTAAGACCGTAAGAAGAGTTAAAAAAGCAGGCGATGAGGCTGCTGAGTAATTTTCGCTAAACCGTAACTCAGTTACGGTTTAATTTTATTTAAATTTATAGATTAAGAATGTAGGAGTTAAAAATGGCAAATGTTACTGCTGGAATGGTTGCACAATTACGTGAAATGACTGGTTTAGGAATGATGGAATGTAAACGCGCTTTGGTTGAAGCTGATGGCGATATTAAAAAAGCTGAAGAATTAATTCGTGTTAAAAGCGGTGCTAAAGCTTCTAAAGTAGCTGGACGTACAGCAGCTGAAGGTACGGTTGTTATTTCGATTAGTGATGATGGTAAACGTGGTTCATTAATTGAAGTAAATAGTGAAACTGACTTCGTCGCTAAAGATGATAGCTTTGTTGCGTTTGCTGATCAAGTTGCTGCCGCATTGGTGGAAAATCAAGTTGCAACGTTGGAAGAATTAGCTGAGCTTAAATTAGAGTCTGGTAAAACAGTTGAAGAAACACGTAAAGAAATTATTGCTAAATTAGGTGAGAATATTTCAGTACGTCGTTTCCAAACTTATGCAACTGAAGGTGTTTTAGCTAGCTACTTGCATGGTAAAAAAATTGGTGTATTAGTTGATTTATCTGGTGATGTAGAACTGGGTCGTGATATTGCAATGCACGTAGCTGCTTCAAAACCAGTTTGTATATCCAAAGAAAATGTTGATGCTGAGAAGATCGAAGAAGAGCGTCGTATCTATTCTTTACAAGCTGCTGAATCTGGCAAACCTGCTGAGATCGTAGCTAAAATGGTTGATGGAAGAATTGCTAAATTCCTTGCAGAGATAACTTTACTTGGTCAGCCTTTCGTTAAAAATCCAGACCAAAGTGTTGAGAAATTATTAGCTTCTAAAAATGCTAAAGTAAATGCATTCACAATGTTTGTTGTGGGTGAAGGCATTGAGAAGAAAGTAGTTGATTTCGCTGCTGAAGTTGCTGCAGCTGCAATAGTTTAAGCTTTTTGCTTAGTCTTTTGGCTAAAAATCCTTCGCGTTAGCGAAGGGTTTTTGTTATAATCACAAACGGTATATTTAATTTTATAAGGTAAATAGCATGGATAATCAAATTAATTTTACAGATAATGCAGTTACTAAAGTGCGTGAATTAATTGAAGAAGAGGGCAATCCAGAGCTAAAATTAAGAGTTTCTATTTCTGGTGGTGGTTGTTCAGGCTTCCAATATGGTTTTTCATTTGATGAAATCACTAATGATGATGATTTTACAGTTGATAAAGACGGAGTTAAGTTTTTAGTTGATGCGATTTCATTTCAGTATTTACTAGGTGCTGAAATTGATTATGTAGATTCATTTGAAGGTTCACAATTTACTATAAAGAATCCGAACGCGCAAACTACATGTGGTTGTGGCTCTTCTTTCTCAGTGTAAGGCGTGAGATGTTGTTATGAAGCTAGTTAGCAGTTGTATTTTGTGTTTGGTGACATTTTATACGTATGCTCTTAATTTGAATGATTTTGCGCCGAGTATTATCAATTCTAATAACAACGTAGTTGAAAGCTCTATTGTAAGACCTTTGGTTGGTTTAAATATTGTAGAGTCAAGTACTCGCCAAGCTGTTTTAAAAAATACTGAAAGTTCCATGTCTTGTAATCGAGCACAGAATCCATTTTGCATGGAGCAATCATCAAATGCAATCTCATCACAAAATTCTAAATCAGTAATTGGAAACGCTCAACCTGTGGTGACGGCAAATCAGGGCGCTAATGATCAATATTTTAATCGTGATGGAACTAATTTTGATCAAAATGCGATTAATAATTTCAATATTACAAATTCAAATCAGACTGCAATGCAAGCCTATTCCTCACAGTTAAATAATGTGAATCTTGAAGATAGATTAAAGCAAAATTTGGCGATTCCTTTAAGCACTGGTAGTAATAGTGCGGTGTCTGTTGGTACGAATAAAGTACAATTTAATGTGTCTTATTAGAGACAAACAAGTTTAAGTATTTCGAGGATTTTTAGAGTGAATTATCCATTATATTCAATGTTAGTTGTTGCTTACCTAGTCGGATCATTGTCATTTGCCATAATTGTTAGCAAGTGTATGAAAATTGATGACCCACGTAGCTACGGTTCTAATAATGCTGGTGCTACTAATGTAATGCGTAGTGGCAATAAAAAAGCTGCGGTTCTTACCTTGTTAGGTGATTTAATCAAAGGTTTAGTAGTTGTACTGTTTGCGCGCTATTTTATGCGTGGTATTGACGGTGGTGAGGCTATTGTTGGTATTTGTGGAATGTTGGTGGTATTTGGACATATTTTTCCAATTTTCTTTAAATTTAAAGGTGGTAAAGGAGTTGCTACTGCTATTGGAGTTATGTTGGGGTTTAGCCCATTGTTGGCGTTACTCCTAATTATAACTTGGTTTGTGGTATTTAAAGCTTCACGAGTTTCTTCGCTAGCGGCGGTTATTGCTACATTATTATCGCCGCTATATGCCTATATTTTATTTGGTAATACTGCTTATTTTGGTGCAACTTTGATGATTGCAGTTTTAGTTGTGTTAAAGCATCGCACCAATATTATTCGATTACTTAAAGGTGATGAGCACAGTTTTAAGAAAAATTCAGCTGCAAATGATGATCAATGTAATACAGTTGACGAGAAATAATCTAGAATAGGAAATTTGAATGACTCAAACCGTAAAGAAATTAGTTTTATTGGTTAATTTGGGTTCTCCTGAAACTTTGAGTGTTGGCGCAATTCGTAATTTTTTGCGTCAATTTTTATCTGATCAAAGAGTAGTGGGATTGCCTAAATTGCTGTGGTATCCGATTTTATATGGAATTATTTTACCGATTCGAGCTAAGAAGTTATTGCATAAATATGCGCAGATTTGGCTTAAAGATCATGGAACTCCATTAAGTTATTATACTCGTTGTCAGGCAGAAAGTTTACAAAAATTAGTAGGTGGCAAATGTGTTGTTGATTATGCTTTTTGTTATGGTTCACGAAGTATTTCGGTTAGATTAAATGAATTGTCTGAATCGCATCGATTTAGTGATTTGACTATAATTCCACTTTATCCACAATACTCAAGCTCAACAACTGCAGCAGTTTTTGATCAGTTAAGTGATTATTATCGCCAAGCTTATTTTGTTCCAAGAATTAACTTTGTAAATAGCTTTGCAACTCATCCTGCTTACATCACGGCATTAGCAAATCAAGTGCGCAATCAATGGAATAAGAATGAACGTGGTGATAAATTGATGGTAAGTTTTCATTCTATTCCAGTTAAGTTGGTTGAATCAGGTGATAGTTATATTCAGGAGTGTAGTGCAACCTATCAGTTGCTGTGTCAAGAATTAGGCATTAGTGCCGAAACAGATGCGGTACTTTGTTTTCAATCTAAATTTGGTAAAGCCAAATGGGTTGAACCAGCAACAGAGGTTGTGACTAAAGGGTTAGCAGCAAATGGTGTGAAAACATTAGATGTTATTTGTCCAGGATTTGTGAGTGATTGCCTAGAAACTTTGGAAGAAGTTGCAATTCAATATCATGATTTATTTATTCAATCAGGTGGAACTAAATTAAATTATATTTCTTGTTTGAATGATAATCAGGATTTAATAAAAATATTGTCAGATTTAAGTCAATAAATTAAAAGATGGAGATGTAAATGTGTGGAGTAGTCGGTGGTGTTAGTGAGCGGAATGTAGTTCGCGTTATTTTGGAGGGTTTATCTCGTTTAGAGTATCGTGGTTATGACTCAGTTGGGATTGCTGTAGTTGATCGTAATGGAGATTTGGCTCGTGAACGTGTAACTGGTCGTGTAAAAATGTTAGCCGAACAATGTTCAGAAGATAAATTTAAAGGTTTAATTGGTATCGGGCATACGCGTTGGGCAACTCATGGTGGAGTTACCGAAACTAATGCGCATCCACATTTTTCAAATGGCACATTAGCTGTTGTGCATAATGGAATTATTGAGAATTATGCTGAGTTGCGAATTGAATTACAGGCACAAGGTTATCATTTTGAATCACAGACTGATACTGAAGTAATTGTTCATTTGGTTCATTCGATTTATCAACATAATCATGATTTACTTGAAGCAGTGAAGGCTGCAATTCCACAACTTCATGGTGCATACGCAATCGGTGTAATTAGTAAAAATAATCCGAATGAAGTTATTTGTGCACGCTTAGGATCGCCGCTAGTGTTGGGCGTTGGAATTGATGAAATGTATTTTGCATCTGATATTTCAGCTTTATTACCAGTAACACAAAAGGTAGTTTATTTGGAAGAAGGTGATGTTGCACGTTTAACTTTGGATAGTTATGCAATTTGGGATAAGGATGGTCAATCAGTTAAGCGTAAGCTTAATTTGAGTGAACTTTCTGCTGCTGCAACAGAATTAGGCAATTATCGCCATTATATGCAAAAAGAAATTTTTGAGCAACCTAAAGCAATTGCTGATACGATTCAAAGTTTGGGTGATAATTTTGATCCTTCCATCTTTGGTCTTGAAGCTCCACAAATTTTTAAAGAAATTAATAAAGTACAAATTATTGCTTGTGGTACTAGCTTTAATGCAGGTTCAATTGCAAAATATTGGATCGAAGAGTATGCAAATTTAGAGTGCGCGGTTGATATTGCTAGTGAATATCGCTATCGTAAGATACCAGCTAATCCACAAACATTAGTTATTAGCTTGTCGCAATCTGGTGAAACTGCCGATACATTAGCTAGTATTAAATATGCAATTGATCTTGGTATGGATAAAACTTTAGCTATCTGTAATGCGGCAGAAAGCAGTTTGGTACGTCTATCTAGATTACATGTATTAACTCAGGCAGGACCTGAAATTGGCGTTGCTTCTACTAAAGCATTTACTACACAGTTGGTCGTATTACTTTATTTAGCATTTAGTCTAGCTAAAGCGCGTGGTCATTTGACTTCAGATTGTGAACATGAAATTATTGAACAAATTCGTCGCTTACCGCATTTAGTAGTTGATACCTTGGGTGTTGAAGCTCAAGTTCAGGAAGTAGCTAAAGAGTTTGAATATAAGCATAATGCGTTATTTCTCGGACGACATACTATGGCACCAGTTGCGATGGAGGGATCTTTGAAGTTAAAAGAAATTTCTTATATTCACGCAGAGAGTTATGCAGCTGGTGAATTAAAGCATGGTCCATTGGCTTTGATTGATAAAGATATGCCAGTTATTGTTTCAATGCCAAGTAATTTATTAGCGGATAAGGTTAAATCCAATGTTCAGGAAGTTTTAGCGCGTCAAGGTCAGGTTTATCTATTTACTGATGTAAAAGATGATTTATCTGCACAGTGCTATAAAACAATTTTAATTAACATTAAAAATGTACCAAATTATTTGGCACCAATTTTATACACGATACCTTTGCAATTATTATCGTATCATACAGCGATTGCTAAAGGTACCGATGTTGATAAGCCGCGTAATTTGGCTAAATCAGTAACTGTTGAGTAAGATCAATTTAAAGTTATTGATCATTATAGAGCTATGGGAAAAATAGAAAAATATGCAAATTAGTATTCATCAATTACTCAATGAGACGATTTTATCAGGTGTGACTGATCATAAAGTTAAGGTGATCATGAGTCTGCTAATTATCACTGGTGGATTTCTTTCTTTTTCTATTATTTTCGATCGTATTTTGCGCACTATTTTGGTGCGCTTACTTAATAAATTAATGATTAAAACTAAAAATGATTTTTTAGTAGCCCTAGCGGCTACTAAAATTTTTGATGTAGTTTCATTAATTAGTTTTCCAATTGTCTTTGACGTGGGTAGTGCATTTGTCAGCTTTAAAGGCGATGATTTTTTTACCCAAAGTTTCGCTCGTTTTATGGTGCATGCTGCATATTTTGGCTATTTTTTTGTGGCGACACTGATTTTAGTGCGAGTAATTAGCGGGGTTGGACATTATTATGAACGTAAATTAGATAATTCTGGTAATTATCCTATTTATGGTTATATTAAAATGGTGCAATTTAGTGTTTGGTGTATTGGCATTGTGCTGTATTTATCCTATGCAATGAATAAATCTCCCTTGACAACGTTAACTGGAATTGGTGCTGTTTCAGCAATATTTTTATTAATTTTTAAAGATACTTTTTTGGGATTACTGTCGAGTATTCAAGCAACAGCTAACCATTTAGTAAAGATGGGTGATTGGGTGAATATTCCTAAATATAATATTGATGGTGAGGTAATCTTTATTTCCATTAGTTCGGTAAAAATTCGTAATTGGGATAACACAGTTACTTCTATCCCTACATTTAGTTTGACCAGTGATGCGATTCATAATTGGCAAGCGATGGTAAATAGCGATGCACGACGAATTTTTCGTGCGGTATATATTGATTTTAATTCTATTCATGTATGTAATCAAAGTCTGTTACGCAGTTTGGCAATTAAATACCCCTCAATTGCGCATTTAATTGCGAATGTGGAAGATAATACCCAATTGGCTAATTTGGCATTGTACAGAATGTACTTGAACGACTACTTAAAAAATAATCCTTTATTAAATCATGAGCATCCAAATTTAGCTCGTTATTTAGCGCCAACACCAACTGGTGTTCCGTTGCAAATCTATGCATTTAGTTTAAAAGTGCATTTGGAAGAATTTGAGGAAACTCAATCACAAATATTTGAACATGTTTTTTTGACTTTGGCGGACTTTGGTTTGCGTGTTTTTCAAAGTCAAAGTATTGGTCTGGTTAATTGATAGATAAATATGTAACTTTGGAGAAATCATAGATATGAAGTTAGTTTTGGCTTTTGATTCATTTAAAGGCTGTTTATCTTCGAGTAAAATTATTGATATTGCGACTCGTGCTATAAAAAATATTATTCCACAGGCTACAATCTGTGGATTTATTATTGCTGATGGTGGTGAGGGCACAATTGATGCGTTGGTAAGTGGATTAAATGGTAGCGTTATTGGTTCACAATTTAGTAATCTTGAAGGTATTGTACAATCAGCAAATATTGGAATAATTAATAATCAATGTATTTTAGAATGCGCGCAAACAGTTAGTTTAGTTCAATCTGATCGGATGCAGGTTGAATTGAAAACTACGCATGGTCTTGGCGAGCAAATTAAATTTGCTTTAGATTTAGGTTATCGTCAATTTGTGGTTGGATTAGGCGGTAGTGGTACGAATGACGCTGGTATCGGTATGCTTGAGGAGCTTGGTTATTCGTTTTTAGATTCTAATGGTAACTTAATTGATGGATTACTTAAAAATATTTCACAAATTATGACCATTGATGCAAGTAATGTGGATTCGAGATTAGTCGAGTCTAGTTTTACTGTTTTAAGCGATGTGAATAATCCATTATATGGGTCAAATGGTGCAAGTTATATTTATGGGCCACAAAAAGGCATAATGCCAGAGCAGTTAGCAGAATTTGATTATGGGATTATGCAGTTTAGTAAGGTTGCTGCTAACCATTTTGGCTTTGATAAGTCCTGTTTAGCTGGTAGTGGTGCTGCTGGTGGACTTGGTTATGCCTTTTTGCAATTTTTAAATGCTAGATTAGTTTCTGGTGTCGAGCATATCCTGTCAGCGCTAAATGTTGCAGAAGAAATTGCTGATGCGGATTTAGTCTTAACTGGTGAAGGGCGGAGTGATGCACAAACCGCTCAGGGTAAGGTTGCTCTTGGTGTTGCCAAAATTGCCAAACAAAGTAGTACTCCAGTTTTATTAATTTCTGGTGCATTGAGTGCCGAAGCTTATCAGTTGCATCAATTTGGCATCGATTTTATGTCTTCAATCCAGGATTACCCAGCTGAAATAGAATATGTCATGCAGCCAGAGATTGCTGAGAAGTTACTCCAGCAGAGAGTTGAAGAAACTATGCGATTACTTTTAATAGGACAGAAATTATCGCTGTTAAATTCATAGAACTAATAAAATTACTTCTTTTCTTCTGAATGTAAATTACCGTTAACAAAAATTAATTGATAAAATTTAATTCCTCCAATTGCTTGGCTAACAGTTGAATATGCGACATAAGGAATTATTGCGAGCCAATACAAAATTACAAGTGCAAAGAATTGATTGATTGTGCCAGCCTCAACACCGATAATGGTATTTATAATTTGTGTTCCATGAATTTTTGCCATCAATATCTCTTCAAGTACATTTAGTACAATCACGATTAGCACATATAATAGCGAGCGATTAACGATATGCCACAACAGTGGTTTGTTTGGCGTTGTTTTGATTGGATAGAGTGTTTTACTAATCATCATAAATTTTGCACAAACAATTGCACGAATTAGTCCCAAACCAAAATCAACATATGGAATATCAACTTTTTGTAAAATAGCAAATTTGAGATAGCTTAATGCAGAGAAAAAGACTCCCAAATATAATGTTAACACACATAACGTTTTTAATTCATCACCAATTTTGGATTTTAATGATCTTTGATCAGAACTAAATATACTCATAAATTTCCCAATATATAAATAATTAAAATTTGGTTTTATGCACATTGATTGATGCTTGACGAGATAAGTTTACAGTAATATACGTGAATTTAGGTTACTCTAATTGTTTAATAACATTTCTTGAGTTTATAGCTCTCAGCAATTCGTTTATAAAATGCATAGCGGTGTGCCTGAATCAATCCAGTTTTAACTGCAGCCGTTATTGCGCAGTTTGGTTCATTTAGGTGTAGACAATTACTAAATTTGCACTTCCCGAGATAATTTCGCAGATCAGGAAAATATTCTGCAAATTCGGTGATTTCCAAATGAAATAGACCAAACTCCTGTAATCCTGGGCAATCAATTAGATCCGTATCTGTTGCGATATGGTATAACGCCGCATTAGTAGTAGTATGACTACCACTGGTTTCATATTTAGTAATTTCGGCTGTGCGTGCATTGGCTTTGGGAAATACTTGATTGGTAATGGTCGATTTACCAACTCCAGATTGACCAATCAATAAATTACGCTTGCCGTTTAAGTGTGGTGCAAGTTGTTGGCAGTTATCAACAGCACTTAGTTCTAAAATTGAATAACCTAATTCTTGACCATAGAGTTGTTGAATTTTCTTAGCAAATTCGGCTGATTCAGGTAAATCCATTTTATTAATTAAAATTAGCGGCGTAATCTCGCTAGATTCAGCACAAATTAAACAGCTATCAAGGAAGTTTTGATTAAAATTTGGTTTGATAGCAATAACAATAATAATTTGATCTAAATTGCTGGCTATAATTTTACTGCGATTTTGATCGCTGCGATAAATTAAATTTTCGCGTGGAATTAATTCCAGAATTTGAACTTGTTGATCATTAATTAAGTTTAATTTAACCTGATCGCCAACGACAAATTCAGTCTTTTTACCTTTGGTCACCGCTTTATATTGTTGACCTTGATATTCGACAATAAATTGGCGACCATAGCTGCTAACGATTAATCCATGGTGCAAAATTAACGCTCCAGATTGGCAATTCGTAGGTTTGCCGGTGGGTGAGAGTAATAAAATTTAACATATAATTCATCTGGGGTGAGTGTGCTAGCATTATCTCGGTAAAGTTTTACTAGGCCATTAATTAAATCTTGTTTATTGGCATTGGCTTTCGCAAAATTATCTGCCTCAAATTCATTTTTGCGTGACATCATGCTACTCAATGGTGCCAATGGTAAGCTGATAATATTAGTTAAAATGAATAAAAGTAGTAATCCACTCGCATGGTTAATATGGCTTACATTTAATCCAGCATAAAACCAATCCTGATTAATAATTAAACTAAATATAAACAAACCGATTAACATTATCCCAAATGAAATTAGCATTTGTTTTAGAATATGCTTGTGTTTGAAATGACCTAATTCATGTGCTAAAACTGCAATTATTTCTTCATGGTTAAGCTGTTTTAGTAGTGTATCAAAGAAAACGATGCGTTTACTTGAACCCAGACCTGTAAAATAGGCATTGCCATGGCTTGAGCGTTTTGATCCATCCATGACAAAAACACCTTGTGATTTAAATCCGCATTTAGTTAGCAAGGTTTCAATTTTTGCTTTAAGCTCAGGATCATCAAGCGGTGTAAATTTATTAAATAAAGGTGCAATAAAGGTTGGGTAAACACTTAGGATGAGTAGATTAAATGCTACCATGACGGCCCATACCCAAATCCACCATGTTGTACCAAGGCTATTCATTAACCACATTACTAAATAAAGTAATGGTATACCAATAATTAAACTAACGGCTAATCCTTTAAAAATATCTTTAATAAATAACCCGATAGTCATTTTATTAAAACCAAAAGCCTGTTCGATTTTAAAGGTGCTATAGTAGCTTAAAGGCATCCCCAGTATTGAACTAATTATACTGTAAGAAATAATCAAGCCAACTTCGCTACCTAGTGGATAATTGCTAAACTGAGTTAGTTGTGTAATTTTGTCAATTCCACCGCCAATGGTAAATCCTAATGTAAGAATAACGCTGTAAATTAGTTCGACTTTGCCTAAATTTAGTTTGGCTAGAGAATATTTTCCAGCCTTTTGATGCTCATTTAGGCTAATTTGTTGTGCAAAATAACTGGGAACTTGTTGAAATGAATGATTTATTGCCGAAATTTGACGAGTATTTAAATAATATTTAAGGGCACAGTCGGCAAGTAACAGAGCAATAAAAACAAGGCTAAAAAGTGTCATTGTAAGAGTTATTCCTTTGAGGGTAAATAGTTTTTATGAATATGGCTTGGTACTTGATTGAAATTTTAGTATTTTGCACTTAGTACTCATATTTTAAATTTTATTGTTTAACAATCTATCTTTGATGTTGTGGATTAAGTTTGTAATTATTTTAATTACATTGGTGGATTGTACCAGAAAAGTGTTTTTTATTTTTGTTAAGTTGGATGTTTTAACTATGAAGTTATGCTGAGTTTTAAGGTTGTCTAAGGTCGAGGTTTTCTTTTTGGTGGTGGTAGTCAGTGATTTTTATGCGGATTAATTGTATTCGGTTATGAATATTTAATTACTTATTGGCACTGATATTATCTTTGTTATTGATTTAATTCGGATTTACCCATACAGTTTGTGGTATATATTTTCACGTTGTGTTTTATCTTTGGTATAATAAAAAAGTTTGAATAAATTATTTGAATATTTTAAAAGGATACGCAAATGAGATTAAATAAGAAAATAAGTGGCTATATATCCGGGGTCTTCTTATTAATTGTATGTGGAACAATGGCAGGCTGCGGTAATAGCGGTGGTAGTAGCGGTTCAGTGGTCAGTCAAAATGGCACATTGTCATTTAGTAAATCCTCGATTAACGTTACCAAAGGCAGTACGCAAACTATTATTTTAAGTTTAAGTAGCGCGGAGTCTAATATAAGTGCGAGTGTAGATGTTGCATCAGCCAACACTAGTATTGCATCGGTTAGTCCGAGTACCTGTTCTTTATCAAATACTTCTACGCTTGATTCAAGCTGTGTAATTACAATTACAGGGATTACAAATAATCAAACAACAATTTCTGCTGTTGCATCGGGCTATACTTCTGCTTCTGCCAATGTTATCGTTGGTAGTGATTCGGTGGCAGGAACATTATCTTTTGCAGAAAGCACAACACCGATTTATGTTACGGAGAGTTCAGCAGCTTATTTGACCTTGCAAGGTAGCTCAGGGGTTACGAATGATCTAATTAATTTGACTTCGAGTAATCCAGCTATTACAGTTTCTCCAACATCCTGTACATTATCAACAGCAAGTAATTTATGTACGGTAGCCTTGAATGCATCAAGTAGTGCGACTTCTACCATTACTGCTACATCTGCTTTAACTGGATCAGTTGCAACGATGCAAGCTGTTGCGTCAACTACGCCTACTGTTGGTGTTCTTAATCTTTTACCATCATCAGTAACTATTGCAGCAAGCAAAGGAAGTCAATCAACATCTTCCAATATTAGATTGACCAATTCTGCTGGTGTGCATAATTTGTGGGTGTCTGTCTCTAATAATTCTAATGCAAGTGTTGCTGAACCAGGTAATATTGTTCAAAATAGTGTTCCAGTTGGTTACTGCTGTTTATCTAGTAACGCTGAGTCAAATACTTGTAGTTTTAATGCTGTAGGTCAGGGAGCTGTTGGTACTACCAAAATTACTTGGAGTGCTGTTGCTAATGGAGCTGGTAGCTGCCCTGCGTTAAATGCTACGCCAACTGCATATAATCCAGTGACATTAAATGTTACTGCTGCAACTATTCAACCAGTAGCAAGAACTATTACGGTCGTTAATAATTGTTCTAGCGTTGTATATTTTGGTATTTCTGGTGGTGCGGTAGGTAATAGTGCATCGTCACAAAGCGATTGCCCTGCGAATTCAACTTATGTGCCTGCTAAATCAGGATGTTTTTGGAATAATCCAGTTCCAAGTGGTAATAATTATGCTTTAGCAGCAAATGGAGGATCAACATCTGTTTCAATTGCAGCAAGTGATTACAATGGTCAACAATGGAGTGGCGGTATTGCTGGTCGAGCAAATTGCACAGAGTCTGGGTTGTGTCAGACGGGTAGTTGTACTGGAGCCGCTCATGGTGCTGGAGGTAGTACTGGTTTAGCATGTACTATTACTCATGGTTTTGATATTCCAAATTCGGCTGCGGAGTTTACATTTTTGAATAATGGTAATGATGCATATGATATTACATTAATTGGTGGTGTAATTATACCGGTAAGCATGCAGCCAAGTAATAATACGAATGTTTCGACAGGTAATCCTTATCAGTGCGGTAATGCAGGTAGTGCTGCTGCACAATCTGGGTTTATGAATGGTTCGCAACAAGTTCTATATGCCTCAAATTGGTCGCCAACACCAACATCATACGTTAGCCCAAATACTGGTATTGACACACCAGTAGAAGCATATAATTATGTATCTGGCGATTCTGTAACGAATGCAAGCTGTTCAACTGGAACATCTGGTAGTTACCAGCCAAATAGTAGTTTATGTGGTTCTGGTTTAACTTGTGGTTACGCATATGATGCGATATTCAATCCGTCTCCAACTTATAAATATACTTGTGGTACTCGTTTAGGATGGATATCTGCGGCAACTATTTTTGCTGCAAATGGCAGCAGTAGTAATGTTGCTCCATTTGGCTTTAATGCTGTGGTTAATCCAGGTTCCTCAAATCCAAATGGTTATACTATTGGGCAATGGTCACAATGTGTACATCCTCCGTTCAATAGCTCATATTTGGCTGGAACTCCTGATGCACAAACATGTGGCGGCACTAATTGGAGCGGTATTGCAACGCCAGAGTCTGGTTTCTTGTCTTCGAATGCAACTTGGCAGCAAGAAATATTGCCACGGATTACCTGGATTAAACAATCTTGCCCAACTTGTTATTCATATCAATATGATGACAATTCAAGTAGTTTCACTTGTCAAACGCAAGCCTCAACATCTAATCCTGCAAATGCTACCAATTATACGGTAACATTCTGTCCTAAATAAAATTGGGTGGCTGATGCCACCTAATTTTTTATCTTGTATCAGAAATATCTGTGATGATTTTATAGTTAGTGATTATACTTTGGATTTGTTAAATATGCATATTAACAGCCTTTATATCGATTATAATTTGTGATTTTGATGAACCGTGTAAGAAATACTTGGTAAATGTGTGTTAGTGGTAAAAGTAGTCGATATTAATTTATGTATGAAGCGATGGTTTAGAAAATGAAATTTGCCATATTTGAAGATTGTTTGAAAGCAGAGCAGTCAAAGAGTTATTATTTTAGCAATCCAGTCGAGGAAGTTTTAGTTTATGAAAGTAATAGTTTTGTCGCTGGTTTAGATAAAATTAATCAATTACGTCAGGCTGGGCTATATTTAGCTGGATACATAGCTTATAATGCTGCTGATGCATTGTACGATAAGTTATCCTTGAATCATGATAGTAACGAACCTTTATTACACTTTATAGCATATAAAACTGCACAAAGATTTGCGAGTAAAGATTTGTCACAATTGTTCCCTGATCTTTTACAAACTAATGCTGAGTTGAATTTTGATTATTTTGAATTAAGTTCAGATTATATAGAGTATGTAACAAAATTTGATCAGGTTCAACAACATTTGATAGCTGGGGATAGTTATCAATTAAACCTTACTTTACCGTTAACGTTACATTTAGATAAGAAAGACCTCTTTGGTTTGTATTATCAATTGAGTCGTAGTCATCCAGTTGCATACGCTAGTTATTTGCCATTTCAACCCAAAAGTTTAATTTCAATTTCTCCAGAGTTATTTTTTAGAAAAGTGGGAAATAAAATTTTGGTGCAGCCGATGAAAGGCACGATGCCGCGTGGTAAGTCAGAAATAGAAGATATTGCAAATGCTGAATTTTTAGTTAATGATGCTAAAAATCGTGCGGAAAATTTAATTATTGTTGATTTATTGCGTAATGATTTAGCTAAATTTTGTGTTCCTTCATCGGTAAAAACTAGTGAGTTATTTGTTGTTGAAAAATTTCATAGTTTGTTTCAAATGACGAGTAAAATTGAAGCTGATTTGCCAGCGAAGATTACTTTTACAGATATTGTTTCAGGGTTATTTCCTTGTGGATCAATTACTGGAGCTCCTAAATTACGCACAATGCAATTAATCGAGCATATCGAGGGTTATAGCCGCGGGGTGTATAGCGGTGCAATCGGCTATATTTTACCCAATAATGATATGCAGTTTAATGTGGCAATTCGAACGTTAAATGCTGGAGTTGAAAATCTGCAGCAAATGCAACTTGGCGTTGGTGGTGGTATTACAGTGAAATCAGATCCACTCGAAGAGTGGAATGAAATTGCGACCAAGCTGGGTTTTATTCGCAAATTTTATCATCCAAGCTTTAAGCTGATTGAATCATTTCTGATAGTCAATGGAGTTATGATTAACCTTGATGCGCATTTATTACGGTTAAATAGTTCCGCGCAGAAGTTAGGTTTTAGTTGTGAGGTAACTCAAATTCGCCACGATTTAATTGATTATGTTTCAAGAAATAGCCTTGTAAATGAGCGTTATAAATTACGCATGGAATTAGATTTTAATGGTAATTGCAAAATTGAGCATGCCTTAATTGGTGAAAATCCGACTTTATTACGAGTAGCTATACATCCACATAAAATTAATACTCAGCATGGTTTATTTTTACATAAAACGGACAGTGCAATAACACGTGGTGTTTATACACAAATTGATCAGGAATGTAAACCAGAGCTGGTTGATGAGTTAATTTTTGTGAATCAGGATGGGTTTCTGACAGAGAGTCGCTATCATAATTTAATAGTTGAATATAAAGGCAGCTTGATTACACCTCCATTATCTCATGGGCTACTATCAGGGATTTATCGCCAGCAAATGTTGGCAAGTGGTAAATTAATTGAGCAAGCAATTAAGTCGGAGATGCTTGAGCGTGCGGATGAGATTTACTTATGTAATGATGTGCGTGGCTTAATCAAGTGTCAATTAGTACCAAATGAGGATATAAATGTTATTGATAATTGATCACTATGATTCTTTTAGCGCGATGATTGCTGATTATTGTCAAGCTTTATGTACTAAGTTAGTTATGTTGAAAACGGATCAAGTAAACAGCAATACTTTGGTTCAAATTAGGCCAACCCATATTTTGATCGGTCCTGGTCCTGGGCATCCGAGTGAGCTTGGATTAGTCGCAACTAAGAATCTAATTCAAGCTGCAGTTGAGTCAGACATTCCAGTCTTAGGAATTTGTTTGGGGCATCAGTTAATTGCTGAAATTTATGGAGCACAAGTAATTACTGCAGCACAAATTTGCCATGGAGTAGTAGATCAAATTGAAAATATTGGTGTCAATTTATTTGATAAATTGCCAGCAAAATTCATGGTTACACGTTATCACTCTTTAATTGTTGAGCCTAACTCTTTGTTTGATAGTGAGCTGCTAATTAGCGCGGCTACTAAAGATGGAGAGGTTATGGCTCTTTATCATCCGACCAAGAAATTATTTGGTGTACAATTTCATCCAGAGTCGGTTAGTAGTGAATATGGTCATGCTCTACTAGCAAATTTTCTCAAACTCTAATTAGTTTTAATAAAATATTTGAGTAAATAGGTTGAACCACTTAGGATGGTTAAGTTCTTATTCATTCGTTTAACGTGTTGAAGAGCTGCATGAGGTGAGTTATAAACATAGATATTCTTAAATTTATATTTGGCAAGCTTAGCTAGTTTAATTGCACTAATTGCGCGTGGCTGTTGGGCTAAATTACATACAATTAAAGAGTCTGCTATTTTTGCGTAAATATTTAGCATTTGGTCGTAGTTTTTATCATTTAGTATCGAGGCAATGATTACACATTGATCTGGTTTTACCAATTCGTGAATTGAAGCGTAAAGCTGGTTTGCTCCATCAACATTATGTGAAGCATCCGCAATAATCCATGGTTTTTTGTTAATACATTCTAGTCTACCTGGCCAAATTGTGGTTGCAGCAGCCTGGAAAATAATTCTATCAGATATTTTAAGGTCATTTAATACAGCATAAGCAGCAAGGAAATTTTTGGCCTGAAAATGACCAAATAATCCAAGAGTTAGTAAGTGTGACATGTTGTTATGGCTAAACTTTAGTTTGGTCGTGAAATCAAGCGTATTTAGCCTAGTTGAGTATTTATATTTTTCAACTACATTGATGTAATTACTAGTTTTCTGAGTGACCGCAGCAATTAATTCTGGTGTTTCGGATGCAATTATTGTTAACCCAGATTTAATTATGCCAGCTTTATGTGTAGCGATCTCTGATAAACTTGAACCTAACCATTGTGTATGTTCCAGACTTATATTGGTGATAATGCTGTATTTGCTGTCAACTACATTGGTTGAATCATTCAAACCACCTAGGCCTGCTTCTAAAACTAAGTAGTCAATGTTATGACGTGCAAAATATACAAACATAATTAATGTAAGCATTTCAAAAGAACTAACGTAAATTTCTTGTGCCAAGGTTAATGATTTGATGTCTAAATATATTTGGCAGAGATCTTGATCGCTAATTTCTTGTTGATTTAATACGATGCACTCGTTTAAACGATGGATATATGGGCTAGTAAATTTACCTACCTTGTATTTTGCTGCTATCAACCCAGTTTCTAGAAATGCTGCTGTTGAACCCTTACCATTACTACCTGCGATATGAATTACAGGATATGATTTTTCTGGGTGCTGTAATAGTTTTAGAACTTGTAACATTGAGCTAGTATCAAATTTAGCTTGTGGCGGATTGAGATTAGCGAGTTCATTTAAAATAGCTGAGTTATTCATGGTTTTATCTTTTGAATTGATAGTTATTTTGTAGTTGATTTTGGCTCATAATTTGTTGGTGATAAATTTGATAGTTATGCAGACGAATGTAGTCAACCCCTTGACTAGCGAGGTAGCAGGCAATGTTAGCACTTTCGTTATCTCTTTGGATTGCTTCGGTGCTTGAGTTGATCTTATTTAAAAATCTTTTGCGCGAATGTCCAACTAGCATTTCAATTTTATCTGATTGTAGTTGCTGAATGTGTTTTAATAAGTACCAAGACTGATTCATGGTTTTGTTAAATCCAATCCCTGGATCACTAATTAATTGTTGTGGTTGAAAACCAAAGTCAATTAGTTGGAGTAATTTTTTGTTTAACCAGCGGTTAATTTCATCAATTGGGTTTAACTCTATATTTAGTGTTAATTTAGGATTTGCTGGTACGCTTAAGCTGTGCATGAACAAATATATTTTATCTTCTGCACAAATTCGTTCCAAGCAACTCAAGGGTAAATTAGCTGATACATCATTGACGATATCAATCATAGGTAAAAAATGTTGAATAGTTTCAGCTTTATAACTATCCAAACTGAGTTTAAATTTATAATTGTATCTTAAATCTTGGATGGCGCAAATGATGGTATTTAAGCGTTGAATTTCTTCCTCTGGTGTTAGATAGCTAGCTCCTGGTCGAGTTGATTCGGCACCAATATCAATTATACTTACACCATCTTTTAGTGCGTTTTCTATTTGTATCAGGGTTTTATCAATTTGTTGAAAAAATTCACCACCATCAGAAAATGAGTCTGGAGTCTGATTAATAATTAACATGGACTCTGTTAATGGTAGAAATGAGCGGGCAATTTTGGTTTGTTGATGAGTTAGGTTAGCGCAATTTACATTAGTTTGCGTGTTATCTTCAAATTTGAGCCAATTTAGATCTTGTATTAGCTCGCTATATGCCCAATTCCAGAGCATTGCAAGTGGTGTATTTAGTTGATCAAATAAATCTACTGGTGGTATATAAGCTTCCAAATTATGGATATTATCGTTACAAGAAAGTAGTACATAAAATTCTTGCTCAAGTTGATAGCAGCTCGAATATTTTATATTATATTGTTTTAATTGACGCAATGTTTGACGTAGTTGCTGACGTGAACTAGCACTAATTGGGTAATAGTTCATCTAATCTAGCTGACGTAAAATGTAATGTTGGTTGGGACTAAGTTGAGCGAGTAGTTCAGTGATGCTTAGTTTAAGCTCTGGGTGAATCCAATTTGGTTCAATTTCTACAAGTGGTTGTAAGACAAAATCGCGTTCCGACAGGCGTGGATGTGGGATAGTTAAAAATAATTCATGGTGAATTTTATCATCAAATAAAATAATATCGATATCAATAACTCGTGGACCATTAGTGAATTGTTCAATTTTCCCCATAGATTTTTCAATTTTTTTTAATGCAACTAATAATTTTAGTGGTTCAAGAGTTGTTTTACCACTGATACAGGTGTTAAAAAAATCATCTTGTTCAGCAAATCCACATGGTGAGCTTTTATAGATAGGTGCACAACTAATATCGCTGATTATTTCTGAGATAAACTCAATCGCACTGATTAATTGCTGGCGTGGGTTATTCAAATTGGAGCCAAGAGCAAGCGCAACTTTATATTCGCGAGCTTGAGTAAAGCTAGCTTGGATTAAGCAACCTTTTTCCGTACAAACTTCTGGCTTACTGATAGTTATTGCAATTTTTTTAATTTGATCATAACAAGAGAATAATTCTTGTGCTAAAAATTTGGCTAAGCTTTCTACTAATAAAAAATTACTTTTACTGGTTAGGTTGATGATCATGGCATGAACATCAGCATAATTTACCGTGTGCTCCAGTTCATCAGAATAGTTCCAAGAGCCTAAATCAAGAGTCAAGTCAATTACTAAAGCTTGGGTTTGAGTTCTTTCATAGTCATAACAGCCAATGACTGCGTCTATTTTTAATTCTTTAATGATTAATTGAATTGTACCACTCACTGGGTATGTCCTTTTGTTTACGTTATCAAGTTGCTAGCTTTGTGTAATATACGGGTTTTATTATAATTTGGTACTAAATAATCAATAAATTTAGTCTAAATTGGTTTTATTTTCTTAGAGAAATTCTTTATTGATAACCAAGTAATTTATTATTACAACTAAGTTGAATTGTTTGGTGCAATTTAGCTACCAATTAAAAAAATTACTTCTTGCTTATCTAATTTTAATGGCTTGCGTTTCCATTCTTGAATTGATTTAGTAGTGACTTGTTGCTCCGAAGTCATTAAATTAATACCAACACATAGGCGAATTTCTTGATTTAAATTACTAATCAGTGCTTCAAAAAGATGTTGATTGCGAAACGGTGCCTCAATAAAAATTTGCGTACTACCTTGTTTTAAAATGGTTTGTTCTAGTAATTTAAGCTTGGCTTTACGTGCAGTAGGCTCGGATGGTAGATATCCTAAGAAGCTAAAATTTTGCCCATTAAGTCCACTTGCCATCAGGGCTAGTATAATTGAACTTGGTCCAACCAATGGAACTACACTAAATCCCATTTGGTGAGCAATATTTACAATTCTACTTCCTGGATCAGCAACAGCTGGGCAACCACAGTCCGAGATTAACCCCATATCTTGACCAGATTTTAGTGGTGCAATTAGTGCGCTATAATCCTGCTTATGTTTGTTTAATTCTAAAATATTTAGTTGTTGTAACGGCATTTCTAATTTTAATTGTTTGAGATGCTGACGGCCAATTTTAGCAGTTTCAACGATGAAATTTTGTAAGTGTTTAATTTGTTCCAATTGTTCTGGCAAAATTGCTGCTTTATCGGCAAGTGGATTTAGACTAGTTGGAATGAGAAATAAATTAGGCATAGTTGTTTTGTTACTTAGTTTTAAAATTATGTTTAGAGGTATTAGGTTAGAGTAGGTGATTTTAACAGAGTGTGTGCATTAGTTAATTTATTTATGACGATTATTACCATCGAATAAACTGTAGTGTTGTATACACATGATGTTTGGCAATGCTTATGCTTTAAATTAATAACTGAATCGTGGCTTAAGAGAAGCAATTTTATGCTAGAATTGATGTTGTTTTATATGTAAAAAGAAAGTTTAAAGGTTATGAAATACCTAGTTTTGTTTTTGGGGGCAATTCTTCCACTTAGTGTATATGCAACGCTAGGTAAAGATCCAAGTAGCGTACCTCAAGATTCACAGTTAAGTTCAACTAGTTTATACTCAGTCTATGAGACACAAGCTTCAGATTATAAATTATACCAGTATGTAAATTTACCGGTTAGAAATGTGAATAAATCAAACAATATTATTTATGCCGTAATTTGGAAGGGCGTGAGTCCACCAAATTTAAAAGATGTTTTGGGGGAACAAAATTTTAAAATATTTACAACAAATAAGCCAGTTATCAGTACGCTAAACTATAAAAAATACGTGACAAAAGATTTGGTAGTTGAAATTAGTGGTCATCAAGGAGACATCTTTGGAAGCGCGTATATTCCGAGTAAAATGCCAAAAAATATTACCATCGAAGGGTTAATCAAAAATGCAAAATAAACATGTAAATCAGTCATCATTATTGTTAATGTTTTTATCTGTGGTTATAGCTTCGTGTAGTAGTGGTAGTAGTAATAATACAAGTTCCACACCCAATCAGGTGCCAATTAGCATTGGTTCGGGGCTGAATGGCGATGGTATTAATACAATGTATATTTCATTAACGATGTGTAGTAATAGTAGTGGCACTAATTGTCAGACTGTAGATAATATAATTTTGGATACTGGTTCTTTTGGCGTTAAGATTAATAAATCTGCGTTACCAGAAAGTTTTGTCTTGAGCTTACCACGTGTTACAACTAATGCTGGCAATGAAGTTTATGCTTGTAATACTTTCGGGAGTGGTTATGTTTTTGCTGATGAGCACTATGCTGCACTTAATTTGGCTGGAACTATGACCAATGATGTGGTTGTACAAATTATTGAAAATAGCCCTAGTGCAGAAATTCCAGATAGCTGCATTGCAAAAGGTCCATTCGATGATTTTAGTAATTTTGGCGCAAATGGAATAATTGGCATCAATCCAGCACTGACATTAAGTAATAGTAGTGTGCTACTTTACAAAAAAGATATCAATGGAATTTATAAAGCTCTGACTAGTTCTGAAGAGTCAGGTCTTCCTGTTCTAAATCAAAACCCTTTGCCAAGTTTGGTAACTAATAATAATGGTTTTGTTGTATCGATACCGCCCGTAACGCAAAACACTAATACTAATGTCACTGGTACCTTAATTCTTGGTATTAATACAGAAGCAAATAATCATATTACAAATCAAACCAATTTAATTGTTGCATCAGAATCAGATTTAAGTGTTGTTTGTAATTCGGCATGTTTTTATAGCAAGATATCTAATCCCGAAAGCACTATCCCGGCAGTTTTTGATTCAGGAACTAATGGCTGGGTGTTCATGTCAAATACTTTGCCACAATGTGATTATGGATATTGTCCAACCTCTCCAACTGTATGGACTTCAAGTGTTTATAGTTATAATTTTGCGGCTAACGAATCATATCCTATTTCTGCAACCATTAGTGCAGATGAGGTTGTCAATGGGCAAAGTATATCTTTTGCTGTTATGCCTGGCTGGGGATACTATAATTATAACAATCAAACTTTATATGGTTCGCCATTTTTCTTCGGTAAAAACATATATGTAGTTTTTCCAACCCAGCAAAACGTAAATCCAATTTGGGGGTTTGAATCAATTTAGCCTGTTTTTGTAGATAAATAATAAGCCTGAACAAAATAAGTTCAGGCTTTTTAATTGTGCCCAATAGCATATGAAAAATTATACAAGATAGATTTATGCAGTAATTTTATACATGCTCAGAAATTATCTTGAGTTTAATTTGTCTGGCCTTGTATATGAACATTAATGCCATATTTTGTTGATTTTTATGGCTGTATTCGATTGAAAATATATTCATATCTGATGCTTGTTTAAAAATTTATTGGATAATATTTAATTATGGTCATGTCGATTGTTATTGTGAATATAAATTCATGTTCATAAATATGTATTCATACAATCCTGATTATTTTATGGATACAACTTTTAAAAAGTGTTAGAACATAGTTTTGCTTGACATTTGATTTGTTGCAGCATGTTAAAATACGCGCTTATGAATTTAATTTGGGGTTAAGATGCACAAACTAGCTATAATTGGTAATCCAGTTGCCCATAGTTTATCGCCGCTGATTTGGCATGAATTTGCTAGGCAAACTGGGATTGAACTTGAATATATTAAAATTGAAGCACCTGTTGCCGAGTTTGAGGCAGTGGCCCAAGATTTTTTTGATGCTGGTGGTCATGCGGTGAATGTAACTGCTCCATTTAAAGCGCGTGCGTTTGAATTGGCTAAAGCACATAATCAGCATGCAGCAGATTCGCAAACATCCAATTTGTTGATTAATTTGGAAAGCGGTCTTGTCGCGGATAATACTGATGGGTTAGGTTTGGTTGCTGATTTGTCACGAATGAATTTTAGTTTGCAGAATAAGAATATTTTAATTTTAGGTAGTGGTAGCGTAATTTTTTCAGTATTAAGTAGTTTGACAGCTGGAAATCCCGCGCGAATTGATTTATTAATGCGTGATTCAAGTAAATTATCTGAATTTAAGGGTAAATCTAATTTGATTGCAGCTTATTCTCAAGGTATTGCGTATGATTTGGTAATTAATACAACACCAAATGATCGAGCAAACGAACTTTTTGAGTGTGTTAAGCGATTATCTGAAAATGCTATAGCATATGATATGAGTTATACTTCCCAGCAAACTTTATTTATGGCAGCGATGGAAAAATTGAATGCAAATGTGATTCAAGCAAATGGTATTGGAATGTTAATTCAGCAGGCGAAAGTTGGTTTTGAGCTAGTTTTTGGAATTACTCCAAAAGTTGATAACTTGTATTTATTGTTAAGGGAAAAACTTAATGGTTAATTTAATCCAGTTAATTCTGGGAATGATTTTTATTTTAGTTGCGGCAATGATATTTTGCAATGCTCTTGAGCATGTTGGTGAAAAATTAGGGATTTCTGAAGGGGTAACAGGGTCAATTTTTGTTGCAGTTGGTACTGCATTACCCGAGGCAATTGTTCCATTAATTGCGCTATTTGGCGGAGGTGTTGGAGCTGCTGGAGCAAATGCTGGAGCTGAAATTGGAATCGGTGCAATTATGGGACCACCGCTGATGTTATCAACATTGTCGGTTGCTTTAATGGCATTTTCGGTTTTAAAAAAACGTGGTTTGAATGGACTAATTCGCCCAGAGAAAACTGGTTTGAACCGAGACCTTAAATTTTTTACCTTTGGTTATGCATTGGCAATTTTATTAGCATTTAGCCATAACTTTTATAGCAGTCGAATTATTGATGTAGTAGTTGTAATGATGTTGGTGTTAAGTTATTTCATCTATGTTATGTTGACGATTCGTGCTTCAAGTGATTTGGTTAAGGATGGCCATGCGACAGAGGCAGAGGATGAGTTATACATTAAGCATTATTTGAAGTTACCAAATAATTTAATTACGGTAGTGTTGCAAGCAATAGTTGGGTTTGTGGGATTGGTTTATTTTGCTCATGTGTTCATTTTAGGAATTACAGGTACTTCCGAAGCTTTGGGAATTCCCGCATTTTTACTTTCGGTGGTGTTAATTCCAATTGCGACCGAGCTACCAGAAAAGGTTAATAGCATTATGTGGATTCGTAAGGGCAAAGATACTTTGGCTATGTCTAATATTACTGGTGCAATGGTCTTTCAGGGTTTATTATTGCCTGTAATGGGGATTTTATTTACATCTTGGCAACTACCGGCTGAAAAGGCAGTAAGTTGCATTACAACATTTATTGCAATTGGATGGTTTTTTCTTCATTCTAGGAAAGGTCAACATTTTAAGGTTAAACATTTTATAGTTAATGGTGGCTTATATGTTGCTAGTTTGTTAATAACTTTGATGGTGTTTAATTAATGTTAGCTCAATTTACTCGAACCAGTATTTTACTTGGTGAAACTAATTTAAATAAGCTTGCTGGTAAGCATGTTTTGATTGCTGGGGTAGGTGGCGTAGGTGGCTATGTTGCTGAAGCAATCGCTCGTGCTGGGGTTGGTAAAATTACTCTAATTGATAATGATGTGGTCGATATTACTAATTTGAATCGTCAATTAATTACGAATTTGGATAATGTTGGAGAGTTTAAAGTTACAGAGTTTGCCAAAAGAATTCTATCAATTCATCCAGAAGTTAATCTTATTACCAAAGCAACATTTATTGAGCAAAGTAATTTGGAAGAATTATTGGCTGATACACCAGATTATGTGATTGATTGTATTGATACAATTGAGTCTAAATTAGCATTATTGGTGTATTGTGTAAAATATAAAATTAAGGTGGTTTCCAGTATGGGCGCTGGTAATCGAATTGATGTAAGTAAGGCTAAATTAGCAGATATTAGTAAAACTCAAGTTTGTGCTTTGGCGCGCAATATTCGGTTACGGTTACGTGCGTTAGGGATTCATAAGGGGATTACTGTAGTTTATTCTGAAGAAACGCCATTTAATAAGCCTCTCGCATCTCCAACAGGTTTTGGTCGTCCAGTTAATGGGACAATTAGCTACTTACCAGCGTTATTTGGTATTATGTTATCTGGTAAAGTATTACAGGAAATGATTATTCATGACTAAGCTATATGATGTAGTGATAATTGGAGCTGGTCCCTCAGGAACTAGTTGCGCATATAATATAAAGCGCTTTAATCCAGAAGTTAGTGTTTTATTGTTGGATAAGGCAGAATTTCCCCGTTATAAGCCTTGTGGTGGCGGAGTATCGCCAGAAGTACAAAATTATTTTGATTTTGATCTTTTGCCTGGTATTGATTCTATTTGTAATGAAGTTGTAATGATTGCTAATGGTAAGCAAATTAATAGTAAAAAATATCCACTGTGGATGGTACGCCGTGAAAAATTTGACAACTTTCTATTAGAAAAAGCCCGTTTGGTAGGAGTTGAATTTATTCACTCTTGTGAAGTCAAGGAAATAATTCAAGAGCCAAATCAAGCTAAATTGGTAACTTTGTCTGGTGAATATTATGCCAAAGTTGTTGTGATTGCTGAGGGTGGTTTAGGAAAACTTGCTAAGAAATTGGGATATACTGTGAATAATACAGTTTTAGCTGGTATTGAGTATGAACACTATACACAAAAGTTAGATGGTAAATTATATATTGATTTTGATTATAATGATAGTGGTTATGCGTGGAATTTTCCAAAATCTGATGGCTTGTCGCTTGGAATAGGTGGTTTTGTTAAAGGCCAAGAAAAAGGTAAGGTTGGATTGCCACAGAAGCTAAAAAATTATAGTCAGCAATTTGACGTTAATGAATTTGATAAGAAAAATTTTCACGGACATCCAATTTTATTATACTCAGGACGGCAGAGGTTAGTTCACGGTAATGTGATGATGATTGGTGAGATTGCTGGATGTGTTGATCCATTAACTGCAGAAGGAATTCGCCCAGCTATTAAAAGTGGCTTCTTAGCTGCTAAAGTCATTGCTTATAGTTTTGCTCAGCAAAAGTTAAATGCGTTGAATAATTATGACCTTGCTTTTCATCGAGAAATTGGCCAAGATTTTTATTCTGCACGAATTATGTCGTATTTTTTAAATAAAAACTTAAAGCGAATTTTGCCAATGCTCAGTAATGAGAGTGCGGTAAACGGTTTTATGAGCGTATTTAGTGGTAAATCAAGTTATCGGCAAAAAATTGGTTTTAGACGGATATGTAAAATGATTTGGAAACTAATTTTTTAGTTTTGTTGGGATAGGTGAGCCTGACCCTTGGCACTTGCTGATCCGCATATGGCTGCTTCGTTCCCGACCTGACCAGGTTTTGCGGTAGACAATGCAAGGAGACCCACCATTGTTTGAGGTATGAATTATACCAAAAATTATTTAGATGTGTGTGAGTTTTTGTAGTTGATTTATGTTTTTAGGTTTATAAATAATGCGTAGAAAGTATTTAATTGAGTTAATTTTGTTTTTAAGTTATGCATTGTTTGCAATGTCATGGGTCGGTGCCACTGAATTTATGGCGGAAATAATGCGTCAAACCGACATGAGATCATTGGCACAAGCTAGTATTTTGAGTAGTGCTTTAATTTTGGCCAAAGTTATTGGCTCCTTTTTTGCTGTATATTTAATGCGAAAATTTGGTGTTTATCGCGCGGTTGCACTATCATTATTTATGGTGTGCTTTAGCTTTATCACACCAATAGCAACTAATTTTTTTAGTTTGTTTACATCGCGATTTATTATGGGGCTTGGTGGTGCGCTGATTCTGGTGTATTTTAATCCTGTTGTATTTACCTTATTTACTCGTCGTGAATTACCATTTGTGAATGGATTAAATCTATGTTCATTTAATATAGGTATGGTGCTAATTGCATATCTACAAGCTGATTTAGTGAGAATCCTTGGAAGCTGGAGCATGGTTTTAATTGTATTATCATTAATCAGTTTGTTCTTGGGTGTGATTTGGATTTTAGCGGCAAATATTGATGACTTACGAGCAATTAAAAATATGGATCATCATGATGATAGTCGTAAGTTTAATTTATTTAATGGATTTAAACATTTATATATTTGGCACTATGCTTTCACATTTGCGGGGCTAATTTCAGTTTATTTTATACTATTTACCTTTTACCAACATGCTGGTATTGTTAGTGCTAAGGAAATTGGAGTTTGTAGTTTAATAGGTACAGTGGTTGGCATGATTTGCTCACGTGGTTTAATTCAGCATTTAACGATGATTCGAATCTCTGCGCTATTGCAATTTATGTCATTGGTTTGCTTTAATTTTATCCATGATCCAGAGCTGGCTAGGTTTTTTGCAATTAGTTTAAGTTTGGTAATTTCTTTGCCATTGCCATCGATGGTGACCTTTATTCATAGCCGTGCTAATATGACCAGTCATCAATTAGGTGTAATTTTTAGTTTAGTTTATTCGATTAGTTATTTAATTGCGACTTTTGCGGTTTCTATGTTTGCTAAGTTAGTTGACATAGGGCATGGTAATTTCTTTTATGCATTTATATTTATTTGTTTTATCAACAGCTTTTATTTAATTGGTAGTATTTTTTTGCGTGATAATAATTAGTAATATTATGAATTAAGGTTTTTCTCGTTACGCGCGGGATTATTTATAGTAAAGTTAATAAATTTGCTCATGTTTTTGAAAATAGGTTACTTTTATAGTAACCTATTTTATTCTTTGAATACAAATATCAAATTAGGTTTTGTGTTTCTTTGGCAATCATCAACTCTTCATTAGTTGGTATTAATAGTGCAGTCACCTTGGAGCTTGCAGAGCTAATGATTTGTGTTTTACCTCGGACATTATTTTTTTCATGATCAAGGGTTACACCTAAAAATGAAACTCCTTCAAGTATCTTCGCTCGAATTGTAGGGTCATTTTCACCAAGACCGGCGGTAAATATAATTACGTCAACTCCATTCATTGCCGCAGTATAAGCACCAATATATTTTTTGACTTGGTAGGTAAAAACATTTAGTGCTAATTGTGCACGAGTGTTGCCTTCTGTGGCAGCTTTTTCAATATCACGAAAATCATTACTAATTCCAGATAATCCTAATACCCCAGATTGTTTATTCATCATATTCTCAATTTCAGCAATTGATAGGTTCATTTCTTGAACTAGATAATTGACTATGCTTGGGTCAATATCACCGCAGCGAGTTCCCATGGTAATTCCAGCTAACGGTGTAAATCCCATACTTGTATCGATACTCTTGCCATATTTAATAGCCGCAATAGATGCACCATTGCCAAGGTGACAGCTAATAATTTTTAGCTGATTTAGATTTTTATCAATAAATCTTGCCGCTTCTTGTGCAACGTATTGGTGTGATGTACCGTGGAATCCATAGCGACGTACCTTATATTTGGTATATATTTCATATGGTAATGAATAGATGTAGGCTTCAATTGGCATTGTTTGATGAAATGCAGTATCAAAAACTGCTACCATTGGTGTATTTGGCATTAATTCTCGGCATGCCAAAATACCAATCAGATTAGCTGGATTGTGAAGTGGTGCCAGCTTGGAGCATTCATTTAGTGTCTGCATTACCTGATCATTAATAATTACGGAAGATGCATACTTTTCACCACCGTGAACAACACGATGACCAACCGCATTAATTTCACTCATTGAGGTTATTACACCAACTTTAGTGCATAATAATATTTTGGTAACTAATTCCACCGCTGTTTTATGATTCTCAATTAATAGATTATGCTTGAGTTGCTTAACTCGGTCAATAATGTACTGATTTTCATTTTTATGATGTACTAGGATTGCATCTGGTGAACCAATTTTCTCAACCAAACCTTTTGCAATAACCTCTTGGTTTGTAGTATTAATTAATTGATATTTTAATGAAGAGCTGCCGCAATTGATAACCAAAATTTTCATTGTTTCACCATAGTAATATTATTGTTAATGCTTGATTATACCTGAGCTCATTCAATTATACTTTATTTTAAATTTAAAGCATAATTTAAATTTCATCTTATTTTGTTTGTGAGCTGTAATTTTGAAGACGCTGCTGTAAAGTCAATAATTCTAATGCAGCAGCAGTTCCTGGTAAAGAGTATCCATCTGGGTAATTAGTATATGGTTTGCCTTGTGGCAAAGTTGTAATATTATTATGATTAGGACTCATCGCTGTTTCAATATTACTTGGCATAGCATAACTAGTTAAATTTACATCGCGAACGACGATTTGTTGTGCATTATTGGTGACAAAATTATTGATGATTTGGCGAAAATTATCATCAGAGTCTAAATTATAATTTTCCAGAAAGATACTAAAGTATTGCCAATAAGCTAGACGAAAAGCAATTCCATCACCATCTGGAAACCAGCCATTTGGTAAAATATAGTTGTAATCATCCCAAAAGTTATTGTGCTGCAAACTGTTTTCATAACTAGCCTGAATTAGGTTTTTGGCAAATTGTAAATACTTATTTTCCTCAGTTAACTGAGTTAAAATTGCCATTCCAGGTAATATAACACCTTGGTTATAGGTGAAAACGTGTTTAATTATAGTGCCAGTTTGCGGTGTTTTTGTAGATAAACCTGTGGTTGTAATACCATCCATAAGTAAGCCATCTGATTCTATTTGCCTAAAGTATTTTAAAAAGTAACCATCTGCAACTAACTGAGTATCATGTAATACCTTGGTGTAATTATATTTTGGATTGTTTTCACCATACTGAAATTTAATTAATTTAGCCAGACGCGCACCAGCAGTTACATAAAGTGAGTTTGAGATTGTCGATTTATAAGTCGCTGGCTGCTCAATGCTATCGGACCACATTACGCTTTTGGCATCTGGAGTACCAATTTCATTAATGTATTCGTCGCGAGTAATGCCATTTACAAAAATATTATACGCATAATCAAGCATTTTGGCTAAATTAGGATCTTGCGGATTATTAGTAGCAAGACCTTCAGCATAACTTAGAAAGGCGTTTACCCACCAGAGGCGATCATCGATATATAAACAATGCATCGTGCTTTTGCAAAGTTTTTTTTGTTCTTGGAGGGTAAAAGTATTCCAATTATTTACTCGGTAGATTGTATCAAGTAATTTTGAATAATTTGCATAATTTAAATTGTTTTGCTCAGCTAAATCAGGTAGAAAATCATGGAATTGACCTAAATAATTCTGATCAACGTTAATCATACCACCCATAACCAGTGGAACTTGCCAGCGTTGATATTTAAAATCTGCTGAACCAAGCTTATCTTGACCTGCAAAAATTCCTTGTTTAAAAAATAAACCGTATACTGAATTTTTGAGTGCGGCAATTTGTTTGGGTTGACTTGACTCTATAAAGTTGTTTTGAGAAGCAATATTGGTATTTGTTGGTAGTGAATTAGGCAGCTTACCTCGTGCTGTGTAGCCAAATTTGGTGCTGCTACATGCTATGACTAACCATGCTATAACGCTGTACGCGATAAAATTTAATTTATTCATATCGGTTATTCCATGTGTATTTGGTGTGATTAATTATAAACTTTGTATCCATGGGTATTAAATATTTTACATAAGATTGTAGTATTGGTAATCCATGAATGGACTTTATTTGTTATTTAATAAATTTTTGATTGGCGTAATTATTGTCTAGTATATCAAATGCCAAATTTTATAGATGTAGTGCGTACATAAATAAGCTAATTGTAACGAAAGAGAGCGCTGTAGATAATACAGTACTAGTTATGTTTTCTGGTGGGTTAATATTAAATAATACACTAAAAAATGTTGAGCTAAGTGCTGGTGGCATTGCACATAATAGAATTAATTCTTTTGCGATGATTCCATTTAATCCAACAGTTTTTACGATTACTATTATTAAGAGTGGATGTAGAATATTTTTAAAAAATACATTTAACCAAGCAATCTTGGTCGGTGTGATTTTGAAGCGTGAAATAATTAAGCCGAGGGTAAATAAGGAAATTCCTGGTGTTGAACTACCGATTAATTCAAAACTATGCTCTATTGCCTGTGGTAATTTAATTTGTAATATTGCAAAAATAAGACCAGTAAAAGATAGGGTAATTAATGGTGTTTTAAATATTTTTAGCATGACTTTTCGGTAACTAATATGATTAATACCAACTAATCCGATTTCAATTAAAATTAGCGTAAGTGGAATTATTAAAATTCCCACGATTATATTGCTTACGACTATTGGTATCATTGCTTGAGTACCAACTATTGCTAACATCAATGGAATTCCCAAAAAAGCTGTATTTGGATATGAACATAAAAATGCAGTTTGCGCACTTTCTTGTAGGTTTCTTTTGAATATAAGCTTATGAACAAGAAATGTCAGTATGAACATTCCTAATAATCCAATAATAAAGGTAATATTCATTTTGGGATCAAGTAATTGAGATAGATTAGCATTAGAAACCGTGGTGAATAATAAAAGTGGCAAACTGAAATTTAATATATATATACTAAATCCACCATCATATTTATCATTAATAATTCTAAGCTTACCTGCAGTAAAGCCAAGTAAAACTACAAGAGTGATAGATAAGACGGATGTAATAAAGGTATTCATAGGTAGTGATTATACATGAATATAATTTGATGTGTTGGTAGGCGTCTTGTCGGTAGAGTTGTTATTTATCAGATCTATTCAATTTGCTTTTATTTTATTGGTAATTTTTGATTTTAAATTAAACCGTAATTAAACATTCTATATAGCTTCATGAGTGTAAATTTATTATTTAAATGGTTAATTTTGGTTGTATTGTATTGAGTTTAAATAATAAAAGCTGGCAAATTGCCAGCTTAATTGGTTTAGTGTTCTAAGTTAGTTTTACTTTTGCTTCCCCACCATAGAATTAGCAAACCAGCTAAAACCATTGGAAACGAATAAAATTGTCCGAGTGAGAATCCTGTGGATTGAACAATTCCAGTTGCAAATGAATCAGGTTGACGGAAAAACTCTAGAAAGAATCGTGCGCAGCCGTATCCTATCATAAAGACACCAGAAGTTTGTCCAAGTTTGCGAGGTTTACGTGTATAGATTATTAGTACCAAAAATAATAAAACACCCTCGGTTAATGCTTCGTAAATTTGTGATGGGTGGCGTGATAGCATTGATCCAGATTGAGGAAAAACCATTCCCCAAGGTAAAGTTGCACTGCAAAAACGTCCCCATAGTTCACCGTTAATGAAATTTCCCATGCGTCCAAATAGTAGACAGATTGGCACAAATGGTGCGCAGAAATCTGAAATTACAAAGAAATTACTTTTAATTCGGCGACCAAATAAGTACATTGCAACAAAAACACCTAGCATACCACCATGGAATGACATCCCACCATCCCAAGTTTGTAATATTTTTAATGGATTTGCAAGATAAAAATCAGGCTGATAGAATAAGCAAAAACCCAGACGACCACCTAAGACAGTTCCAATTACAATACTTAATAAAATATCATCTAGCATTTTTTCAGTTAAAATTGGATGACCATATTTTTTTATGCGCCATTTTCCAGCATATAAAAAGAACATAAAACTTAAAACATACATTAAACCATACCAATGAAATTTAATTGGTCCAACACTAAATGCAATTGGGTCAAATTGAGGATACATTAACATAATAATACACCATATAAAATTGAGTTAGATTAAAGTGCCACAGGGTTAAATTTACCTTTTCCTGCCCAGATATAAAAAATTATGCCAATAATAATCATGGGAATAGAATAAAATTGACCTAGAGATAATCCAGTGGCTTTAACAATGGCAGTAGCAAAGATATCAGGTTCACGGAAAAACTCTAGACAAAAGCGTATGATTCCATAACAAATGACAAATAAGCTACAAGTTTGTCCTATTGCACGTGGTTTACGGATATACCATAACATAATACTGAATAATATAATGCCTTCTGTTAATGCTTCATAAATTTGCGATGGATGGCGTGGAAATGGCCCCGCATTTGGATAAATCATTCCCCATGGTAAGTTTGGGTTACATATACGCCCCCATAATTCCCCATTAATGAAATTACCCACGCGACCAAAAAATAGTCCGATGGGAACAAAAACACTAGCAAAGTCCATTAGTAATAGAAAGCTACATTTTAGCTTACGAGAAAAGATATACACACCGAGACATACACCGATTAGACCACCATGAAATGACATTCCACCATCCCAGGTTTTAAATAAATCTAATGGATGTAATAAATATATTTCGGGACGATAAAATAGGCAGTATCCTAAACGGCCACCAAGAATAACGCCAAGTGCTCCATAAAACAAAAAATCATCCATCATTTCAGGAGTTAAAACTGGGTGTCCATAATGCTTAATTCTCCATTTGCCAACGTACAAGAAGCAAAGAAAACCAAGTAAGTACATTACACCATACCAATGGATATGAAACTGACCTATACTTAATGCAACCGGGTTAATTGAAGGGTAAATTAGCATAGATTAAATAGTCCATAATTGATTATTGATCATAAGCCAGTTATTCTACCCGATAAATGAGTTTTTTGCTGTAATACCTTCACGGTAATAAATTCAGTACGTGCGATAAATTACATCTAAATTAGATAGTTGTTTTTAATTTCCATTTGTGATTATTCAAATTGCTATTTATATCTTTGTTGTCCAAGTCTTCTTTTTATAGTATATTTTATCAATTTATATTTTGCCTTTTAGTGTAGCAAATGCTTTGAGATTTATTCAATAATTTGCTGATTTGTGTTTATTATAGTGACGACTAGACGTGAGTAATGAAGTATTTGAAGCGTAGTCTTTTGTTCAGTTACTTATTTAAGATTGTTATGTGCAAATATGTGATAATAATTATCTTTTTGGGAGTGATTTTATGTTACATTATGCTGGGTTAGATTTCCGTAATCATTTGAATTATTATAGTTGTGAAAACAAATTGAATTCCATAATTGATCAAGAGTGATTTTTACCGCTAAATTATTATTTAAGTTAATTAATGGCTTTAATAGAGCTTGGTAAACCATAAATAACTTTAGATTAGAGATTTATCTTTTGAGATCACCTAATGTGATAAAGTTGTTGATTGGAATTAGTGGTTTTATTCCAATCATGACGATATCACTCGGTGTGGCTGCCTGACAAACATGCGGAGCATTAGTGCCTAGTGAGTAGACGACGTTGATCGTGTGGTCATTATTTAATTTCGTAATTGCAAATTGAGTGGGTAATTCACCGCTTAGTACGCATTGTATATCATCATTTTTATTGAGTGCAGCATAAAGTTGATTTAAATTTTTAATTGAAGATGGCCGGACTCCTGTCTTTTTCAGGATTCTTTTTATATCTGAATTTTCTAGCGTGAATGAAAGTATATCCTTCGATGAAACAACATCTTGTATACTAACATTTTGATTGTTCGGTTTAGCGCAATTATAAAAAGATCCATAATTGGGATGAGCGGTGCCATCTACGTTTGAGTAGTTGGTGTACTTGTAGCAAGCAAATGATTGATTGGCTACCCCATATAAAGTGTAATTTGTTGAGTCTGTATACTTTTCATCATAATCTTTTAAATAGTCGTATATTGGTTGCCTATTTATAGCTAAATAGTTCCAACTGACAACAATGGATTTATCAGCACTATATTTAATAAAGTTCTTATTAACAAACTTTTCTAGTTGTGAACTAGTTACATTGCATGTATTACTATTTGGAGATTGATTGCTTACTGTTAGCATATTTTTATTGCCATTTATAGTAATTTTGCCATTGTTAAAATCTGGAATAAATTTGTCTATGCAATCTGCATGGCTTAAACTACAAATGCACCAAGTTAGATAGAGTGTTTTTTTTGACATAGAAAGATTGTTCTTCCTGTAATGTATTAATTTTAAATTGTTAATATTTTTTATTGAATTCGCAAAAATCCGACTAATAAAGAGTAGCATGCTTTCTGTTCCTGATATTATAAATAGGTTCTTGCTTACGTTTTTATTTAACCAAATTTAGCGATGACTGCTGTTCCATAACAAAACACTTCATTTGCTCGGTATTGATCACCACCAATACCATCAGAATCATAGCGCATGGCAATAATGGCATTAGCACCTAATTCCCGTGCTTGATCAATCATGTCAAGATATGCTTGCTCGCGGGTTTGTTCACACATTTGTGTTAAAGCTTGATTTTTACCGCCAATAATGTTTTTAAGATTGCCAAAGAATCCTTGAGAAATAGTTGGTGTTCTTACAATAAGACCGTGAACTAGCCCCTTTACTTCGGTGATAACTTTACCGGGTATGTCATTGGTTGTAACTACTAAAATATCTGATTGGTATTGCATGATTATAAATTTCCTTTTAAATGTTTGACAGCAAATTATTTTGTTAGATTTTTAATGTTTTTGTATCTAAATCTGAAATTATAGTGTGCGTAGCAATTTAGTAATTATAACACAAAGCTTTTTTATTGAGTCTGGAGGATACGTGTAGTGTTTTGTGTGTGGTTATCTTTTACACCATATATGATTTCATATATGATTTTTATTTTGTCTGAATATATAATAAATCATGTTGTTGTTCTTCTTTGTCGTGTAATGCGATTATTTTTGATTAATTGCTAATGGTTAATTTTGTTTATGATGCTGTATCTAGCACTTAATTAAAATGTAAATCAGCATTATTTAATAAAAATAGAGGTTTGTAATTCTATAAAAATTCATTAATCAAATTTAAATAGATAATTGATAAATAATTTATGTTATTTTTCATTTAGCGTATGACACAAAGTACGAGCAGAAACCTAATTTAAAGCAATTTATGCTATAATACGAGCTCTGTGAATATATTTTTAACCAATAAGGAGTTCTTATGAAAGCACCTGTTCGTGTTGCTGTGACTGGCGCAGCTGGTCAAATTAGCTATAGTTTATTATTCAGAATTGCAAGCGGTGACATGCTTGGTAAAGATCAACCAGTGATTTTACAGTTATTGGAAATTGAGCCAGCTATGAATGCATTAAAAGGCGTTATCATGGAGTTAGAAGATTGCGCGTTTCCATTAGTACAAGGAATTGTTGCTAGTCATGACCCACTTGTTGCGTTTAAAGATATTGATATTGCTCTTTTAGTGGGTGCTCGTCCACGTTCAAAAGGTATGGAGCGTAAAGATTTATTAGAAGCAAATGGTGCTATCTTTACAGTACAAGGTAAAGCATTAGCAGCTGTTGCTAAAAAAGATGTTAAGGTTTTAGTGGTGGGTAATCCAGCTAATACTAATGCGTTAATAGCTTTAAAAAGTGCAGCAGGATTAAATCCACGTAACTTTACTGCAATGTTACGCTTAGATCATAATCGCGCTTACTCACAATTAGCTGCTAAAACGGCAAGTCATACTACAGATATTAATAAAATTGTGGTTTGGGGTAATCATTCAGCAACTCAATACCCAGATATTTCTGCTGCAACGGTTAACGGTACTGCGGCAACTGATTTAGTTGATCAAAATTGGTTAGTTACTGATTTTATTCCAACGGTACAAAAACGTGGTGCAGCAATTATTGATGCACGTGGTTTATCTTCTGCAGCATCAGCGGCTAATGCTGCAATTGAGCATATCCGTGATTGGGTGTTGGGGACTAAAGACGGCGAATTTGTTAGTATGGGCGTTCCATCAGATGGTAGTTATGGTATTCCAGAAGGTGTTATTTATGGATTCCCATGCACTTGTAAAAATGGAGAGTATACGATTGTTCAAGGTTTAGCAGTGAGTGATTTTAGCCGTGAGCGTATGGATGCAACTTTACAAGAACTAAATGAAGAACGTGCTGCAGTTCAACATTTGTTGGGTTAATTTTATCCAAGTAAATGAATAAAGCCAGATGAAAATCTGGCTTTATTTTTTATCTTAATGACAATCGTCTGGATCAACCGAAGCGTCACAAATAAATACTTTAAAGTCAGATCCGCTGACTTTAACCGCATTTGATAAAGTAATATCACTTTCAGCATCTGATTTTGCAAAGTTACCTGTGTAATGTGAGTAAGAACGATCAGCTGCAAATAGGAATCCTTTATTGGCACTCCAGTAACCAGAGTTATTTTTTAAGTTAACGCGTGTAGATAATTCACCAGTATGTTTATAAATTGCTGTACATTTTTTACCAGTGCGTACTTGGTTAATTTCACGAGTTGGTCCAACTGTTAACCACGCCTGATCGGATATTCCGTCGCCATCATCTAAAAAATAACCTTGTAACGTTACTGCAGTTTTTGATTTGTTCACAAATGTAAAAGTACAATCCGCAAAAGCAATGTTAACTGTTAATGCAGAAAGTAGAGCCCCGATTGCCAATTTATTTTTCATTACACATCTCCTAAGAGTTTATTAAATATGAACTATTGGTGTACCAAATAACATGAAAATTAAATGTATACGATATCAATTTTATACTAGTAAATATTATCCAGCATGTTTTTGGCTGCGCTAATAATGAACTATACCATAACTCATATTATTAGCATAGAAAAACTCTTGAATTTCTACATTATGACGAATAGATCATTGGTGTTTTAACTTGAAAATATAGGTTAACTTTTAAATCATGCTCATTTAATTTCATGGCTAAAGTGTGCTAAATTAAGCGTGTTAGTTTTTATATTCAATTTTATTTGGCTGATTAATTTTCAGTAATGAGAGTTACAAATATAGGCCAGATAATGTCTAAAGTCAGATGTAAATTTGGTTATAATGGGGGTGTTTTTATATAAGCATGGTTTAAAGTAAATTTTGTTTTATTTTGTTCCATGTAAGTATTTTCTGGTTAAAACATCTTTGTGGTGAATTCCTACGCTTTTTACCTTATTCAGGGTTTTTTGTTTAAATTATCCAAATTAATCCATAAAATAACTTTGAGATTTGGAATGTAGTAATTCTTTGAGTTAAAATAATTACTTTATAATTAATTAAACTGTGTGGGGGTAGGTCAAAAATGCGAATGTTGATTGCTTATTTGCGCTTTGTCGCCGTAATTGCAAGCATGGCGATAATGGTGTTAGCGGTTATCTTAATTCAGCCTTTTTCTCTACATTTTGTGCAGTGGCAAGTTCGTAAATTATGGACTAGATGTCTAATCAGATCAACTGGTGCTAGATTGCAAATTCATGGTTACCCACTTACCTCTGTAGAATTAGCTAATTCAATGATGGTTTCAAATCACATTTCTTGGTTGGATACGGTTGTTATGTTACGGTTACATTTTGTGCGTTATATTGGCAAAATAGAAATGTTGAATTGGCCGATTTTAAAAAATGTAATTAAAGCAGGTGGAACAATTTTTATTAATCGCAAAAATAAAAAAGATTTGATAGCGGTTAATCAACAGGTTGCAAATTTACTCATTAATGGTGCAACAGTTGGTTTATTTCCTGAAGGTAAAACAACTCTTGGTGTGGGCGTAATGCCGTTTAAGGCGCCAATATTAGAAGCTGCAAGAATCGCAAATAGTAAAATTTATCCTGTAGTGTTAAGTTATCGTAAAGAAAATAACATTCGTGCGCAAGAGGTGTCATTTGTGAATGTCGGTTGGTTGACTACGGTGCTCAATACCTTGCGTCTACGTAATCTTGTTATTAATGTGACTGTACTACCTCCTGTTATGGCTCTGGACTTTGCTGATCGTGAAAGTTTGAGTGATTATTTGCATCAAGAGATTAGTGCTTGTTATCAGCAGCAACAGTGCGTAGATGAGTGATATATATTAGATAGTAAGTTATTTTTCCAGTATATTTAGTTAATTTAATGATGTTAATAAATGTTTGGGTGATAGATTGATAGAGTAATTCATTTGTATTTGTTAGAAAAGGAATCGCTTGATGAAATTAAAACAGTTACTTTATGTATTGATAAGTATGCCTTTATTAATTAGTTGTTCATCTGGTGGAGCCGATACGACCAATGCTACATCTAGCCCTACAATTTACGATTATGGATACGAGAAATATACAGTAAGTCCTTATTCAAATACTCTTGCAGTTTTGTCATATAATACTCAAGATGGCATTAGCCGATTTAATTCTTCCCAATATAAAGTTCCGTTTTATAATTTATCAACGCACTATTCTCCACAAAGTAATATTCTTAGTTGTGGTATAGCATCAGCGGTAATTATGCTAAATACAATTTATGCCACCTTGGGTAAACAACCTCCTTTGTCTAAAACCGGTTCATTTTATAATTTACAAGATGGGTATATTGATGGCAATTTTACGTGGACAGAAGATAATTTTTTTAACGATAATGTTAAGGGCTATTTAGATCAAGAAGTCATCTATGGTCGTAAGAAAGTTGATGGAAATTATGTAGTTGGTGTTACTCTTGATCAATTAACTCAAGCGCTTAATCTGCAAGGATTGCAAGCTAATGCTGTACACGTTGATAGTTCTACTGATGCAAATATTGAAGGGTTTAGGGATCTTCTAAAATCTACGCTAGGTGGTAACAGTTCTTATATGATTGTGAATTATAATTTAAATGTAATGTCGGCATTAAATGGAGGGCATTTTTCACCAGTTGGTGCTTATGACCAAGCTAGCGACTCCGTATTAATTATAGAAACGTGGAATGCTTTTGCCCCATGGGAGTGGATTAAGGTTTATGATTTGTATAAAAGCATGAATACTCAAGATGGGAATTCATATCGTGGCTATATCATTATTAATGCGAATAAAGCGTCTTAGCATCAACTATACTCTCTAAAGCAAATAATATGTTGCGTAATGTAATTAATTTTAAATTAAATTTATGATGTTGTATTTTGTTGCATTGGCTTTTGTTCCAGTTTTATTGAGTATTTTCTTATTTCATAATAGTGTGTTATATTGGTGCAATGCACATTACAATTGCATGAATGCTGACATTTAAAAAAAATTACAACAGAACTAAAAATTATTTTAAAATATTTTGACTAATAATCTGTGTTATATGGTAAAGTATTTACTTAGATAAATTCTCTTTGTAATAGTACATAATTCTCGTGATGGTCTTGTTTTGAGTTTCCACATAGTATTTGTCTGACAAAAGTTTTTAGCCTTGTTTTAATTTAATTTATATAGGACATATATTATGCAAAACTCATTATTTGTTGCTGGTTTAGAGTGGTCAATTACTAACGAAGAATTAAGCGAAATTTTTGCTACATGCGGTACAGTAGAATCAGCTAAAGTTGTTACAGACAAATTTACTGGTCGTAGCAAAGGTTTTGGTTTTGTTGATATGGCTACTGCTGAAGATGCAGCTAATGCTATTACAACATTAAACAATTCAACTCAAAAAAATCGTCAAATCGTTGTTAAAATTAAAGAACCTAAACCTGCTGGTGATCGCGGTGGTTTCCGTTCAAATAATAACAGCCCACGCTGGTAAAAATAAAAAACACCTGATTAATTCAGGTGTTTTTTTTCGTCTGTTCATAGCATTCTTGGCTATTTCATCTTTTAATCGTCACGACGATTAATCATCTGTCTGTGTCTTGCAATTACATTATACTGGAAATTTTTGCGAATTAGTTGGCTTAAAGCTTCAGTCAAATAAACTGAGCGGTGTTTTCCACCTGTACAGCCAATTGCGATTGTTAAGTAATTGCGGTTATCACTACTAAATTGATCAAACCATTTACTCGTCATTGAGTAAATATCGTTTAGCATGCTTTGTACGGTTGGTTCTTTATCCAGAAAGTCAATTATTGGTTGCTGAGTACCATTAAATTCACGAATATTTATATCATAATGTGGGTTTGGTAAGCAGCGTACATCAAAGACAAAGTCTGAATCAATTGGTAAACCATATTTGAAACCAAAGGATTGAACTATAATATTCATTTGTTTAAAATCTGCGTCAACAAACTCTTTGATAATTTTGCGTAGGGCATTAGCAGACAAATTACTGGTGTCAATACGATGAGCGATAAGACTAATATCCGCTAATAAATCACGTTCAATTGCGATGCATTCTTCGACTGTGCGCAAATTACCAGATAGTGGATGCTTACGGCGTGTTTCTGAAAATCGCGTTAGTAGACAACCATCACTGGCATCAAGATAGATTGCTCGTACGTCAACATCGTTGTTACGTAATACTTTTATTGATTTAGGTAACTGATCTAGTAATGGGCTGGTGCGTGTATCAACACCAACCGCGATTTTGGTGTAGCCATAACTTCTATAAATTTGCGCGAGTTGTTCAAGCATGCTTAATGGTAAATTATCTACGCAATAGAAACCACTATCTTCCAGAATGCGTAGTGCCGTAGATTTTCCAGCACCAGATAAACCACTGATCAAAATTATATTCATTATTTAACCTTCATTTTGAATAAATTTAGTTTGGCGTTCGATAAATGACAGGTGAGAATCAAATCCTTGTTCACGGTCAATTGCATATTTTACAATTAATTCAACTAAAATTGGTAAATTTCGGTTTGCGCCAATTGGTAATTGGTACAATGGAATACTTACACCTAATATAACTACACTACTAATTAATTGTAGTAAGCGATCATTATTAATGATATCAAGGACTTCATTATCAACTAGCTGGATGACAATAAATAGTTCTTTCTCGCTACACATTTGCTGCTGACCATAAAGATGGATGATATCAACAAACCCAATCCCGCGTACTTCCATAAAGCCCAACGCAAATTCTTGGGGTGAGCGTATGATGATGCCATTTTCAATTAATTGACCCTCAACCAAGTCGTCACAAATTAGACGGTGTCCACGATCAACTAATTCTAATCCTAGCTCACTTTTACCAATACCGCTTTTGCCAATAATGACCACACCCCGTCCAAAAATTTCTAAAGCAATACCATGATGTGCAATTGAGTCATGGATTGAAATTATATTTGTAGGTAAGGTACTTTGTGCTGATGGATTATCGGTGTTATTGATTTTGTGCTGTTGGGCGTTGTCCATTCCACAAGCTTTCTAAATCATAATAGTTACGTACCTGTGGTAGCATTACGTGTATTACGACATCGCCGCAATCAACTAACACCCATTCACCGCCATCTTCACCTTCAATGCCAATTATATCAATATTATTGTTTTTGAATTCTAATGCAACATTTTGGGCTAATGATTTCACTTGGCGATTTGAACTACCAGTGCAAACGATCATTTTACTGAATAGTGAAGATAATTTATGTGTATCAATTACGACAATATTATCACCTTTAACGTCTTCGAGCGCATTTACTGCAACTTGAGTAATTTGTTCTACAGTTAACATTTATTTTCCTTTATAGAGGTTATTTTGAATTATATACGTATTAATTTCAGGGTCAACAAATGAATCAATTTCTTGATTAAGTTGACACAATCTACGAATGTTTGTGGATGATACTTCTAGTTGTGTAAAATGAGTGATAATTACCGAACCAACTTTAGTATTATAGTTAATCTCATTGGTAATGCGTGGAGATATTTCTGCAGATAATTCCATCGACATATTTTGTAGCGGATAGTCTGGTCGCATGGCAACAATAAAATTGGTTAAATCAAATAAGCTTTTCCATTCATCCCATATTTCTAAGCTAAGTAATGAATCACCACCAATAATAAAGTATATACTATCATTTATTGCTTCGTTCTTACGCATACGTCTTAATGTAGTTATAGTTGGGCTATATTCATTTAAATGTGCCTCACTATAATCAATTGTAATTTCTTGTGGATATTTTGCCGCAATAATTTCAAGCATTTCTAACCGTTGCTTTAAATTCGCCTTGGGAGGACTTTTATAATTTGGGACTCCCGATAGTGGCAATAAACTAACTTGACAGTTAAATTGCTGACTGACATAACGAGCCAGCTGTATATGCCCAATATGAATCGGGTCAAAAGTTCCACCAAAAAGTATCTTCATTAGTGCATTGTTCCATTTGCCAAACTTTGTAGATAGTCTTCATTGATATCTTGTGTAATATAATTACCATCAAAGCATGAAGATTCAAAATTATTCAATTCAGGATTTAAGTCTTGAAGTGAGAGCTTTAAATCTTCTAATGTTTGATAAATAATTAAATCAGCACCAATTTTATCTGCGATCTGTTGATCATTACGGTCATGAGCAATTAATTGGCTATAAACCGGCATATCCACGCCATAAACGCTGGAGTGTTTAATTTTAGGTGCCGCTGAAGCAAAGTAAATTTTATTAGCACCTGCTGCACGCACCATGCTGATAATTTCGCGAGAATTATTTCCACGCACAATGGAAATATCAACGAGTAATACATTTTTATTTTTAAATTCAAGATTGATCGGGCTTAAACTGCTTAATGATGCGGTTTTTGATTCTGCCGTATTTGGTTTGTAATCATCATTACTAACTAAATGATTCTTGACGAATCCTTCACGATATGGTTTATTAAGTTCATCAGCAGTAGCAATTGCAACAGTTCGGGCTAAATCTGGTACTGCTATTACAACATCAATTGCTAAGTGAGGATGATTTCTTTGGATAGTTTTAGCTAAATATTTACCCATATGCCTTCTTGCAGTTTGAATGGAAATATTTTCCATAATTGAATCTGGACGTGCAAGATAAACATATTCAAAAATACATAGATTGAGGCTTGGACTAGGATGACATATTTTACTGCTTAGTTCACCATTTAAGTTGATAATTATTGCTTCACCAGGCAGCACATCACGAAGCAAATCAAAGCCATTATTATGTAATGCACAGCTTTCTGAGGCCAACATATAATTACTAAATCCATCAGAAGATTTCTTTACGCCAAGAACTAGCGGTCGAATTCCAAACGGATCACGAAACCCGACTAAACCATAGTTGGCAATTAGGCTGACAACTGCGTACCCACCACTTAATCTTTGATTTAAGCTATTAATTGCAGCGAATATTTTATCGTTACTTAAGCTGCTATCTGCAGTTAAACGTTGTAGTTCAGCGGCAAATGCATTGGTAAGTACTTCCGAATCAGAAGTGGTGCGTACATGACGATGGTTGGTATGTAAAACTTCATTACGTAATTTGGTTGTATTGGTTAAGTTGCCATTATGTGCCAGCATAATGCCAAATGGTGAGTTGACGTAAAAAGGGTGAGCTTGTTCTGGATCATCTGCAGATCCAGCAGTTGGAAAGCGTACGTGACCAATCCCCGCATTTCCATTTAAGTAACTCAAATCATATTGACTGATGCTTTGACGAATTAAACCTAAGCCTTTTTTTAAATGCATCAAATTGCCATTCATCGTTGCAATTCCTGCCGCTTGTTGACCACGGTGTTGTAAGTCGTTTAAGCTCTTATATAATAACTGACTAATTGGATGATTTGCAACTACGCCGACGATTCCACACATATTGTTTAAACCTATTTACTTAAAACTGTTGAAGCTTGATTTTTTAAAAACTCGCCCTGATGAGCGGCGTCAAATTCTATTTTCTTGATACTGTTAAATTGATTAACAATCATATTTACCGTGGGTACGAGCAATGGGCTAATTACCGAGCTTTTCCACGTATGTTTGTCATCCATATTGAACATCTCTACCACTACAATAATCAAGGCACTGATAACTAGACCACGTGCAATCCCAAAGAGTGCACCAATGAAATAATTTAGACCACCAAGTCCAAGGCTATGGATAAATTTATGAAACATAATCTTAATTAGCATTATAACGATAGCAACTGCTATAAATGCGACTATGTAGCTGACTAAAGAACGCAACATACTGTTGCTGACTAATTGTGGGATTAACTTTTCAATTTCGCCAGAATATTTACGCATTACAAATAATGCAATAAACCATGTACTCATTGAAAGTAGTTCAGCAACTCCGCCACGAAAAATGCCAAATATTACTGAAACTAAAATAATTGCACCAAAAATAAAGTCGTAGTTTGAAAGGTGGATGTTGCTCATTAATTACTAGTCACAATACCGCTATAACCCTCGGCGCTAATTTGTTTTAGCTTTGCCTTGGCATCTTGAGTGTTAAATGGACCTGCACGTAATCGGTATAATGTACCTTTGCTGGTAGTAATTGGTTGTACACTGGCATTAATTCCTTTGCTTGCCAAAGTTTGTTTGAAACTATCAGCTTTTTCAGGGCTACTTAATGCTGCAAATTGAATGTAGGATTTACCAGAACCAGCACTTTGCGTTTCTTTAGTTGTTTTAGGGGCTGGATTGCTTGTTACTGTTTCGGTCGAACTAGGTGCGTCTGAAATATCATCTAAAATGTCTGCTGGATTAATTGCTGCAGCTTTTTTAGTTGTAACTACTTTAGCTACGGTAGCTACTGTTTTAGATGCTATTGGCTTAGTTGTGGATTTAGTTGTGTTAATCACTGCGCTGCTGTTTTTTTTCTGATGAGTGACTATTCCCGCTTTGAAGCCAGTATTTCCGCTTTCTGTAGCCTTGTTTGAAACAATAATTGGTGAATTTACTACAGCAGATTTTGTACTTTCTATTGAATCTGTAATTGGCGAACTGGCGTTGACTAGTTGCGTTCCACTGGCATTTGCTTTCAGGTTAGCCAATGGAGCACTAGCGCTGGCGTCTTTTACTTCAACTACGTCTGGATTGATTGGAATTGGTTTTACATGTGCCGTTACATTTAAAAGTGCCGCTAATGCTACGCAAAGCAAAACTATGCTTCCAATTACTCGACGGCGTGATTTACGGCGATCATCGATGGTTTTTTGAATTTGTGTGCTGCTTTTATTTAGCGTGTTTTTAGATTTTTGCATTTATGCGCGGACCTCTTTAATTGCATGCGAAGCTTCTTCTACGACTAAGAATGAACCAAAGCAAATTACTCGATCATCAACGGTTAATTGCTGGTAGCATTGTGTAAAAGCATTTTTAATATTAGTTGTTTGGTAAATATTTTTAGACTGAACACCAAGAGTGATTAAATAATCAGCGATAACTTTAGTCTGTTCAGCACGTTCTGTGTTTATAGGAGCTAAATACCAATAATCAAAATTTTTATAACATTTTAGAATTATTTCCTGCCAATCTTTATCTTTGGCAACGCCAAAAACGGCAAAATTACGTTTGGCAAAGGGCAATTTTAGCATATTTTCACACATGGTATCAATTGCTTGTGGATTATGTGCTGTATCTAGAATAATTTGTGGTACGCCCGCCAGAACTTGAAAGCGACCAATTAATGTAGTTTGTAATAATCCAGTCTTGATTTGTGCCAAGCTCACGGGGAATTGTTCGCGTAACTTAGTTAAAATTGCTAGAGCTAGGCTTGCATTATCAAGTTGTTCGACACCCCTTAGGCTCGGGTATGGCAAGCTATATAAATTTTGTTCAGTATGATGGAAGCTCCAGCTCAATTGGTGTTTGGTATAATTAAAGTCGCGTCCAATTAGTTCTAAAGGAGCTTGAATTTGTTTCGCATAATCTAAAACGCTTTGCGGAATTTGCGGAGCACCAAAAAAAGCTGGTTTATTATGGCGATAGATATGAGCTTTTTGTAAACCAATTTCTTCAACCGTATTGCCCAGTAATTCGCAATGATCTAATGCGACTGTTGTAATAGCGGAAATAGTTGGTTCAAATAAATTAGTAGCATCCTGTGCACCGCCTATGCCAACTTCAACTATGGCTATATCAACTTTTTGTTGGGTAAAAATTATGTGTGCTGCCAGGGTAAATGTTTTAAACAATCCCAAATTTATATCTGAGGCAGTAATAACACTTTGTAGTGCGTTACATAAATTATGGTCATCGATTGGTTGGTTATTAATTGCAATGCGTTCATTGTAATCAAATACATGTGGAGAAGTAAACGTTCCAACATGATAACCAGAATTGGTTAAGATTGTGCTTAAATAAGCACAGCAAGAACCTTTCCCATTCGTGCCCGCGACCAAAATAATTGGGTAGTTTGGTTGTAATTCAAGTTTTTGAATAGCATCTTTTACATCACTTAAGCTTGCCGAAAAGTTATTACTTTTTAGTAAGTGTGAAATTAATTCTGCTTTAATTGTTGCCACTTAATTTGCCTCATTAATTCTTTATAGCTATTTTGGGGAATACTGTCAGAAAAAATTAACAAGCTTTGTTGTTTATTATTTTCTGTGAATTGAAAGATGATTAAATAATTCCCAATAGATTTCATTTTAAGAATATTCACCAATTTACTGTGTTGGTTTTGCCAAATAATTGCATTATTTAGATGTAAGAGTAGATCACATTTGTTTATTCTAGGTTGAAAGTATGTTCGACCATGGAAAATGACAAATCCAAACATACTGCAGAGTAAAAATAATTTGTAACCTAACTTTATATGGCTATATTGGAGAGCTAGTGTTACACTGATTAGCATTATTGCACTTAAGCAGCGTGCTATAAATGATGGTTTTAGCTCAAAACTAATTAAATCATTCGCCATCAGAATTGGTTAATGAATCGTTTCAGTAATAGTTTCTTCTTGATTGTTTTCACTAGTGTCTTCATCAGTTAGATCAATTAACGTTGGGGAAATTTCAACGTCAAACCACTCCCAAAACATTTTTAAGCTTAGCTCTGGTGGCCAAGTTGTTTCATCTTCGCTCCAAGAAGCTAATTCCATTTGAAATAAAGCTTCGTAGACTTCATCAACATAAGCAACACCGTCTTCAATTTCATTGACTTCAGGAATCATATATGAATTGCAATCAATCCGGATATCTGGTAAATCTAGTAGAGTATCAGTGCTAATCGCTAAATTATTGTTAATCCAATCTAAAAATGGTTTCTTAGGTTTTAATACGACTATTGAACGTTCAACTACATAAAACATTATTACTGCTTTCTGACAAATTAAGTCGAGAATTATAGCTGATTTTTCTTGGTAGGTTATATGAATTAGTTCTTAATATTATTTTGTATGCATTTAATTAGTGCTCAATCTAATTTTTTAGGGTTGTGATTAAATAAAAATCGATAAAGTTGATTTATAATTCATGTGTTGATTTGCTTGCTATTACCATCTTTCAGCTAGTTTATTGAATACTGGATAAACTATTTAGGATTTATAGGTTCGAATTTTGACTGAGATATTTTGTAGTATAACTATGCGGTTGGCTTCGAATTAAGTTTAAAATATTTTTATTAGATATAAGAAATATTGTATAATATCAAAAGTGGAACTTGATTTGATCTCCTGCTTGCGCAGTTCCATAAAAATTTGCAGCTAAACGGAGAATAGAATAAATAGTTCTATTAAAATTTTTATTTTCTTCATTTTCATTTCTGCAAATTCAATTGGTCAAAATTTCGTGACTCCACTTCAAACTTAATTAATAATTTAATGATAGGGTACTTTCATGAAAAAGATTCTTTTGACTACGTTATGTGCTGGAATTATTGGTAGTGTTTTTGCAAATGAAACAATTACAATTGGTGCTTCATCGGTACCCCATGCTGAAATGTTGCGTTTCATTCAGCCAACATTGGCTAAACAAGGTTACGATCTTAAAATAACTGAGTTTTCGGATTATATTACGCCGAATATTGCCGTTGCACAAAAACAATTGGATGCTAATTTTTTCCAAACCAAGCCATATTTTGTACAATATAACAAAGATCACCATACTAATTTGGTGGATCTTGTAGATGTGCATCTTGAGCCGATGGGTGCTTATGCAGCTCCTAGTGAAGCTAAATTCATTAAAACTAAAAAAGCTAGTGATTTAATCGCTGGTACCAAAATTGCGGTTCCGAACGATCCAACCAACGAGGGACGTGCACTAAGCATTTTGGAAGCTAATGGTGTTTCAAAAGTTAAACCAGGAGTTAGTTTACCAACTAAAAAAGATATTATCTCTAATCCATATAATATCACAATTGTCGAATTAGATCCTGCGATGCTACCACGAGCTTTAAATGGTAAGCAAGTTGATGTTGCACTGATTAATTTTAATATCGCAATGCAGGCTGGATTAAATCCAACTAAAAATGCTGTGTTGGTTGAGAGTAAAAGTAGTCCATATGCAAACTTAGTTGCGGTACGTCCAGAAGAAGTAAATTTACCTAAAATGAAAGCTTTGTCTAAAGCATTAACTTCACCTGAAATGAAGAAATTCATTCAACAACAGTACCATGGTGCTGTGATCGCAGCATTCTAACCTTCCTTTATGCGGCATAATTTTTTCGTTCAGCGTCCAATTCTTGCAGCTACAATTTCATTATTTATCTGTTTATGTGGAATTGTGGCGCTGTTTCGATTACCTGTTAGTCAATTTCCAGAAATTTCTCCACCATCTATTTCAGTACGCGCTTCTTTTCCTGGTGCGAATGCTGAAACTTCTGCCAAAGTAGTTGCTGCGCAAATCGAGGAGCAACTTAATGGATTGTCCAATTTATTGTATATGACTACCAATACTTCTTCGACTGGTGGTATCAATATTCAATTGACTTATGAAGTTGGAACTAATCTAGATATTGCGATTAATGAAGTCTTAAATCGTCTGTATGCTGCAAAAAGGGTTTTACCTGCAATTGTGCAAAAAATGGGCATTAATGCACGCAAAAGCTCATCTGACAGTTTGATGACGATTGCTTTTTATTCTGATCCGTATATTAATCCTACTTGGGTAAGTAATTATTTACAACGCGTAGTAATGAATGATTTGTATTTAATTCCTAGTGTAGGCAATGTTTCAGTGCGTGGTGCGGGAAAGTTTTCAATTACGGCTTGGCTTGATCCGAATAAAATGGCGCGCTATAAGATTGGTGAAAGTGAAATTAGCAATGCAATTAATGATCAAAATGAAGAATATGTTGTTGGACGCAGTAATGCGTCACCAGATTCTGATAAAAACAGTGTTTCCTTAAATATGATTGGGCGGCAAATGTATAGTACAGCTGCTGAAGTTGCAAATACAGTATTACGCAATCAAAGTAATCAAACTATACGAATTAAAGATGTCGCTCGAGTAGAGTTATCTTCCAATGATACCAGTACAATGGCGAGTATTAATTTTATTGATGAATCGCGAATATTTCGTCGTTATCCGATTACTACGATGGATATTCAGCTTAGTCCAGGTGCCAATCAATTGGAAGCTAAGCAGCAAGTTTTGGCATTATTGGCAAAAGATGCCCAGCATTTTCCAACTGGACTTAGATATCGTATTACGCAAGACAATTCACGCTTTGTCGCTGCATCGGTGCATAATGTAATTGAAACAATTATTATTGCCTTTATTTTGGTTGCGATAGTTTTATTTATTTTCCTGCATAATTGGCGTGCGAGTTTAGTTGCTATCTCTACAATTCCTGTTTCGATACTTGGAACTATAGCTTGTTTAGCGGTGTTGGGATATTCGTTAAATACGATCAGCTTGTTTGCGTTAATTTTGGCAATTGGGATTGTGGTTGATGATGCAATTGTTATTGTTGAAAATGTTGAACGTTTACGTAAATTACACCCAGAAATGAGTCTTGATGATGTAATTAGTTTAACTATGCGCGAAGTATTTGGGGCAATAATTGCGATTGTTTTGGTTCTTAGTGTGGTATTTTTGCCTGTAATGGGGTTGGGTGGTTTAAGTGGAATTATGTACCGTCAATTTGCGGTGACCATTGCCTGTGCGGTGATCATTTCGGGCATTTGTTCATTAAGTTTGACTCCTGCGATGTGTAGTTTATTTATACGCCATGAATCACGTAAAGTAAATTTATTTGTTTGGTTTGAGTTAGTATTTACTAAATTAAATCGTTGCTATGTTCGTACTGCAGAACGTTTAATTATACTGCGTAAAACAGTTATTTTATTATGGCTGTTGATTATTTTAGTAACATTAGGCTTATTTAAAATTATTTCGCAAGGGTTTGTGCCAAATGAAGATCAAGGCTTGGTGTTCGCGTCTTTAGAATTACCTAGTTATTACAGTTTGACTCAAACTGAATCTGAGGTAAAAAAATTTATCAAGAACCTAAATAAAGACCCAAATATTGATTCTATAGTGAGTATTACAGGCGTAAATTTTAGAGATTCTGGTACACAAAGTTCTTCAGTGGCTTCATTAATTATTAGCTTAAAAAATTGGTCAGAGAGAAGCTCGAAACAAAGCAGTGCAGATCATATTATTAACGGTTTGGATAAGCTAGCTTTACAACATCCAGGAATGATCATTAACGCTTATAACCAGCCTCCAATTCGTGGTTTAAGCACCACAGGAGGGGTAGAGTTTTTTATTGAAGATCGTTCAATTGGCGATGCGAGTAAATTGGAGAGTGTGGCAAATAATTTTATTAAGCAATTGACAAAACATAAAGAAGTTAAGACAGCCACTCAATCATTAAATACACATACTTTAGAGCTGTCAATTTTGCCTAATGTTGAGCTGGCAGCTTATTATGGAGTTAGTCTACATGACTATTATAGTGCTCTGCAGACTATGTATAGTAATCATAATATTAATTTTGCCTACTTGATGCAAGGTTTGATCTGGGTGGTTTTGGAGGCTGATTTCCCCTTTCGAGCTTCAATTCAGAATTTAAATAATGTGTTTGTACATTCATTAAAAAATGATACTATGGTACCTTTGGCGACTTTATCTTCAGTTAAATATGGTTTGGCAGCAAGTGTTGTTCAGCATTTTAACGGATATCTTGCATCCAAGGTTACGATCCGTGTGCGTGATGGTTATTCAATGGGTGATGTAATGGAGATTGTGCGTAAAGATGCTCGTACTTTGCCAAAAGGCTATAATTTTGAGTGGTCAGGTACCAGTTATCAAGCTGAGCAGTCGCAAAAAACTTCACTATTAGCATTTGGATTTTCTTTTATAATGATTTATTTGGTATTGGCTGCATTATATGAAATGTGGCGCTTGCCGTTGGTGGTCTTAATTGGAGTACCTGCCGCGTTATTTGGAGCTGCAACAATTTTGTTCTTGAGTGGTAGCCAAAATGATTTATATTTTCAGATTAGTTTAATTGCATTATTAGGTCTTTCGGCGAAGAATATAATTTTATTGGTTGAATACGGAATTGAGCTGATGCGTCAAGGACATAGTGCGAGTTATAGTGCAATTAATGCCTTAAATGTACGCTTTAGACCGATTGTCATGACCTCAATTACTTTTATCGCTGGAACATTACCATTAGTTTTTGCTCATGGCGCAGGTGCTAATGCACAGCACTCGGTTGGACTTGGGATTATAGGTGGAGTATTGGGGTCAGTTTTAATTGCAACATTGCTCACTCCTGCATTTTTTGTTATGATTATGCGCAATAAAAAACTTGTCAAAGTGTAGATTTGATTTTAGTAGCGATGTTGCCATATTTATATGATTTTGAAAAAGGTTATGAGATGCTTAATTATCAAGAGTCAATTATTGAAGTTCCAGGTGGTAAAATTTGGTCTGAATTAGTTTATAATGAAGATACTAAAAATAATCCAGCTTTGATTTGTTTGCATGGTGGTCCAGGTAGTACCCATAATGGTATTAAATTTGGTTTAGAGAAACTTGCTGAATTCTTCCCGATAATTTTTTATGATCAATTAGGTGGTGGTAATTCGGTATTAATTGATGAAAATTATGATCAGGATAATTTATGGAATACTGAACGTTTTGTGACCGAGTTAGCAACGTTAATTGAGTTTTATAAGTTAGAAGAATTTAGCTTATTTGGTACTTCGTGGGGATCAAGTTTAGCTTTAGAATATTTATTTAGTGAGTATCTACCAAAGCCGCAGAGTCTAATTTTGGGTAGTCCATTGGTGAGTACTAAAATGTGGCTGGAAGATGCGAATATCTTGAAACAACAGATGCCAGCTGACGTTTATCAGTGCATGCTAGATTGCGAATATAATGATACCACTGACAGCGATGAATATCAAAGCGCGATGGAGCAATTTTATAATCGGCACGTATTACGTAAAAGTGAACTTGATGAGGAACAACTCAGTTATTTGGCGGAAAACCCAAGCCATTTTAATATGGGCGCTTATCGCAGCATGTGGGGGCCTAGTGAGTTTTATGTGACTGGAAGTTTGGCTGAACTTGATCGCTTTCATGATTTGCAAAATATTACGCTGCCAACTTTATTTATTGGCGGAGAGTTTGATGAAGCTCGCCCAGAAACTTTGGAGCTATTTCAACAGCAAGTGTCGGATTCTCAATTGATAATTATTCCTGGTGCTAGTCATTGTGGTTATGTAGAGCAACCAGAAGCATATTCAGGAGCAGTTAGAGATTTTTTGCTTGATGATTAACTTCTCTTATAAATTTAATAAGGGGCTAGACAATCAAAGCGGATTATTTCTAACCAATTTTAATATTATAGCA
>ERZ650308.11-NODE-11-length-117047-cov-8.317757_pt1 | contig 117047 bp, 95 predicted proteins | sample MGYA00376244_ERZ650308 | MGnify/ENA primary metagenome ERZ650308 (study PRJEB26733, sample SAMN07839295) | wastewater metagenome | biome: small river; feature: stream; material: water | place: USA: North Carolina | collected 2016-04-26 ... | reverse complement strand
AGAGCGCGCCCTCGGCATCAACTAGCGTCTAATTTAAATATGAAGCGCATGTAAAAAAATCTGAGTAACATTCATTTGGAAGCGGTATATTAACACGAGCCAGCTCCCGCTCCTGCTCCACAGCTTCCCGGATGAGTATCTCGTAAAAAATAGGTGGATAGTATGGGGAAGTCATTTTTAGGATCTATTAGATAAGAGACAAGGTCTGCATAGGGGTTTTTTGAATCGTATTCATAGTATGCTTTACGTTCTTGCGTTTCTGTCTCGCTAATAAAACGGATACTTTCTGAAAGAAATTGCTCAAAATGAAAAGAGGGGATTAACAATTTTGCTTCTAGTTTTGAGCTGTTAAAGGCAGCTGGAGTGTATAAGCATCGGATGATTTCTAAACAATCTGCATCGTGCACTGCCTTTTGGATATTGGATGTAAAGCTGCCCCCTTTTGGATCTTTTGAAGCAAGAGCAAGGTAGCACTCAGATATTTCTTCCTCACTAATCACTTTAGGGGTGAGGCAATCCTTGCTAGCGATAGAATTGTGGTTCATTAAAAATCTTCGCAATTTCCAGGCGCTTAGCTCATCCCATCTGTCGACCCCTTCATCTTGTCTTGCGCTATCATGATAGGCGGCTGCCATAGCAACTAGATAGAGCTCTTTTGGGGAGATCTCTGGCTTCAATATTTTATAAAATATTTGTGAAAAAATGGTTGTTCTAAGCATATGGAGGGTGCCATGAAAGTAACGGGCAGGTAAATCAGGATTGTCCTCAAGAGATTTGACGTAATCTCGGTAAGAAGATTTTCCTGAATGACCAAAAAATGGAGATGGAACAAGTTCCTGCTCTCCGATTTTTAGTGAGCAACTTTTCTCTAATGGAGCAATGGGCTGACTGGGAAGGGGTTTTGCATAATGGGGGGCTGCGAATTGTTGAACCGCTTTTGCGATCGTTGCTTGAAGAGTTGCTTGGGAAAGGGATTCAACATGTAGTTCTTGAATACTAGATCCCTCTATCATGTTGAGACTTTCTATCAAAAACAGTTCTTCGATGGTGCAAACTTCAAGATCACTATCCAAGGAGAGCTCTTCCAATCGGGCAAGATTTTCTTCTGCTGTAAAAACAACCGAAGCGTCCTTGAACCGTCCAAGGTTTAGGCCGCTTGGCAATCGAATTTCCCCTTTAGAAATATCGTGAGAATCAGGAAAGCGAGAGGTTACACCAAAAATAAGGGGCATAGGATCTTCAGTAAGTTTTACCTCTTCTGGAGTGAGCTTGAAAGCGAGCTCTTTTGTGAGCGCTTCATAAAAATCATGACCTAGGGTTGGGTCACCTTTTTCTGCGCGAGATTGCTCAATAAGCTCTTTTAAGGGGAGTAGTTTTTCGCTGGCACTAGGGTCTGTTGTCCTTACTCGCAGAATTTTTAGTATAAAAATAGGTGCAAGCTCAGAGTAAGAATAAGTTAATAAAGTTTTTAATCGCGAAACTGAAATGCCCTCCCAAGTCTCTTCTAAATTAAAATGATAGGTAGAGTGAGAACCGTGGGTATTTGAGTGTTTGGTTGCATAGAGAACAGATTGACTAAAACGGGAAGGGGCAGAAAAGATTAAAGCTTTAGATTTGTTGGTTCTCCATGCTAAATCATCCCATGTATAAGAGGAATTAGAAAACGAAATTTTACTCTTATTCCATACATTATGACTTCCCCTCAGTTCACCAGTAAGGGGAACTATTCCTTTTTTAAGGAGCTCTCCCGCTGCTTCTAGGGCTCGATCTTCAGGTCTGATTTTTCGCATTAGGTGAAAAGCGCCTATTTTTGTTCCATGTATGGTTAGTTCCGAAGCGAGGTGGGTGTTCCAAAAGTTACTGTTAAAATGCTTTGTTGCAAGGGAGGTAATTTTGTCTCGCGATTGAAGGATGAGGGATTTAAATGATTCAGGACTTTTTAGAATCAAAGAGCCTAAATTTGCATAACTCATCTCTTCTGGAGGCTCATCTCGCCAAAGATACATAAACTTTCTTAAAGCGGAGGAGGGTGATGCAGATTTTTTTAAAATAATAGAGCGAATTTCGCGACTCATCGATCGAATAAATGAGAGTAGGGGTATGTGATCGATAATTTGATTATAGGATAAGACAAATGCGCTATACTCTGGAAGAAAGGGTGATTTATCCATCCCTTTAAGAGCTTTTTTAATATAGTGACATTCGAGCGTTAATGAAATATCAATTCTATCGGGAGATAGATTCCCTTTCCGTCTGTTGTAATTCAGTTCCTCTGTTTTTAGTCGGAGTAGCCTTTGAATTTCTTCAGCCCTCCCTTCCGAAATGTCTGAGACGCGAGGTGCCGATCTATGGAAGATCCCGGTACTATTAAAATAGGCCCACCCTTCTGAATCTTTTGGGAATATTTCTTCGATTCTTACTGTTTCATCAACTGTGTAGCGGGGATGGAGGGTTTGATCAATTCTAATTAAAAGCCTTTGAAAAAAGAATTTATCCTGATCGGTAGGAGACAAATTCGTAGAATAGCCATAGGTCGTCCAAGAAAGCAGTTCATTTTTTAAATCAGGGGCATTTAGGGTTAGAGCTAAGATGCATAGTTTTTTTAAAGATTGTTCCCCCGCGACAGAGTGACATTTGGGCCGATAGGAATTGAGAAGTTGCGGATATTTTTCGATAAAAGAATGGATTAAAACATGGCATTTCTCCTTTTCCTCTGGAAGTGGAGTGATTAATGAGTGGGTAAATAATCTGAAAAATAACTCTGTCAATTTAAAAAGGGGGGGATTTGAGTTAAGAAACAGTAAAAAAAAATCTGGATGGATCCTATTTACGCAGTTATCTAGATAGTTTCTTGTAGGAATTGAAAAACTGCTACAGAGTTTCTGATATAAGATTTTACCCACTTGAGGGTGACCGGGGCAAAGATCGAAGCATTTTTTTAAAAGGGAATAATTTATGCAGGTTGAAAAAAATCCACCATCACCCAATAAATTTAGAATCGTCTCTCCGAGGATCGGCTCCATGGGATAAGCAACTAGTAAAGGGGTAAAGCAAAAAAAGAGGAGATCTTCATTTCGATTAGATTTTCCATAAAAAAATGTCTCTTTAGTGGTTGTTAAATAGGTGGAAAATTCTAAAATCAAGTGATGAATTTTTGGAATAAGGTGCTCAAACCTGCCTGCACTTTTTTTGACTTCCTCGTGAAACTCTTTAAATTCTGGAGTTTCTGAAATAAAATAGATTTTTTGGACGCCGCTTGTTTGACTTGATGGATGGTCCCAACAAGATCTATCAGACAAAAATTGAAGATATGCTTCAAAGAGAGATCCAAGATCTGTTGGAGTAGGGAGTCCTTTTCGAAGAATAAAATTACTTAGAAGGGATTGAAGTGCTAGAAATGGAGGTTTTGATGGATCGACCGGTCTATCTGATGCTAAAGCTCCGGTTTCAAAATCGAGGGGTGTAAAACTAAATAAAGTTTTGCTTGTAATTGAATCCATTCAATCTCCTAATATTAGGAATGAATTATAAGATGATTAGAACATATTGACAATTAAACAAATAGTTTTAAGATGTGAAAATTTCTTATTGCGTTAATGACTACCCACCTTTTGGAGATGGCGTAAGAAACAACGTGGAAATTCAGGTTTTTAGTTGTTTTATGATGAGCCTGCTCCTGCTCCACATCCCCCTCCATCGCTTCCGATTGTAAAATATCTCAAGAGAATAGGGTAGCCATTTTTTGGATCGTGTAAATAGGAGAGAAGGTCTTCGTAGGGGTTTTCTGATTCGTATTCATAGAAGGATTTGCTCTCAAGGGTTTCGGTCTCTTCAATAAAGCGTTTACTTTCTAGGATAAGTTGATCAAAATCGGATGGATCAATCAACGATTTTGCTTCGAGCCTTGAGGTGAGAAATTCTGAGGGGGTGTGCAAGCATCGGATAATTTCTAGACAATCTGCATCATGAACTGCTTTTTGGATATCGGATGTAAAGATTCCGTCTCGTGGATCTTTTGAAGCAAGTGCTAGATAACATTCAGCGATTTCTTCTTCACTAATTATGCTACTATCAGCTTCTGAATCCTCTCTTCCTGAAGAATTGTGGTTCATTAAAAATCTTCTCAGCTTCCATGCACTCAGTTCATCCCACCTATCCACTCCTTCATCTTGTCTTGCGCTATCATGATAGGCAGCGCTCATAGCAACAAGGTAGAGCTCTTTTGCTGAAGCGCTTTTTTTGAAAACTTTATAAAATATTTGAGAAAAAAGGGTGGCTCTGAGCATGTGCATAGTACCGTGAAAATTACGTGCAGGTAATTTCGGATTCTCTTCAAGAGCTCTTGCGTATTCGTCATAGGAAGAGCCTCCTAGGTGACCAAAAAATGGATCGATAAGTTCTCGTTGCGCTCCAATTTTTAAAGGAGAGCTAGGTTCTATTGGTGCAATTGGTTTGCGTGGAAGTGGTTTAGCGTAATGAGGCGCGGCAAATTGTTGAACAGCTTTTGCTATCGTAGCTTGAAGATTTGTATCACAAATAGATTCGATATGGAGCTCTTGAATACGCGATCCCTCTGTCATATGCAGGCTCTCAATTAAAATAAGTTCTTCAATGCTGCAGATTTCAAGATCGCTATCTCTTGAAAGTTCTTCTAATCTAGCTACGTTTTCTTCTGTAGTAAAAGCAATCGAGGTGTCATGCGATCTTCCAAGTTTTAACCCTGTAGTTAATCGAACTTCACTGGAAGAGACATCGCCCTTAGGATTTGGAAAGTGGGATGTGACACCGAAAATAAGTGGAGTGGGATCTTCAGTAAGTCTTACTTCGTCAGGAGAAAGGGTAAATGCCAGCTCTTTTGTCAGTGCTTCATAAAAATTATGGCCGAGCAGGGGAGCCCCTCTTTCTCTTCGAAATTCTTCAATAAGCTCTTTTAAGGGGAGGAGTTTTTCATCAGCCCTGGGGTCTGTTATCCTTACCTGCAGAATTTTTAGAATAAAGGGGGAGGCAAGTTCCTGCTGATAAAAGGCTAGTAGAGGTTTTAATTTTCCCACCGAAATCTCTTCCCACACCGCTTCAAGATTAAATTGATAGCTAGAGCTAGAGCCATAGGGGTTTAAATTTTTTGTTGCGTAGAGGAGGGATTGAGAAAATGAAGAAGGTGCTGAAAAAATTAAACTGTGGGGCTTTTTTTCTCTCCATAAAACATCATCCCACTGAAAAGAGGAGCTAGAAAACGAAAGTTTCGAGGCATTCCATAGGGTATGACTTCCGCATAATTCTCCTGTAAGAGGGGCAATTCCCCTTTTGAGTAAATCCCCGGTAGCTCTTAAGGCTCTCTCGTGCGGGGGGAGTTTTTTAATCAGGTGTAAAGCGCCTATTTTTGTTCCATGAATGTGTAATTGAGAGGAGTCGTGAGTGTTCCAAAAGTCACTTTCAAAATATTTTTTTGCAAGTGGGATAATTTTATTTCGACCTCTAATAAGGATCGATTTAAACAATTCGGGGGCAGTCATAATAGAAGCGCCTAGATGCTCATAAGACTCTTCTTCTCGAGATGCATCGTTCCAAAGATAGATAAATTTTCTTAAAGCAGAGGAGGGCGATGCAGATTTTTTTATAATAAGAGAGCGTATTTCACGGCTCATAGATCTTATAAATGAGAGTAGAGGTATGTGATCTACGATCTTATTATACGAAGAGACAAAGGCGCTATACTCTCTCAAAAAGGGTGATTTGTCCATCCCCTTAAGGGATTTTTTAATCGTGTGACATTCCAGTACTAGAGACATATCGATTCGTTGCGCAGATAAATTTCCTTTTTGCCGGTTATAATCGAGCTCACTTGTTTTCAAACGAAGGAGACTTTGAATTTCTTCCGCGGAAACTGTTGAAAAATCAGAGATCGGCGCAGAGAATCTGTTGAAAATGCCGGTGCTATTAAAATAAGCCCATTCAGGGGAATCTTTGGGAAATAATCTCTCAAGTTCTATTTTTTCAGCATTAGAGTAACGAGGGTGGATAGTTTGATCAATTTCGATTAAAAGATTTTGAAAAAAAACCTTATCTACCTCCCAAAAAAATAGTGTTGATGAATAGCCATACCATTCTAAACCGTATAATTGAGATCGTAGATCGTGGCCATGACCATGTGAGATTAAAACAGAGAAGCATAATTTTTTTACCGATTGCTCTTGAACCTTAGACGAAGTTTTAGGACGATAGCTATTGAGTAATTTTGGGTATTTTTCAATAAAAGAAGAGATTAAAACATGGCATTTGGCTTTTTCTGAGGATTCTGAAGTAAGTAACGAATGGGTCAATAATTTGAAAAACAATTTCGACAGCTGAGAGAATGAGGGGGAGGAATTAAGGAAGATCATAAAAAATTCTTCATTAAGGATCTTTGGCAGGTGATCGTATGGATTACCCTTAAAAGTTACAAAATTATGATCTAAATTTTCAAATAGAGCGGTTGCTTTTAGAGGGTGGGCAGGACAAATTTCAAGACATTTTTTTAAAAGTGGATCATTTATGCAAGTGGAAAAAAAACCTTTTCCCCCAAACAAATTGAGGATCGTTTCTGCAATAATTGGTTCCATGGGATAGAAAAGCAGCAAAGGGGTGAAACAAAAAAACAAGAGAGATTCATTTCGATTCGACGTTTCTGTATACATCTCCGCTGTTTCAGTTCTTGAGAGATGTATTGAAAAATCCAAAATAAGTTGGTGAATGTGGGGGATAAAAGAGGCAAATCGACCGGCGTTTTCAAAGACCTCTTCCTCGAATTTTTTAAAAGAGTCAGTTCTTGAAGAAAAATAGATTTTTTGAACGGAACTTGATTGTAAATGAGGGGGCTTCCAAGAACTTCTTTCAGAAAGAAATTTGAGGTAGGCATCGAACAGAAATTCAAAATCTAGTGTAATAATCTGTTTTTTTGCGATACAAAAATCGGATATAGGATGCTCAAGAGCTAGAAATGCATCCAGCGATTCATCAGTAGGGAGCAAAGGGGGCTCATAGGCTAGAGAGGCAGTTCTCGCTGGACCACTTTCTAAATCAACATCTCGGTGAAAAGATAAACTATTTGTTATGACGTGTTCCATTAAATCACCATTTGTAATAATTAATAAAACAATTATAAATAATTGCGATAATTTAATCCATTTCCCTTTTTCAAAGGGAAAAAGGGAACTTGACACTGTGGGTGATTTATTATTTTTATTTTAAATTGGAGGCTCAATATACTTAAACCAGTTGAAAGACCTGGGTTTTGAAAGACAATATAGGAGAGACAATGTCATCGGGAGTTACAACAATAAGGGGGGTAGATTCTTTAAGTTTGGTTCACTTAGATTCTATTTCTTTGACTCAAATGGAAAGATCTTCCTCTTTTAATGAAGAGGAAAAAGAACTTATTAGAAAGGCTCAAGAGGAGTTTGCGGGAGATCGAAATGCTCAGCTGAGCTATGTTTTATTTCAAGTGATTCACCCGGCGATTGCTCGAGAAGGGGGTAATGAAGAATTACTTTCGTGGAGTGAACGTATTTTCGCTACCATACCAGAAGGGTACTTTCCCTCGGTTCCTAAGAAAAAAGAAGTTACACCACATTATGAAAGCGAGGGGGCAGTCGCTACAGGGGATAAATCTCTAATTTTAGATACCCCCACACAGATTATGCAAACACTTTTAAGGGGGGTAGAATCTTTGGAAGAGTCTCTAGCCTTTTTTCGAGCAGGGAGTTTAAAAACTTTAGACGGGATAGCTGAAAAAATTTCAGAGCTGTATAAAATTCATAACATTGCCATCCAACAATTTGGTGAAAAAGATAATAGAGTTATTTGGACAGGTGAAAAATTATTAGCACTAGAAGTTGATTTAATAGCCTAAATGGCGGGATTATTGGTTTTGATTTATAGTAAAAGCGGAAATTCTTAAAAGGAACCACTATGTATCATTTTATTGGGGTTGGCGGTGTCGGAATGAGCGCACTTGCAAGACTTCTTAAACAGAAGGGGTGTGTTGTCTCTGGGAGCGATTGCAAAAAGAGTTATGTGACTGATATGCTTCAAAATGAAGGGATTGAAGTTATGATTGGTCAGAGTGCACAACATATTTCTCCCAAACAAATTGTTGTGTATAGTACCGCGATTAAAGGGGATAATCCTGAGTGGATTGCATCGGTTGAAAACAAAAGATTGCACAGGTCTGAACTCTTAGAGGAGCTTTTAAAAGATAAAAAAGCGCTTTTAATTGCTGGAGCTCATGGAAAGACGACAACAACCTCCCTCTTTTCCCATGTCTGTGTGATAGCAGGTCTTGATCCCTCCTTTGTGATAGGGGGGTTCTCTCCCTCCCTAAATGGGCTGAATGGGAGGTGCGGAGAGGGGGAGTATTTTATTGCAGAGGCAGATGAGAGTGATGGCTCCTTTCTGAGGGCAAATCCCGTAGGCGCTATTATTACTAATGTCGATTTTGATCATTTAGATTACTGGAAGAGTAAAGAGGCTTTACTAGAGGCCTATCAAAAATTCATACGCGGAGTTTTGCGGAAAGATCTTTTATTTTATTGGCATGAAGATCCCTATATGTCGCTTTGGAATATCGGGGGAGTTTCGTATGGTCTGGAAGGAAAGGGAGAGCTTATCGGAAACAATCTTCGCTTTGAAGGGGGAAAGCAGCTTTTTGATATTGAGTTTCAAGGAAAGAGCTATTTTGATGTTCCACTAAACTTGCTAGGCAGACACAATGTGCTAAACGCCCTTGCCTGTTTTGGCATGGCCATTTCTATAGGAATTTCTGTTGACGCGATTCGAATCGCGTTTGCTTCGTTTAAGGGGACCCAAAGAAGATTAGAGCTAAAAGGTTATATACAAGGCGCTCCTGTTTATGATGATTATGCTCACCACCCCAAAGAGATAGAATCAACCCTTGAGGCGCTACAAGAGGTGTTTAAAACTCAGAGAAGAATTGCGGTTTTTCAGCCCCATAGATATTCTCGATTAAAAGACTTAATGGAGGAATTTGCTAAAAAGCGGGTTTGGAAAGCTTGTGATTTGCTTATTGTTACAGATGTTTTTTCTGCTGGTGAAGAAAAAATACCAGGTGCAACAATTGAAGTTTTTTTAGAGAAATTGGAGATAAAATCATATTATATTCCACGTAATGAAATGGTTAGGCATCTTTCAGGTCTGGTTAGTTCTGAGGATGTTATTATTATGCTCGGTGCTGGGGATATTACAGAATTGAGCAAAGAATTGGTGAATGGATAAGGTTAAAGGGATATTTTTTATAGTGGCGTCGATTTTTATTACTGCGGCGCTTGGATTTTCTGGGTTTCGTTTTTATCGATCACGATTTTTAGATAAAACATTAGATCCTACCTATGTGATTAAAGAAATTATCCAAACAGGGCCTGAAAAAATGGCCCTTCCTACAACCTATCTTGCCGAATTAATGAATCTTTCCTGTGATAAACCTCAAAATTATTTTAGTTTTGATGAAAAACTTGCAGAGGAAAATCTTTTAAAAAGTGCGGTGATAAAAAAAGCGAAGGTAAAAAAGATTAAGCAAGATGCTGTTTATGTTGATTATGAAGTGTTTAGACCTATAGCGCTTTTGGGGGATAGTAGTAATTTAGCTATGGATGAGGAGGGGCATATTTTCCCAATAGAGCCATTTTATTCTCAAAAAAGGTTGCCAGAGATTTATTTTGGCTCCGCTGTTATAGATAAAGAAAAATTCGATATAGCCCTTGCAATTTTTTCTTATCTTGATAATAGAGAGGCTTTTAGAAGCGCTACTATTAAGTCTGTAGACATTTCTAAGGCTTTGCATGAGAGCTTTGGAAAGCGAGAAGTTGTGATTGTTCTTGAGGAGAATGGCAATACTTGGTATCTGAGGCTTACACCTCATAAGTTTCCTGAGGAGTTGAATAATTTTGTTTTATTAAAAGATACCATGCCTGTGAGTTCTAAAAAGAAAAAAGTGGTCGATTTAAGGCTTGCAAAAGCGGCGTATATAGAGGAAGTTTCTTGAAAGATTTAGTGGTGATTTTGTGTACAACCAAAAATATTGAAGAGGCCAGAGAAATTAGTAAAGGTCTTTTACAAAAGGGATTAGTCGCATGCGCCTCTATTGTTCAACCTATTGAATCTTGGTTTGTTTGGAAAGATCGAATAGAAGAAGTTCAGGAGGTCCAACTTTTTTTAAAGACGACCCTGGAAAGATATCAAGCTGTTGAAAGTTGGATTGTGGCGAATCATTCGTATGAAGTTCCTGAAATTATTGCTGTTCCGGTAGAAAAAGGGTTAGCTTCCTATGTAAACTGGGTGGAGAAAACAGTAGAAAGTACTTGATAAGAAACGGGAAAGTAACAAATACTAGAGTCTATAGAGGTGATAGATGCAAATTAGAAGAGATGAGGCAAAGGGACATGCGATTATTAGGCTGGAAGGAAGGTTAGATGCAATTACTTCGGCTCAATTAGAAGAGGAAGTAACGCAATTAATCGCTGCAAAAAAGTTTAATGTGATGATTGATTTTTGTGGTGTGGATTACCTAAGTAGCGCTGGTTTAAGAGTTATACTTTCAGCAACTAAGAGATTAAAAAATTGCCCCGGGAGATTGGTGATTTTTGCGATTCATGAAGAGGTGAGAGAAATCATTGCAATGGCCGGGTTTGATAAATTGATAGCAATCTATAACACGGAAGATGAAGCACATAAGTCTTTTGAGCCTTAAAGATGACGCCGAATTGCACAGATTGCACCATCCCACTGGAGCAAAAAGAAAAAAAAGAGTCGGGGTTTAAAAAAAAGAAAATTTTAGTCATTGCAGGCCCTACTGCGACAGGAAAAACTGAAATTGCTATTAGAATCGCCCAAGGAATAGGGGGAGAGGTGATCTCTTGTGATTCGATGCAGGTTTATACAGGTGCAGATATTGGTTCTGCAAAGCCTACAAAAGCAGAGCTTCGGTTAGTCCCACACCACTTGATTAATATTAGAGACATCCGAGAGCCTTTTAATGTTGCAGATTTTTATGAAGAAGCAACCGATTCTTTGGAAGATATCCTGTTAAGAAAAAAAATTCCGATCTCTGTAGGGGGCGCCGGCTTTTATGTTCATTCGTTTTTATATGGCCCCCCTAAAGGTCCCCCTGCAAATAAAGAGATTCGAGCAAAGTTAGAATTGGATTTGGATAAGTTTGGAGTAGAGATGCTTTATGGGAAGCTTCAGTCGGTTGATCCCGATTATGCAAGGAGCATCACAGTTCAAGACAAGCATAAAATTATTAGAGCCTTAGAGATAATTTTGTTAACTGGGAAAAAAGTCTCAGATATTCCAAAACCTTCAGAAGAGGACCTCTCTAGGGAATACGATTTTAGATGCTGGTTTATTTATTATCCCAAAGAGATCCTCTATCCAAGAATTGAAGAGCGTTGTGACCAGATGATAGAAAGGGGGCTTTTGGATGAAGTGATACGTCTTAGAGAGGGTCTATCGGAAAATTCCGCAGCATCGAATGCGATTGGGTATCGCCAAGCGATTAAATATTTAGATTCTTCTCAGCAAGAAAAGGACTGGAAAGAGTTTGTTGCGAGTTTTAAACAAGCCTCAAGAAATTATGCAAAGCGTCAATTTACTTGGTTTCGAAGAGAGCCTCTCTTTCGTTGGCTCGACCTTAGCTTAACATCATTAGAACATGCAGCAGAAGTCATTATTCGCGATTTTGAGCAAAATTAAAGGCCCCCTCTAAAAGAGATCTTGAATTAATTTACTCTCGTTATGCATCATATTTATTTCCAAAAAAGAGGTGAAGATGACGGCTGCAATTAGTTCTGATAGAGTGAGATTTAAATTAGAGATAGGTCCTGGAGTAAATAAAGTGAAGTTTTGTGGGACAAGTAGTCCTGTCTTAGGAGGTCCAGACCCAAGTTTAAAGAGGGGTGATGGTCCAATCAAAGGTGTCTGGATTAGAGAGACGGGTTCTGTGGATATTATTTCAGTTACAGCCAGTGTTGCTGCCATATTTGAGATGTATGCTTTAAGAGAGGGGGAGACAGAGTATACCTATATCAAGAGTGGGCAATTTACAATGACTCCGGGAGAGACTTATACTATTTTTATTTCTTTAGAAGAGGGGGTTTTTTCTTCAGTGATTTATGGAATGGAAATGAGGCGAGCGCCACTTGGGATAAGGCCAGAGCAGTTAGCCAGAGCTCGAACATTAGCATCTTTGCCATTTGATCCTACATCAAACGATTACGTTCAAAGGGTAAATGAATTTGTATTAGGAATTCGGCCTAGTTTCGAATCTAGGGAACTTAATTGCTTGCTCATGGAATTTCGCGAATTGTGGCAATCAGAAAAGAGTGTAGAGAATACTGATAGATTGACTCTGCTAGGGTCAAAAATTTGTGAGATTATGTACAGAGATTGAATGGAAAATAGGCTTATTGCCGGATAGCGTATTGCTTTAAAAGAGCGTTCCAGGTAGAATCTTTCGTCTATGATAAAGATATATACATATGAAGAAGTTGTTTTAGAGCTGGAAAATTTAGCGAGTCCGGAAGAGAAGTTACTCCACGCAATTAACTTTATGAGAGGGGCTATTTCATCTGAAGGAAATCCGAAGTTTCGAGATTTTTGGAGGATGAAAAAACTCTGTTTTGAGCTGTTTGCAGAAGAGACAAATCCGATAAAGAGAACTTTTTTTTGGAAAGAGTATTCGGAGCTTTTAAAAGAAGCGCATAGGTTGCAGGAGATTTTTAAGGAAGAGATAGAGTTTCACGCAGAGCAGATTAGACTTGCAATTACTGGATTAGAAAATGAAGTGGAGAGTAGCGATAAAGCGAGCCTCATTCCCCTTCCATTATTTGAACATGTCCCAGATTTAAAAGAGTTAGAGCAGAAAGCTCGCTATTTTGAAAGGATGAAAGAGAAGGTAATTGCCCTTAGAGAGGAAGTTCTTGGCTTGGAAATTCGGATACATCAAAAAAATGAACTTCTCGAGATGCTAAAAAAAATCGGAGATAGAGTCTTTCCTGAGTATAAAAAAATTGTGGGGGAGTTGACCCTCCTTTTTGTGACGAAAGCAGATCGCCTGATAGAAACTTTTAAGTTTGGGAAAAAAGAGATCAGACAGTATCAAGCCCTTTTAAAGGAAATTCATATCTCGCATGAAGTTTACAGGAAGCTTCGTGAAAAATTTAGCCAAGCTTGGAAAGCTATGGAAGAACCCGAAGTTGCCTCTCCGCCAAAAGTCGAAAAGCAAATAGTAGATAAAAGGGCTTTGATTCTTAAAGAGCACGAGCAATTAGGTCATCTTGAGGTAAAATCTTTTATTGAAAAGCTTAGGAAGGAATTGAGCTATTGCGGTCTCGATTTTGAATTAGCTAGGTTTATTTCAGGTTTAATTGATGAGAATAAAAAGCGGTTGATTTGAGATGAGGATTGGCCTTTTTGGGGGTACATTCGATCCGGTTCATCTCGGACATCAGAGTTTATTAGAAACCCTAATTGTAAAATTATCTTTAGATAAAGTTTTTGTTATCCCGGCATATGTCTCCCCTTTTAAAGTAGCATCTCCCCCTAAAGCCTCTCCTGAGGATCGTCTAGCTATGTTAAAACTTGCATTTGAAAATGAGAGTAAAGTGGAGGTTTTACCTACAGAGATAGAGAAAAAAGAAATTTCTTACACGGTCGATACAGTTAGGGAACTAGTGTTGCAATTTCCTGGAAATGATTTTTTTCTCCTCCTTTCAGAGGAGCTCAGAGAGAGTTTTCCCTTGTGGAAAGGGGTAAATGAGATAAAAAAAATGGTAAAGGTTGAATTTGAAGAGAGGGCTATGGATGTCAGTAGCACGCAGCTCAGAGAAAAAATCGGAAAAAAAGAGTGCTGTAAACGATTTTTTTCACCAAAAGTGCTAGACTACATTCGTCAACATCAATTATACTCTTTGTGATATGGAAAACAAAAAAGAAGAATTTATACAAAAAATCTGCCAAGTCATTTATGACAAAAAAGGTTTTAACATCCTGGCTTTAGATGTGAAAGATGTATCTACGATTGCAGATTGTCTGATCATTGCTGAGGGGAATGTAGGAAGGCACGTCACTGCGATTGCCCACTCGATTGTAAAAGAAATTGAAGAACAACATGGATTTCGCCCTCATAATATAGAAGGGGTTGATTCTGGAGACTGGGTTTTGGTAGACTATGTAGATGTGATCGTGCATATGTTTATGCCCGGTACAAGAGAAAAATTTCGCTTGGAAGAGCTTTGGTCGAAGGGTAAGCCGCTAGAATTAAAACTAGCTCTTTCTGTATAACTTAAGGATTGAGCCATGAAGAAAAAACGTGTTGTCATTACTGGAATGGGGCTAGTCTCCTGTTTTGGTACTGAAGTAGATGGGTTTTACAAAAATTTACTTGCAGGTAAGAGTGGCGTTTCAAAAATCACCTCTTTTGAATGCGGAGAGATTCCGACTCATTTCGGAGCAACCGTTTCAGGCTTTAACCCTGAGCTTTTTTTAGAAAAAAAGCAGGCTAGAAGGGTCGATCCCTGTATCGCTTTCGGGGTAGCTGTTGGAAAGCTTGCACTTGAGAATTCAAAATTAGATTTACAGTTGATTGATAAAGCGAGAGCTGGTGTTATTATTGGTTCTGGAATGGGGGGGATGCAAGTCTTTATTGATGGTGTTAAAACGGTCCATGAAAAAGGTCCAAGCAAACTGACCCCTTTTTTTATTCCGTTTGTTTTGACTAATATGCCGGGAGCTCTTCTTGCGGTAGACATCGGTTTTAAGGGTCCAAATTATTCTGTTTCAACAGCTTGCGCAACATCTAATTACAGTATTTATAGCGCTGCAGAGCACATTCGAAGGGGTGATGCTGACGTAATGATTGCTGGGGGGGTTGAGGCGTGCATGAATGAGATGGCCCTTTCAGGATTTTCCTCTTTAAAGGCGCTCTCTCGAAGAAATGACGAGTGCGAGAGGGCTTCAAGGCCTTGGGATAAAGCAAGAGATGGGTTTGTAATGGCAGAGGGGGCTGGGGCTCTTGTTTTAGAGTCGCTCGACCACGCTTTAGCTCGAGGTGCCACTATTTTAGCCGAATACATGGGAGGCTCGCTGACTTGCGATGCTCATCATATGACTGAGCCAACTCCTGATGGGTCTGATGTGGCTCACTGTATTAATTTGGCTCTTAAAGATGCTGGATTGAAGCCATCAGATGTGGATTATATTAATGCACACGCAACATCAACACCTGTCGGCGATCTTTGTGAAGTGAGGGCGATAAAGAGTGTTTTTGGGGAATCTTTATCGAAAATAAAAGTGAATGCGACTAAATCGCTAATTGGCCACGCTCTTGGTGCTGCGGGCGCTTTAGAGGCGATTGTGGCTGTTATGGCGATTCAGACTGGAGAGCTTCATCCAACGCTTAATCTTGAGGATCCTGAAGAAGAATTGAAAGGGATTGACGTAGTAATAGGAAAAAGTCTAAAAGCAAATCCAAAGGTTGTGTTATCAAATTCGTTTGGATTTGGAGGGCATAATAGCGCAATACTGATTGCAAAATATCAAGGATAATGGGTGAGAGATTTATTAGATTATGAAGAAGACCAATCGTTTGGAATTGTCCCTGTTTTTTATAATGGGAAAGAGATACATGTTTTCATTTTAAGGCATTTGAGTGGCTATTGGGGATTCCCAAAGGGGCATCCCAATCCAGGAGAAACGGAACTAGATACAGCAAAAAGAGAGCTCTTTGAAGAGACAGGACTGCATGTAGATAAAGTGCTTTCAGAAAAAATGCTTCAAGAGGCCTATTCTTTTCGAGTGGAAGGGAAAACAATTCATAAGACCGTGAGTTATTTTATTGCTACAGTGACTTCGACAGATACAGTTATCGACATGAAAGAGGCTAGAGAGGGGAAATGGGTTGATATTAACGAAGCTCCCATGCATCTTACCTTCAAAGAGGCGCAAAGAATTTGTAGAGAAACTTGTCAAGTTTTAAGAGGAACAAAGCATGAGGCTAGAAATTAAAAGTTTAGAGAGATTAGTAAAAGGTTTGTGGATAAAGGATGCTGTGGTTGGTGTCTCTTCAAGTCTACTGCTTGCGCTCGCAGCGCCCTTAACTATGCATCTTCCTTTTACACCAATCCCTGTCACAATTCAAGTCCAGGTGGCTCTCCTTCTTTCTACTCTTTTGGGTCCAGTTAGAGCTGTTTGGATGGTTTCTGCTTTTTTATTGCAGGGTGCTATTGGATGGCCTGTTTTTGCAGGGGGAGCCTCTTCTGTTGCAAACATGTTGGGTCCAAGAGGTGGCTATCTTTTAGGGTATCTAGTAGCTGCTGCTCTGATTGGCAAAATTTATCAATCAAAAAACAAAACCACGGTTGCTCTGTTTTTAAGTATGCTTGTAGGAAATTTGATCGTATACCTTCTAGGCTTTTCTTGGCTTTCTGCGTTTGTCGGCTTACGAAAAGGATTTCTTCTAGGAATTGCCCCTTTTGCAGTAGCAGATCTCGTTAAATTAACGATGATTACACTGCTTAAAAAGCCTGTTCAGAACTTAGTTGGAAAGTTTATTAAGTAACCCTTATAAGATCTCTCTTATATTTGGGAGAGAGCAAGGACTTGCATCGCAATAAAATTCACTTTTCCCGCAGCAAGTGACGTTTGGTATTCTGCATCAAAAGATTTTGTCTTTGCATGAATGGGAAAAGGTTTGATTCGCGAAGATACTTTATTTGTTCTCTCATCTGCGTGAAAAAATCTAGGTTCAAGGCTTATTTTCATGTTGTTACTCCAAAATTTATGATAATATTATGTAATCTTTAAAGGAATTTGTTCAAAGTGTCAACCAAAAATGAATACTTTGATTTTTTTTGAAGACCAGATATAATTATTCCGTTGCGCTTAAATTTACTAAAGGCTTGATATGTTTAGACATGCGTTAATCGTGATTCTTAGAGGTGTGGTAAAATTTCTTTTAAGCTTAAGATATAGGATTCGTGTTCGTGGAGAAGAGGTATTAAAAAGCACTGTATTAAAGGATAATGGGGTCTTGGTTCTTCCGAATCACCCCGCTGAAATTGAACCGTTTATCATGATGACGCTTCTCGGAAAAGAGCTCGATATCATCCCCCTTGTTATTAGTAACTATTATGACTATCCGTTTGCAAAAGGAATTATGAAGTTGATTCGGGCTAAGCCTGTTTCCGAGTTTGATAAGGCGATTAGCACCTATAAATTAAAAACAGCAGAAAAGTTGTTCCAAGATGTGATCGATGATTTAAAAAATAAAAAGGCGATCCTCTTTTATCCAAGTTCAGCGCTTAAAACTTCGGCCGAAGAAAAAATAGGGGGGCGATCTCTTGCCCACGCTACTATACAAGCAGCACCTGAGACTGAGATTTTACTTGTGAGAATTACAGGATTGTGGGGATCGATGTATTCAAAAGCGTATACAGAGAAGACTCCCGATTTTTGGAGACTAATTGGAAAAAGTGCCCTTATTTTATTAAAGAACTTAATCTTTTTTGCCCCCAGGAGAGATGTAACCATTGAGTTCGAGCTTGTCCCTAAAAATTTTCCTAAATTTGGAACAAAAATAGAATTTAATAAAGCTTTGGAAGCTTTCTATAATCAGTATCCGACAAAAAATGGTGAAAGAGTTTCACACGAGCCCCTGTCAAAGGTTCCCCTTTATTTTTGGTCTACTCGAGTTTATGGGGTAGAGAAATCTATGCCAAAAGCAAATAGTTATCATGAAATTGTAGTTCCTTTGCATGTAAGACAAGATATCATGTACCAACTTTCAGAGATGTCTGAAAAATCAGTTAAAGAGATCCATGATCACAGCGATTTGATTTATGATCTTGGGCTCGATTCTTTAAATGTTGCAACACTTTATAGCTATTTAGAGACTCACTATGAGGTAGAGAAAAGTTTAGAACCGGGTGATTTGCGTGTGGTGCAAGATCTATTCGCAGCTGCCATGCATTTAAAAAAAGGGGGAAAAGAGGAAATGAACAAGGTAGATGACTCTTCATGGCCAAAATACGGAGAAAGGAATTCAAGTGTTTTGCATGCAAAAGGAAATACGATGATTGAGTGTTTCTTTAACAAAGCAAATCAAATGAAGAAAGCTCCAGCGATTACCGATGCGGTTTCTGGCGTAATGGATTATCAGACAATGAAAAGAGCTGTTGTCATTTTGGCAAAGGAGCTAGAAAAGCTAGAGGGGAAATATATTGGTGTTATGCTTCCCTCCTCTAACGGCGTTTATTTGGTCATTTTGGCCTTAATGCTCGCAGGGAAAGTGCCTGTTCCGTTGAACTGGACAGTCGGTTCATTTTTCCTGAATCATGCTATTGATTTGATGGATATAAAACATGTTGTCACTTCAGAAAGGTTTATGAAAAGGCTTGATAATGTTGATATTGGAAAGGCGTTAGACCGACTTGTGACATTGGAAGAAGTGCGTGGGGGGCTTACATTAATGGATAAGCTTCGTGGCGCTTTTCTCTCCAAGAGAAGTACAGAGACTATCTTGAACCATTTTCCAAAAAGTCGTGCAAGTGTTGGTGATATAGCTGTAGTTCTTTTTACAAGTGGAACGACTGCACTGCCAAAAGCTGTTCCGTTAACTCATAAAAATATTATGGTAAATCAGAAGGATGTGTTAGACGCCATAGATTTGCACATTGACGATGTGATGATTATGCCCCTTCCCCCCTTTCATATATTTGGGTTGAGTGTAGGGTTGCTTGGGATTTTACTCGGACTTCGTATGGTCTTTTCCCCCGATCCTCTCGATGGATCTCAGATTGCAAAAGAGATACTCAAGTGGCGGGTGAGCGTGGTTGTTATGGCTCCAACGTTTTTCTCACATTTATTCAGATCTGCTACGTTGAGTCAGTTAAAGTCGGTTAGATTGTGCGCATCAGGAGCGGAAAAAGCGCCGCCCACATTGCTTGAATTTGTTCATAAATTAGGCAGTGTCCTTTGGCTTGAGGGGTATGGTTTGACTGAGACATCCCCACTTATTTCAGTAAACACCTCAAAGGATAGACCTAGAGGGGTTGGAAAAATCATCCCTTCGGTGGAACTTATTGTAATAGATCCAGAAACTAAAGTGAAATTGGATGTTCATCAAGTAGGAGAAATTTGCGTAAGAGGGGATACAATTTTTCACGGCTACTATAAGCAGGATAATTCCGATTATTTCATTGAAGTCGATGGGAAAAGCTATTATAAAACAGGCGATTTAGGGTATTACGACGAAGATAGATATCTCTATTTAGAAGGAAGGCTTAAGCTCACATTTAAGCGTGGGGGAGAGATGATTAATCTAGTTGCTATTGAAAAAGTTCTTTTTGATAAAGCAAAAGAAAAAGGGTGGATCGAGCCAGCGATGAATAGATCCCCTTTTGCATGCGCACCGAAAGATGTTCCAGGATCTGCCACAAGGGCCGTTTTATTTACCGAAGTTAATATTGCCCTCGACCAGGTGAATCAAGCGCTTTTAGAGGCTGGATTCTCAAGGCTTTATAAAATCAATGAAGTAATTGTTGTAGAGGAACTTCCACTTTTAAAATCTGGTAAGGTTTGCTATCGAAAGCTGTTCGACATGATTAGTTCTGGTCAAATGGTCAAGGCTTAATATGTTGAGGATTTTCGATACAAAAACACGAGAGATTGTAGAGCTAAAACCAGCCGATGGTAAGACGATTAAAATGTATACCTGCGGACCTACGGTATATAATTTCCCCCATATTGGAAATTTGCGTACCTATGCTTTTGAAGATTTTTTAAGAAGGGTAATCCGTTTTTTTGGGATGAATGTCTATCAAGTGATGAACTTGACCGATATTGATGATAAGACCATTCGAGGAGCGCTTGCTAAAAAAGTAGCCTTGAGTGAGTTTACAAATATTTATAGGGATGCATTTTTTGAAGATTTGCAAACTTTAAAGATAGAAAAAGCCGAAAAATACCCAGCTGCAACCGATCACATTCCTGATATGATCCAGATGATTCAAACTCTGATTCAAAAGGGGATTGCCTATAGGACAGAAGACGGGAATGTTTTCTTTAGAATCTCTAAATTTCCCCATTACGGAGCTTTGTCCCATTTAAATTTAAGCGAACTCAAAGAGGGGGCATCGCAGAGAGTAAGTAATGATGAATATGAAAAGGAGAGCGTGAGCGATTTTGCCCTTTGGAAAGCTTATGAGCCAGAAAAAGATGGGGATATTTTTTGGGACTCTCCTTGGGGAAAAGGTCGTCCTGGTTGGCATATTGAATGTTCTGCAATGGCGATTCGTTACCTTGGGGAAACTCTCGATCTCCATATGGGAGGGGTGGATAACATGTTCCCTCATCATGAAAATGAGATCGCTCAATCAGAAGGTTGCACAGGAAAAACGTTTTCGCGATATTGGATGCATACCGAACATTTGCTTGTAGATGGAAAGAAGATGTCTAAAAGTTTAGGAAATTTCTTTACACTCAGAGATCTTCTTAATAAAGGGTATAGTGGTAGAGAAGTGAGGTACATGCTACTTTGCACACACTATAGAACTCAGCTTAATTTTACTTTTGAAGGGCTTGAGAGTGCAAGGCAAAGTCTAAAACGAATCGATGATTTTATTGCCAGGCTTACATGCTTTAAAGAGGAAGTTTTGGGTGATGTTTTAGCTGAGATTTCAGAGGTCCGAGAAAGTTTTAAACAGAGTATTGGAGAAGATCTTAATATTTCAGCTGGGTTAGCCGTTCTTTTTGACTTTATTCGAAAAATGAATTCTTACTCAGATTCTGGGAAAATTGGAAAAAGGCAATCTGATCAAATTTTAGGGTTGCTTAAGGAATGGGACGCTGTTTTAGGATTTCTCTATCAAGAGGAAAAAGTAATCCCTCTAGAAATTGAAGAGATGGCAAAAAAACGTCTTTTGGCCCGTCAGGAAAAAGATTGGAAACAATCAGATCTTATTAGATCTGAAATTGATGCTGCTGGATATATCATAGAAGATATTCCCTCTGGATATCTCCTTAAAAAGAAATAGAAATTTTGGGGTCAGGTCCGACCCCATGTTTAAGCTATCTCAACTGCTATCTTTTGTCTAATAGGAGTTAGGTAGAGGTGAAATCGGCGATTAATACATTTGGAGTAATTTCATCAAGGGGGTGCTTACGAATCGCCTCTTTTATTAGACGGAGATTTTGCTCAATTATACTCTCAAATATAATTCGATGATCGCCGTTTGTGTAGAGGTCAGAGTTTAGTTTGATAGATTCGGGAAAAGATAAGATTTGCTCAAGTAGAGCTCTATCAAATGGTGTATCACCTATAGTTTCTAGAATAAAATGGCTCCTGCAAATCTCAGAAAGCTTATCAAAAAGTAGGTCGTTATCAATATCCCAAACTTTGCCTTCGCTATCTATGATGCTATTTGCCGCTTTTGAATCGCGTCTTCCTGCGATCCAATTTAATAAAATCGTTTTTTGGGCATGAATTATATCGAGTGCTGCATAATGCGACTTAGTTATATACCGTTGCAGACATATCGGGATGAATCCATTATTTTGATGTGCTCGAATAATTTCTCCCTCAGCAGATGTGGGATCAATTAATCGAATGTAAGGGACGACAAACAGGCCAAATTGTCTGCTTAAAGTATAATACGTTAGATCATGCTTGCTAAGGGTTTGAGCGGAAGAACTTTTTTTAAATTTTATAACCCAAGGGGAGTTTTGAAGTCGATAGACCATTTTATGTTTTCCAGCATCAATAGGTTCAAATGTGGCGACATCTTTTAAATAGCTCTCTAGGGCCCAGATTGTACTGTGCGTAGCTTCATCTAGCGTCTCAGATAAAGAAGGGAGTGAACTTTCTCCCTCTATTAGTGGGTTAGAGGCACTCCCAGCGCCAGCGCCAGCACCAGCACCAGCACCAGCACCAGCACCAGCACCAGCACCAGCACCAGCTAGTGGGGGAGGAGGCGTTGGTGCTCTCTCCTCCGACGGGGAGTGGGAGGGGGGTGGTGATGGGGTACGGGGTGGTGAAATTGAGGGTGATTCTTGCAATGGAGTGGCAGCAGGAGGAGTGGCAGCAGGAGGAGTGGCAGCAGGAGGAGTGGCAGCAGGAGGAGTGGCGGCAGGAGGAGTGGCGGCTGGAGGAGTGGCGGCTGGAGGAGTGGCGGCTGGAGGAGTTGCAACGGTTTGAAGGATTGGGATGGGTATTTTTTTATAAAAACTTGAACAGCCTATGAGGGGTAGTGCAAGAAATAGAATAGGCCATATTTGGGTTGCTACAGCTGCTGTAATAAGGGCAAAGATCAAAAGCACAGAAGCTGCAATTTTCCGAGATTCAAAAAATAGTTTTTTCTCTTGCCGGGCTAAAGGAGATAGAGGTTGGGGTCTACCTGGGACAAAAGGGGATGTAGGGGTAACCATTATAAAAGATACTCCTGAGAATATTTAAGATAATTATAGAGAAATTTAATTAGTAAATCAATTGTATGTTTTATTTTTAATTTGAGTTCCTGTTTGAAAACGAGGGGGTTAAAAAATGGGTGTGCCTCTTTTAGAGGTTTTCAATAGGGTAGGAAACGGTTTTGGTCTATACGAAAATGAGGGGGTTTGATAGAATGGCAAGCTATGAGTAATCCTGAATATTTTTTGTTTGAAGAGTATCAAAATCGTCTTGAGAAACTAGGGGAAATTAAGTCTCTGGGTATTGATCCCTATCCCCCGACATTTTGTCCTACCCACGAGATAGAAACAGTTTTATCTCTCTACAAAGATCAGGAGCTTGCAGGTTTTGAGGATGCGGAAGCTAAAAAGACAGACTTCGTTTCTGTTGCAGGACGATTAGTGTTGCATAGGTCCATGGGGAAAAACATTTTCGCCCAAGTTCAGGAAGGAAGTTCAAGGATTCAGGTTTTGTTTAATCGAGACCATACGAGAGTGAAAGGTTTAGCTGAAGGGAAGGAGCTCTCTTCGCACAAATTTTGTGAAAAAAAGCTGGACATGGGTGATATCATAGGCGTTGAAGGGCATTTATTCCGGACGCATAAAGGGGAGCTCACTGTCTATGCGACTGAAGTAACGATGCTTTGCAAGTCTTTGTTGCCTCTGCCCGATAAGCATAGTGGATTAGAAAATAAAGAGACAAGATACCGTAAAAGATGGGTAGACTTAATTGCGAATCCTGAAGTTATGGAGACGTTTAAATTAAGAAGTAAGATTTTGGCTCACATTCGGAGCTATTTTGCAAAAGCAGAATTCATGGAAGTTGAGACTCCTATACTCGAGAGGGTTTATGGAGGAGCGCAGGCAGCCCCTTTTATTACTACTTTAAATGCGTTGCATATGGAGATGTTTTTAAGGATTTCCCTCGAAATTTCTTTAAAGAAATTGATCATAGGGGGCCTCTCCCGAGTTTATGAAATTGGTAAGGTTTTTAGAAATGAGGGGATTGATGCCACTCATAATCCTGAATTCACAATGGTTGAGTGTTATGCTTCGTACTGGGATTATAATGATGTGATGCGCTTTACCGAGCAACTTTACGAATTTTTAGCAAAAGAACTTTTTGGGACTACAAAAATAGGATTCCGTAGAGATAAAAAGGGAAATGAACACGAGATCGATGTGCAAACCCCCTGGATTCGAATTTCCATGATTGATAGTATTAAAAAGTATGGTGAAATCGATGTAGATGCACTTTCTGACGAAGAAATTCGAAAGATTCTTATCGACACCGAGTCGTTTGATCCCGCTGAAGTTAAAAAAATGCCGCGGGGCATTTTAATAGCTAAGATGTTTGAAGAGTTTGTAGAGCACCATTTGATTCAGCCCCATTTCATCATAGATCACCCTATAGAGACAACTCCCCTTTGTAAACTTCACAGAGATCCAGAGCTTGCCAAGAAAGGGATTGTAGAACGATTTGAGGGATTTGTCCTTGGCTATGAGATTTGTAATGCATACACAGAACTTAATGATCCGATTCTTCAGAGAAACCTTCTGGAAGCTCAAGACCGACTTCTTCAAGCGGGAGATGCAGAAGCAAATCCAATCGATGAAGAATTTCTCGAGGCAATTTGCCAAGGAATGCCACCCTGCGGGGGACTTGGAATTGGTATTGACCGTCTTGTAATGCTGTTTTCCGGAGAAAGTTCTATAAGAGATGTAGTCTACTTTCCCCTTATGAAACAAGCTGATGGTAAAGCAGCTGAGCTTCCGAGTTAGTCTTTTTTAGTTTCATCAAATTAAAAATTAAATTGTTTTTTTTCCCGATTATCGTAAAATAGACCCTCCAAATCGGAGAGTCAATAATATTATAGTATCGGAGATGGAAAATGACATCAGGCGTAGGATTATCAGAACAAGAGCTTTTTAGCAGAGTTTTGGAAAATTTCGGAGGGTGTTCGGGAGGGGGAGGAAGTGGAGCTTCTGGATCACCTCCTAGCCGAGTTGCGAGAAAGCACCGATTGTTTGAAATCGAAGACGAGTGCGAGGGGGTGGTTCGTAAGAGGCCTATGCTTGGTTTTGAGGAGAGTGGTGGCCTCTTTGTTTCTCCATCATCTGAATTAGAGGGGATGTCGTTTGATCAAACCAAATCTGAGCTTTTAAAGTTGTCTAAGGCAGTTTACGAAGTTGCAGTAGATCGATTGTTTCAAATCGTAAGCATGAGTAATCAAAATGGGTATTCTATTGGAAAAGCACTGATAGCTCTCTCAAAGAGTTGTGTTAAGTTAAAAGAAGTAATAGAAACCTATATAGCCGATGTGGGGCTTTTAGAAGAGGTTCTTAAAAAGAAAATTCGATTATGCGAAATTCCTCCTGAGAAATGCACGGAAACTCTTTGTCTTGCAGCAGTTCAAGTGGATCCTCTAGCTTTTCGGACTCATCTAATTTCTAGAAAAATTCGAAATGTATGCAAATATATGGTGATTCGCCGAGGGGTTAATCTAAACTACGTCGATGAGAGTTTAAGGGATAAAGAGATATGTTATCTTGCTTTAGACGAGTCTCACTCTGCATTTATGTATTTTCCTGAGATTTTAAAAACAAAAGAGCTTTGCGATCTAGTTTTAACAAAAAATGTCAAATTATTCAAATTTATACCTCTTGAATTTCGAACCTATGAATTTTGCTTAGAGATGGCAAAAAGGGATGGGGGAATTCTTGCCGATGTCCCTACAAAGTTTAGGAATGAAGAGATGTATTTAGCTGCAGTTGGATCCAATCCTAATTGTCTTAGGATCATTCCTATGAAATATAGGACTTATGAAATTTGTTATAGAGCTGTACAAAATCCTAATCCTCGAATACATGTTTGTAGAAATTTTTTCATAGACATCCCTCAGAAATATAGAACCGTAGAAATGTATGTTAAATTTGTAACTAGGTTTCCTAACTTCACACCACAAATTTTTCCATCAGAGGAGCCTTTTGAATTAGTGCAAGAAATATTTCGCTTAGATCGGAGTTCTTTTTTGCATCTTGATCTACCTTTGAAAAATTTAATTAGCTCAAATTTACAGTTATTAGCTGTTGTTCCCGATAGGTATAAATCAAAGTTTTTTACAATTAGAACGTTGGAGGAAATTTCTAGGGAATTAACAACCTATGTAAAAATTTCTAAAGAGGGGGAGAGTGTTGAGAGTTTATTCACTACACTAAAAGAGCATATAGAGTTTACTTTTAGTAGATTAGAGGCAAATATAACAAGTCGTTCGGGGTCACAAGAAGAGATCGCGTTTGCAGTTGGTAAAAGAGAGAGGGAGTTGGCTGTGATTGATCAAGGGTATGATAGACTGTTACACCGTAAGCCTTTTTTAGGAACACCTCCTGAAGAGCACAGAGAAATTCTCGATGCTTGGTATGCTCATATTAACCTATTGATTTGTAAATTAAGTAATGTCATTGATCCAGATCCTAAAAAAGATAGTCCAAGCAAGGACCAACTTATCGAAATGTTTGGGGTTTGTGGGGGTGGCTGGCAAGCTCAGTTAGAACAAATGCATTCTAATTTAGTTGTGTATAGTGACGCTTCCCCAAAAATAATGGTAGCCATTGCGATAAAAAAATTTACAGAGGAAATAATTGGTGAAATTCACCAAGACTATGCCAAATCTGAACATAGAGTGTTAAATGTGCATGACCTAAATCGGATTAGATTCATCGTAAAAGATTATTTGCCCTACGAGGTGTTAGACGACCATTTAAGTGACATCAAATGGACAGATAAAAAGGTAAGAGATGCTTTTTTAGAAAAATATAAGGTTGCAGCCCTTGTTAAATCTTTTTCTGACGCTTATAGAGTTGATGGGAGCGCTTTGCAAGAGGCTTTGGCAATATTTATTAATACGGAAATGTTTAAAGGCTTTGCCGATCCCTATCAATTTAAAGAAAAATTGGATGAGATAAGAAAAGAATTTATAGAACTAATCAAAGAGCATGAAAGAGATAGGGAATTGGCTTGGTATCAAATCAGTGTCAGTGTTTCAACAAAGATTCCTAGAGGAGAGGTTTCTGCAAAAACTCCAGTTGAATTGTTAGCCGCCTTTGAACAAATGAAACAATCTCAAATGGAAGAGCTTGCACTAGAAAAATTCAATAGTAAATACAGAGAAGAGGCTACTGGATTAATTACAGACGAAGGGCTTGCTGAAATTTTGTGTAAACTCGGTTTTTTGACCGGCGAGGAGAAGTTTTTAGGGCTACGTCAATTATAAGCTTATTAAGTTGAGTTACGGGTTTGAATTTGATAAATACAAAAAAAATAACGCCGACTTCTCGCTTTGATACATCGCATCGCTCTCGGAGGGCTCACTCTACTGTCCCTCCGCCCTTAGGTCTCGGTTGATGCGATTTCTCTCTGCGATAATCGGCTGTGGACTGTCCTGCCCTGTGGGCAATGGCAGGAAAATCAACCAGGTGAAACTCTGTTGTAAAAATATAGCGTTTTGTGAACTCATCCACTAAACAGAATAATTCGATAATGTGAAGTTCATTCATTTTGAGTCCTTTTGGTTTTTTTGTTCTGGAAAATAAAAATTTTGAGCCAAAAGGGACTCATTTTTAAAGAATTAAGCTTCTCTTATATGCAACTCGCGTTCAGTTAATACCCCTATTAGCCTCTTCTAAGAATAGATCGTGCAACAGCTCCCATCCAAGCTGCTCGAACAGGAGAGCCTACGAGTCCTATAGGTGCTCTGTTTGTTCCATTTATAGTGTAATTAAATACATTATGCACTTGTAATATAGCAGAAGTGCAAACACAATCATTATATAAAAACCGCGTTACTACGTCTGTTTCTATTCCTGATAGTGTAGTCAAAGGGGCCGAGAAGTCATTATCTAAAATAGAAGTTCGATCCTCATCCCAAAACAGGGGAATTCTAAGATGCATAGGGCCTGTTTGGTGATCGGGATCAAGAGGGGAAAGAGAGAGGTCTAATACAAATATGAAGTTCTGGGGGGCCCTCCCATAATTTTGACGGACAAACTCAAAACTTGGATGATTAGAGTTGATGATTTCAAAAAGGAAGTCTCTGAGGGGTAAATTTGGAGAAATGTAAAAATTTCTTGAATAAAATGGGACGGTTGGGGCTTGGGGTATATCTATAGTCACTCGTAAAAGTCTAGAAGTAGCGCCGGCTCTAAGACGTTCTATATCAGAGGGCTGTTGATTGCCGCTCCTCAATCTTTGTATAAAAGAGAGAAAGAAATTTGAGACGCGCTGACCTAATCCATAGAGCGCTCTTAAGGTAAGTTTAAGAAAATTTGCAGTAGAACTAAGTGCATAAGAACTTCCTGAACAAAAAAATGAAAAAGAGGGGCAGCAATTTAAACTCATATTATGCTCCAATTAAAATTGATTTTTAATTATAATTATTTGTAAAAATTAACATCAAGTTAAATTTTATATAAAATTTATAAAGGGTTTTTTAGGAAAAGGTGCTCGTCGGATCGACATCAATTAAAAGATGGACTAATTTTGTTTTCCGAATGGGAACGGATTTGAGGATTTGAACTAAGGTTAGGATTTTTGGCCCTTTAATCAAGAATTGAAAGCGGTACTTATCTTTTATTTTGGCTTTTCCGCAAGGATTAAGTGGATGGAGTGTGAATCCAGAGTTAGAATTGAGCGATTTTTGCAAAGCGGTGTGGTATTGGGAAGCGTAGGAAAAAACTAGTTTTGGATCGTTGCCGCTGAATATAAGTTTCACCAGCCTAGTAAAAGGGGGATAATCAAATTCTTTGCGTTCTATGAGTTCTGATTCAGCAAACGTTTTATAGTCATCGTTTGCCGCCAGTTTTACAATCGGATGGTCAAAGAGAGAGCTTTGAATAATTACTTCCCCGGGGATGTGTCCGCGCCCTGATCTGCCTGCTACCTGAGTAATGAGTTGAAAGACGTGTTCATTGGCTCTAAAGTCTGGAATGTATAGACCGCTATCAGCTCCCAAAATTCCGACTAGAGTAACTGAGGGAAAGTGAAGCCCTTTTGCAATCATTTGGGTGCCGATCAGAACATCTGCCTTGCCGGTTCGAAATTCTTGAAAAATGCGGTCGTGACTTCCTTTATGCTTAGTGGTATCCCTATCCATCCTCAGAGTTCTTACAGTAGGAAAAATGGCGTGGAGAGAGCGTTCCACTTGCTCTGTTCCGGGCCCTTGAAATTTTAGCGTGTTTGCTGTGTGACAGTGGGGGCAAATTTCGATAGGAGGTTTTAGTGTAAATCCGCAAATATGGCAGGATAGAACATTTAACCCTCTATGAAAGGTAAGACTCATATCGCAATGTTTGCAAGTAATTGCTTTTTTGCACTCTTTGCACACCTGACAGCTGTAGTAACCTCTCCGATTCAGAAAAATGATTGATTGAGAGCCAACTTCGATATTTTTTTTAAGCTTATCTAGTAACAGTTCTGATAAAAGGGCCATCCCTTTTGTTTTCTCTTGTTCCTCTTTCATGTTTACGATATGACATAGAGGCTTGGTTCCACTCGGTCTTGTAGTTAACTCATGGAGTATAAACTTTCCATTTTTTGCATTTAGATAACTCTCTAAACAAGGGGTTGCGCTTCCTAAAATGACAATAGCATTAGTCAGTTTGCCTCGCATAATTGCTACATCTCTTGCGTGGTAGCAGGGTGCATCTTCGTATTGTTTATACGAGCTTTCATGCTCCTCATCAACAATAATTAGGCCAATATTAGGCATAGGGCTAAATACAGCTGACCTCGCCCCGATTGCGATTTTGATTTCCCCTTTTCGTAAATGATGCCAGGTGTCAAATCTTTCACCGTCGCTAAGATTTGAGTGGATGACTGCGATTTGTCTTTGAAATCTGCTTTTTAAACGATCAATAGTCTGTCTTGTTAGCGCAATCTCAGGAACAAGGAGAATGACATCCTTGCCTATGCTTAAGGTGTAATCGATTGCTTGCAAATACACCTCTGTTTTCCCACTCCCAGTGATTCCGTGAAGAAGGTGGGTTTGAAACATACCATTTTTAAGCCCCGCTTGAATGCTTGCAAGGGCATTTGCCTGCTCTCCATTTAATACTTTTGGTTTGGAAGGGAGGTATTCGTCATCGTGGATGGGCGTTCGATCTACTGCAAGAAGATTTTTTTCTAAAATTCCTTTTTTTATAAGGGTCTCAATGGGAGATAGTGAAATTCCTTCGATTTCGAGTAACTCAGATAAAAGCAATCCTTTGGGGTGGCGTAACACTACATCAAGGACAGCTGCTTGCTTAGGGCTTTTCATCCGGATTTCATCCGTGTACTCTATGAGTTTTGGGCCGGTAATCGCCTTTTGAATATGGGCTTGAGTTTTTTCTTTCATATTTTTACGAACAATAGAGGGGAGTATGGAGAGGAGTACTTTGCTTAAAGGGGCCGCATAATATCGGGATATCCAATCGGCTAAATCGAGCAAATCGGGCGTTAATAAATTTTGGTCGGAGAGCACTTCCTGAATTGGTTGTACGTTTGTAAAGAAAGAGGTGGTCTCAATAGAAATGATCGTCCCCTTTCGAGGTCTATTTCTTACCGGAACCATAACCCTTAGCCCTGCCTTTGCGATTTGGTGGAAATGGTCAGGGATCAAATAATCTAGGGGGCGGTCAATCGCTTGATCAAGAATTACTTTTGCAAACAGGGTCATGCTTTTTAGAATACCAGATAGAAATTTGATTTGCACTAATAGAATCTTTTCTTTAAGATTCAATAAAGAATTTTAAAATAGGAGGGTATATGAGTGTAACGCCTGCTGGACTATTGATCAGCGCTATTGCGGAAAGACCTCTAGAAACAGTTGAAAGAGGATGTTGTGGATGGATGAGTGGTGATCGATTCTTACAAAGCAGTCAAGTGATTTCTGCAATTCTAGTCGTAGGCTCTCTTGCAGCAATGATTATGATGTCATTAAATATTGCGCCGATGTCTGGTGGTACTTACGCGTTTTGCGGAGTGATAGTTTTAATTGGAGCCCAAAATGCATGGGCGTTACAAAAAGTAAAAGAGCTTGGAGGATATGAGTTGCAAACTGCCCGTCAGGCGCAGCAAAACGATTTGATGACGAGGCAAATTGAGGTTTTAAGTGGAGAGGTAGACAGGCTTTCCCCTTTAGTTGCAAGGTTTGAAGCTTCTGCTAAAGCACTGGAAGATGAACTCGGGGGATTTCGTGGTCAAAACACAAGGCTTACAGAGAGTGTGGGGGCCCTTTCTTCTGAAAATAGAAGGCTAGAAGAACTTTTGAGCCAACAAGAGCGTCTTCTACGAGAGGGGCAAGAAGAGGTGAAACGGCTTCAAGAGACTGCAAATACCCTCGATGATGTTGCAAAAAGGTTTAGAATTAGTACAGACATTGCAAAAACCTATTTTGAGGCGGAAAGAGAATTACAAGCAAAACAGGCTGAAATTGCCCATCAATTGGAAGATATAGCTCGGAGGGAAGAGGGATTATTAGAGCATTTAAGTAGAGATGTTACCCGATTAGAAATGATTATCAAGGAAAAACAAAAGCGGTGTACTACTTTAGCTAAAAGGGTCCTTCCACTAAGTTTACAAGTGACCAGATTGTCAAATATGATCAATTTTGTCCAAGCTCGATCGGTAGATCTTTTTTTGGCAGCAAAAGAGGAGGCAAAACGAGTTCGTGTTGAGCAATTTTCTAAGTTGCGGGGTGCTTAAAAAATCTTGTGAGAGTGGCCCAAATTTCTTTTTTTCGAATAGGGGAATTACTGATATCGGTGAGGGCAAAGAGGGGGATTTTCTCCACCGATTTTAGGAGTCTTCCAGGATACTCTTTACAAAGGGTGTGTAGATTAGGAGAGCGTTTTAATAAAGAGGAGGGAATAATAATGAGGCGGATGCTAGCGTGTGCAAGCAAGGGTTTCCAAAGATTTTTTTCTTCAAATTCGTGGATATGGACAACTGAAGAAGTCCCAAATGAGGTGTTGATTGCTTTAGCCAGACTGGTTAAAAAATCAAGATCAGCTTGAATGGAGTGGTCGAATAACAGGGGGATTTCTGGTAAATCAGATCTTTTGTTTGATGCCATCCTGATTTGTTTTGCAATGTCATCATTAAGAGGGGAATCAAATAGTTTAGCTTTGGGATTAATCTTTTTATAAATAGTTGCAATATCACTATCGATGGGAGTGGGAGTAACGACAGGCTTTTCAGCAATAAAAGAGAGGGGTGTTTCTACTGCTTGGGGCTCTTCGAATTCTTCTATTTTATCTTGTTTGGGATCGCTCTGTTTGATTTCTTTAGCAATCGATTTCATTAGGGGAAGGGGTTGAGTGGGGGGAGCTGTTTTTTTAATAGGGGGGCCAAAAGGGATTTGCTCAAGGAAAAGAAAACTCCCTTTTTCCCCGTAGGTTTCTAAAAAATAGCGTTTAAGGTCACAAACAATCTCTTGCATAATTGTATTCTACCATCTTCGGGTTATTCAGAAACCAGTTTTTTTATTGAGGGTTGTTTGGAAGGGGCTTATTTGGAAAGCGCTGCAGATTTCGAAGCGCTTTGACGAAATTTTTCTTACAATGAGGAGAAATGAACATTAAGATCTTTTCTTTCCCGCAAAAGTTCGGAGTGCCTCGAATCGATCCGGCGGCTCACATCAAAGAGGATCTCTGAGGCATCTCTCCATCTCTCTGTTTTCCACAAGCTTTTTATAAGAAGGTAGATCCCTTTGGATGCCTCTTTTAGGATACTAGGATCTTGAATCTTATTCAGGGAGACGCTACTTAAATTTCTATTAATGCTTAAAATAACACGAGGCAGAGTAGTTGTTCCGTGAAATTCGCTGTATAAGAGAGTCCTTCTCCGGCAAATTTTAGCCGCCATAGCATCATAAAAAATTTTCTTTCTCGAAATGCAGGTAATTGCCAAAGTCAAGGTTTCTCCACTAGTATTGCTACGAAGTATGGTATGAATTCGTGGGGAAGAACCAGTATTTTTATAATGAGCATAGGTGCTTAAAATTCGTAAAGTATCCCCTGTGATTATGGGAGGAGCATTGCTTGCTGTTAAATATTGCATAAAAAATTATCCTAATTTATTTTTCCAATTATGATAACATAATTGTTTTTTATTTTAAAGAATTTATACTGAGAGGGGTTCAAAAATTGGGAATTTTCAAGTCAGAAATCCCCAAATTTGAATTAAGTGTAGCTGGTGTCGAGGGCGAGTGCTATTTGCACTAGATAAGCCCGAGACAAATTTAAAGATGGGGGTTTATCACGCAGATAAAACCAAGTTTTGAATCACGAGCAGTATACACTGAGAGGGGTTCAAAAATTGGGAAATTTTAGAATTTTAAACGGGGTGATCTTTTGAAAGTGCTCTAAGATTCGAAGAGAGCCTTAGTGTAATCAGTCGGATTAAATGGGGCAATGTCTTCGAGCGATTCTCCAAAGGTAATAAAAGAGATCGGAATTTTGAGTTCGCGGTAAATAGATAGGGCAATACCCCCTTTTGCAGACCCATCAACTTTTGTTAGGATAATGCCTGTGAGTGGGGTAAATTTGTGAAAGATTCGAGCTTGTTCAAGGGCAGTGCCACCAAGGGTTGCATCGACTATGAGATAAGTTTCATGAGGGGCGGTCTCATCAAATTTTTTAGCCGTGCGTTTTAGCTTTTCAAGTTCATGCATAAGATCTGTTTTAGATTCAAGCCTGCCAGCAGTATCGCAGAGGGTGATTGTATACTCTTTTGCACGACTTTTCATCATCGCATCATAGAGAACCCCTGAGGAATCGGCTCCGATTTGCGTTTTAACAAGATCGACCCCAATTTTTTTTGTCCAGAGTTCAAGTTGCTCGATTGCAGCTGCTCTAAAGGTATCTCCTGCAGCTACTAAGACTTTTTCTCCCTCATTTTTATAAAAGTTTGCTAGTTTAGCCAAAGTGGTAGTTTTCCCAGCACCATTCACACCTACAATTAAGATAAGCTTTGAGTAGCCAACGGGGGGTTGTATCGAAGTGACAATAGGGGGCTCTTCTAAGATTTTTTGCGAAAGGATTTGTAGATGATTTAGATAATCGGATGGGGTCGCTTTAGGTGTGATTTTATGAAATCGGTGAATTTTTTCTACAAACTCTGTGACAATGCTTGAGCCAAGATCGGCCTCAAAAAGAATCCTTTCAAGCTCATCTATCGCATCCTCGTCGAGATTTTTGGAAAAAAGGGCTCGCAATTCTGTCTTTAACAGAGAGCTTGTTTTAGAAAGTGCCTTTTTAATCTTTTGAAAACCAGTCTTAAAGAGACTAAACATAAATTAGACCTTGAATTTTGCTCAGATCATAACACATAACTAAATTAGAGGGGAATATATGAACATACATGAATACCAAGCAAAGCAAATATTGTCCGCTTATCACATTCCATGTCAGGGATTTAGAATTGTTGAGCGTGCAGAGGATATTGAAGAGGCAATTGATTCTCTGGGGGTTACAGAGGCGGTTGTGAAGGTTCAAGTTCATGCGGGAGGTCGAGGAAAAGCAGGCGGTGTAAAAATAGCTAAAACTCGAGATCAGATTAAACAAAGGGCAGAAGAACTCCTTGGAATGAAAATTATTACAAAGCAAACAGGTCCGGAAGGTATTATTTGTCATAAAGTTATGATTTCAGAGCTTGCAGATATTGCTAAAGAGTACTACGTGGGTCTTTTGGTCGATCGCGCGCGCGCGAAGCCTCTTTTAATGGTATCTCCAGAAGGTGGTACTGAAATTGAGGAGTTAGCAGAAAATTCGCCACATAAGATATTAAAGGTTCATTTTGAAATTGATGGAGTGATCGATGAAACAAGCCTTGAAGCGGTCTGTCGTTTTATGGATTGGACAGGCAAAACAAAAGAATTGGGTAAGATTTTGATCAAAAATCTTTGTAAGGTTTTTGTTGAAAACGATGGGGAGATGCTTGAAATTAACCCACTTATAGAGGATATGGGGGGTGAGCTATGGGCATTAGATGCAAAATTTATTGTCGATGATAACGCCCTTTTTAGGAGACCTGAGATCAAGGGGATGTATGATTCTACCCAATCTAGCCCACAAGAGGCGATAGCCCATGCGATGGATTTAGCTTACATAGCACTTGATGGGAACATAGGTTGTATGGTTAATGGCGCAGGACTTGCAATGGCAACAATGGACTTGATTAAAGTTCACGGAGGGCAGCCTGCCAATTTTTTAGACGTTGGCGGGGGTGCCAATAAAGAAAAGGTGGCTAAAAGTTTTAGTCTCATTTTAAGTGATCCTAATGTGAAGGCAATTCTTGTTAATATTTTTGGAGGGATCATGCGCTGTGATGTGATTGCAGAAGGAATTATTGATGCTGCTCGCGAACTTCACATCAAAGTGCCTTTAGTGGTGAGGCTTGAAGGGACAAATGTTGAAAAAGGAAAGGAACTTTTAAAAAATTCGGGGCTAAAAATTATTGCCGCTGATGATTTAACAGATGCAGCTAAAAAGGTGGTTCAGAGTGCCAATTCTAGTAAATAAAAACACGAAATTGATTTGTCAGGGAATTACAGGCAGTGCAGGAAGTTTTCATACAGAGCAGTGTTATGAGTACGGAACCCTTGTGGTAGGGGGGGTAACTCCTGGGAAAGGGGGTGGAGTGACAGAGCTGGGCCTCCCCATTTTCAATTCGGTTCGGGAGTCTGTAGATGCCCTCCACCCAGATGCGACAATGATTTTTGTCCCGCCAAAATTTGCAGCGGCTGCAATTTTAGAGGCTGAAGAGGCGGGTATCCCTCTAATCGTCTGCATCACAGAAGGGATCCCTGTTTTTGACATGCTTAAAGTTAAACAGGTTATGTCGAAAAGCGCGTCGCGCTTAATCGGACCAAATTGCCCAGGAATTATCACTCCGGGTCAGTGCAAAATAGGGATTATGCCAGGATACATTCATCAGCCAGGAAAAATCGGAATTGTTTCTAGATCAGGAACTCTCACTTATGAGGCGGTTTGGCAAACGACAAGAAACGGTCTTGGCCAGACAACCTGTGTAGGAATTGGGGGTGATCCTACCAATGGAACCAATTTTATTGATGTTTTAAAGGAGTTTGAGAAAGATCCTGAGACAAAAGGAATTCTTTTAATCGGGGAGATTGGAGGAACTGCAGAGGAAGAGGCAGCTGAATGGATAAAAGCGCACTCAAAAAAACCTGTTGCAGCCTTTATAGCAGGGCAAACAGCGCCATCTGGAAAAAGAATGGGGCACGCCGGAGCAATTATTTCTGGTGGAAAAGGTGGTGCAAAGGATAAAATGGATGCTTTACAAAAAGCAGGGGTGAATGTAGTTTCCTCTCCTGCCGATATGGGAAAAGCAATTATGGATGCGTTACAATGAAAAAAATACCTCTCAAAATTTCGCCGGCTTTTTTTGTCACAGCCGCGCTTATCGGATTTTTAAATTCGTATAATCTGATCTGGACCCTTGTGTGGGTCGCAATTATTTTTGTTTCGGTCCTCTTTCATGAATTAGGACATGCCCTCACAGCTAGGCTTTTTGGTCAAAGCCCAAGAATTGAATTGATCGCTTTTGGGGGGCTTACCATTCCTGAGGGGCCTAAACTAAAGCCTTGGAAAGAACTTGCTGTTATTTTTATGGGCCCCTGCTTTGGCTTTCTTTTGTTTGTGGGAGCGAGCATTTTACTTCAATTTCCTTATGGAACTGCATTTGCAAGGGCCGCTCTTGAAAAATTTCGATATGTAAACTTATTTTGGACGTTTATTAATCTCCTTCCGATTCTACCTTTAGATGGTGGACAGCTGGTTCGAGTTACACTCGATTGGATTTTTGGCCCAAAATCAATGAAATTAGCGCTCTATGTCTCTTTTTGGTTTGCAGTCCTTCTCAGTACTGTCTTTTTTCTAATTGGACTTTTTTTAATTGGGTCGATTTTTCTTATTTTTGCGTTTCAAAGTATTGAAAGCTTGCGAAGACTTCGCCATTTTTCCGTAGCCGATGATTTAGAGGAGAATCGCCAGGAATTGGAGGAGTGTGAAAAAATGATAGCTGCGGGAGACTTTAATACAGCCATAGCAAGACTGCAAAGACTTTCAGACAAGACAAAAAGCGGGGTGATCCACACAGTCGTTTCTGAATATATTGCAAAAATTTTTTATGACAGAGGTGAATACCAAGAAGCGTATGAGCTTCTAGCCCCTTTAGAAAAGTATATTTCTAAAGAAGCTAAAGTAATTTTATATCTCGCGGCATATGAAATTGGTGATTATAAACGGGTCATTGATTTATCAGGCGTCTGTTACCAAGAGAGTCAAACAGCAGAAATAGCGTTTCGAGCAGCAGCCTCCCACGCGATGTTGAGTGATATTAAAAGAAGCGTTGAATGGTTAAAAACAGCAAATTCTTTTGGGACGATGAATCTTATGGAGGAATTAATGGGAAAATCTTTTGATCCGATTCGTGAAAGTGAGAGTTTTAAAAAATTTTTAGACGGATTAAATAGGCTCTAAGAACTCAATAAATAGTAGAAAAAAGTGAGAGGGTCTAAAAAAAAAGTGCTTTGACCCCTTGTGCAGTATTGGATAATAACATAAGCTGGAAAGTATATCTTAACCAATACGGAGGTATCTCGTGAATAAAAATGATCTAATCACTGAAGTTTCAGAAAAAACAGGTTTTACAAAATCTGATACTTTGAAATTTGTGAATGCATATATTGAAGCTGTATCAAAATCACTTAAAAAAGGAAAAGACGTACAATTAGTAGGTTTTGGTACTTTTAGAGTAGCAAAAAGAAAAGCAAGAACTGGAAGAAATCCACAAACTGGTAAAGTTCTAAAAATACCAGCCAAGAAAGTTCCAGCTTTCCGTGCAGGTAAAGCTTTAAAAGAAGCAGTAAATTAATTTTATTTCAACTTTTATAAGTCTTGATTCGGTCAGTATTCTTACTGGCCGATTTTTTTTTGCAAAACAGCCAATCGAAACTGCTATAGATAAAAAAATCAGTCTAAGTAAATGCAAAAAAGTCTTTTGAAGAGACCTTAATCCGAAACGTTTTGATTTTTTCTCTGGGAGACTGGCGCTATTCGATAACGATTTGACTAACCACACCTGGGGGAAGCTGCTCAAATAGATGCAGGTAATGAAATCTGGGTAACATGCATTTGTAACTGCTATATACCCTCAAAAAATCGATCATCTTCAGGTTGATAGGGTGTTATAAATCGGAAACTCAGGTTTGAAGTTCTTGCTGTTGCGCGGAGTTCTTTGAGAAAAAATAGAGTTGTGATAGGATGAAATCTGGTTTTAAAGGAGGAGATTTGAATGAAAAAGATGATCTGTTTTGCACTACCTGCGATTGTGGCTTTCTCTGCTCTGGGGGCGGTTTCAAAAGATACGGGCTCTTGTGAGCAATGTGGGCAAAGTCTTTCTCAGGCATTTATTAATGTTGCGAAGAAATGCAGACCTGCAGTCGTTCACATTAGAGTCGAAGCTGGCAATGGGCAAACCCAAGGATTTAGTGATTCAAGTAATCCCTTTGAAATGTTTCAAGATGAACTTTTTAATCGCTTTTTTGGTCTCCCTGGTGGTGGATCAGGTAGCAGTCGTGGTCAACCGCAAAACTCTTATGCAGTCAGCAACGGTTCAGGTTTTATTGTCTCATCAGATGGATACATAGTGACCAACTACCATGTGATTAAAGATGGGGGAAAAATTGTTGTTGAGAAATATGATGAAATCGAAAGACAGTACGACGCAAAATTAATTGGCTGTGACCCAAATACAGATTTAGCTGTTCTTAAAATTGAAGCAGATAATTTGGTCTTTTTGGAGTTTGCCGACTCTGACGAAATTGAAGTGGGGCAGTGGACAATGGCAATCGGGCACCCTTTTAAATTGAGAGATTCTGTTTCTGCAGGGGTCATTTCTGCAACACATAGAGGTGATTTGCAAATATCACAACTTGAAGATTTTATACAAACTGATGCGGCAATTAATCCTGGCCACTCTGGAGGGCCTCTTGTTGATTTGAATGGAAAAGTTATCGGGGTAAATACAGCGATTCTTTCCAAGACTGGAGGAAATATCGGGGTGGGATTTGCTGTGCCCAGTAATATTGCAAAGATGGTCTCTTTACAAATCCGAGAGAGTGGATCGGTGGATAGAGCTTTTCTTGGTGTCCAAATACAAGATTTGAATGATGATTTATGTACAGGATTCAAATTAAAAAAGGGGACAACAGGGGCTTTGATTGCTGAGGTTGTGCCCGATTCAGCAGCAGCTGTGGCAGGCCTAATGCCAGGAGACTTAGTAGTCGATTTTAACAATGAAGTCATTAAATCGTCCAAGCAACTGTATACAGTTCTTGGAAAACTTCCTTCAGGAACAAAGTGTTCTATGAATATTATTCGAGAGGGAAAGCAAAAAAAAATCTCTCTTGTTTTGGGATCAAAAACAAAAGAGGCATCTACAGAAGGGGATATCATCCATAAGCTCGGTATTTTTGTGGAGCAAATCACAACGGAAAATGCGGGAAAATATGGAATTAAAGCCGATGAAAAAGGGGTTGTTGTTACAAAAGTTTTAAGTGGAAGTATAGCAGCAATTCTTGGCTGGACACCAGGCAGTGTAATTTTAGTGGTGAACGGACAAAAAATCGGTTCGGTAAACGACTTTAAGAACAGTCTTGAAAATGCAAATCCTAAAGATCGCCTTGTGATTTTGATGCACAATCAGGGAAGGGCAAGCTTCCATAGCATTCCTCACCCAAATAGTTGAGTATATATCGCGCTACTTATAGGCTCTTACATTTTTAATGTAAGAGCCTAATTTTTTAGTATCCCAATTTTGCGCTTAATGTAAGACCTTGAAGAAAAAGAGAAATATCTGAAATAGAAGTGCTTCGTTGATTTTGATTAAACCATACTTGTCCTTCCCAGCTCGCCTCTAGGAGGAAATAAAAGTTGTCTTTCGAAATCCAATTTGTCTGGGCTCCAACAGAGAGTTGCATCACTGGAATTAGAGTGTTGATTTTTCGGTTTATACTGCTGATTAATAGATTGCTATAACCTAGAGGAGTATTGGTGTCATGAGAGGTTCCCTCTCCGTTGAATTGGCTCCAGAGGAGAGAAAATCCAGAATTTGAAAACAGAGCAAAATGGTTTAAGCACTGCCAAGTTCCATCGAGCCCGACTCTAGGTCCGAATCCCCAATAGGTTTGCTTGAAATTGACACTATTTGTTCCTAGAATTGTTGTGGGGGTCTCAAGAGAACTTACTTTGTAAAGAACAGAGAAGTGTTGTTTCTGTAAAGAGCCTTGGAATCCAAAGTGTGGTTTTGCAAAAAAATTATTGAGAATTGCAAACTTTTTTTCCAGTTCTAAACTAAGGTTGTTAAAATTAAGGCGCCAAAGAGAATCAGCTTGGGAAACATATCCAGTTGCACCAGAATTGATTGCAGAGATTGTGGTAGAGAGGATAGAATTGTTTGGAGAGTGATTATATAACGGGAGTATCCCTGTGTTTATATTGTCATTAAAAACAGAGCTGCTTGCTTTGCTATAGAGATAGGTGTATTCTGCAAAAAGGTTCCATCTGGTTTGCATTACATCCAGACCTATTGCAACTTTGAATCCAGGTTTGATTTTGAAATTTGGGGAGTAGACCGATCCGCTTTGAGTAAGGGTGCTCGGAATTAAATCGGTGTTTGGGTCGACTGTTCCAGGAACTGTGATTGCAGCCCCTGTGACTGCATAGTCGTTACCCTGTTGATTTGCGACCCAATAGATAAAGTCAGCGCTAATATACCCATAATGAGATTTGGTTAAAGGGGAATCTGGTGTTTGTGAAAAAAGAGAAATAGTGGTGAGAGTGCAGATTAAAGGGCGAAGAGCCATAAAATGCTCACGAGTTTAAAAATAAAACTAGATACTATCTCCTTTAAGTTTATTAAGCAATCCAAAAAATCGCTCGAATGTTTTTAACGTCTTTGTTATTATTAAGATATGACTGACTCTTTAAGATCAATTTCAGCACGAATGCCTTACTCACGAGAAGAGTATGATACACTCTACAAACTTCTTGTAAATCCTGCTACGAAGGATAGAGATTTTGTTGCTGTAATCTATAACATGCTGAGTTCGCCCCACCCCTCTGCAAGTGCTAGATTTTTTTTAAGAAACTTAATAGTGAGATCAGAGAGAAGTAGTTGGTTAACTATTAAAATAGAGAGCGTTTTTTCAAAAGTGATTTTTAAGGCTGTCTCTAACTTGTCCTTGCATAAGCCCTCTGTCTTGATTGTCGATCTCCTAAATTTCCTCTTAAAAATCAATTACGAGAACGCTTTATTCTTTGCTCGACATTTGCTAGAAACGGGCTCTTTTCCTATTTTTGTCTCTGCAGCTCTTTGTCAAACTTTACCTAAGGAGAGTTTGGAATCGCTTGAATGGCTCAATCTGAAACATAAAGAGATCTTAGAGTATGCTTTTAAGTTCCCTGAGCGAATCGCTTTAGATAAATATTATTTACGATTGCAAACCGAGATTGTCCAAGATCAGGTTTCTCTGTGGAAAAAAGATTTGCAAAAAAGCATTTCTACAGGATTTGATGATGGACTTTGTTTTGGTTATGCATGTACAGCTCTTTTAGGTGAGGAACCAACCGATTCAAAAGTTAGGTATTTTCAAGCATTTCATCTTTTAAATTTAGCAACCAAAGAGAGCTACGAAGAGGTTGAATTTCCTAAATTAAAAAGAGGGGGACAAGATATATTTATAAAATTAGATGAATTTAGCTATCCGATTGAAAGTCTTTATATGCATCTAGTATCTCTCAGACAGGATGAAATTTTATTAAGTCTTGAGGATGAAGAGGCTTGCCATCTTCTATATGTTGATTTTAAGGAAGAGATCCTCATCGATTATGGACAAAAACATAGTTGTCCCCCTGAAATAAGCTTTAAGATTTTTTTAAATGCTTACGTACATCTCGAGTATCACTACCCTTGCACTAAATTCGCAATTCTACCCATAATTCTATCTAACTAATTTTCTGTTAGAGTGTTACAAGTTCCATTTCAGGAAGACCTTTTTTCTCAAAGAGGGGAAGCTCCTTGAGGATGAGAGCTTCATTGGCATAAGTGATATGAACCGAATCTGTCGCTAATTTAGGAATGAGACACTCTTTCACAGCCTGCATAATATCTTGCCTTGTAGAGGAGAGAATTTGGTCTCTGAATTTTTGCCGAATTTCTTTGGTCAGTCCCACTTTGTGTTGAAAGTAGGTAATAGAAGCTCTTGAGCTTGGGGGGACGACTCCGTCAACATCTTGAAGATAACTGAGTTTTGCTTCAAGAAGATCTTGTTCGGAAAATTCCCCTGCAGCTATTGCATTTACTGAAAAATTGAAAGCTGCGTAGGTAGACGAAATATTGGGATCTCTTGAGCTGAAAAATTGGTAGAGGCCAGTGAGTATATTGTATTTAGCCCCACAGTGATAAGCGCCGCCCTCTTCTCGAATTTGTTTGTGAAGTTCTAAATTTTCAAATAAGTAGCTTGCTAGTTTAAGGTGAGCTGAAAATCTTGAAGAGAGGGTAACTGTTTCAATCGATTTTGCGTTATGGGCAATCGGATATGCGATTGCTTTTGCAGAATTTTGCACTCTTTTTGGGATAGCGAGTTCGACCCACGGACAAAAGGATGCTGATGCATCGGCAAAGGTTTGTAATCCGTAGAAAGAGTGTTCTTCTAAATTTTTATATGAGGCAGAATCACAGGAGATTACAAAATGTGGGTTATTAAGGTGAAACAGGGATTTGCTTAAATACTCAAATCGCTGAATTACTTCGGGAATAGCAGCTTCTAAATCGTTTGTAAGTTTTTCTAAAAACTTGTAGTAGGGGAGTCCATGCCATAAGTTGCTGACAAAGCTCCAGGGTGAAAATCCTGAAGCAGATTCCTTTAGAGCATATTGGATTGCATTGCTGTTTAGCTTTTGCTGGAGGTAGGTGTAGGATTGCAATATTAACTCTTTAATCCGCTCTTTGTCGTTGAGATCAGGAGAAATAATAAAATCTTTCATCAACCGGAGAAGGGCTTCACTGTTTTCATTAAGCGCTTTGCCTGAAATTGAGATAGTGGGGTAACACGTTTCATTATCCATCCGCTGAACATTTAAAGAGAGTGCAGTCCAAATTCCCCCTACACTTTTTTGAATGTGATGAAGGTTTTCTTTGTAAGATCTTCCCCCCGCACCTAAATCAGTAAGGAGAGAGGAGAACAGGCGTAGATAAAACAGGTCTTGTTCTTGAATTTGAGGGAGATCGAAAACAAGGTCGGCATAAACAATTCCGTTAGTGAAACATTCATGATGGTAGACAGCTAGCTGATTATAGCTCTCTTTCCTTAAGGAAAAATAGGGGATCTCTTTAGGAATTTCATTTAGAGATAAAATAGGAAGGCATGAGTTATCCTCAAGCTCTTTTTCTTCCTGATACTCTTCCAGTTCCGAAGAATCACGAAGGATGGATTCAATTTCACTAGAGGTGAGGGCTGCTTGTTTTTGTTTTAGAAAATCAGCTTCCTCCTCTTGCATTTTCTTTAAAAGGGTTTGACTGGGAGAGAGGGTCAATCTGTAAAAATGAGGGTTGCGAATCAGGTGTTTTTCTAGGATCTTTGTTAGAAAGTTCTCTTGGAAAATAAGAGTTTCTAATGTTTCAAACGCAGAATGCACTTTTAACTCCTCAACAATTGAGCCCCCTTGTAGGTAGGGGATGACAGATCTGCCAAAGAGTTCTAAGCCATAGGGGCCGCTATCAGAGCTAATTTCACTTCTGGAAAATTTGAGTTGATGTAAGGATGATTCGATTTGATCTCGGGGGATTCCTTCTGTTACAATTTGTTTCAGAGATTCAAATAAAAGGGCTTCTATTTTGTCTGCATCTTCTTTTTCACACCCTCTTAAAATAATAGCAAAAGGGGTGTCTCTTGCTTCTGCATCAATTACCGATTCTGCATCTACGCAAAGACCAGAGGAGAGAAGTTTGTGCTTCAAGATGGACGCGTCGGTATCCATGAGGACTGAGTCGAGCAAACTGAGGGCAAGTAGTTCGTCTTGATCGCTGATATCTGTAGTAAGCCAAGAAAATCCTAAGAAAGTTTTTTTTGTTAAATCGGTTTCAGAGGTGGGATAAAAAGATTCTTCCCGCTTAGGCTCTTTGAATCTTGTCTGTTTTCGAATAGGGGGGATAGGGGAGCTTTTTTTGCTCTCTTTAAGAATTCTTGCATCAATATAATCTAAATGCTCTTTGATCGGGATGTTGCCATAAAAATAAAAGATGCAGCGACTGGGGTCATAGTAGGCTTTATGAAAGTCGATTAAATTTTGATGCGTCAAGCTAGGAATTTCTTTAGGATCACCCCCTGAATCGTGACCATAGGGGGTATCTGGACAAAGTCCGCAAGCCATCTTTCTCCACAAAAGAGAGCCTGGGTTAGAAAAGACCCCTTTCATCTCATTAAACACAACACCTTGCAAGGTGAGATCTGTCTTTGGGTCTTGAGGGTCTTGAAAGGCAAAACGATACCCTTCTTGGGCGAAACTTGTCTTATTGAGTAAAGGAAAAAAGGTCGCATCAATATAGACATCTAGCAGGTTATAGAAATCACTTTTGATTTTAGAAGCGGCTGGGTAGGCTGTCCAAAGCTTGGCAGTTAGTGCATTCATATAAGTATTGCTGCTCCGCTTTAACATGGAGAAAAACGGATCGCTAATGGGGAATTTCTTAGAGCCGCAAAGGGTGGTATGTTCTAAAATATGGGCAATCCCCGTACTGTCATAAGGGTAGGTTTTAAAGCAGAGAGCAAAAACATTTTCATCATCATCTGCTTTAATATGAACAATTTCCGCTCCAGTCTTTTCGTGAACAATATGAAAAAGTTCGACCCCGATCTCATCGATCTTGTAAACCTCTTTCACAAGAAAATTAAGATGGTTTTCACCTTTTTTCATAGCACTCCAAAATCATATTTTTAATCGATCATTATCCTCCATCCAAACTTTTTTACCAAGGTAAATCAGAGTTGATTTTTCTATTTGAAATAAATTTGGCCTCCATATACTAAGCAAGTTTAGGCTATGGAGATTTTTTATGATTAGAGTCAGGATTTTAACTGCAGTTTGTTTACTAAGTAGTTCTCTTTGCGCAAAGGAATTTTCTCGGTATCCCGATCTTGAGAAGGGTTGGTTTGGGGGGGAGTATGTCTATTGGTGGATAAGAAATTCCCCTGCCCCTGCGCCCCTTGTTGTTAGCGGACCCAATGTCGATGAATTTGCCCCAGTTTTAGATGAGCCAGGGACAAAAGTGGTCCTTGGAGATAAAAGTATTCCTAATGGGGGAAGATCGGGGGGGAGATTTTTTGGAGGGGTGTGGTTAGATGCAAATAATATTTTTGGGTTAGAGGCGAGCTATCTATTTTTGGGGAAAAATACGTATAAGAAAAGTGTGAGTTCAAATGGGTTAGCAGGTTCCTCTTGTTTAACATTCCCTTTTTTTAATCCAGTCACAGGAAGTGAAAGCTGTGCTATTTTAGCCGAAGAGGATCTTTATTCAGCCAAAGCAGTTTTAAAAGTAAAAAATTCGATGCAATATGCAGATGGGAATATGCTTTTTCAAGTCCTTAGAAATCAAAAAGGTTCAAACCTAGTGGTCCTCGCAGGGTTTCTTTGGTGGAATCTTAAAGAGAATGTAATCTTTACTGTAGATAGTCCAACAGTAACACCTCCCCTCGATATTTTTATGACCGAAGATCAATTTTCCGTTTCCAACAATTTTTACGGAGGGCAAATCGGCATTGATGGCAGTTATCTTTGGGATCGATTCTTTCTTCAGGGAAATGTCAAACTTGCTTTAGGGCAAATGAACGGATACTTGAATATCAAAGGGAACTTAAGTACCAATAATTTTGATGGCTACGGCTCTCTTCAAAATTTTGCTGCGGGGTATACAGCAATGGCTACAAATTCAGGAAGCTCGAGTAAAAACAAGTTTTCTGTCATTCCTCAAGCCTCTCTAGATTTAGGGTATAGTGTAGTGGATAATGTAGATTTATCAATTGGATACACATTTTTTTATGTAACAGAAGTGCTATTTGCCACAAGTCAGATAGACCATACGATTAATCCATCGCAAGCCCCAGCGATTTCAAATTCTTCTTCACTTGCAGTTGTCGGAGAAGCAAGACCAGAAAGACTTTTCAAAACCTCACAATTTTGGGCTCAAGGGATTAACGCCAGGATGACCATTCGCTTCTAAATACCGTTTGATCGCGAGTTTAGATTCAATTGCATGGTCAACCATCGGAGAGGGGTACCCTTTCCATTTTGTGTGATAGGCCGGGTCGCTCCAAGAGTGAATACTTTTTGGGGCGAGGGGATTGAGTTCTGGAATCCATTTTTTGATATAGATACAATCTGGGTCAAATTTTTCTTGTTGTCTCCAGGGGCTAAAGACGCGAAAATAGGGCTGAGCGTCAGTCCCTGTGCTTGCCACCCATTGCCAATTTCCGTTATTTACACAAGGGTCGTAATCAATAAGTTTTTGGGCAAAATATTTTTCTCCCCACCTCCAATCAATATGAAGGTCTTTAACTAAAAACGATCCTACAATCATACGAACCCGATTGTGCATAAATCCAGTCGTATTAAGTTCTCTCATTCCAGCATCTACGAGGGGAAATCCAGTTCTTCCTTCACACCAAAGTTTAAAAGCCTCTCTATCATCAGACCAGGTAACTCCATCATATTTTTTATGAAAGGAGCCTCCAAAAACGTAAGGGAAGAAAAAGGCGATCATGGTGAAAAAGTCTCTCCAATAGAGAGATCGAATTAAATCGTGATGCGGAGATAAATGGTGAGAGATTTTTGCATAGACTTCACGAACTGAGCAGACATTAAATTTAAGATAGGGAGAGAGGTGGGTAGAGTAATCAGCTGCGGGGTAGTCTCGTAAGATTCCGTATTCTTTAAAAGCGGCTAGATGATCTAAAATTTTTAAAGCCTCACTTCTTCCCCCTTTAAAACGGGGATTGAGGGGGAGGTTTGATCCCATTTTAGTAAGAAACTCAGGAGACTCTGCAAACGAAATTGGTCCTGAGAAGTAGTTTTTTTCTTTATTGCTGACAGGCGCTCTTACTTTTGTATCTAGAGCATTTTTAAAATAGGGGGTAAATACTAAATAGGGGGTCCCATCCTTTTTTAAACTCTCTTCCGGGCTAATCAAAGGGGAGTCATGAAAGGAGTTAAAAGAGATTTTTGTTTTTTTACAAAGAGTTTCAATCTGATCGTCTCTTTTTCTGCTATAAGGGGTATAGTCTTTATTAATAATAACAGAAGAGATGTGCAACTCTTTTATGCACTTCTCTAGCACTTGATTTACAGACCCTTTGAAAATATAGAGACGACTTCCCTGCTTTTGAAGCGCTAGATCTAATTCTTGGAGAGACTCAATCATGAATTTCAGACAAAAGTCACTTCTGTAGGGATTGTTATCAATTTGTTCGGGGGTGAAAATAAACGCAGGAATTACTTGTTTGGAATTTTTCAAAGCGTAAATTAGACCCGTGTTGTCTTCAAGTCTCAGATCTCTTCGGAAAATAAACAGGGAGAGATTATTTCTTTGTTCCATTGCTACAGGCTATGTGCATTTTTTGACAAATTCTGATTTCAGCAGGATTGAGCCGATTCCGGGAATTTTGGCATCGATGTTGTGACCATTAACTTCCGGAACTAATCGAATCCCTTTCACCTTTACCCCTATTTTAATCGAGGAGGAGGTCCCTTTTACCTTAATGTCTTTAATGATAGTTACGCTATCCCCATCTTTTAGCTCATTGCCGTGAGCATCTTTTACGACGCTTGAGGATTCAATCTCATCGATGGATTCGGGTGTTTTTGCCCATTCATGTGAGCATTCTGGACAAACATAGTTGGCTCCATCTTCGTAAACAAATTCAGAGCTGCATTTTGGACAATTTGGGTTTTTTTCCATACAGATAGTATAAGGATTTCTGATTTCACTGTCCCGCATTTTATTTTTGGAAAAAGCGTGGATGAGACGCTTTTTCCAAGGGACTTATTTCTACCAGGTTAAGTTAGAAGAAGATTGGTACTCGTTAACTCGGGTTTCAAAGAAGTTTTTCTCTTTTCCGAGGTCAATCACTTCACTCATCCAGGGGAACGGATTTTTTTTGTTATAACGTGCCTGAAGCCCAATACGCTCAAGACGTCTATCAGCAATATAGCCGACGTAGTCTTCAAACATTGGGGCTGTTAGACCGAGTATCCCTTTTGGTAGACAAGACTTTGCATAAGCATATTCGAGCTTGGTAGCCCTGTCAATAAGATCATAAATGTGATCTTGGAATTCAGCAGTCCAGAGCTCCGGATTTTCCTCTTTAATAGTATTGATCAGGTCGATACCAAAATTGAGGTGGATCGTTTCGTCTCGAAGAATGTATTGGAACTGTTCTCCAATTCCCACCATTTTATTTTGGCGTTGGAGAGATAAAATCATTGCAAATCCACTATAGAAGAAGATTCCTTCCATAATGATGTAGTATCCTATCAGATTTTCCAGGAATTTTTGAGCCCCTTCGAACGTCTCTGTTGTAAATCCCTCTTCTAACACATACTTGGTTAGATCCATTTGAAACTGATCTTTTTCATGGATCACATCAATTTCGTTGTACATGTTGAAGACTTCACCCGGATCAAGGGCAAGTGACTCAACGATGTAGTGGAATGTATGCGTGTGGATGGCCTCTTCAAACCCTTGTCTTAGGAGGTATTGTCGTGCTTCTGGATTCGTTATGTGCTTGAAGATCGCAAGGACGATATTATTGCCAACCAAACTCTCTGCGGTTGCAAAGAATCCAAGATTTCTCATGATGACAAGTCTTTCTGCATCGGAGAGACCATTAGATTTCCAAAGCTCAATATCTTTAGCCATAGGAACTTCTGTTGGCATCCAATGGTTTGCGCAACCATTAAGATAATGCTCCCATGCCCATTTGTATTTTAAGGGCATGAGTTGATTGACATCGACTTTTGTGCAATTAATGAGCCGCTTCTCTTGAACTTTGACTCTTTTTTCTTTTGCTTTTTCTTCTTCTACAACTGTTGTCATATTTTCCCTACCCTTTTTATTGGCAACTTTCGCAAGACCCATCAGCTAAATTACATGCTTTAGGCTTTGCAGGTTCTCTGTTAATTTGTATTTTGCTAGAGGCTGAAGCGTTCTTCATCCATCTTGGCTGTATGCTTCGCTTATTAATATCGGTTGTCGATTTTTCAATTTGTGTAGCGCTAAGCGTTCTTAAATAATAGGTGGTCTTCAACCCTTTTCTCCAAGCCTTCATGTACATGTCATGAAGTTTTTTACCGCTAGGCTCTGCTAGATAAAGGTTTAATGACTGCCCCATATCGATCCACTTTTGTCTTCTAGAGCCGCACTCTAAGATCCATTCAGGATCAATTTCAAACGCAGTGACAAAAAGATCTTTAATGTGCTTTGGCACCCCTTCAATTTCGTTCAGAGAGCCGTCGTAATATTTCAAATCGTCGAGCATATCGGGAGTCCAAAGATTTAACTCCTTTAATTTTTGAATGAGGTAGTTATTTGGAACTGTAAATTCACCTGACAGATTTGATTTTACAAATAAGTTTTTGTAAGTGGGCTCAATGGATGAGGTGACTCCAATAATATTAGCAATGGTTGCCGTTGGGGCAATCGCCATCGTATTGCAGTTTCTCATGCCATGCTTTTTCACATGCTCACGAACAATAGACCAGTTCATGGTAGAAGATCTATCCATTTCAACAGGAACGCCCCGCTCTTTTTCTAAAAGATCGATCGTGTCTATCGGTAGAAGACCTCTTGACCATTTAGAACCTTCATAAGAGGCATAAGTTCCCCTCTCTTTTGCAAGTTCAGAAGAGGCCAAAATAGCGTAATAAGAGATCATCTCCATTGTCTTGTCTGCAAGCTCAATTGCTTCATGACTTGAGTAGCTAATCCCTTTCATATAGAGGATGTCTTGGAATCCCATTAGACCGATTCCAATCGCCCTGTGACGTTTATTAGCCGCTTCTGCTTCAGGAATCGGGTAAAAGTTTACATCAATTACGTTGTCAAGCATACGAATTGCGGAACGAACTGTTTTAGCAAGCTTGATTTCATCAAGGGTATTGCCATCAAAATGTTCCACTAAATTGACAGAACCAATGTTGCATACAGCAACTTCCTCTTTCGAAGTATTGAGTAAAATCTCTGTGCACAAGTTGGAACTATGCACTACCCCTGCGTGATCTTGAGGAGATCTGATGTTGGAAGGATCTTTGAAGGTCATCCATGGGTGGCCTGTTTCAAAGAGCATGCTGATCATTTTGCGCCAGAGAGGGACAGCTTCAACTCTCTTATGAAGAATCGGTTTTCCCTCAGCAACCATTTGTTCGTATTCTAGATAACGCTTTTCAAATGCAGCGCCATAAAGATCGTGCAAGTCGGGAGTTTCACTGGGTGTAAATAGAGTCCACATCCCGTTTTGTTCGACTCTTTTCATAAACAGGTCGGGAATCCAGTTTGCAGTGTTCATATCATGAGTTCTGCGTCTTTCATCACCGGTGTTTTTTCTAAGCTCTAAGAAATCTTCGATGTCAAGGTGCCAAGTCTCTAAATAAGAGCATAAAGCCCCTTTTCGTTTCCCTCCCTGATTGACAGCCACAGCGGTGTCATTTGCAACTTTAAGGAAGGGGATAACCCCTTGAGATCTCCCGTTTGTCCCTTTGATTAAAGATCCTGTGGCTCGTACAGACGTCCAGTCATTGCCAAGACCCCCTGCCCATTTAGAGAGCTGAGCATCGTCTGCAATTACTTTAAAAATATGACCAAGGTCATCTTTTACAGTTGAGAGATAGCAAGAACTGAGTTGAGAGTGCATTGTCCCTGAGTTAAAGAGGGTGGGTGTCCCTGGCGTATAGGAAAATTGAGAGAGGAGGTTGTAGAATTCAATGACTCTTTCCGTTTTATTTTCCTCTTTAAGACAAAGTCCCATAGCAACACGCATCCAGAAAATCTGCGGAGTTTCAAGTCTTCTCTCTTTATCGTGTATGAAGTATCTGTCGTAAAGAGTTTGCAAGCCAAGGTATTGGAACTTGTCGTCTCTTGATAAATCCAGAGCCTTACTTAGTGTTTCTAGATCAAAATCAAGAAGTTCTGGAGAGAGTCTTTCTAGAGAAATCCCTTTTTTAATATAGGAGATAAAATAAGATCTGTGGGTTTTTTCAAGGGAGGAATCTAGAGCCGATACATCAAGCGCCTCTCGATAGAGTTTGTCTAAAAGCAGTCTTGCGGTTACAAAAGAGTAAGCCGGATCGACTTCTACTAAAGACCTTGCAGCCATGATCATCGCCGTATCAACTTCAGCCTCTTTAATTCCGTCATAAAAATTCATGAGCGTCGCTTCTAAGAGATCTTCTTCGGAGATTCCAGTTAGATTCCTACACGCATAAGAGAGCCTTTTTTTGATCTCTGCTTCAGAGAGAGACTCAGTGGTTCCCTCTTCAGAAACAACGGAAACTAATCGAGTTCCGCTATGTTTTACAAAAGCAACACTTTCACGTTCATCCGATTGTTTGCGTGTTAAAATAAAAAACTTAGCCTCTTGGAAAAAATGATTTTTCATTAGAATTTCTTCAAAAAGGTCTTGTAGGTGTTTTAAGGAGAGTGTTTTAGACTGTTGGTGTGCATCGACAACTCGTGAGATTACCTCTTCTGTAAGGGTATTGATTGAGGAGATCACATTAGCAGGGAGGGGGCCATCAGGAATTTTTGCGATCTCTCTAAAGGTTTTTTCAAAGGTAGAAGAGACCTTCATTGGATTAAATCGAACCTTGGTGCTCCCATCATTTCTAAAAATGCGAATGTTTGAGGGGTGAGAATCTCTTGCAGCTTTATGTTGATCGCGATAGATAATATAGTCTCTTGCAACGTCGTGGTAATTATTCTTCATTAAAGTAATTTCAACAATATCTTGAATTCCTTCAACCGTTAATGAGACCCCCTTTGCACCAAGTTCTATGGCTCTATCAATAACTAAAGTAGAGAGTCTGTCAATGGTTTGAGAAAGTGCATTGGAAAGAGGTGTCGGTAGGGGAACTTTTTTTGTGTCACGGAATGCAAGTTCGATGGCTTTTCTGATGCGCATTTTATCAAATGCTGCAATCGTTCCATTTCTTTTAACTAACGTCAGTTTTATAGCAGTTTGCTCAATAACTCCAGCGTCAAGTAACTCTGTCGCAATTGCTTCATTTGGATTATTTTTCATTCTAGAAACTCCTCTCAAAAATACTATATGTTGTGTTGTTTTCTATATTATGACACTACATATTGTATTTGCAACCAAAAAGTCTATAAGAAAAAATTCTCTTTTTTCCTTGAGAAAAAAGAGAAAAATGTCCAACACACCCCAGTCTTTATCCCCGAGATTTAAGAGCCTAAAAAACTGGAAAAATCTCTCAAAAAAAAGTTGCAAACAAAATTTTTTAATCTTGTGTATGTAGATTTCTTTTGAAATTCACTTATTTAAGAATAATTTAGAAATTGTCAGTATTATGTTTTTGTCTTATAATAATTTAACTGTTTTTAAACAAAGGTGCTTTAATGATGGATTTAGTAGGATCTGCAGCAAGATTGGTAACTCAACCCGATCTGGAAAGGATTAAAGAGGGGGTGCAAGTCAATCAAAAGTTACATGCCCTTGTTCAAAAAATTTCAGATAGAGTTTTAGGTCAAACAGGAGAGAGAGCGGAATTATCTCCACTTGAAGAGGTGTTAGGGCCTGATTTACACCATCTTTTTAGTCAAATAAAAGAAGAATTGAAAATAGATCCTCTAGATTCAAGAGTAGAGCCAACTTCTTTTGAAGAGGTTTCTGCGGGTGGTGCTTCTGCGGGCTCAGGGGTTGTGCTTGATCTGTCTGTGACTAGGTTATACGCTCTTGCTACTGCAGATGATATAAGAGGATTGAGTCGATTTAAAGCGGCTGGTGGAAACATTCATCAGATAGATAGTAGCGGTCTAAATATTTTACAGCTTGCGGCAAAACATAGAAAAAAAACGGTGTTAACGTGGGCTATTCAAGTTGGAGTTGGTAGAGAAGGTGTAGATAAACTGGTAAGAGTTGGAAGGTTGACAGCTTTAATGTATGCTTGTACGAAGTGGGAAGGTATAACTAGAGATCAGGATAGACCCAGCGTAGTTAAATTGCTTATAGAAAATTGTGCTGATGTAGAAAAAATAAGTTTCGAGGGTAAAACTGCCCTTCAGTATGCTGAAGAAGCTGGTTTTGAAAAAATTGTTAGATACTTAAAGGAAGTCCAATCTAAAAAATTGTGCAAAAAGTTTGAATATGCTTCAGTGACCTGGTCAGGACCTGTAATTACATTACAAGAGAAGATGGAAGGGGGGCGTACAGAAACTGTTCCTATAGGAGATTACTTAGGAGGAGCTGCTCGAAGAGGGGATCTAGATAACCTAAAAAAGTATATTCAATATTGTGAATTTGTAGATAGTGATGGCCGTAGTATTCTCTGTAATCTTACAAAATATGGGCATGTAGATGCTCTTAAAAAAATGTATCCTTTAGTCTCTTCAAGGATTTCTGTTAATCAAGGAGATGACTTTGGATGCACTCCCATTATCTTTGTAAGCGCAAGACCAGCTGAATATGACAAGAAAGAAGAGGAGAGTCAAGAAGAGTACGAAAATAGAATGCGTGAATTTGAAAAAAATAAGCTCGAATGCGCTCAGTTTTTAATAGAAAGGGGAGCTGATCTAACTATTAAGGACAGTTCTGGAGTTTCTCCATTGACTTTAGCCGTTCAGAATAGGTTTTTTACTATCGTTCAATATTTTTTAAGCCTTTCTAATCCAGAATTGGAAATAGACCCTCTAACACGAGAAGCTGCAAAAGGATCCCCTGAAATGAGCGAATTGATTGTTGCCGAAATGGTGAAACGGGCGACGCAAAGGGTGATGACTAAATTAGAAATCGAGAAACGAACCCTAATTCAGAGAATTAGTGCCCTTGTTACTCGATATGGTCTTTAAAAGCTGGTCTGCTACTTATACGCCCTTAGTGCCGAGCAAATAAGTAGCGATTTAGATTTAACAGGGCGTTTCTGAACGATTTTATTAAAAAACTACTCGAAAACAGCATGGAAAAATACTGGGGAAAACAAGTTTTTCAAATTGGGTTCAAAATTAGCTAAAAAATTAGGGTTGTGCTGAGAGGTGAAGATAATTAGGACTCCAAGGATTTCCCCAAAGGTGTGCCAGCTTTGAGAGTATGAGGGGAGATCAATTCTTTCTAAAGAAAAAAGCTTTTCTTTCAACACACTGTGTTCAATCGTGATAGAGTCTATCTCTTTTAGAATAAGGTGCAGTTCAGAGGTGATTTTATTAAGAGAAGCTTCGAGAAGTAGAAGGGGTTGAGGGTCAAGAGGGATAAATTGGTTAAATCTGTCTTCGATTTTTTTGGTGATTTCCTCTTGTGTGTATTCTACAAAAGCTTCAGAGCCAGAAAATAAGGTTTCAAAAGTCTCTTTGAGTGTGTGAAAAGAAGTCAGAGGGCTTGCTGCTTGGTAGGTCTCTAAAAAGGAAATGACTAACGGTGTGAGCGAAAAGAGACGTTCATAGGAGCTTTCAGGGATTTTTTTATGATCGGGAGAACTTAGCATTTCATTGAGATATTCAATTTGAGTGGTGTAGAATCCGATAGCTAATTCCGCGCCGATTAAATTTGGTTTTCCTAAAGGAAATAGAATAAACTCTAGCGGTCGAGATAACCCTTTTAAATAAGTTGTAAATTCTAAAGGGAGGACTAATCCATAAGAATTAATTAGTTGATACAGGCTCATTTTTAAGGGGAGAAGATGGTCCATAAGAGTGTTTAGCTTCGATATAAATCCTTTTTCACGAATTAGTTGGATAGCGTAGAACTCTTTCCAAAATTCAAGATAAAAGAGTTCATTTACTTTTTGCCCAGACAGTTTATCAACGTTTGATAACTCATGGAGAATGATTTGTTTTACAGAGCTTGCGATTTCTGCAGGAGGGGTTCTCAGATAGGTCTGGCTCATGTCTCCTAAGACAGTTTGGATTTGGTTTAAAATTTTATGAGCATTTCCTTTGGCAAGAGCTGCCAGTTCGTTTTTTTTCATTTCAAGCTTGGCATCAATATTTAACTCAATTGCAACAGGATACCAATTCGACATCGCAAAATCATGATAATTGGATCTATCTAAATGTAATAGAAGGGAGATGATGGGAGAGTCCATAAAAGCGATCAGTTTTTTATTAAAAAAAGTAGCGTTTTCCAAAATAGTGGTTTTAAGGGTACTTGTAAAAAAATGAACAGAGCCAAAAAGATCAGAGATAATTTCATTAATAAGCCTTCCTTCATACGGGATAAAAAGGGAAATACAGGAGAGGTAATCTTGAATATTTTGCTCAAGTACTTTAGCCTGAACTACAGGGTGTTCAATTTGCTCAAACTCATAGTCGAGGTGGACAAGATTATGAAAGGACTCTAAAAGCAATTGAAGGGCGTGGATTTCTGTAGAAAGTAAAGAGTTTCCATCTAGGGCTCCCTCTTTCAGTCTTTCTACAAGATCTTTAAATCTAGGTATTTCTAGAAATTTTTGGACAGGAGGGGGAAATGACTCCGTCTCCATCAAGTTTGAGAGCGCTTCGCCAAGCATTTGATTTTTATCGATGTCTGGGTATTCAAGAAATGTAGAAAGATTGACAAGAGCATTAGCTTTTGGTCTTAGAATTTTTAGTGAATTTTTCATAATTAATTATTATTTATTATCTTCACTTAAACAATACATGAAATTCAAAATTATAAGGAGAGAAATACAGAAAACGATTGAAGAATCGATTTGATAAAAAACACCCTTGATAGTGCATAATGTTATGCATGAATTTTTCTACCACCCGCGAACACGGTTCGCTAGAGCACGCGGAGAGAAAGAAAATAAGATTATAGGAAACATCATTGGAGCAGCCATAGATGTACATCGAATTCTTGGGCCCGGACTTTTGGAATCTGCATATGAATCTTGTTTAATTTATGAGTTACCTCTTCGAAAACTAAAAGTAGAAAGCCAAAAAGCGATACCGGTATTTTATAAAGATCTAATGCTTGATTGTGGTTACCCAGCTGATTTGGTCATTGAAGATCCAGGGATTGTTGAAATCAAATCTGTAGCAGGGATTTCCCCAATTCACGAAGCACAGATAGTGTTCTATCTAAGGCTATCTGATTGCAAATAGGGTATTTCAACTGGAACCAGTATATATTTAGTTAGGGGGCGATTGCTTTAAAATCGGGGAGTGGGGTTGTAGGAACTGGGGAGGTAGGGGCTTCTGTGTCTGTGACAGAGTCGGTATCTTGAATTTGCCTTTGAGTTAAATGTAATTGACGAGAACCGTAAAAGATACCCCCAATGCTCAGTGTTTGAAGAGGAATTAAGACGATAGGATAAATTTGTGAGGAGAGAGCGCATAAGAATGCGGGGCCTGTTATCATGTTTGTCCCAGCCGCAATAGATGCCCCCGCGCATTGGTAGGCAAGAGATTGTCCTAAGGAAAGATCAGGGGTGATAATTCTTCTTATTAGCGTTCCATCATGGGCGCGTTGTTCTAGGGTCCTGGAAGGAATGCTTGATCGGGTCTTGCTGTGCCAAAAATTTGCAATAAGTCCAAGAGCTCCGAGGGCAATCGTTACGATCGGATAAACTGGTCCGCTATCATGGCATTTAGCGTGAGGGGCAATTAAATAGGCTGAAAAAAATCCCACACAAGAGCCTGAAATCGTTAAAACGGAAAGCTCAGAATGTTTTTTTAGATGATTGAAACAACTATGAATAGCAAGCATAAAACCTCTTTTTGAATGTAAAGATCTTGTAAAAATATAGAGAAATAATTCATTTGTCAATCGCGATTTTTAATATGGGTATGATTGAGGCTGATATTGAGAAGTTGGTTTAGGGGAGTATTTTTATAGAAAATTTTGAGCTGCCACAGATTTTAAACCGGGTCCATTCTCGCTCCGGTGAGCGCTTTTTTTATCTTGTGTGATATGTTCTGAAAATTTTCTTTCTTTGAGTTTCGAAAGATGTTTATTATGTAGCTAAAAAAAACCTTCTTCTCTAAGAGATGGAAGTGAGGCGGGGGCAGGTCGCGGTGGCGTTTAGAAAAATTTTTAGATTTTATTTGAAGCGGTGAATTTGTTTCAGTATATTTAGTAACTTGTGTATAAGTGAGGTATGAAGAAGATCAATTTTATTCCAAATTTTGTTACGGCGTTTGGCCTTTCTTGTGGCTTATTTGTTATTTTTAAAGCAAACCTTACTGGAATAGGGACATACGACTTTCTTCACCAGATGACTTTAGTCCTTATTTTAGCAGCAATTGCAGATGTGCTGGATGGGGCGCTGGCAAGAGCTATCAAAGCAGAGAGTGAATTTGGGCTTGTGTTTGATTCTTTGGCAGATGCGATTTCTTTTGGAGTTGCACCCGCTGTTTTAATGTTAAAGTCGCTCTCCCTTCACCAAGGGACATTTCTTAGTTTTTTTGCATTAGGTGCGGCTATGTTATTCACAGTGTGTGGTGTACTGAGGCTTGGGAGATTTAATGTCCGCGCAAAACAGATAAAAACAGATGATAAAAAGGTTTTTATAGGGCTTCCGATTCCCGCTGCAGCGCTTTGTCTTGTAGCGCCTAATTTATTTATACATACTCCTCTAGTTCAAGAGATTATGCCTTTAAGTGAAATGGTTCAAACCACTCTTTTGTCTTGCATTGCAGTGATTGTAGCCTATTTAATGGTGAGTCGAATTAGATTCCCTAGTCAAAAAGCGATCCATCTTCAAAGACCATTTTCGTTTCGGTATCTATTTTTAGGTACGATTCTGGCGATATCGATGTTTTACGGGCTTTTTTATCATTTAGCCATCCTCCTGCTAGTTATTTCATGGGGCTATACGGGAGTCTCACTCTCTCTAGCCCTCATAAGATTTTTGAATCGAAAAAAGCTCTCCCCCAAAAAGTAGTCCTCTCCCTCTTAATGAGATCCTTTAGGAAGATTAGAAAAGGGAACGGCTGTCTCTATATCTAAGGGGGGGGCCGTCGGCTCGGGTTGTCTTGCAGCAGTGGCAACAGGGGGAAAAAAGGTGATCGATCCTGGGAGTAGGAAGGCTATAGCTCCCCTTTGGATGATTGCTGTTTTCCCTTCAGTTATGACAAGAATGTCTCCAGTTTCAGAGCTCTCAGATTCGTCATCATCCTCTTCACTCATTTCTACCTCTGGATCTATTTCTTCAGGGGCAACTTGAGGATTTCTTTGGCTCGATTTTTCAGACATAGCTAAATAGTGTGAGATTTGATGTAGAGTTCCTAAAATAAAAAAAAGTTGCATGTAGAGCAAAATAAATGGATATTTAGAGGAGGATGTTTCGCAGGTCCAAGTACTGTCTGAAAGCATAAGACCGCCTGCAAGAAGGCTAAATCCCCCAAAAAAATTTGCAAAAGGTTGGAAAAGGAGGGAGTATATTTTTGAGGCAACATTTTGCCTGACTACTTCACGCTCCTGTGTCATACTTTCATTAATAGTGTAGTATAAACATTCTGTACCGTTTGCTAAAATAGCGAATGCGCTTCCTGCAGTAAGAAGGATTGTAAAAGTGTGGGGATTGTTTTGGCAAGCTGGAAACGCTCCAAAAAGCCAAGTAAAAGGTAGCGCTGTTGTTGCTCCAGCGACTGTAGTAACTGAAAAAGCTAAGCAATTAGAGGAACAGGTATTTAATGACGTCATAACAACTCCTTTTGTAAAGAATAAGTAAAGTTATGACTATATTAAAAAAATCTTTTACTCGTCAACTAAAAATTAGAAACTCTATGGAGCTCATTGATTTTTAGAGGTTATTGTAACAGTAGGTTTGAATAAAATGGCTCTGATCAGAGAATTTCGGGTCCCAGTTTTCTGGATTTGCGAAGGTTTTTATGTAGTAATTTTTATAGAATGTAAGGGATTCTAGGGTAGCTGAAGGGATTTGGGCTTGATACGTAGCAATAAAGGAGTTTGTAAGTAGGGTGATTTCTTCAGGGGTAAGTCGGTAGTAGGAGGCAAAAATTTCAAATGTAAGGAGGAAATTGGCTGCATCTTGGAGAACAGGAGCCCCCTCTCCAGATAAGTTTGCGCTACCAAAGTCAATGAATGTAAGGAAGTCGCTTTTTGCGTCGTAGAAGATGTTGCCCGGGTGGGTGTCTCCGTGGATAATGCCGAAGGGACCTGGGGGCTGATCGGTGTCGTATTTCATCAGATATTTTTGCTCTGGATAAGGAAAGGATTGGTAGTTGTGAAGCTCTGCTAGCGCGTTAGCTGTATGGGTTATAGCCATTTTTAATTCATGTAAAAGTTGCGATCGTTTTTCTATGCTTGAAGAGTTTGAGATCATTTTTAAATAGGTGTTTAAGGAAGATCCTTTGGCAACATCTTCTGCTACAATCCCAAGAGATTTTGTCTCGCTAGTCCCACGTAGCTGAATTGCGTGAAAATTCTTCAACGGGAGGTGGTTGATCAGATCAAGAGTTTTATACTCTGCTTCAAAGCTAGCTCTAGCGTCTGGATCGTCGATAGAAACTGTTTTTATAACCCCAATTGGCTGGTTTTCTCCGTTTAAAACCATGAAAATAGGGTCTCCAAGCCCTGCTTCTGCAAGATCTTTTGGAGCAGAGTGCTCTTTTAGCCGCAATTCACTCTTCGTTAGGGAGAAAAATGAAGTAGAAATTTCTTTAATTTCTTGCGGGGTCGGCTTTTCCGAAAGGGGGGCTAGGAGAGAGAGCAAATAAATATTTAAGTGAAAGAGTATCATAGCTATGATTATACCAAAAACGAGGTTAAAAATGGATCTTTTGAATTTAGGGTGGCTTTTGATCGTTCCACTGGCCTGGGCCTTATGGGAGAAGGCTAAAATTGGAAGGGAGCTTGTTGAGTCAAGAATCCGAGAGGCACAGTTGGAAGGGGAGAATCGACTCTTAGAAAATGAAAAGGAAAAATTTGAATTAGAGGCAATCGACCAATTCCGGAAGCAGTCGGACCAAGAAATGATCAGGGTGATTGACCCTGTAAAACAGGCCCTTCTGAGGTTAGATGACAATATGCGAGCTATTGAGAGGGAGAGAAGGGGGGAGAAGGAGCTTTTAAAGGGAATTCGGGAAGAGACTGCCAATCTTGCGAAAGCTCTTAGAAAACCTGATGTGAGAGGAATGTGGGGGGAACTTCAATTAAAGAGGGCAGTTGAGTTAGCGGGACTTGTGAATCAGTGTGATTACTTTGAGCAGACAGTAGGGGGGGATGAGAGGGTTGTTAGGCCCGATTTGATTGTGAAACTTCCTGGAGATAAACAGGTGGTTGTCGATGCAAAAGTGCCGTTTGAAGCTTTTCTAGAGGCGAGCAGCGCCGATGATCCCCTTATCAAAGATCAAAAATTAAAGGACCACGCGCGGGTAATTAAGCAACACATTCAAAGTCTTGCAAAAAAAGCTTATTGGCAACAATTTCAGCCGACCCCCGAGTTTGTAGTCCTCTTTTTGCCGACCGAAGTTTTTTTGAGTGCAGCCCTGGAATCTGATCCAACTCTCATTGAGTTTGCAGCGGTCAATGGGGTGATTATTGTCACCCCTGCAACTCTCATAGGGCTCTTAAAAACAATAGCTTATAGCTGGAAGCAAGATACATTCTCTAAGCATGCTAAAGAGATTAGTCAGCTTGGGCATGAGCTTTATAAGCGTCTCAGTGACATGTCTAAACATTGGAATCAGGTAGGCAGATCCCTTTCAGCATCGGTCGAAAGCTATAATAAGGCGATGGGCTCTTTTGAAAAACGTGTCCTGGTTAGCGCAAGAAAATTGAAAGAGTGGGGCGCTGCTAGCAATGAAATCACCTTAGAAGATATTGAGCCGATAGAAAAAATAGCCAGAGAACTGCCAACAGATTCCTTAGAACTGAATTGATTTAAAAAAATAGCTATGCATTCTCCCCTTTAACGGGAGGATGCATAGTATGGTTGAGCCGGCAAGACCTGGGAGTAGCCCTGAAAGCTATGAGAGCGCCTCCATCACCCCTCCTTCTGACTTAGATTCAGATATTAAGAGATTAGCTAGTAGATCGTTATCTGTTCCCCCCTCACTGGGTGTTCCCATTCGTTTGGATAGGAAAGATCGGGTTGATTTAGTAAAACTGGCAACGGAGCCTGAGGAAGGAATTGGTAATAAAGGAGCAAATTTAGTACAATTGGAGGCTATCGGGTTTAATGTTCCAGATTTTAAAGGACTTAGTAATGGTGTCGTTATGAATCACATCCTTAGGGCCTACCCGGGCTTCCTGCTAGATTATGCAGCATTTGTTGAGACCAAAGATATCACAATGCTCTCCAGAATTCGAGAGGGGGTTGAGAGAGCTTTTTCATCAACAGATGTCCCAGAATTGCCAGGCTTACGAGATTGGGTTAGACTACACCCTAGGCCAGAAAGATTTGCAGTCCGAAGCACCGGTTACGAAGATTCCGACGATGTTGCAAATGCCGGGGCAAATACCACAGTGTTATATGTCGAAAGTAGCATAGAAGCCCTTTCAGAGGCTGTTAAGACGGTGGTGATATCCTACTTTAGCGACTCGTCCATGTTGCAGAGAATGGCTTCAGGGGATCCATCTCTTAGCTCTCCCACACCCTTTGTTCCTGTTTTGCTTCAGGTGATGATTAGTGGGGATGCCTCTGGGGTTATGGTTGTTAGGGAGGGGCTCTCGGAAATTGCTGCCGGAATCGGTCTCAATCAAGGAGTTGTGGCGGGGGAGAGTTTAACCGATAAATTTATATTCAGGGGGAGGGGTGCAATTAGGTCTGTAGTTCAAAATAAGCCCACTGGATCAAAAGGTGTTGCTCAGGAGGGGGGAGAAGTTGTCGTATGCAGCGTCCCTTGTCCGAGGGATGTTGCAGAACGGCCAGCCCTGTCCCAAGAGGTTGCAAAGAGATTGCAGATGATGGGAAACTCTCTCAGAGAGTTTTATGGAAAAGATCTAGATATAGAATTCACTGTTAAAGATGGGGAGGTCTATCTTTTGCAGGTAAGACCTTTAAAAGAGCGCCCCCCCGAGCGCCCCCCCTCCTATTTGGAGAGGGCAGAGGGCTCGATTCAGGCGGAGACGATTACCAATGGGGGAAATTTTGTACGAGAGATTACAAATAGCAATCAACTTTTGGTAGTGAGAACCATTGAAGAGGCTCGAGAGAGATTTACCCTCCTTAGAGGGCTTCAAAACGGGATTCCCATCGAAGGTGTTGTGATTCAAGAGAGGGCTCCCAGAACCTCACACGGGGCAATTTTTTTTATGGGCCTAGGCCTTCCTGTCCTCCAAACAACAAAAAAACTAGAGATGAGGGAGGGGGATACAATCTACCTAGATCCCCAACAAGGGGTGGTAGCAAGAGGGGGAGAAATTAGAGAGGGGTACATCTCCTACCCAATTCCCCTTCAGTACTCAATGGCCCTCTCACCTCTAGTTATGGCTATGTATAGGCAGGTGCATGAACCCGATATAGGCCGAGGCCAATTTATTAAAAGAGAATTAGCCCACCTGGATGCAAGGATAGCAGCTCTTTCCCCAGCTCCAGAAATAGGAGAAGATGACCTCCCAGCAGCCCTTGAAGTGATAAAACGGGGAAGTCTAGAGGATGCAAAAACTGCCACATCTAGCCTCGTCAGACTCATTGATAAAGCAACAAAAGAGAGAGATATTACCCACAATAGCAGAATCGAACTCTTTCTTGTCCTTGAAAATCTTTTAGACATTTTGGAAAAAGATCCCCTAAGAGGCGATTCAATGACTCTTGATCGCCTCTATACCGCAAGACTCATAGAGGCTTCCCTCTTTCAGACAGGGAAAGGGATGATTGGCGGCTTCTCTTTCACTCGCTGTCTAAGATCGATTAAAATGCAACGCCTCGGCACTAGGTCCCTAGGGAAACCTCACCTCGAAGAGAACTTTCACGATATCCCTTTTGTAAAAATGAAGCTCATGATTCTCAAAGAGGAGGATCAAGCCCTCTGGGGAGAAATGATTAAACACCTAGAGGAAGTTTCCGAAGAAGATAAAGCAGTCGCAAGAGATCTATTCCTCAACATCGATGCCGTCGGTGCCTCCACAGAATTCGCAAACGTCACCCTTGTAGAACTAATGAAAAAGCATCGAGGTGACATTAGAGCTCTATTTAGTGAAATTCGAGCAATTGCACACGAACTCGAGCCACTAATAGGCCGAGCCCTCTCCATGCATGAGTTTGTTCTTTCAGAACGGGCCAATCTAACCGCCTGGTCAGATCCAGAACACATCGCTAAAAACTTTGAGAGAGTTAAGATGCACCTGGTGGAATTGGGCTTTTCTCCTGCGGCTAGTGAGATCGTAACCCTATTTCGTTCAAAAGAGGATATGAAAAAAATAATTCCAATCAGAGCAAGTCGATTAATTTTAATTAGCGGAATTCGAGAAGTTGTAGGGTGCTATGATGATTTAATTAAACAGTGTACTGGACCTTCAAAACACACTTGCTATAAAGATAAAGCATCTGATTTCTTGAAACTCCTTCACCCTTATAAGGAAATGGTGAAATTGGTTTTTAGGATATCAGGAAAGCCTTTAAATGATAATTCGGAAGATTTTAAATTATTGAAAAATTTGCGGGGAATTTCAGAAGAGCAAGCTAGGGAGTTAATGGAAATTCCTCCAGATTTTGATGTCGGTGAAATTATTCAAGGTGTTACCCAATTGTCAGATGTTCATGACTCTAATTTAAATGATAATCTTGAGGCAAAATTTACACTATTTCATCAAAGCATTATGAAAAAATTAAGTGAGATTGCTTTTAAAAACGGTTTTTCTGAAAAAATTTTACCTTTAAATTTATTAGAATTTTCTAGGAAATATCTAAAAATAGGAGAGTTTAACAATCAAATTTCTTCGATTCAGGTTTTTGGAGGTTCAATTCAGATAGAAATACCTGCCCGATTAAGGTGTCATAGTGCTGTTTTAGTTTTTAATTATGAAAAGAGCAAGAGATCAATGAATATAAATATTTTTATTTATGGTCATAATGAATTGAATCGGTGGAATCAATTAAGTAGACTTGCAGGCTTAGTAGGTGAAGGATTTAAATGTAAACTTAGTTCAGCTAAGCCAAAGGAGGATTCTTTAAGTCTAGCCTTTCTACGGGTCGATGAATCAGTTGCTTTTAGTGACGAGACTCGAAAAATGATAGGCCTTTTGTTGAAAGCTACAAGCACTCTTGCAGATAGATACGTTCCAGGAGAATACAGTGTTTTAGAGGATCTGCCAATTCAATTCCAAACAAGAGAGCTGTGTTTGGAGGAAGTTGGTAAGAACCCTTTGGCAATTAGATGGGTGGCGAGGGAGTTTTTGTATGATGTGACAGAGAGGTATCCGGAGGCTAGAAGGTATTTGCCAGATCCGGAGGAGTTTTTTTTGGATCCGCGTCTGGAATTGCCGAGGATTGAGCCGTTGCGGGGGAGGTTAGAGGATTATCCTCCGCCACCTCCGTATGTACCGCCGGAGGTGGGGGAGTGAGAGACTATTTTTCTACGTCGAAGACGAAGTAGGCGGGGAAGGCGAAGTTGTTGTTGGGTCTTGTGACGGCAGTGAGTGTTACGTATTTACCTACGTAGTTTTGGAGGTCAAAGAAGGTGCTGTAGAGGTAGGCTCTTGGCATGTCTCTGTCGCGGAGGACGAAGTTGCCGGGCTTGTTTTTTACGATGTCAGCATACGACTCAACAATCCCTGAGATCCGAATGGTTTTGAGTTTTTGGTCTTCGTAGAAATCGTCCATAGACTTTTTGTGGTGGCTAATGGACCAGCTTGAGTAGAGGGCCTCTTCGACTCTCTCCCAAATTTTCATTCTCTCTTTGGGGGATAGAGCCTCTTCGCCAGTCTCTGCTGTTGCGTGGATATCAGCTCTGGCAGATTTCTCTTTGCTCATTTTAGAAGTTTTGGCTTCCAGGTATGCAATTTTTTTCTGGAGGTAGGTCTCTTGAAGTCTAGCTAATTTAGATTTTGCTTTTTCTGAATATTCGGTAAAGTCGCTATAGTCTCTAGTGATTGTGGCAAATGCGTTTGATACGCGCTCAAAATCGATCTCTTCAAACGGTTTCATCATTTCAGATTGGCTGAGTAAATCGGCTGAATCCATAAGTTGGAGTACGGTGTTTTGCTTTTTGTCGCGAAGGGCTTTGAGCTCTGGGCCACCAATTTTTTCGATGAACTCTTTTGCTACAAAGAAGCGGACATTTTTTGGGGGTGCAATTTCTAGCCATTTATGATTTTTGTTGCTAATAGTTCCATTTACTTTGTCTCCGCTATTCATAACTGCCACTACAGGGGCTGTTAGCTCAGGGGAGAGCCTTACGTGGACTCGATTCCCTTCTACCACATTGTCTAAAACAAAGCTTCTGAAGATGTAGACTTTTAAATCAGCGGGCGCTTCTACAGCGTAGAAATCAGATTTTTCTCCGCGAACAACAATGAGGTCCCCTTTAGGAAGTTCTTTTACAATAGAGCTGTCGACATCTGGATGGAGGCGCATTCTCACATTTCCACCAACTACTTTTCCAGTGAACGCCTTATAGCCTGATTCAGCTTCTGTATTGGCTGTTACCGGGTCACTTGCTTTCACAAGATTTGGTTTAGTTGGAGCTGTTTGCGGAATGTGATTCTCTTTTGCAATCGAAACTCCACTTGTGTGTACTTTATCGTCAGCTGCTGCAAGGCTGATAGTTAGAAGAAATAAAGTGCAGCTTAAGCGTTTAGAAAACATAAAAAAACTCCTCTCCGTCCTACAGATATGAAAACGGTATTTTAGGAATTTATTATTTTCTTAGCAACTCTTATCTGTTATTTATGATTTCAAAACAGCTGCAATGTGTTCGCAGTTTGATTTTCCACACGTGCACCCAATAGGACGGCCTAGAAAGACTTGGTAGTGCTCTGCCGGATCAATCGGATTTGTTACATCATAGAGCTTTTTTTCGACCTGTTTTATGTCCCATTCGCGAAATTTTAGATCGCTGTCGTCGATTTCTGTCTCTTTTAGCGTGTTGTCGAAATCGGGAATTCTATTGGGATTGGGTTTTCCTTGAATTGCTCTTGAAAGTTGGCAATAGGGGCAGTTGCAATGGGGTTCATCTTTAGGAGCGTTAAATGCATCGAGATCGACATTTAAAGCTTTTGCGACATTTGCCACTTTAGTTAGGACTTCAGAGGGTAAATCAGGGCTCTCTTTTTGTCTCGGATCGTGTTGCATAATTGGGCCAATTGCATCTTGCATCATGTTCGGGGGGATCATTCCAATATTAATTCCCCCTTGAGGGCCTGGGGGGAACTGTGGCTTGGATTGTGATTCGATAAACTCTCTGTGAGCAATAAAAATCTCTTCCACCATTTGAGCAGTTAAATGAGGGATGGAAACAATCCCGTTATTTTTCAAAAAAACAATAAGTTTACCCGTCCCTTCTTCGAGTTGAAGGGAGATGACGTTTTCCCAGGCAGTTGATATATAAGGGGGGAGGCTAAATATTTTAGAGTTGATTTTCATAGCACCTTCAAAGGATGTTTCTACCTATCATTATAAAAAAGGGTAGTGCTTTAGTCAACAAAATTAGCACTCAATAAGTCTATCTGCTGAATATATTTCTTAATCGCCTAATTACAAATGAGTTAATAAAATCTATTAAATTTTTTTTAGAAAAAGGTTGTATCGGATATTTGACATGGTTCATAAGACAAAAAATAGATTCAAATAATAAATTGGAGTGTTCATGGCTAAAAGATCCCTTATTTTTGATGCAAGTGTTTTGCTTCACGATCCTGATTCGATCAATCATTATCCCAACGAAATGATTGTTTTACCAAGTGTTGTGATTGAAGAGCTAGACCAGAAAAAGCATCTAAATAATGAAATGGGCAAACACGCCAGATTTATCATGCGTTGGATAGAGGTGTTGTCGAAAACGGGGAGCATTAGCCAAGGGATTGTTCTAGAAAATGGCTCTCAGGTAAGAATTTTGCTCGACGAAGACCATAAAAAGAAAAAATCGGGTTCTAGCTCATTCACCCCTGATCGAAATAGACATAGACTTTTAGCAACCGCCTTTCAAATACAAGAGGAGGGTTCAAAAGTCCTTCTCCTTTCAAAAGACCCTGTGACTAAAATTCTTGCTGAGACAGCGGGGATTGAAACGCAAAACTACAGAACGGCGCGTGAAAATTATGAAACAATGCATAAAGGTCTAAAATATATAGACATGTCCAAGAGCAAAATCGATAAATTTTACCTGGATGGGAGTACTCCTATTCCAGAAGGGGAGCACTGCCCCAATGAGTATCTCATTATGAAAAGCGAAGAGGGCTCTTCAGCAATTGGTAGAGTTGACGCTAAGACCAAAACAGTCGTTCCTTTGACAAAGTCTTCCCAAGACATCTGGGGAATTAAACCTCGAAATGTCGAGCAAAAATGTGCCATGGACCTTCTTTTAAAAGATGATGTGAAATTGGTTGTCTTTACTGGGGGTGCTGGTACAGGAAAGACGCTGCTTGCTTTAGCAGCAGGTCTCAGAAAAGTGTTTGACGAGGGGGTCTACACAAGAATCATGATTGCAAGATCTATTATACCGGTAGGTAGGGATATAGGCTTCTTGCCTGGGAGTAAAGAGGAGAAGCTTCGCGCTTGGCTTGCACCATTTTTTGATAATTTAGAGTATATTTGTTCTGCCTCTGGTTCTGACAATGCAGGGGAGACTAAACAGTGGATTTTAGAGAGTGAAAAATTTCAAGTAGAGGCGATCACCTACATGAGAGGTCGCTCATTTACAAACACCTATGTTATTATTGATGAGGCTCAAAACTTAACGCCCCATGAAATGAAAACGATTATTTCCAGGGTTGGGGATAACACTAAAATCATCGTTCTGGGAGATCCCTCTCAAATTGATAACCCGTACCTCGACGCAGATTCCAATGGGCTTATCTATCTGATCGGCAGAATGAAAAAGCACGATGTCTTTGGTAGCATTTACTTCCAATCAACAGAGCGCTCTAAGCTTGCCGCCATCGCTGCTGCTGTCCTCTAAATAAGGTGTTGCCGGGTTTAAGCCCGGCCTTCATTAGATTCAGTGGAACAAGTATATTACGATCTGCCGAAGTAGTGTAGGACGAGTGCTGGGTTTACAAAGAGCTTTTTGTGCCCATGAAGACTCATCGAAGCATGGAGGGGGACGTGTTCGCAAATAGAGGGGTATTGACCGACGCCTGAGTTCATTCTGAAAATTAGCCCATTTTCCTCTTTTTCTCCTAAGGTGAAACCTTCACCGAGGTAATCTCTGCTGTAATAGGGCATTTCTTTATGAGGTGAAATGGGAAGTTCCACAACAGAGGTGCATTTTTTTAGCTCTGTAAAATACAATTGAATTTCTCGGTGGTTTGACCACTCTTCACTAAAAATCAGGTTTTTTTCAAACGATTCTAAATCTTTTGTAACCAAAGCAGAATATTTACACCCCTTTAAAGCATCTCTTTTGTAAATCCCCATTCCCCCAAATGCAGAAAACACGGGATACCAAGTCCCCTTTTTATCTAACTTTAATTTAAGCTTTCCTCGCATGTCCCACCATTGATTCCCAATCAGTTCTGCGCCAATAGGGAGGGAATAGTCACGCAAAGCGTAAGTGTCATAGAGATTTCCTTTGTCGTCGATCCCGTTTGCAAATACTGCATCCCATTTAATTTGAGAGTAAAATGTGTCTATAATTGCTTGAAAGGGGAAGGGGTGTTCGAAATCTAGATCGACCCAAATTACATATTGAAAGGAATCAAGTTCTGGGTTCATTGCTTGAGCAAGGACAATGTTTCTAGCTCTAGCAATTCTTTCAGGTCTATAGAATTCGTTTTGAATGGTCTTATTAAAGCACGTTTCCGAGAGAATCTCATCATCCACTATTTCAGAGGTGATGGTAATTTTCTTATTTTTTGTCTCCCAGTCCTTTAACAGTTCAGCCGTCCGATCACTAGAATTGTTTTCATAGATGAAGATCGCGTAATCATCAAAAAGGGCTCCTAAAGTTTCGAGATTTTTAATCGAATACGGGATAGCTTTCTCAACATCCTTACAGACGCCACAAATAATCACTTTTCCTGAGACATGAGTCTGTTTCTGTTTTGAAAAGTTCCCTTTATTTTTTCGAAAAGAGGGGACATTTTTTTCTTTAGCAAGCAAGGGGACGAAGACTGCAATTAAGAAACATCCGATAAACAAAATAAAAATTTTAAACAATCTCATGGGTTCACCTCATTTTCGTTTTCCATAGCATTTCAAATTTTAGGAATCAAAGCAAGAGAGATGATTTCTTAAATCGGGAGCGATTAGGGATTGATGGTAATTGTTTCTGGGATGCTTTCGTTTCCAGAGGCGTCAAATGAGGTGATGGAGTAGGTGTAGGAGAGATTCTTTTTTCTATTGTGATCGAGGTAGGTGGTAGTCTGAGCATCTAGAGTTGCGATTTTTTCTCCATCGCGGAATATGAAATAGCCGATAGTTTGATTTGAAAGGCTTGGGCCCCAAGTGAGTTCATTATAAAGTTCGTATTCGAAAGCGAAGGTGTTTTTCATTTGAGCTCCTTGGAGATTTAAAAGGGGAGGAGCTTTTAACTCAAATTGTATGAAGGTAGGATTCTCGCGGGGAAGATAAGAGATCGAGTAGTTTGGTGTAGGTCCAACAAATGAAATAGAATCGAAAGTATTTGTAATGCCACTGGAAGTAAGTAAAATATAGGTTCCTGGAAGTGCCGTTCGATCCAAATCGATTTCTAAGGTCCCTGCAAGCGCTACAGCTCCTGTAACAGAGATTAGAGATGTCCCAGCACTATTAATTTCCGCATGGACTATACTTTCTAGAGTGTTCGTATCGGGGTTTGCTGAATTTAGGATTAAACTGCCAAGGGTGAGGGTCTGGTTTGCGTCAGGAGAAATAATGCCCGAATTTACTTTCACACTGCCTGTCAAAGTTCCTCTGCCACTTAATTTCCCCCTTTGAGCGCTATAGCTTATATCTCTAGAGACAGAGACGGATGTGTCATTAATTATTCCATTGAGTTTGAAATTTGCATTATTGATATGCAGAGTTCCCGAATAAGTAGTGGCCCCATTGTAGATAATAGTACCGTTTCCTGTCACTTCAACAGTTGTTCCTTCTAGGATAAACTCGGTGTCATCAACGAAAGAGACCCCTTCCCCAAGTATTAAAAGATCGTCCTCATTTTCTGCAAGGAGGGTAAGTGTTGAGGTTGAACGTAGAAAAATACTATTTCCCAGAGCAAAGCCACGAGAGCCATCAGCCGCTCCTGGAGCCCCAACACCAGGGTTCCCAGCTGTTGTTGACGTGTTTGTTGTGTCAAAATTCGTCGGCACTCCCGGAAGAGCTTGAATGGTGAAGTTCAAGCCCGAGTCGACAAAAATTGCCCCTCCGAGGCCACTTCCCCCTCCGCCCCCTCCACCACCGATGCCGCTTTCACCAGAATTAGCGCCAGATCCTCCAGATCCGCCGCCAAGATAGCCTTTGTCATGCCCGCCCTCAGTAGAGGTTACGCTCGAAGGGCCTCCACCACCGCCTCCACCGCCCCCAAGGGAATTTCCTCCAGATGAAGGTGTCGTCCCAGATTGGTCAACGCCGCCCCCACCGCCGCCCCCACCAACTCCACCTTTCCCTCCAGCAACAGAGTAGCCTCTATCATACGCGCCAGTTCCTGCACCGCCACCTCCGCCTCCACCATACCCACCATCTCCCCCTTTTCCATCAGTATCACTTGAGGAAGGGGCAGTAAAGACAACTCCAGCACCGCCGCCCCCTCCTCCATCTCCTCCATTTCCCCCTGACTGGCTAATCTCTCCTCCTGGAGCTATTGTCCCGTAAGCTTTAGTTCCGTTTGAACCAGAACTTCCTCCGCCACCCCCACCTGGATATGTAATTATTGGTGTAGGGCTTCCTCCGCCCCCTCCACCAGCGTAGGATCCACCTAAATTCCCCCCTCCGCCAGAGCCACCAATAGCCGATAGGTTATAGCCGCTGCCTGGAGTCCCTGAAGCAACATCGGATCCTCCGTTTCCTAGGTTTGTAGGCGTCTCCGTATTAGCTTTTGACCCTATTCCTCCGCCACCGCCGCCCCCACCTCCAGAAATAGATTCCGTAGAAAGGGTAACATTTCCCCCATCCCCACCAAAACCACCGCCACCGGCTCCCCCTGTAACTCCACTTGTGGTGACAGAGCCTCCATTTCCGCTAAAGCCACCGCCCCCTCCGCCACCCTCATTCCCTGTGATAGAGTCAGCTGAATAATTTCCTCCAGCTCCTCCAATAGCAGAACAGGAATTTATCAAGACATTCATTAATCTAATAGAAGGGGATGAGCCGTTTAAAAATAATTGAGGTGCGTAAATGGCTCCCCCAGCTCCCATCCCACCACCCCCGCCTGAAATGCCATCTCCTCCAGTTCCCCCTTGAGCGCACATGTTTTGAAAGACAATATTTTGAATCGTCACTATGCCCTTTGGGATGAAAAAACCTCTGTAAGCGCCATCATTCCCATCGATTACAACTCTGTAGCTCGGGTCTGAATTTCCGATTGTAATATTTGCTAGGTTTGATGAGTTATTAATTATAGGGAGAATTCCATTAAGTTGGATTGTCATAGGAAATGCAAAGGCAATCTGATAATAATCATCAAGCGATGCATTTAGATTTGCATTCATCGTATTCAAACAGTATCTCAGATCTCCTCTATCTGGTGTATCTCCTACATCTCCAATCCCGCCCGGATTGTTATCAGAGCTTAGAGTTACAGTAAGGGTGGTTATGGCAAATAAAGAATAGGCGGGGAGGAAAAAAAGCAAAAATTTAAACATGAAACACCTAGTTATGGGTAAATTTTGGAAGGAGAGAAAACTTAGTTTTTGGAACTTTATAATCAGCTCTCATAGCAAATGCGACTGTTGCGTATCGAGTTTTGTTGCTTTGCACAACAATGTGAGGCGTTGGGAAGAGAGAAAATTCGGTGAGATGGCTTCCAGGAATTAGTACCATTGCAGGTTCACCAAATTGGTTAAGACTCTTTCTAGAAGGGGAAGAAAAATCTGCGATTGTAAATGAGGATTTATAAGGGGAAAGAAGGAGGGATTGATTGTCTGTGCTATGGAGAAAGAGGGTCAATGCACTCCCATCATAGTGGGGTCTTGTTGGAATGTATGAGGGTAGGTATTTGATTACTTTAAAAAGAAGAGGGGGGAGATTTTCAGAGTGTAACATAAAAAGGGTTTCTAAATTTAAATCGAAAGCTGCCTCAATAAACAAATGACCGTAAGTTTTTTGAATTCTAAAACAAGATTCTAAAAATGAGGAGATTTCAGGCACTTCATTAAATTCTGGAAAGTGAGACGATACAAATTGGTGAAAATGGGCCGAATAGTAAAAGGATATCTGATCTCTTCCTTTTCGGTTTGATTCATCATAAAAACCGAAAAAATCGGTTCCGTAATAGTTTCGATCGCTGGAGCGGATAAATTGTTCTTTTGCGATCATCAATTTTTGTGCCCACCCTCTATTTGTCTGAAGAAATTGTATCAATTCCTCAAAACTTTCATACAGGGAGTCAAAGGTTGAGGTTGTATAGTCTTTGTCGCAAATTTCTGAATAGCCACGAGCTTTGAAATCATTTGCAAGGTCGCTTCCATAAAGTGATCCTAAAGCTAATAGAAGAGGAATATAATACATTCCACCAAGATACAATCTAATATTTTAATTTGTCAAATTTTAGTCTAACCCCGGCTCCCTACTTATTCGCCATAAAGGGCTGCTCCAAGAGCTAGTCTAGTTGGCTAGCAAAGGGATCATCGCAGCAAGAATTGACCTTTTTCTATGAAATTCTGAGGGTCAAATTCTGAGGGTCAGACGTGAAATCGTGAAAAAATCTTAACAAATAGACTTAGGGATCATACTTGAAATTTTGAAATATTAAGATTTTTTCAGAATTTCACGTCTGACCCTCAAGCTCACGTCTGACCCTCAAGCTCACACTGCCGTTGCCCAAAGGGCAGGGCAGTCCACAGCCGATTATCAAAGCGAGAAATCGGCGATATTTTTTCTTTTTGTATTTGTGAAATTGAAAGTAAATTAGATAAACCCGCAACTCAGGTTAATAATTTTTTCCGAGGAACGAGGCGGCATGTTTAGGGATAAAAGGGGCAAGGGGGATGAGAGATTTAGTCTTTTCTTCAAGGCGGATGAGGAGGGTTTCGGGGAATTCTTTTTGGGTGCTGGAGAGAAGGTCGTGGAGATGCCAGTGTAAGAAGCGGTCGTAGGCAGTCTCTCGCTCTTTTTTTAAGTTGTTATACCAAAAATATTTATACATGATTGTGATTCTTGTATGGAGAACCGATTTCCACTCAGTGATCGAAGAGTTGTTTTTAAGATAGATCGCAAGCACTTTCTCGATAAAAGCGGTATGACTTAAAGGGGTTGACGATTCACTTTTCCAAACTCTAGAGATCAGTTTAAGGAGAGGGGTAGTCTCATCAAAGTGAAGGAAGTTGCAAATCATGTCGTTTTGGAGGGCCCAAAAATTTGCCTTTCGATCAAGATGGGATGTGTCGATTGTCTGAAGTTTTCTAAAATAGCCAAGAGAGACGGTGAGAATTTTTTGAAACGATTCTTTAGGGTGATCGATGTAGATGTTAGCAAGTTCGTAAGACAAGGTCTCTTTTACAAAGGGGGGCATTTTTTCTTGAGGTGCATAGACTTCGGAGAGAATTTTCCAAATTACAATTTCAACTTCATCAAAGTGCTCGGGGTCTAATTTGGGGAGATTTTTTGCCTCACTAAAACATTTCATTAAAGTATTGAGGACGCTCTCTAAGGGATTCTCAACTTTGCGCTCTTTGAGATTGGAAATTTCTGCATTAATAAAGGTGAAAACTTCTGGTCGGAGAACGGGGCAATTGGGAGAAAATGGTCCTTGAGATAGATTGTAGACGTACTCGACTGCGGTTTCAAGGTTGTGTTTGGTTTCTGAAGGGGATAATTGAGAGGCAAGTTTGTATAAGAAAAATATTTTTTGAGCTGCATGAATACAATCTTTTTCTTCCTTAAGATTCCCTGAAGCTTTTTGTTCCATCAGTTGGTTTTTGACGAAATTAGAAAGTTGGGTAATTTGGTCGGAGGGGATTTTCTTATGGAGTTTTAGATTGGGATAGAGGTTTTCTGCTAAAACAAAAGAGACGGCTGCAATCAAATCGTCGCTATTTTTTAGTCTTTGCAAGAGTTTTAAAGTTTCAATCTTTTTGATTGTAGAATTGCTCACTTGATCTGGTGTGGAATCGCGATGTTTTGCTATCTCTTCTAACTGAAATCTTACGATGAATTTATCGATTTGGTCGTAGCGGTCAAAAGGGGAGGGGGTCGAAGGTTTTGGGATGATGTGTCTTTGAATTGCCCAAATTGTCTTTGTAAGAGATTCTAAATTCGCCCTTTCTCCATCAATTGTTGCAACACACTCAGAAATTTTTACGGCTAAATTGTGAGCAGTGGTGTAAGGGTGAAGATCAGAGGAATTAGGGTTTTGCAAAAGATTTTTTAAATTTTGCTGGATTAGGTAGGAGATATTTAATTTTCCGTCTGCCGAAAGAGATTCTTTTTGCTTTTGAATGAATTGGACGTAGTAAAGAACTTTATCCCACGTTTTTTTAAGAGCGTTACCCCCTAAGCGGTATTTAGGAAATTTTTTATTAAAATCGGGGAGGATAGATTTTAACAAATCAGTCTGAATATTTCTCGACCATTTCTTTAACGAGGAGCTTCTAGAAATTTCTTGTTTGATTTTTTTTGCTAAAAATAGGGAGAGATCTGAGAAGGGGTCGTGAAATTCTTCTGTTTCATCTATAGGGAATAAAAAGGCGTGAGCTTTTAACTCTTCTTCTCTATTGGAAGAGTTCTTTCCCATTGGTTCATCGGCAGTAAAATCATTATTATCATGTTTTTTTAGCATATATTCCTCGTTCTATATCATTGGTGCCATTTTTGTCTAACATTTATTAAAATTTTTTTTAATTGCGTCGAGAATGAATTTTAAGAGGGCGCTCCTTTTTTTCTTTTGTTGGATCTGGATCTCGTGGTATACTTTGAAAAAAAGGGAGTTTTTATGAATCACGGTATGATTGCAGGTCATCTCGGATCAGATCCAGAGACAAGATTTACTTCAAATGGTCAAAAAGTAACGACATTTCGAGTAGGGTGTAGAAGTAGAAAAGACGAGACAATTTGGTGGAGAATTACAGTTTGGGGTGACCAATACGATAAAATCATGCCTTATTTTAAAAAGGGAAGTTCTATTATTGTTCAGGGCGAAGTAGCCAAGCCAGAAATTTACACAGACAAAGAGGGAAAGCCACAAGTCTCTATGGGAATTACAGCCCACCATTTAGCTTTCAGTCCGTTTGGTAAAAAAGAGGGCGATAAACCAGAGGGGGGAAGAGATTTCTCAAAACCAATGCAAGACGAGCCAGCGCTATCTGATGAAGAAATTCCATTTTAAAGTTCAAGGAGATGAAGCCGGAACTTCTCTGTTACAATTTTTAAAAGAGAAGTCTGGTTTTTCAGGCAAAGAGGTCAAACGTTCGATTGACGCTAAATCCTGTTTTGTAAACGGTCTTGTGGAGAGATTTTCTACCTATCGATTGCAAAAAGGGGATGTGGTTTTATTCAATAAGGAAGAAAAACCAGAGCAGTTGATCTCTTTGTATCAAGACGATTTTATGACAGCCTGTTATAAACCTCCATTTTTTGTAGTCTCGAATAAAAAGTTTTTTCTCCACAGATTGGATAAAGAGACCTCAGGGGTATTGCTTAATTCAAAAGAAGAGGCATTTTCTGATTTGTTTAGAAATCGGGAAATTCAAAAAACCTATTACGCAATCTGTGAAGGCTCTCCTAAATTAAATTCTGGGGTGATTACTAAACCGATAGAGAAACATGGAGAGAAAAAAAGTGCGGAAACTGAATGGAAGTGTATTGCGAGAAAAAATGGGCTCTGCTTGATTAAATGTTTTCCTAAAACAGGGAGAACCCATCAAATTCGGATCCATTTAGCAAGTATCGGACTCCCTATATTGGGGGATCATGTCTATGGAAAGAGGGATAGATCAGATGCAAAGAGGATTTTCTTGCACGCCTATAGAGTCGAGTTTATTCATCCAATGACGTCCAAGGATGTGAAGATCACCGCATCAGTCCCTAAGGACTTTCTAGAGATCTTTAATGCGCATTTGTATACTTAGGCTCTCCGCTCTGGGCGACATTGTGATGTGTCTGCCCTTGATTCGGACGTTGCAAAAAAGTTTTCCCCATGCCGAAATTAGTTGGATTATAGGAGAGACTTTTTATCCTCTTTTTGAAAAAGTGGAGGGGGTTCACTTCATTCCTTTAGCTAAGATCCGATCGTGGAAAGATTACATTCGAGCGCACAAAAAACTGGCCCCTTATCAATTTGATGTTCTTCTTGCAACCCAAGCAAGTTTTTCTGCCCATCTAGTCTATACCTTAATCGATGCTAAACGGAAAATTGGGTATGACCGTTTAAGAAGTAAAGATTTGCACCCCCTTTTTATTGATGAACGAATTGAATCGCATAAAGAGCATACAGTTGAGGGCTTTTTAAGATTTGCAAAAACAATCGGAGCGGAACGGATCTCTTATGATGGGAGCATCCCTTTGCCAGAAACGAAAAGGGGTTATGATTTTCCCTATTTTGTGATTAATCCTTGCAGCAGTAAAAAAGAGAAAGATTGGGATTACTCTAATTACATCTCTATTATTGCTTGGGTAAAAGAGAATTACCAGATAACCCCTATTTTAGTAGGCTCTCCAGCAGATTTTGCAGTTTGCGACTATTTAGAAAAGGAGGGGGGCGCCCTCAATTTGTGTGGAAAGACCTCTTTGATAGAGTTAGCAGCCCTCATAAAAGATGCTAGGTTTTTGCTTTCGCCCGATACCGGACCTGCCCACATCGCAAGCGCTCTTGGGACCCCGGTCGTAGGGCTTTTTGCTCCGACATCATCAAAAATGACGGGGCCCTATTTTTCCAGGGAGTTTCTCGTTGATAAACATGCGGAAGTTCTGTCCAAGTATGCAACCCCAAAAGAATTGAAGTTGGACTGGAACATCCGCATCTACCACAAAGGGGCGATGAAGTTGATCTCTATTGAAGATGTACAGCGCGCAATACACGATGTGTTAACGCGCTCATCCTTGCTCCAACACCTTGAATCGTAAGAGCAATCATCCTAAACCAGGAGAGATTGTTCCATCGAATTTTGCTATTATCTAAACGTTGGAAGTGGGGAAGGTCGATTTGATCTTGACGGGGCTTTCTTTTAAACCAAGGGAGGTTAAACAAGTTAATAGCAGTCTTATGTGTTTTGAAAATTGCGCATGTAAGCGCCCCTTCCTGGAGGTTTCGGTATTTTAGGAGTTTAACTAAAAGTCCCTGAGGCTCTGCTGGAAATGTGTTGTTCTGTTTTATTTGAACATAGGTCCCTCTTGAGTCTACAAGACTTGTTATGATAGCAGTTCTAGTCTGGCTAAGATCTTCCTGAGTTCTAGCAGTTGTATCACTTCCGTTTAAAATCTGAAGGTAGTCAGAAAGGCTTGTCTGAAGAGTTATTATCTCCGCTCTAAGTGCAGTTCTAACTTCAGGTGTGATGGCAGAATAAAGATTATCGTCTCCTCGCTGAAGAAAAATTTCACCCAAAGTGTCGTCGTGTTCCCCTTGAAGAGAATCAAGGACTTTAATCGAGGCATCAAGAGCTTCAATTAGGGCTTTTCGATCTCTTGTTAGAAGGGCGGAATAGAGGCTCTCTAAAGCGTCTGAAGCTTCTACTAGAGAAGGATGGGCGCTTTGGCTTAACTCTCTAAAAGCCCTTGCTCCTGCTTGCGTCATAGCAGCAGTTGCAGCTGCTATAAAGGGTTCACTTGTGATATTCTGAATCGCTCGATCAGTTGCTATGTCGATAGCTCGATTAGTTGCAGCCTCAATCCTCCCTTCAACAGGCGCGCTTGTGAGAGCTTCACCAAAGCGAGCAGCCGCAGCGTCTACAACACCTTCAGTGGTTGCTCTGAGTTGAGCTGCCAAATCAGGATTTCCAAGTTCTGCTGTAAGTCTAGTTCTAGCGCTAGCTGTAGCAGTTTCGATTGTAGCGGCTAATTGAGCTTGCAAAGCAGCATCTGCTAGAGTGGCTGTTGCTACATGAGCAGTAGTTGCTGTTAATGATTCTTGAATAGCAGGGCTTGTAAGTGCAGCAGCGGCTCTTGCTTCAGCTGTAGTGATGGCTCTAGTGATAGCTAAAGCAACATTATTTCTGATGGTTTGTGCTCTTAATGTCCCCCGTATTGCTCTAGTAGCAATTGATTGAATTGAATGAGCTAGTTGAGTGCGACGAGCGGGAGCTGCGAAGGCAGTTGTTGCTTCGTTGGCAGCGTTGGTGATTGTATGTCTGAGAAAGCCTCTTAGGTCTCTTCGTAATTGACCGCTTCTTAAAGTTCTAGTAAGAGTTCTTGTTGCAATAGATCCACCAGCATTTCCAAGTGCTTGGCGATTTTCAGCAGTGGCAAGGTTAGAAATAGCTGATTCTACCGCGGTAGTTACCCCGCTTCGAATAGCTCCAGCAACGAAAGGTTGGGTAGCAGCTCCAGGAGCCAAAACGGGACCAGAGGGGACAACGCTTGAAAAAAATGAATACAAAGCTGACGCCATAAAAACACATCCTATAATTATTTAATAATTTTATCAGATTTATTATACGAAAATTTGGAAAAAACAGCATCAATAATATCAATCTAGATTGAATTAAAAAATATATTATGTGTAATTAGGTTTTTAATTATTAAACTTAGAGGCAAGACAGTCTTTTACTTAGGCTATAAGGGCTCGTATCTTATTCCATAACTCTTTGATAGCCAATATAGCTCGGGAGGATATAGAGAAATTTCTAACTTCCCTCCCATTTAATAATTGATAGGGGGGGAGGTCGACATTGTCATGGGGGGAGTGGAAGGGGGATGTAACCCTTCCAATCAAAGATTCAATAAAATTATTTACAGACTCGCGGACTCCGGTTGCGATGACCCCTTCCCGATCGGCAATGTATTTTAAAAGTTTGGTCAAAAATCCTACGGGGGCTTCTGGTAGGGTAAGATTTGCTGCATACTCATCGTACTCGGTATAATTAGGGTTCCCCGCAAGCACTCTGATTACCCCCTCTCTAAGGGTAGTAAGTTCTTCGATAGTTTTAGGGCTCTTTTCTTCCCCAGTGAGAACCCTTTGATAGGTTACAAGCGCTCCTGTTACGGCAGTGACTTCTTCTATAAGCTCTGCTCTTTGAGGATTTTGAATCGGAGCAAAGATACCTGCTTCGGAACGTACTAAGAAAATTCTATCGAAATTTGGTGGGGATAGTTTTGAGATGATCTTGAGAGAGTGGATCGATTCATCAAGGGCTTGTAGGATGCCCCGTTTATCAGAGGCCTCAGTTAATGCATTATGAAGAGTTATGAGAATTTGTGTGAGTTTAAGTAATTTTGGATGAGCTTTTAGTCTATAACTGGCTAGAGTGCCGCTAGTGATGCTACTTACAGCGATTTTTGTAATAGTTCTCAGGTTTGTTTCTGTTGTTGGATGTGTGGTGAAATAGGTGAGGGCCCGGCTCATTTGTGCTCCCATTCCAAACAATGCATCTTGGGGGCTTTGAGCTGGGGTATCAATTTGAGTATTAGGTCGGTGGTCTCTATAATCATAACCGAATGCCAGCCCTTCCATACAACCTCAAAAAATAGTTATTAAGAAAAAAGAGTACGCGATCTTTAAAAAGATCTCAATAAGATTTTGAATTAATTTTTTTTCTGTCTGGACGAAATCTTTGGACATCGGTTAGTCTGAGGGCTATGATGAAAAAAATAGTGGCACTCTCTATTTTCTTTGGAACAACCGGAATCCTTTTTGGGTATGAGGGGACGACGGAGGCAAAGAAAACTTTCGCTTTTGAGATCGGATATGTGGGGCTTTGGAGATCTCCTTTGAAGCATCTCGATTTTTTATTTGTGGGAGATGGAATTTTAATCGATAACCCTGTTATTACGCGGATTCCTTACGACTATACCTCAGGGGGAAGGGCTCAATTAGAGTTTATGGGCGGGCAAAAAAATTCGTTAGAGCTGATTTATTCCGGGCTATTTCATTGGCGCAGTTCTGAGTCGCGCACTTCTGCTACCTCGAATTTTTCGGTCCCAACAACTCCCTATACGAATGTCGATTGGACCGATTTTGACTACTTTCACTACAGCTATCATTCGGAGTTAAATTCAGGGGAGCTCTCCTATTGGAGGCATGTGACCCCTCGCTATGTCGACTACTTTTCTTTTTCTTGGCTGTTAGGTCTCAGATACATAGATTTACGCGACACCTTAAAAATGAGTAACGGCAGTGGGACAAGTGGTGATAATGCCCACGTACATGCAATTAATCAAATGGGTGGAGCCCAAGTCGGACTCGAATTTCAAGCAAATGCGACAAGTAGACTCACCTGGGCAGTTCAAGTAAAGGGGGGCGCTTACGCCAACTTTGCTCAAAAGAAAACAGTCTTCTATGATCTAGACGGCTCTGAGCTTCTAGTTAGTTCACACCCGAGTAAAGTAGAGAAATCCTATACTCTAGAATTGATCCCCTACATTCTCTACAGGCTCAATCCTATCTATTTCAAAATTGCGTATGATCGGTCGATCCTCTTCAATCCTGTGTTAGCGCCAACGCAGCCCAAATTCCCCAAATCAGTCCACAACATCTACACGCACAGTTACGTCAACTTTCAAGCCCTCTACGCCTCTATTGGCTTTTATTGGTAACACACATTCAAAGAACTTAGCATTATCTCAAAAAGAGAATTCTGATGAACTAAATAATTTATTCTTATAGACTAGCCGGCATATTTTAAAAAATGAGGTTTAAATTATGCTTTCTCTACAGCTTGGAAAAATTCATGAAAATCATTGTGCCTATATAGCCAGAGGGGCACTTGTTACCGAATCTCAATCAAGACTGATTCATATAATAGATGCATTAGAGAGTGGCATTCGTACAAAAGAGGAAATTAATCATTTAATTAGGCTACTACCTAAAGAAGATAGAGATTACATTTGTCTTGGAGTTAGGGTGTGCGAGTATAGAAAAAATATCGTTGATGATGAAACGATAATGGCCAAAATTTTTGATAATCCTATGTGTTTATTAAAAATTTACCACAGAGGGAAAAATTTTATCCTATCGAGGATTCAAGCTCCATTTTATGATTTAGCAATCCGTCAAATGAAATGGGAGGTTACTCATCTTAAATTGTATAAAGATAGAATGGTGTTTGAGGATGTCTATTTTCCCCTTCTAGTAAGTCTTCGGTTAATTAAGGAGACAGAGGAAGAAGTTCAGATAGAACTAGTAACTCTGATCCAAAAGTTCTTTGGAAATCATGAGTTTTACACTGAATACGAACTAAGGGTTTGCGAACCAAAAATTGAATTTCAAAAAATAATTTCCACGCTGTACTCTGATAGCGATGAAGCGCGTTGGCAATTAGTTCAGTCATTTCTTCACTTAGGTCATTACAGTTTTGTAGTGAATCACATTCGCGAATTTGATATTAGAGATGAAGGTCAGAAATTGATCCTTATAAAAATTTTGATAGATCGTGGCGAGGATTTTTACGTCGCCCAATTTTTTAAAGATTTTGCAATTTCTACAGAATCAAATAGAATTGAAGCATTTAAATATCTGTGTACTAAAACAGATCTTATGGAGGAAATAATAGAGTACTTCTCCGAATTTGATATTACAGAGGCGAATCGAGGCCAAGTTATGGATTTTTTAATAGATAAAGGTTATGGAGACGACATTGCTATAAATTTTGAACATTTCGGCGTAACTAAGGAAAGACAAAGAATCTGGTTTTTAAACATACTTCTGAAAAAACAAAAATTTTCAGAAGTGATTAAAGTATTTGAGTATTTTCAAATACGTAGCGGTGACAAAAGAGCGAGAATTTTAGAAAATTTAATTATGTTTGCTGAAAGAAAACGAGGGTTAGAAGGGGATTTGTCTCTCTGGCAATTAATTATAGAAAATTTTGAAAATTTTCAAATTGAAAATCAAGAAAGTAAAAAATCAATTTTAATAAAAATTCTAAGTGAAAAAATTTGCCTAAATGAATTAGCAGAAAATTTTAATCTGTTTAGTATCGAAGATGAAAAATTTCGGTTATTTGCTTTTTCTTTCCTAATTGAAAGTGGTGACTCAATTAATATTGAAATGCTTGCAAGTAACATCGATGCATTTGCGATTGAAGATGTCGAGCAAAGGATTGGAATTGTTCGGACATTTATAGACAGGAGAGAGTTTAAAGTAACTGAAGCAATTATTATACATTTGGGAAGTTATCTAATTGAGCCTGAAGAGTTGCTTATTGAAGTCGTTGAGTACATTATTCACAACGCAACGCCAGAACTCTTGCGATTACTTGCACAAAACTTTTGTTATTACTCAATAAAAGAGAGTTCATACTTAGCTGGTAAATTTGATTTTTTCTTTCGAAATGGAGTATTTAAAACAGTATCGGAACTGGAGGAGGGTTTTAAAAATTTTAAAATCAGAGAACCTAGCAAGCAAATTGATTATACGGGTCAATTTTTTACAAAAAAACCCTCTGCTTGAAAAAAAGGGCTGGAGACGTACCCGGGCCAAAAATTAGCCTCTTAAGGCTGCTACCTTCCGGTCCTGACCTGGTTCGTGGCAATTTTTATCCCGGGGGTCCCCAGCGAGAAGAGTTGAGTTTACTCTATTTTGAGGTATTCGCGCAAGTATTTGGCGGTGTAAGAATTATTTGTTTTAAGGAAGGTTTCAAAAGGGGCTGCTGCTGTGATTTTCCCCCCAAATTGCCCTGCATCGGGGCCAAGATCGACGATGTAGTCTGCATTCGCTATAATGTCTAGGTTGTGTTCGATGATAATAACTGTAGCACCTTTTGCGACAAGGGAGTGGAAGATGGGGATGATTTTGGCGATATCATCAAAGTGGAGGCCGGAGGTGGGTTCATCAAAAATATAAATCGGGTGATCTTTTGTCGATTTTGCCAGTTCAAAAGAGAGTCGAAGTCTTGCAAATTCTCCTGTGGAAAGTGTTTGAGTCTCTTGTCCTAACGTGAGGTAGCTGAGACCTACAAGCTCCAGTCTGTTTAAAATTCGATGAATTTTCGGAATTTCGGGGAGAGCCTCTTTTGCTCCAGCCACTGTGAGTTTAAGGAGTTTTCCAAAGTTCAGTCCTTTATAGCTAATACTTAAACTCATAGGATTTAGTCGCGCCCCATGACAGCTATCGCATTCGATTTTTGCGGGGGCTAAAAATTCAAGCTCGATAATTTGGTGACCAAGACCTCGGCATTTTTTGCACATACCACTAGGGTGGTTATAGCTAAAATGCTTGGGTTGCAGTCCTTTTGTCCTTGCTTCAGGGAGGGAGGCAAAAAATGTTCTCAGCGTTGTTAGGAGATCTGTATAGGTGAGGAGGTCTGATCTACTTGTAACTTTTTGCATCCCTTGATCAATAGTAATAAGCCGGTCAAAATCCTTCATTCCATTAAAGGTGGTCCCCTCAAAAACAAAACTCTCTTGGGGTGTCCTTTTTTGAAGGTTTTGATGAATTCCAGGGATGACAATGTCGTGCATCAGTGTCGATTTACCCGATCCTGAAACGCCGGTTACACAAGTGAGTACTTGCTTGGGAAAGTTAATCGAAACATTTATAAGGTTGTGTTTGGTAGCTCCACTTACTTCAAACCATTTTGAAGGCTCTCGCCGTTTTTTGGGGAGGGGAACGCTCTTTTTCCCTGATAAATAGAGCCCTGTGAGGGAGTCTGGGTTTTTCATCAGCTCTTTTGGGCTCCCCCTTGCAATAATTTCCCCTCCAAGATTTCCACTCCCAGGGCCAAAGTCGTAGATATAATCGGCCTGTCGAATTGTAAGAGGATCATGCTCCACTAAAATCAGGGTGTTTTTCAGTTTTTGAAGCTCTTTAAGAGCTTTATTTAAGAGGTGATTATTGTGGGGGTGGAGACCCACAGTGGGTTCGTCAAGGACATAAAGGACCCCTGTCAAACCAAGTCCTAGTTGCTTTGCAAGTCTTGTCCTTTGCACCTCACCACCAGAAAGTGTATCAGAGCCCCTTCCTAGCGAGAGGTAGTGGAGTCCCATGTTGCATAACAGTTCTAGTCTTGATCTGGTAACATTCAAAGCCTCTTTCAGGACATGTTCCCCCTCGATCGTTTGGATAAAGGAGAGGGCATCGCCGAGTGGCATTTCACAAAGATCTGGAAGGGAAGTGCCTTGAATTTTTACATTTCTCGCAAGAGGATTAAGTCTGGATCCATTGCAACTGGTGCAAAAAGTCTTCTGGAGAAAGGGGGCCACCTCTTCTCGAATTTGCGACCTGCCCATTTTTGCAAGCTGGACAAATAGTTTGTTCAATCCGATCCATCTTAAGGATTGGTGAGTTGCAGTCGCCCCTTCAAAAAAGAGGGTTTTCTCGTGATCAGATAACTCTTTTATGGGGGTATCGATGGAAATTTTCAGTTCTTTAAAATAGGAGTCAAAGAGATTGAAGGCCTCTTCTGTCCCAAACTCTTTCAAAAGGCGAAATAAGATGTCGGTGATTGTCTGCTTCATTAAGCTCTTGTCATCGGAGAGGGAGCCGCCCCATTTAAAACCAAGTCCACTACATTCATTACACATCCCCTCTGCAGAATTGAACGAAAAGGTGTGGTGGGTAATTGAGGGGTAAGATTTGCCTGTTCGCTCTACCGCAAATGCTAGATTGAAAAAAAGATCTTTCTCTTCAAGGGCAATTGTGACAAGGTTTTTTGAGAGGTTTGCAGCTGCAGTGATAGCATCAAGAAGCCTTTTTTCAATCCCCTTTTTTAAGACAATTCTATCAATGACTAGTTCGAGTCTATTTTTAAGCTGTTTGTCGTAGACGATGCTCTCTTCTAATTCAAAGTAGGCTCCGTTGAGGCGGATTCTGACATAGCCACTTTTTTGCCAAGAGCTTTGCACTTTAGAAAACTCTTCATTTTTAGAAAAGGAAATCTGCGCAAGAACTTGAAATTTTGTCCCTTCTGGATAGGTTAAAAGTGTTTTTAAAATTCGCTCGGGTGTAATTTGTTTAATCTCTTCACCACTCTCAGGGCAATAGGGGATTCCCATCCTTGCATAAATAATTCGGAGGTAGTCATAAATTTCTGTGATGGTTCCGAGGGTGCTCCTTGGATTGACATTTTGTGCATGGTGCTCGATCGCAATAGCAGGGGAGAGTCCTTCAATTTCTTCGACTTGCGCTTTAGGCATTTTGGTAACAAATCGCTTTGCGTAGGTCGATAAACTTTCAATATAGCGTCTTTGCCCCTCTGCGTAGATAGTCTCAAAGGCGAGGGTTGTTTTTCCGGAGCCAGATGGCCCTGTAAAGACAGACATCGAGTTGTGAGGAATTGTGAGTGAGACCTGTTTCAGATTGTTTTGATGAGCCCCTTTTATTGTGATCTCAGTCAGTGGTTTATTAGACTTGCTGTTAGAGATTTGAAGGAATTTTTTCTCCAGGTGTCTTTTTAAAAAAACTCCGGTTGCACTTTTTAGTTTACAAATTTTTTCAGGAGTCCCTTCGGCAACAAGATAGCCACCCCCTTCTCCCCCTTCAGGGCCTAGCTCAATGATCCAGTCTGCGCATTTGATTAAGTCGAGATTGTGTTCGATGACCAGAACTGTGTTTTTAGCAGAAACAAGCTCTTGCAAAATGTGGATTAGTTTTCGGATGTCGTGGAAGTGAAGACCAGTGGTGGGTTCATCGAGAATGTAAATGGTCTCACCTTTGGGAGGGCGGATCAGCTCTTTTGCTAATTTAATCCGCTGCGCCTCTCCACCAGAGAGGGTGGTTGCCGACTGTCCGAGCTTAATGTAGCCGAGGCCTACCCGTTTTAGGAGGCTTAATTTTTTGTGTATCGAGGGGATCTCGGAGAAAAATTCGGAGGCTTCATCGATAGACATTTCCAGGACGTCGAATATGTTTTTTCCTTTATACCGAATGCTCAATGTTTTTTGGTCAAATCGCTCACCTTTGCAATTAGAACAGGTGATCCACTCATCTTCCAAAAAGTCCATGTCGATTTTGACCATTCCCATCCCGCCGCACTGGTAGCACGAGCCCTCTCGAACATTGAAGCTAAAATGGCCTGCAGTGTATCCAAATGCTTTGCTTTCAGAAAGTTCTGCAAATAGATTCCGAATGTCATCGAAGAATTTTACATAGGTTGCTGGATTGGATCTAGGAGTTCTGCCGATGGGAGATTGATCAATTGCAATTACCTTTTCAATTTTTTCCAGACCTTGAATTGAGGTGTGCTTGCCGATGGGTAGTTTTGAGTGATTTGCTTTATTAGAGAGTGCAGGGAAGAGAATATCGGTAATTAGGGACGATTTTCCCGATCCTGAAACCCCCGTAATTGCTGTAAAAACCCCTAAAGGAATGGTGACATCAATCCCTTTTAAATTGTGGTGGGCCGCCCCAGTGATAGTAATCTTATGCTCTTTTGAAATGTTTCGTTTTTTTGTAACTTCGATCTCTTCTCTTCCGGAAAGATAGGCTCCAGTGATAGAGGTAGGTGAATGGAGAAGGTCCTCTAGTGATCCGTTTACAAGAATCTCCCCCCCTTGCACCCCTGCAAGAGGTCCCACATCCACAATCGTATCAGCGGCTCTGATTGTCTCTTCATCATGCTCAACCACAATCACTGTATTCCCTTTATCTCGAAGAAGGAGGAGGGTGTTAATTAACATTTCATTGTCTCTTGGATGGAGTCCAATCGAGGGTTCATCAAGAATATAGGCCACTTTGACAAGGCCAAACCCGATTTGAGAGGCAAGTCTAACCCTTTGAGACTCTCCACCAGAGAGGGAGGGGGACGACCTGGAAAGGGTTAAGTAGTCGAGGCCAACGTTGTGTAAGAAGGTGAGACGACCTATAACTTCTTGAAGGAGGTCAGCTCCAATAAGAGTCTCTTTCGGGCTAAGAGTTATCCCTTGAAAAAAGTTAAGAGATTCTTTAACAGGCATTTCAGTCACTTCAAAAATCGTTTTTCCCTTAAATTGAGCGTGCCTTGGATAATCTTTAATTTTAGCTCCAAGGCACTTGTGGCAAGTTGCTTTGTGCATAAGCTCGCCCATTTTTTCTAGATAGACGTCTGAGGAGGCCTCATTGTACCGTTTTTTTGCCTCAAAAAGAACTCCACGCCAGGCAACATAATCGACCCATTTCGCTTTTGTCTCGGGGTGTGTGAAAGACATTTTCGTCCACTTTTCTTCTGTTCCATAAAGAAAGACTTTTTTCGCCTCTTCCGAAAGTTTTTTCCAGGGAGTCTCTAACTTAAATTTATAGAGTTGGGCTAAATTGGCGTAAATATTGCCCCACTTTACGGTATTGCAGGAGCCTGCAACAAGGCAGCAGTCGTCGCGGATGCTTTTTTCGGGGTCAATAATGAGGTTTAAATCGTAGTCGTGAATATAGCCAAGGCCGCTGCACACTTCGCACATCCCTTTGGGATGATTGAAGGAAAAATCTTCTGGTTCAAGCGGTTTATAGTATTGTCCCGATTTTTCGCTGAATCCAAATTCGGAGAAAAGCGTATCTTCTTGGGTATTAGGGTCAGATGTGTAGAGGAGCCCTTTGCCAACTTCAAGACCCATCTGAATTGCCTCTAGAATTCGGCTCTCTTGGCTAATTTCCAGTCGATCAATCACAACTTCGATGTCGTGAACTTTACTTTTGTCTAAAGAGGGAATTGTCTCGGATAGGTGGTAAAATTCTCTATCGACCCGAACTCTCAAAAACCCCTTTTTCATGAGGTCGATAAAAACTTCTTTATGCTCCCCTTTGCTCGATCGAATGACGGGGGATAAAAAAATTACTTTGGTATCTTTGGGTTTTGCTAAAATTACCCGAGCAATTTCCGCTTTTGAAATTGGCTCAACCTTTTCACCACTAATCGGACAATAAGCTTCACCCAGCCTTGCAAATAAAACTCGTAGATAGTCGTAAATAGCTGTAACTGTACCCACAGTCGATCTAGGATTATTGGAAGAGGTTTTTTGTTCAATAGCAATCGTTGGAGGAATCCCTTCAAGGGAGGTGGCATCAGGCTTTGGTAAATTTCCTAAGTACCGTTTTGCATGGGCAGAGAGGGAGTCTATGTAGCGCCTTTGTCCCTCTGTGTAAATTGTGTCAAAGGCTAAAGAGGATTTTCCCGATCCAGAAACCCCCGTGAATACAATCAGTTCTCCCTGTTTTAGTTTTAGGGAGACGTCCTTTAAATTGTGGACTTTGACACCTTTTAGCTCAATCATAGGGGAGGAGTATAAATCATTCTTACTTTATGCAAAACTTTAAATTTATATGGGCAAAGAGCCTCCGTAATTTTATTTTGATGTGGAAAATAGAGCGGGTGACGTAGTCTGAGAAGTATGAGAAGGACGAAAATTATTTGTACAATTGGGCCGGCATCGAATTCTAAAGATATGATGCTTAAGTTAGTAGAACATGGCATGAATGTAGCTAGGTTAAATTTTAGCCATGGGAGCTATGAAGAGCATCGAAAGGTAATTCAGACCTTAAAAGAGGTTAGAAAAGAGCTGGGGAAACCTATAGGAATTCTCCTTGATACTAAAGGGCCTGAGATAAGAATCGGGAAGATTGAGAGGCGGGAAGTGGCCCCCAAAGATATCATTCGGATAGGGGAGGAGATCCCCATTTTTCCCCCATTTATTGTGGACGAGGTTAGAGTCGGTGTAAATATTTACTTTGATGATGGGTATGTCCATGGGAAAGTGGTTGGAAAGGGAGAGGGGTATGCCGAAGTAGAAATTTTGAATAGGGGAGTTTTGCAACAGAATAAAGGGGTAAATATTCCCGAACAAATTTTTGATTTACCTGATCTTACTGAAAAGGATATCGAGGACATTCGGTTTGGATGTAAAGAGGGTGTCGATATGATCGCCGCCTCCTTTATCAGGAGCGCAAAACAGGTTATTGCAATTAAAGAGCTTATAACAAAAGAAAAAGCGCCTCACCTTCTTGTGATTGCAAAAATTGAAAATCGAGAGGGAGTTAAAAATTTTGAGGAAATCGTTCAAGTTGCAGATGGAATTATGGTGGCAAGAGGGGACTTAGGGATAGAGATCTCTGTCACCCATTTACCCCCGCTCCAGAAAAAGATGATTCGAGAGTGTAATCTCCGAGCAAAACCAGTTATTATTGCAACTCAAATGCTTGAGTCTATGATTAAAAATCCTATGCCGACACGCGCTGAAGCCTCAGACGTTGCTAATGCAATTTACGATGCAGCTTCGGCTGTTATGCTTTCTGGGGAGACTGCTATGGGAGCATACCCGGTTCAAGCTGTCAAAATGATGCATGAAATTGCGAGCGAAGCGGAGAGAGATTTTGATTATCAAGGATTTTTTCATAAAAAGATGGAGGTGGAACTCTACGATGTGCCCTCTGGTGTTGCAAGAGCTGCTGTGAATACCTGTTATAATATTAAAGCGAGCGCAATTATCGCCTGCTCCAATAGTGGCAGTACAATACGCCGCATTTGTTGTTACCGACCTAAAGCCAGGATTATTGCAGTGACCCCATCCCTTCTTACCTACTATCAAACTTCTGTAATGTGGGGCGCAGAAGGCTATCTTGAAAAACATACAGATATCGAAAAAGGATTTGATGATCTTGCTTGCCACGCTCTGAAACACGGATGGGTCAATTATGGGGACCTTGTCGTTGTTACCATGGGCAAACCGTATGGAATCAGTTTTACTACAAATACACTTTTTGTGGAAAGCATAGGTAAAGTCCTTGTTCGTGGAGAAAAATTCAAATTGAATGTTGCACCTATCGTTGGTGAAGTGACTATCTTCTTTCCTGCGGAAGAAAAAGAGCTTGCAGGTAAAATCGTTGTCACAACTAAAATCCAAGAGAGTCAACTTCCCCTTTTTGCTAGAGCCAAAGCGATCATTCTTCAAAATCACCCTCTCGATAAACACTCTGAGACCCACCTTGAGAAACTCTTCGAACTTCACAACATTCCCTACATCGCGCGCGCTGATGCTGCCACCACTCTTCTTAAAGAAGGCTCTGAAATTCGTCTCGAGCCGACCCTTGGACTTGTCTTCAAAGGGGGTAGCCCCACAGCCCAAGAAATGCTCTCAAGTTGTAAGTATAGCGCTTCCAAATGAAAGATGGGTAAGATTCAATTGGAACTGCTATATGCAGGGTAAGGGTTTGGGTGCACTTAAGGTAGGGTGACACCGTAAAGATGATCTACCTGCCATTTGCCATTTTTGTGGCTGATTTGAATGGCGCTTGCGTTGGGTACTTTAATCTCTTTGACAGGACAATCGAGATTTAGAATATCGACGAGGGTTTGCTTGATGATCCCTCCATGGGTAGTTACAAGAATCTTTGTATCTGGATAAGCTGTTGCAGCTTCGTCAAGAGCGGCAAAGACCCTCTCACTTACTAATGCGGAATCTTCATACTCTTTTTTTACCTCGTTTCCGTGAGTGCCAATTAAGACCCCCTCAAAATTTCTAGAACCCCTCTCTCGAAGTCTTGGATCTATCTTAGGATCAAGCTTTGTTAAAATTGAGGCCGTCTCTTTTGCCCGTTTGTAACTAGAAGTGATGCAGTGATCAAAGGGAACATCTTTAAGAGCGTTAGCTAATTCAATAATCTGGGACTTGCCGGTCTCATTTAGAGGGAGGTCGCTATCACCTTGCCAAATTTTATCTCTGTTCCAATCGGTCTCGCCGTGACGAACAAGTAAAAAGGTAGTTGCATGTGCTTGCATAATGAGTAGGCTAAAAATAAGGGCTTTCAAAATTTACATCCTGTTGTATCTTCTAATTTCCAGATTCCCTCATTATAGCTAATATGAATTGCGGCTAAGTTATTGATGATAATCTCGCTAGGGTGAGAGTTAATTGAGAGGAGGTCGATTAAAATCGATTTTAAAACCCCTCCATGGGTGGTTACTAAAATTTGTTTTTTTGGGTGTTTGAGCGCCTTTTCTTCCAAACAGCCATAAATCCGCTTGAGAGTATTTAGATGGCCTTCGCCATGAAAGGTGGCTTCATGATACGATTTGTAGGAGGAGCCCTCGTCAATCCCAAACGAGCGTTCTCGCAGCCTAACATCGGTTTGGATCTCTAGCTTTGTTAAATAGGAGGCAGTTACATAGGCCCTTTGAAGATCTGAAGAGATGCAGAGGTCAAAAGGGTGATCAATTAAAATTTTTCCTGCTTCCTCTGCTTGAGCCCTTCCCGTCTCATTTAAAGGAATGTCTGTATGGCCTTGTAATTTTTTTGCAACGTTCCAGTCTGTCTGTCCGTGTCTGACTAAAAGAAAGGAGGAAATTTTTGAATGAGTCTCTAGTAGGCTAGAAATTATAGGTTTCATGAGGATAAGAATAGCAAACTGGTCAAAAAAGCAAAAGTTTTAGCTGAAAAATTGACCTAAATCCTTGAAATCTGGCATAATTTAAGTAATTTATAAACTCCGAGCACACATTTTTACCAAAAAAAGCCGATACGGTTTTTTGGTAAAAAAAAAGCCCGTGAATCGTCAAGAAAATCAAAATATAGCTTTACAGAAGACCTTCTTAAACAAGGGGAAAAAGATTTTCCTGCTTGTGAACTTCTTTCTGATTATTTTTTCCTATCACATCTTAAGGGATCTCAAAGATACTTTAATTGTAACCTCTTGCGAAGCAGGGGCAAAGATGATTCCCTTTATTAAAATTTGGTTTATGCTGCCCTTTGCCTTTCTGTGCAGCTACATCTTTCAAAAATTGTACCATAAGTTTGGAAGGGATAAGACCTTTTATATTCTAGTGGGATCGCTGGTTGCGTTTTACTTACTATTTGCCTTCTGTCTCTATCCTAATCGGGAATCTCTTCACCTGAGTCAGCTTACAGGCTGGCTTGAGAGCTTATTGCCTCCATCTTTTAGCGGACTGACCAATATGATTAGATTTTGGAGCTTTTCCCTCTTCTATTCCTTTGCTGAGATGTGGTCCATCCTTGTCATCTCTGTTCTTTTTTGGTCTACAATCAATGAGATTACTCCAACCAATGTAGCAAAATATTTCTTCCCCACATGTATTATGATGGGAAATATTGCTGGGGTTGTATCAGGGCAAATTTCCTATTTTATAGGGCACTACCTTTGCAAAAATAAGACGTGGGAAGAGTCGATGCAAATGATGATTCTTGCCGTTTTAGCAGCCGCCCTCATTATGATACACAACCACTACCGAGTCTTTCATGGGGTGCCAGAGCTAATTAAAAAGAGAGAGAAAAAAGAGAAAGTTGCATTTTTAGAAAGTTTGCAGAATGTCTTACGAAGACCACAGCTTCTCTGTATTGTTGTTTTGGTGGTCGGGTTTGCTTTCACAAGTAATTTATTTGAAGTGGTTTGGAAGAATAGCATAAAAGCTGTCTATGCCACTCCTTCAGACTATAATAGTTATATGAATCAAATTACGACGATGATCGGCTTGCTCTCGCTCGTCTTTTCCTTTCTAATGCAGTATTTATTCAAGTTTCTTAAGCAGTCTTCGATTTTGCTAATGACTCCTATAGCCCTTCTCATCACAGGTTCCCTCTTTTTTACCTTTCTAGAGGTTCCCGCAGCTGCCAAATTTTTTCAAATGCCCTATGCAAACTTTATCGTTCTCTTTGGATCAATTCACTACATTCTTACACTCAGTGCAAAATATTCCCTCTTTGACACATCCAAAGAGATTGCCTTCCTTGCAATTAACCCCGAAGAGCGTATCAAAGCAAAATCGATCATTGATAGTGTAGGATCGCGTATCGGCAAATCAGGCTCATCACTCTTCCAGCAACTCCTCCTCATCCTCTTTGCAACCTCAGGCGCCTACACATCACTCATCGGCTGCATTTCCATCCTCTGCATGATCGGTATCCTCATCTCCGCCAAAAAGCTCGGAGCCTTCTCCAAAGAGGCGCCCCTTGAAGCCACATAAGGTTAGAGAGCCCCTCGAAAAACTTGTACTTTCAATAGGAACGAGTTTATAATTGTCTCAAAGTAGCCGAACTGATTATTTTTAGAGGTGTTAGTACGGCTTCTTAGCAGACTAAGAAGGGGAGGCTTACTTGCAAGTGATAAAAAACAGATCGCTCAAAGATGATAATATTAAACATAAAGAGTTTATGCAAATCCTGTTTGAGAATTGCGATTTTAGTGAGGCTGACTTAAGAAATAGTAAGTTTGTCGATTGCAAGCTCAAAGGCTGTAATTTTAGCTTAGCAAAGTTAGACGGATGCAGATTTCAAGGGGTGGAATTTGAAGGTTGTAAATTAGTCGGAACTGATTTTACCCAATCCGATAAGATGTTTTTAAGTCTAAAATTTAGGAAATGTCTTTTAGATACATCTAATTTTTCTGAGTTAGATTTAAAAAATACCTCTTTTGAGGAATGTGTCATTCGTAATGTCTATTTTACTCATGCAAATTTAACCGGCGCTAATTTTTCTAAATCGGAACTGCCAGGAACCCTTTTTCATAGCACCAATTTGAGTAAGGCAAACTTTCAAGAAGCGACTCTTTATTCGATCAATCCTCTTACAAATAAATTATCAAAGGCCAAGTTTTCAATGCCTGAGGCCTTAAGCCTACTCAATCATTTAGATATTTTAATTAACTGAAAATACTCAGGAGCTTGAGGGTCAGACGTGAAATACTGAAAAAATCTTAACAAATAGACTTAGGGGTCATGCCTGAAATTTTGAAATATTAAGATTTTTTCAGTATTTCACGTCTGACCCTCAAGCTCTATAAGATTAGAGCGGACTTGAGAAAAAGACCCCTTTTCGATTGAGAGCTGCTTCTAAAGCAATAAGATCCTTAGAAACTTCTTGCTTATGCGCAAGTGCAGAAAATGGATCTCCATCAGAGCAGGCTCTATCAAAGGCAGTTCTTGCTTTGATAAATTCATTTTTTTTTGCTTCAAAGAGCCTCTTGAGTTCCTCGGCGCTTAAATCATCTAATTCAGGAGCGCCATCTGCATGCGAGCTGACAAATTTTTCTTTCATGGATAAAAGCCCTGAGAAAGCAGCACCCAATTCTGTAAAAGAATCAGCGGCTCTTGCAGCAACAGAGGGGGCGGCAGAGGGAGTAGTTGGATGAGAGGCAGTGGCCTGAGCTGCTGAATCAGGAGCTCTCATAGGTACTCCACGTAGTGATTCTGCGCTAATTGCTTTTAGGGATGAAAGGAGAGAAGCTGTTTTTTTTGCGACGGCAGAAATCGTTTTTTCTGACGCGTGAGTGCCAAGAAAGTTTCTTCTCACCATCTCTTCTACAGACTCTTCTGGAGGAGGGGGAGCAAGAGGTTTTGGTTCTGTTGGTAAGCAAGGGTCGCGCTTGATGAATTCAGCCTTTAAGGTGCGAGCTCCTATATTTATAATTTTAATTAAGTAGCTCTTGCCAGCCTCTACATCGGATTGGTTCGCAATTGTGATAGGAACATTATGTCTTCTCGCTCTCAATTCAGGGGTAGTTGTTCCATCGGGATGAACGGTCAAATGACGGTGATTTTCATAGGTTTCAATTACTCTGGCTGAAAGAGTCATAGTTTTTACAACCGCTGAAGGCAAAGAAATGACATCTACATCTTTTCGTGTCTGAAAAAAAGGTCGGATCTTATCTGTATTTGGAACGCTCCATTTCAAAGGGCCCTCATAGAGTTTTGAATCGCTTTTTCCCACCGATTGTGCGTATAGCTCTGTTTTTGGTCCGCTGACATCAATTGCACAAGCATGTGCATCCTTCCAGCAATTAGCGCTCCCTTCAAATGCGATGCTAACTTGAACTCTAGGTGGCTCCATATTTATCTCCTTTAAAATAATTGCACTATGAGTATGTCATACTGAAAGCTATTAAGAAAGTAAAAAGAATTTTGTTTAGGCAATCTCAGAATTGGCCTTTTTTTAGTCAGTTAGACATACACAACATTTGCAGAAACTCCCCGAGTTACCCCTCGATAAATATCACGAACAATGATTTCAAGAGAGGTCGAGAGTGAGGGTTGTCTGCAAAGAGGGCAGGTTGGTAAGCTAGTTTGGGGGAGGGTAATGGTGTAGTGAACCTCAGTAGAAGTCCCCCCATTGCTATTGCGGATTATATGAACGTCTCTCTGAATAGGAACGTTTGCTAAGAGATTATCTCTTAGAGTAGTGTTTAGATACTCCGGGAGGCACTTTGCGTGGAAGGAGTGGTTTTGGTCGCAAAATTGAACTTCTGGTACCTCGTCTTGTTCTAGGCAAATGGGACAACCGTCATCTTCACGAATTTGAGGCGATTTAATGCAAGTTAGATGAAGGTTTACTAAGTAATCTTGAGGTCCGTTGGTTGGATCGAGAGCTTGAGGAATATAGTTTCGGGAGACAAGCAGGTCTTTTTGCATCGATGCAAAAAAGAAACATCCAAGATTCATGACGGCATTTGATGCGAATATTAAGGCATACGGCGTCAAGAAGGCAAGGGCAATATTATTGACAATTTCGGCAAGAGCAAAGTATTGCCTCGTTGTTTTACTGGGAGAGTCTGACCAGTTGATCTGCGAGTCTTCTTTTACGGGAGGTTTAAATAAATTCGAAGTATAAGACAAGATTTTTTTAATAACATACTCATCAAATAGAAAGCTAAAAAACAGTCCAGCTACACTTCCTACGATGATTCCGCAGAGTAGAACCAATTCGGGGATTGATGGCCACAGCGTTGTTAATAGTAGGGGAAAGGCTACGAAAGAGATGACAATTAGACCTGTAACAAGAGGGAATAAAAGAGCGCCTTTGATTACTTGAAAATAGAGTTTCACTTTTTCGAGAGTTGCATGAAGGGAGGGGGAGCTTAACCTTTTGTGCTCTAAAAAAGTGTAGGAGGCGTTAAACGCTGTGTAAGCTGCTAATGAAACAGGAGCTAAACTCATGCAAACATTTTAATCGACAATTTAGATTATGTAAAGAAAAAAGCCTCATTTTTTAAGAATGAGGCTAGACTAATTTTATTTAGCTGCAGTTGCTAGAAGAACTTTTCGGCTAAGTTTGATTTGACCGCGATCATTGATCTCAAGAACTTTGACCTCGATTTCATCACCCTCTTTCGCGTGATCTTCCATATTTTGGATCCGCTCGTGGCTGAATTCGGAGATGTGGCAGAGGCCATCTTTTGCTCCGGGGAGGCGCACAAAAACGCCAAAGGGCTGGATTGACATGATTGGGCCTTTGTAGGTTTTGCCAACTTCAACTTCAGCAACGAGATTGAGAATAAGGGCTTTTGCCTTATTAAGACTCTCTGCACTTGTTGCCGCAATGTTAATAACGCCAGCGTCATTGATGTCAATTTCTGCACCAGATTCTTCGATGATGGATCGAATCATTTTACCTCCGGGACCAATAACTGTAGCAATTTTACTTGGCTTAACAGTGATTGATTCGATTCTAGGGGCAAAAGCTGATAGATGCGCGCTAGTTTTTGGGCAAGCTTCTAACATTTTAGACAAAATGTGAATTCTCCCCTCTTTTGCTTGGTGGAGAGCAGCTTTCATGATTTCTAGTGTGATTCCCTCAACTTTGATATCCATTTGAAATGCTGTGATCCCTTTCCCGTCTCCTGAGACTTTAAAGTCCATATCGCCCAGAGCATCTTCCATTCCAAGAATATCAGAAAGAATTGCAAAGTTTGATTTTTCCAATAAGAGTCCCATAGCAATACCAGCAATCGGCTTTTTGATGGGAACGCCTGCATCCATAAGAGCTAAGCACCCACCGCAAACTGAAGCCATTGAAGATGAGCCATTTGATTCAGTAATATTAGATTCCAAACGAATTGTATAAGGGAAACTCTCATGGTCGGGTAAGATCGCTTGTAGAGATTTTTCCGCGAGTTTTCCGTGACCCACTTCTCTTCTACCAGGAGCTCTAAGAGCTCCAACTTCTCCCACTGAGAAAGGGGGGAAGCTGTATTGAAGGTAGAATTTTCGAAGAGCATCCTTATTATCTAGGTCTTCATATCTCTGTCCCATAGAGGCTCCGCCGAGTGTGCAAACAGCGAGTGCTTGCGTTTCGCCTCTTGTAAAAAGAGAGCTACCGTGAGTTCTTGGTAAAAGAGTATTTTCTATAGAAATCTGCCTAATGTCGGTAAGACCTCTTCCGTCACAGCGTTTCTTGCTTTCGATAATTTGCTTTCTCATCAATTTTGAAGAGACATACTTGAGCGCTCTTTTTACAACTTTTGGAGAGTGCTTTACCTCTCCTGATTCAGGAGCGTAGTGAGCGTAAACTTCACCATCAATTGCTTCAAAGGCACTCTCTCTTTCTAATTTATCAGAAATTGAGAATGCTTTTTCGAATTTACCTTGGATCATTGCTTCAATTTCTGCCTGCAGCTCTTCTGGAGGGAGAATAAGCGGTGCAACAAATTTTTCCTTCCCAACAAGATTACGCCAGTCAGAGAGTCCTTTGCAAATTTGTTTGATCGCTTTGTGCCCTTCATCAATTGCTTGAATTACTTCTTCCTCTGTTAGAAAGTCGCAATACCCTTCAATCATAAGGATGGCATCATCTGTTCCTGCAATAAGAAGGTCAAGATCTGATTTTCCCATCTCATCAAGTGTTGGGTTGATGACAAATTCTTTGTTGACTCTTCCTACTCTAACGCCGCCAACTGGTTTTGGGAACGGGATATCTGAGACTGTAAGAGCTGCAGATGCCGCACAAAGTGCCAAAGGATCGGGCTGGGCGTTTGGGTCATAGGAAAGGACATAAGTTAGAATTTGAACTTCATTGAAAAATCCCTCAGGAAATAGAGGTCTGAGTGGTCTGTCGATCAATCTTGATGTAAGTACATCTTTTTCAGTCGCCTTTCCCTCTCTTTTAATAAAGCCACCGAGTGTTTTCCCAGCAGCTGAGAATTTTTCTTGGTAGTCTACCCTTAAAGGGAAGAAATCGATGTCAGGAGAGGCAGTCTTATTAGCACAAGCTGTTGCAAGTATGGTTGTATCTTTACAAGTTACTATAACAGATCCATTTGCCTGTCTTGCGATTTTACCTGTCTCAAAAACAATTTCCTTGCCTGCGACAGTAATTGTCAGCTTATTTTTATTCATAGTTTAAAATTTCCTTTATGGGTCTATTTACGTAGACCTAGTTTGTTAACTAATTGTTGATAACGATGCGTGTCGGTCGAGTTTAAATAGCTTAAAAGTTTTCTTCTATGGCCAACTACTTTTAAAAGAGTTAGTCTAGTAGCGTGATCCTTAGGGCTTCTTTTAAGATGCTCTTGGATATCAGCAATTCTTTCAGTTAAAAGGGCAATTTGAACGTCCGCAGATCCAGTATCTTTATCATGTAACTGAAACTTTTTAGTGACTTCTTCTTTTGTGCTTTTATCTAATGACATGTGGGTGACTCCGGTTTAAAATGTTTAGCAAGATTTTACCATATATCATAGAATAAATCAACATGAGAGAATTTACAGATGATGATAAACTCTTTATGAGTCTTGCGCTCGAAGAAGCAAACCTAGCTTTTGAAGAAAAAGAGGTGCCAATTGGAGCGGTAATGGTTCATGAAAAAAGAGTTTTAGCAAAAGCCCACAATAAAGTTGAAGCCTTTAAAGATGCTACTTGTCATGCAGAAATTTTTTGCATTAAGGAGGCAGCAAAAATTTTAGGCGACTTCAGGCTTGTGGAGACAACTCTTTATGTAACTCTTGAGCCTTGTATTATGTGTTTAGGGGCCTCGATCTTATCCAGGGTTGGCACGATCGTTTGGGGTTGTTCTGATAAAAGACATGGCGCTCTTGGAGGGCTAATTGATCTCTCTTTTTTAAAACACCCTATTCATCAAGTTCAAATTTTATCGGGGTTAATGGCTGACGAATCAAGGTCTTTAATTCAAAAATTTTTTAAGGAGCGCCGAAGTGAAAATAGAATTAGACCCAAATCTTTTTGAAGAGATGATTTGTCATCAGAGAAAAAAACTTTTAAAACTTGCAAAAGAGATTATTCCTCATATTATAGAGGATGATCTTATGCAGCCATTTGACTTCCCCGAGCTTGAATCACATCCAGACTTTAGGTTTGAGGAGGGGTTTTTGCAGGGTTTATTAGCGGCTGAAATGGCATGTAGGGTAGAGTCCTTAAATAGATAGCTATATTTAACCTGAAATATCTTGTTTAAAAAGGGAGTTTTGGGGTAAAATTTGCGGAAAATGATTCAAAAAGGGATCTTAGAATGAAAAAGGATATCCATCCAGAATATAAGGAAGTTGTTTTCCTAGACACAGGTACAGGCGAGAAGTTTTTATGTAGAAGTAGCGCTCAAACTCATGACACTGTTGAGTTTGAAGGTGCGACTTATCCGCTATTTAAAGTTTCTATTTCCTCAAAGTCACACCCGTTTTATACAGGTGACCAAGGGATTGTCGATACAGAAGGTAGAGTTGACAAATTCAAAAAACGTTACGCTGCAAAACCTGTGGTTGCGCCTGTGGTAGCTGCTGTAGAGCCTGAAGCTCCTGCTAAGAAGAAAAAAGAAGCTGCACCAGCTAAGGCAAAAAAGCCTGCTGTTAAAGCAAAATAAGCGTAAGCTGTAGATGAAAAATAAAGTTTTAGAGCTCTTGTCTGATTTACCCAAGATAGAATCTGACTTGAGTATGCCAGATGTTATGTCCGATAAAAAAAAGTATCGGGACTTAACGTCTAAGCATAAATATCTCATGCAGGTAAAAGAGTATTGGGAAAACACAGAGAAGTGCTCTAAAGACTTAAATGAAGCAAAAGAGATGAAAAAAGGGGAGCATGACCCCGAAGTTCTCCAGTTTCTAGAAGAAGAGATTACTCAGTTAGAGCCAAAGCTCGAAAAACTTAGTAAAGAGCTTGAGACCCTTCTTGTTCCTCCCGACCCCAATGACAGTAAAGATTTGATCGTAGAGCTTAGGGCTGGTACAGGTGGCGATGAGGCTGCGCTTTTTGTCGGCGATTGTGCTCGAATGTATACCTATTTTGCAGAAAGTCGAGGATGGAAATTAGAGTTTCTTTCAGCCACCCCCTCAGATATGGGTGGATTTAAGGAGTACCAGTTCGGACTTTCAGGCGATAATGTCTATCGTATGATGAAGTATGAGGGTGGTACACATCGAGTTCAGAGAGTCCCTGAGACAGAAGCGCAAGGTAGGGTTCATACATCTACAATCACTGTTGCAATCATGATAGAGCCCGACGAAGAAGAGGAAGTGCACTTAGAGGAAAAAGATCTTCGTGTAGATACTTATAGAGCATCAGGAGCTGGCGGTCAGCACATTAATACAACGGATTCTGCTGTCCGTATTACACACATTCCGACAGGGGCAGTCGCATATTGCCAGCAAGAAAGATCGCAAATCAAGAACCGTGAAAAAGCTCTTCGGCTTTTAAAGGCTAGAATAGCTGATGATCGAAGAAGAAAAAGAGAGGAAGATTTTGCTTCTGCAAGATTGGCTCAAGTGGGTACTGGCGAGAGATCGGAGCGAATTCGAACTTATAATTTTGCTCAGAATCGGGTTACAGACCATCGTATCGATATGACCCTCTATAGTTTAGACAAGGTAATGGAAGGGGCTTTAGACACTTTAATTAATGCTCTTGTCACCTTTTTTTATCAGAAAAATTTTGAAGTGAATGAAAAATAAACCACAAGCCTACATCGATGGTGAGGTAGAGTTCTATGATTGTAGAATTCAGCTGAATCAAAATGTCTTGATACCTAGGCAAGAGAGTGAAATTTTAATCCTTTATACGTTGGAAAGATTAAAAACATCGACAGGTGGTGTTTTGCTCGATCTTTGTACGGGCAGTGGATGTCTTGGCCTAGCTATAAAAAAGGCACGCCCCGATATTCATGTCATCCTTTCTGATATCTCCCCGCTGGCCCTTGAATGCGCAAAAAAAAATGCGGCGCTGAACAGTCTAGATGTGGAAATTTTATGTGGAGATCTCTTAGAGCCTTTGGAAGAGAGAAAAATCGACTATCTTCTCTGTAATCCCCCTTATGTTACTGACGCCGAATATAAGGATTTAGAGCCAAGTGTCCGAGATTTTGAGCCCAAGATTGCTCTTGTGGGAGGTCCTGAGGGGCTCGATTTTTATTCTGCTCTATCACAAAAACTTCCTATGCATTTAAATAATGGGGCGAAAGTTTTTTTCGAAATCGGAAAGGATCAGGGAGAGAAAGTTTCAGCGCTCTTTTCTGCCCCTATTTGGAGCAGAAGAGAGGTTATTAAAGATTGGTCTAGCCATGACCGGTTTGTTTTTTTAGAATTTAAAGACATTCCTAAGTAAGGATGTAGTGGCTTTTAAAAAATATTCTTAGAGATTATCTGCCACTTGGTGCGCTTTCTCTTTGATTTTTTCGTTCGCATCGTGAGCTGTTTCTTTGATTTTTTCGTTGGCTTCATGAGCTTTTTCTTTTGCTTTTTCAGAGGCTTCTGCAGCTTTAGCTTCTATGTCGTGTGCGATTTCTTTTGCTTTATCAGAGACTTCTTTTGCTGCTTCTTCAATTTTATGTTTTGCAGATTCTGCAAACTCTTCAGTCTTATGGATTGCGTGGTCAATTTTTTCGCCTGTAGTTTTTTCTTTTGCAAAAAGTGTTCCGCTAGATAAAAACGGGATTACAGCGACAAAAGCACATATTTTTTTATTTAAATTAATTTTCATAACTACCTTTTTTTATTATTTAAGAAAACATCGTATAGTAAAAGAACTTCGAATAAAGAGCGGTTTACCTGTTGGTTGACGCTTTATTTGATTGATTGAGTCTACTTCAAAATTCAACTATTTTGAGGTTGTCTCGTTTATGCATCATGCTGTTTAACTAATAGTTTGTCGAGCTCTTTCTTTTCAAATAAATTTAAGAGTTCTTTAAATATATAAAGGTATCTCTTTAATTCAAGTTCTTCTAGCATAAGATCTTTAACATTCAACATCCAAGGATTTTTATGATCCTCTCTCAATTTAATTTCCTTACTCCAGCGGAGCTCATAATTTTAGAAGAGCATCTAAAATTAGGAATGCCCCATTTGAAACAACAACTTACTAAAAGCGAGGTGGAGAGATTGTTAGGCGCACTTTCTTTAAGCCAGATGCAAATAGCTAAAATCGGGAAAAGTAATACGGAAATTTCAGGGAATTTATCCCTTGTCCTCAATACTATTTTCACAGCTACTTTTGGAGCTTGGATTGGGTATTCTGCTTTCTGGGGTCTTAGTTTAGCCTCATTTTGGATTTTTAGTATGATTATTGCTATCGCAGCTAGTGTGGGGGTTTTTATTGGATATCAGAGTATACGCGCCACGAAACAGCAATCGCTGGAAGCGACCAACAAACAAAGGATTAATTTGCTGCAAATTGAAATATTGAAAAAACTAGATCAAAAAAGGAGGGAGGAGGTTGCTGGCATTATTGCAGAGGTAGAGGGTCTGTTTTTAAAACTAAGCAAGGGGACATCTTTTAAGGATAAACTCTCTGTTCTGAATTTATTAGGAAAATCTAAGCGGGAAATTTCTGATTGGGCTTTACAAGTAGAGGAGATGGGTAAGTGGAAATTAGAGAGTTGCTTTAGAGGGGAGATTTCAAGTGAGTGCATTCTTGAATGGATCGAAATTCAGGAAGAATTAAGACGAACCGCGATTGCATTTTTCGAAGAAAAGGGGGAATTGGAAGTCATACATGATGAATCTGTTAATAAACAAGAAGAGAGAGTTGATTCTTCTTTAAAAAAGTTGATTTCAAGGACTCCAAAAAAGTCGGGCAATTCCATTTCTTGGATCCAAGGGAATCTTAGATCACTCATGTTAGGATTGGCTCCAACGCTTTTAGGTAGCTTTAGTTCCCTTTGTGTCTATTTGGGTGGAATTCCATTGATTTTGAAAAATTTTGGGTATGAAAAATCATTTTATCTCTTAATGAGCCCAAAAGTAAAAATGGCAGAATTTAGTATTTCTGTTGTGCTAACGCTTTATTTCGGATTTTCGTTTGCTTATGCCAATTGGAGCGCATTTAAAAGGTATAGAGAAATTAAAAAAACAAATGAGACAATCATTCAAATGGAGGCGTTGTTTACTGTACTGGATGTGCATATTATAAAATTAAAAGAGTTTAAGAATAGTTCTTTCCAATTAATCAGATTCTTTAAAATAGTGGATAAAATTTCAAAACATTTTTTAACGGTTTAAGGGGTGAAACCCAATTTTATAAACACTCTCAATAGCTTAGAAAATAACCTATTTTCAATTGACTAACCTAGTGCTGTCAGGTTATTATGGTTAATTATGCTTTCTGTTTTACCTTTACAAAGAATAGATCATGTTTGTGACTACATTCCTATTGTAAGCACTGTGACTAATTTAATTGACTTGTTTCAAAAATATATTTGCATGCCACGTTCAGAAGAGAAGAATTACTATTTTGTCCACTTGCAAGAGAAATCTGTTTTGAGAAGTCTAGTTTTATTAGTTCCGCTTGTGGGAAATATTGTTATTATTATCTATGATTTTAAAAATAATATAGATTCTTTTAATCTTGATTCAGAGTGGGTTAATCCTAAAACCCCAATACAAGGACTTGCTTACAAAATCGAGCGTGAGGGGCGTCTCTGTGGGTATTTGTTTGGAAGTCAACACGACTTGCCGGAAGGGTTTCAAATAACCGCTAAGTTAGAAGTTGCAATCAGCAAATGTGACACTGTTTATCTTGAGATTGAACTTAATCCTCAACAGTTAAGGGGTCGTTCCGGTTTTGAATCCAAAATCGGTGAAAATCGGAGAGTTCTGGGCTTAGAAGAGTATGAAAATCGCGCCCTTCTTTATGTTCAATTCGTTATGGCCATGCAAGCTGCAAATTGTAACGAAGTTGCCTCTCAGACTAAAGCGTGGTGGTTAGGAAAGCAAAAAGGGGTCGAAGAGGTATTAAAGAAATATTCTCAGGTCGCGCCTAATGAAATGGAATCTCTGGTCTTTGCGCGAACAAGTAAATGGATGCCAAGAATGGTAGGGGCTCTAAATCATGTTACAAGTAAACCAGTAGCCATTTGCGTTGGGGCCTTGCATTTATTTGATGCAGGGTGCGGCAAAGGGTGTATTACGCTACTAAAGGAAAACGGGTTTCAGGTTACTAGGCTTTAAATATACTCAGGACAGTTGAAAGTACTATATAGGATAAATAAATTCACCCCAATTCTTATGCCCTAAGGGCCGGCTGCAAAAACCAATCTACTTTGCTGCTCAATGAGTTAAGGCAAAAAAAGCTTAACTCATCGGTTAGCTCGTATCTTGATTGTTTCCCTCGTTACTAAGGTCGAATAAGTAGCAGGCCGGGTTTTAATTAGGTGTAAGTTGAGCTTGTTCTACTTCACTTTTCTTTGAGGGGATGTGGGCAATGAGGGTTCCGATAAAAAAAGTGGTTTGCACAAAAAGGGATACGGTAGCTAGCTGGGGAAGTGCTATAAATGTAATTGCAGCACAGAGTCCGATCGATGCTACAGGGTGTAAAACTGCTGCACAAGGCATGCATAGACAGCAGGTAAGGCAGCTCACCGCGCAAACAAAAAAACCTACTACTACTTGTGAAATTTTTCCAATAAAATAACCTGAAAGACCTGACGCTGCTGCTACAACTGCAATTACTGCTGTCGGTGATGCTGGAGAGGTTAGTAAAAGATCTTGAACTGCAGGGGATATTGTAAGTGGTGAGAATTGCATGAATTAACTCCTTTTAGATAAATGGTTTAAAATTTCTAAGTAGTATACACAATTCTCGATTGTTTAGAAATACCTTAATATTATTTTAATTTATAACCTGGTTCTCTACTTACCGGCCTTAAGCTCCGGCTGCAGTAACCAATCTAGTTCACAGATCTCCTCGGTAAGGTAAAAAAACTTAACTCATCGTTTTGCTCGTAGCTTGATTGTTTTTCTCCGCACTAAGGGCGAATAAGTAGAGGGTCGGGTTTAAATCGGAACGAATCGGCTTTAAAAAGTCACAATTCGTTAAATAGTTTCTGTATAATTTTCTTTTGTCTTTTGGTATTGACTACGAGTTCTGTTTTGTGGATAATTAACCCATGTTTGGCGCTCTTACAAAAAAATTTCAAGAACTCACTCAAGCACTTTCTCGTGAGAAAGTTTTAACGGAAGCCAATATTACAGAAGCTGTCCGATCGGTTAGATTGGCTCTTTTAGATGCCGATGTTGGATACAGCGTTGTGAGCGAGTTTATTAAAAAAGTTAAGATTAAGGCGCTTGGGACGGAATCTCTTAAAGGGGTATCGGCTGGGGATCAGTTTATTCGAATCGTCCATGAAGAGCTGGTTAGTTTAATGGGAGCAAGCGAATCGACTCTGGAATTGAAAAAGCCGATTGCTAAAATTCTCCTTTGTGGGTTGCAGGGGGCGGGTAAGACAACCCATGCTGCAAAATTAGCTAAGTTGTTGAAAGAAAAATTCTCAAAAAGGCCCCTCCTAGTTGCTCTTGATTTGCAAAGACCTGCTGCAATTTTACAATTAGAAACTCTAGCAAAACAAATAGATGTTCCAGTGTTCTCAATCCCGAACGAAAAAAACCCGATTGTAATTGCAAGAGAAGCTCTTAAACGAAATGATTGCGATGTTTTAATCTTTGACACAGCGGGAAGATTGCACATTGATGAGAGTTTAATGGAAGAGTTGTTAAGCCTAAAAAAAATAATTGACCCTCATGAAGTTTTTTTTGTTGCCAATAGCGCCTCGGGGCAAGATGCTGTAAAAATCGCTAAAGAATTTGACGAAAAAATTGGAATTACCGGTTCGATTTTAACAATGCTTGACGGCACAACAAGGGCCGGAGCAGCCCTTTCGATTCGTGAAATTACAAAAAAACCCCTCTTATTTGAAGGTGTTGGAGAGAAATTAGGTGATTTTAGGGTATTTAATCCGATTTCTATGGCTGACCGGATCTTAGGAATGGGAGATATTATCAACCTTGTTAAGCAGGCAAAAGATCAGTTTAACGAAGAAGAGAATGAGGAGTTAGAAAAAAAATTACGTAAGGCGACCTTTACATTTGAGGACTATCTAAAGCAACTAAAAGCTATTCGTAACATGGGATCTATCAAAGGATTATTAAAAATGATGCCTGGGATGGGAGAGCTTCCCGATCTAGATCAATCTGAAAAGGAATTCGCTAAAAACGAGGCGATGATCTTGTCGATGACGGAGGGGGAGAGAGTGGGGAAGGATGAGCTTGTCCCCTCCCGCAGACGTCGAATCGCCAGGGGTAGTGGAACTACGATAGATGATGTGAATCGGCTTATTAAAGGATTTAAACAACTTCTTAAATTTGCAAAGCACCTTCCCGGTCTCAAAAATAAGGTTTCAAGAGAGGAAGCGACCTCCTTGTTCAAATCACAATACAAGTAAAATATTTTTTAACCCTCTTTTTTGAGCTAATAATCTTCCCTCCTTGCTAAATTTTCTTTATTTTGATAGACTTTAGGCTAATTTTATTTGGAAGGAGTGTTATGAGTTTGGTTATAAGATTTCGTCAGCAAGGTTGCAAAAACAAAAGAACATTTCGTTTAGTTGTTGCTGAGAAAAAATCAAGACGTGATGGTAAGTACATTGCGAATTTAGGACATTATAATCCTAAGTTAGAAGAATTAGTGATTGTAAAAGAAGAAGTTGAGCGTTGGCTAAAAGTGGGCGCTATGCCGACTGAAAGAGCTGAGCAAGCTTTTAAAAGAAATTGCCCTGATGTATTGAAAGTTTTAAAAAAATAAATGGACATAGATATTTTAAGCCTTTTTCCGGAGTATTTCGACTCGCCATTTGCGTGTAGCATGATTAAGCGAGCAAGGGAAAAAGGGTTATTAAATATCAGGTGCATCAATATTAGAGATTTTGCGGAAGATAAACACCAGACTGTGGATGATCGCCCTTATGGCGGAGGTCCTGGAATGGTGATGAAGCCGGAACCGACAATAAAAGCGATTCGAAGTGTAAAAAGAGAGAATTCGCATGTTGTCTATTTAAGTCCTCAGGGAAGAGTGCTAAAAGCAGGTCTTGCGGAAGGATTTGCAAAGCAGTATGAGCATGTTATTTTGCTTTGCGGACACTACGAAGGGATTGATCAAAGAATAATTGATTCTGAGGTTGATGAAGAGCTGAGTATCGGAAATTACGTGTTAACGAGTGGATCTCCTGCGGCGATTGTGTTTGTAGATGCTGTGTGTAGGTTTATTCCAGGGGTAATAGGTCATCCTGAGGCAGCTTATAAAGATTCGTTTCATGTAAGCGAAGTTTTTGAAGGGCCGCAGTATACAAGACCTTTTGAATATGATGGGAAGAGGGTGCCCGAGGTGTTAGTGAACGGTAACCACAAAGAAATTGAAAAGTGGCGTGACGCACAGGGAAAAATAAAAGCTTTAAGTTTTGAGTAGGAGAAAAAATGAATCCATTAGTGAAAAAAATTGAAGAAAAGCACATTAAAAAAGAATTAGCTCCGTTTGAAATTGGAGATACAGTGAATGTTCACATCAAAATTATTGAAGGGGACAAGCATAGAGTTCAGATCTACAGCGGCCTTGTAATTGGAAAACACGGATCTGGATTGTCATCAACATTTTCAGTGAGCAGAGTAGCCTTTGGTTATGCAAATGAAAAGACATTTCCAACTTATAGCCCGAACGTAACAAAAATTGAAGTGGTTCGTAGAGGAAAAGTAAGAAAGTCTAAGTTAACCTACATCCGTGGAAAACTTGGTAAAGCTGCAAAGGTTGAGGGAATTTTTTCTCAAATCGAAGCACATCCGGAAATTGAAGCTAAAGAGACGACTCAAGAGTAACGTTTTTAAAAGGGCAACTAATTTGTGGGAAGAATTTGAAAAAGAAGCTCTGGCTGCAGGTTTTTCCTATCCAGTTGGAATTGATGAAGCGGGTAGAGGGCCTTTAGCTGGCCCTGTAATTTCTGCTGCCATTTATATTCCTGAGCATGTTCAAATTGACGGTATCGCGGATAGTAAAGAGCTTACTCCAAAAAAACGGAGGGCTCTTTACGAACTTCTTCTTCAGGCAAAAGAGATTGATTTTGGGATTGGTGTTAGCCACCCTGAGGAGATCGACAAGATTAATATTTTACAGGCGACGTTTGTCAGTATGATCGAGGCTGTAAACAAGTTGGAGAAGAGGCCCGATTTTCTTTTAATTGATGGGAATAGAGCTCCCTTGATTGAGATTCAAAAAAAGTGTATTGTGAAAGGAGATAGAAGAGTTCGCTCGATTGCAGCGGCTTCGATTCTAGCTAAGGAATATCGGGATGATTTGATGGATGAACTGCACCTACTTTACCCCCAATATAATTTTGCAAAGCATAAGGGCTATCCGACAGCGGAGCATTTAGAGGCTTTAAGAAAGTATGGCCCCTCCCCGGTTCATAGGAAAAGTTTTGGGCCTGTAAGGGAGCTGATTCATGTTTGAAAAACAATCTGTTTCTAGTATGACGGGCTTTGCTCGAGTTAAAATTTCTGACTACATAGTAGAAGTTCAAGCGACAAATAAAAAAGGTGCAGAGTTGCACTTGTCTTTGCCTAAAGAGCTGGGTCAGTTAGAGAGTTTTATTCGAAAAAAATTAGGCGCTCTTTTGGTTAGAGGGCAAGCTTTTATCAAGGTCTACTCAGAAAAGATCTCTGGTCTGAAAATTACAAAAGAGTCGTGTTTTGCAGTTCATGCTTATTTAGTGGATATTGCAAGCTCTCTTGACCCTAGTTACAAAGTCTCCTTTGAAACGGTCCTTAGTCTCGCAGGAGGGTTTGATATCCCTCAAAAAGAGGAAGAGGCGGTGTGGGAAAAAGGGCTTACGGAATTATGGACTCAGCTTACTCACATGAAGCAAAATGAAGGATTGGCCTTAGCTAAAGACATTTCCATGAGATTGGAGGCGATTCTAAAAGCCGTTGATTTTGTTGAAACGGAGAATCGGTTAGCTCCTGAGATCTTTCGCAAAAAAATCTTGGAAAAACTGGAAAGTTTAAAGACGAGTAGTGAAGATGATAAAGAGAGAGTTCTTAGAGAGGTGATTTTGTATGCTGAAAAAGCAGATATTACAGAAGAGGTTGTCCGGATGCGCTCTCATATTTCACAATTAGAGTCTCTTTTAAAGGGTGCAAAAGAACCTATTGGAAGGACCATTGATTTTCTTGTTCAAGAGATGATGCGGGAAGCAAATACTATGGGATCAAAAGTGCCTGGAGTCGATTCAATGAATCAGGTGATTTTTATTAAGGGTGAAATTGAAAAAATTCGCCAGCAGGGAAGTAATATAGAATGATTTTAGGGCCTAGGAAAGGAATTGTATTTGTTGTAAGCGCGCCGTCAGGGGCAGGAAAGACGACACTTGTGAGTGAGGTCCTTTCAACTTTTCAAAACGAGATTTCGAGGGTTGTTACTTGTACAACACGTGAGCCGAGATCAGGGGAGATTGAGGGAAAGGACTATCTTTTTTTAAGTGAGGCTGAGTTTGAAAAGAAGAGGCTTAATGGAGAGTTTTTAGAAAGTACAAGGACATATGATCACTCTTATGGTACATTGAAAAAAAGTGTAGAAGATTTAAAGAGAGATGGGCATGTTTTTTTAGTGATTGATGTGAAGGGGGCCCTTTCTATTATGAAAGAGCTTGATTGCGTAACAATTTTTATTTCCCCTCCAACTCTACAAGAGCTGGAACGGAGAATGAGAAGCAGGATGCAAGATTCAGAGGATGAGATGAATAAGAGAATTCTTCACGCCGATACTGAGTTGGCAAAAGCAAGTTTTTACGACTATCATCTAGTCAATGATGATTTTAGTGTTGCAGTAGAAATAATTAAGAGTATTATTATCGCAGAAAGTTTTAGGAGTACAAGAAATGGATAAGCAAAGACACTATTTAACTAACGAATATTTAATGAAATCGTATGCGGATAATTTTTCGCTCGCGCTTACAGCGATGGAGTATGCCAAGTCACAAATTCTAGCAGGAAAAGATGTGAAGCTGGGTGAAATTTTTGAAACTCTCGGTAAGTGGTCCCATTCGCAGGTATGAGTAAGAAAGTTTTAATAACAGCTGCATTGCCTTATGCTAATGGTTCTATTCATCTAGGCCATTTAGCGGGCGCTTATTTGCCTGCAGATTGTTATGCAAGATTTTGTAGACTTACCGGGAAAGAGACTCTTTTTATTTGCGGCTCTGATGAGTATGGAACGGCAATTGTCCACGGTGCAGAGCTTGCAAAGAGAACCCCAAAGGAGCAAGTAGATCTTTATCACGGGATTAACACTAAGCTATTTCAAGATCTTGGGATACAATTTGATCACTATTCTAGAACAACCTCAGAGCATCATGCTCCGATTGTTCAAGAATTTTTTTTACAGCTTTTGAAAAACGGGTTTATTGAGACAAAAGTGACCCTGCAGCTCTACTCAGAGGGGGAAAATCGTTTTTTAGCAGACAGATTTGTTGTAGGAACTTGCCCCAAGTGTGGATTTGCAGAAGCTAGGGGGGATGAATGCACAAAATGTGGTGCAAGTTATGAGTCAACCGAGTTAAAAGCGCCAAGGTCTAAGATATCGGGATCACCGCTGGTTTTAAAAGAGACCATGCACTGGTTTTTAAGGTGTGATCTTTTTAAAGAGAGATTGACCGATTGGCTAAAAAAGTTAGATTGGAAACCGAACGTAAAAAACTTTATTGAGCCTTACATTCAAGACCTCCGGCCGAGGGCGATCACAAGAGATATGACCTGGGGAGTCCCAATACCCCTTCCAAACACCGCAGGCAAAGTTCTTTATGTATGGTTTGATGCCCCAATAGGCTACATTTCGGCAACAAAAGAGTATTTTTCTAATACAAAAAATCCAGAGGAATGGAAAGATTTTTGGTTTGATAAAGAGACCAAGTATGTCCAATTTATTGGAAAGGATAATATTGTATTTCATGCTGTAATTTTCCCCGCGATGATTATGGGGCAAGACCTCCCGTATAAGCTTGTGGATGAGTTGCCTGCAAATGAGTTTCTTAATCTAGAAGGGAAAAAATTTAGTAAGTCATCGGGTTGGTATATAGACCTTGCAGATTTTTTAAAGAGATATCCTGCAGAGGTGATTCGGTACACCCTTGCTGCGAATGCACCAGAGGCGCAAGATGCAGAATTCACCTTCAAAGATTTTCAGATGAGAGTAAATTCCGAATTGGTGGGTAAATTCGGAAATTTCATTCACAGAACCCTATCCTTTATTTGGGATAGACTCGATAGAAAAATACCGAAATGTCACAATTTAAGTGAAGTAGACAATCAATTTTTGGCAAGCATTGAGGGGATCGCCCAAGAGTCTCACCGTGCTTATGAAAGTTTCCGACTTCGTAAAGCAGCAGGACATGTGATGGAGCTTGCAGGTCTTGCTAATGTCTATTTTGATCAGAAAAAGCCTTGGATTCTCCTTCGAAACAAGGAGAATTCAGAAGAATTAGAGACAACTATCTATTGCTGCTTGAAAGCAATTCAATTGCTCTCTTTAATTTGTTATCCGATTATGCCAAAGACGGCTGAGAAAATTCGCGATCTTATTGGCTCTAAACAAACTACATGGAATGATCTTATGAAAGAAGAATTAGAACCTGGAACAATGATTAATCAACCTGAGACACTCTTTGCAAAAATCGAAGATGCCACCATTCAAGAGGAGATAGCAAAACTTAAAACTACCGAAAATGCCCCCTCAGCAGGAAAGGGGGAAATTGAATATGGAGACTTTGATAAAGTAGACATTCGTGTGGGTCAAATTCTTTCAGCAGAGCCTGTTCCAAAAAGTAGTAAGCTCCTTAAGCTAGAAGTCGACTTTGGGTTTGAAAAAAGGGTGATCGTTTCTGGAATTGCTAAGCATTACTCTCCAGAGGCCCTTTTGAATAAAAAGGTGATGGCGATCATTAACTTGAAGCCTGCCAAGCTTATGGGTATTGAAAGTCGCGGGATGATTCTTTCGGCAAGCGATGGGACTGTTTTGGAACTTCCTGGTTTGACAAGCGCCCCTGTTGGTTCTGAAATCGGATAAAATCTATTTTTTTAAATTTCTTACTATTGTATAATCAGTAGTATGGATCAAAAGTCATTTCATAGATCATGTAGATATCTAAGCTCTTATGGGGTCTCTCCCCAGCTTTATCGTATTTAAGAACCGCAGTTAAATCAAATAAAAATTATTTTAATTGGGAGAAATTGAGATGTTATCGTCTATTACGTTGCATTCTGATCTTTTTAGGATTCCAAAAGAGGATAACCTGAATATTTACATGGGTTTAGGTCTTTGGGCGGGGTGTGGGAAGTTAAGCGCTGGGTTGCCAGTAGATGTTATAAATATGCTCTTACCTGCAAAAGTGATTGAGGCAGAGAGGGGGTCGCTTTACAACAAAGGTCATTGTTTTAGTTGCTGATAGCATGGCTCTGAGAGAGGGTGCAGATCTTACTAAAGTGGGTGAAATTGTAGAATTAGCGAAAAGGGCGCTGGCCTTTTGGAGTGGTAAATTAAGACTTTCTTTGGAAGTAATTCTCTCTTCTGAGATCGAAAGGAGCGAAGAATATCAAGCTCTTGTTAGATCGTTAGAGGGGGAATTTACAGATTTGCCTCTAGAGAAACAACAATATTTTTTAAGTCAAACGGCGAATACGATTTTTTTATACAACCAAGGGGTTAGGGTAAAGCTTGGGTGGCAGATGAGCAAGCGGGGAGTTTCTGATGAGGGGGTGTTTGATGAACGTTGCGCTAAAACAGGGAGAGTTCCTGAATTACAATGTCTTTACGCAAAAGCGGGTTTAAAAAAAGAGGGGCATCTTGAGGCGCCTCCTTATATCGCCCTTTTAGGTGATGAACGTCCTAGGTTTGGAGTTTCTGAATTTCATCCTCTTACAAAAAGACATGTTGCAAGATGGAGCTCTATGTTCGAGGTTTGTGCTGCATTATTTCCTGGGGAGTACGTTTCTACAGAGGATAAGACAACTGATGTTATGCGGGTGATTCAGAGTTTGTCAGGAGCTGCTTAAAAAGTAAGAGAGGCCAGTGTGACGCTTTTCTACCTTGTCGTTTTTAATTGCAAGGGCGATCGCTTGTTTTGTCCCTAAAAGGACGACAAGTTTTTTAGCCCTTGTAATTCCAGTGTAGAGAAGGTTTCGTTGAAGGAGCATGTAGTGAGAGCTATGAATGGGCATAACAATGCAAGGGGACTCACTTCCTTGAAATTTGTGGACTGAGGCGGCATAGGCTAAAACAATTTGATTGAGTTCGGAAAATTCGTATTTTACCGGTTTTGAATCAAATTGAATCATGAGATACATAAGATCTACATGGATTTCTTCGATAAAGCCCACGTCTCCATTGAAGATTTGTTTGTTGTAGTTATTTTTAATTTGCATCACTTTATCACCAACTTTAAAGGGTTGGCCGAGTCTGTTGACAAGAGTAGGATTCGGATTGAGTCTCTCTTGGAGTGCATGGTTAAGCTGCTCAACGCCGATGATCCCTTTGCGCATGGGAGCGAGAACTTGAATGTCAGTTAAGGGGTTGAATCCGTAGATTGAGGGGACCTCTTGAGCAACAAGTGAAATCAATTTTTCTTTCAGTTCTTCTGGAGATTCAATTTGGTAAAAAAGAAAATCCGATTTTTCTTCATGGATCTCAAGCTCGGGAAAAACTCCCTTATTGATGTCATGAGCATTGATCACGATTCTAGACCCCTTTTCTTGTCTAAAAATTTGGGAGAGTCTTGAGACCGGGATCGCTCTTGATTCAATGATATCTTTAAGAACGCAACCTGCTCCGACGCTGGGTAACTGGTCTATATCTCCAATACAGACAACTTTTGCTCCGTCTGGAAGGGCTTTTAGGAGAGAAAAAAAGAGGAGGGTGTCGATCATGCTTGCCTCATCGATAATCATTAGGTCGCAATTGAGTTGATTCGTCATATTTTTTTTAAAAAGGCCTGTGGTCGGGTCGTACTCTAAAATAACATGGATTGTCGATGCTTTTTTTTGTGTGATTTCAGAGAGTCTTTTTGCAGCTTTTCCTGTGGGCGCGCAAAGGATAATCTCTTTTGTAAGTTTTTCATGAACCGAGAGAATCGCCCTCGTGATCGTACTTTTACCTGTTCCTGGCCCTCCAGTAACAATATGTACTTTTTCCCGAAAACTGGTCTCAAGGGCTGTAATTTGCCCTGGAGCAAAGGTAATGCCGAGCTTTTCTTGAACCCAATCCGCAGCTTTCTCTATTTTAATTTCACGGATCGCAGATGCAGCTCTCCGTAGACGCTTGATCTGTTTTGCAATTCCAAGTTCAGCAAAAAACAGGGGGCGAAGCCAGACAAAAAGCTCTTCCTCCTCTGTGGTTGGAAGTGGTTTCCGGATAATCCGTTTTTTTTCCTCAAGAGAGGTTAGGGCTCTATTTAGATCAGCTCCGTCAACCCCGAGTTTTTCTCCAGCAAGGGCGATAATTTCTACTTCTGGGTAGCAGACATGACCGTCGTCAGAGAGTTCTTGAAGGACGTATTCAATTCCTGCTTCCACTCGCATGGGATCGTTTGCGCTAATCCCAAAATTTTTTGCAATGGTGTCAGCGGTTTTAAACCCTATTCCATCAACATCATAGGTCATTACATACGGGTTTGTTTTTACCGTTTCAAGACACTTCTCGCCGTAGCGTCTAAAGATTTTTTTTGACATAGAGGGGCCAATTCCGTGTCCTTGCAAAAAGACCATGATGTCTCTGCTCCCTTTGTGCTCCCCCCAATGTTTTTTGATACCCTCAAGTTTTTTTTCCCCAATCCCTTCGATTTCTCTAAGCCTTGAGGGGTCTTTGTCGATAATTTCTAACGCTTTATCCCCAAAATGATCTACGATTCGTTTTGCATTGACAGCCCCTATTCCACGTATGTTGCCCGCTTCTAAGTATTTTTGGATGCTAGCTGCATCATTAGGGATGGTAAGGGTGTAGGAGGCTACGTCAAATTGCTTGCCATATTTGGGATGAAATTTCCATTTTCCCTTGCACGAGATGGTCTCTCCTAGTTGAATCGAGCTAAAATGGCCTACAATTTGAATATCGTCTTGGAGTTTACCTTTAAGTTTAACTACCGAGTAGCCATTTTCGTCATTTGCAAAGACAACTCTTTCTATAATTCCGGTAAGTTCTTCTTCCACATGATCTCCTCTAAAGAGTGTGCACCACTGAGGAATTCTTTGAAAAGGGTTTCTTCTTGAACTTTTCTTTGAGGGTAAAAGTGGTGGATAATTTTTGCTTTAACTAGGTTAATTAAGGTCGGATTAAAAAGGCATTCGGTTTTCAAAAATGATAGAAGTCTTTGCATGCCAATTAATAAAGAGGGATCTAGTAGCAGTTCTGCGATTTCTGCTCCAATAGCTTTTGGAGAGCTTGTTTGGTCACGAAGGAGTTTAAGATAGGTGTGAAGGGTCGGGTAGGCAAGTAAGTAATATTTGGCTAGTTCATAGAGGTCTTGTAAGAAGGGGAGAGAGTGGGGAAGGGGGTCATAAAAGAAAAACCGCTCTAGAGAGACAACTTCAGAAAACGATCTGTCCCCTCTGCAACCGACAAAATTTTGAGCGGAGAGAAAGAGCCTCTGAACTTCACGTGAGGATAGATTTTCTTTGCAATCAAGGATCAGTTTTTTTCCTGTTTCGGAGATCGGAAGAATTGTTTTATGGTTTTTATCAATAACAATAATTTCTTTTAAACCATAAGATGACCAACTATCTTCGCTTATCACTTGTAAAAAGGGGAGGGGGTTGCAAAGGACAAGGGTAATATCAAACGTTTTAAGAGAGAGATGCTTTAAAAGAGCATGAATGTAGATCGCTGCACCCCGTTTTGTTACTAAATAGGCGAAATAAAAGGGGGGCGTCTGCAACAAGTCTACCAAGGTAAGCTCTGTCTGAAGCAATAGCCCTTTTTCCAGAGGATTTAAGCCCATGCATAAATTGCCACTTCCAGGGTGTGCCCACTTCGAGTCGATAAAACCATATTCACCTACATGCGTGAAGCTCGGCATTTTTGCAAAAGAATATTTTGCAATATCGCCCAAAAGTACTTCAAAATGGGGGTAGAACGTAGGTAATTGGAGAATTAAAGAAAAATTAGCCAGTTTTCGCAAAAGTTGGGGCGAAAAAGTTGCAGGGCCTTTATTGTTGTAAGTAAGCATGTGACAAGGGAAATCAGGGTGGGAAAGAATCCTCTTCTCACTAATATCGACAAGGGTGATCAATTCAATTTTTAAATCGGGCATCGCTTTTCTCAGCAAGCTAGCCGCCACATGCTGCGCAGTCCAATCACCCAGCCCCCCAGGCATTACCCAGGTAAATAGAGCAACAGATGCCCCCTCAGGCAGCATGACATCGCTATATTTATATAGAAGTGCCCCCTCAAGCCAACATCTAGCTACCTCTTCGTAATCGCTAAAATTCTTTTTTACCTCCCCATCCACACACGGCAAATGAGAGTGGCCCTTAGGAATCAAACACCCTGGCAATCCCAAACGCCGAAATTCCCCCCCCTCGCAAAACTCCCTAATCCGCGTCAGCGGGTCTAACAACAAATTTATCATAAATTCTATTGTAACTAAAATCCCATTTAGTGCACAATAACACCTTCTAAACATTCCGGCTTAGCTCAGCGGCAGAGCAGTAGACTGTTAATCTATTGGTCGGTGGTTCGATCCCACCAGCCGGAGACCTTAAAAAACATTACTTCAAGATGAGCAAAAAAAAAGTTTCTCCCTATTTAAAACTTGCCTTCATGGCCGTAATTGCCCAATGGCTGCTCGTTTTAAGCATTCCAGATATTTCACAAATCTCGCTTCTTTGTGCACTAGCCAGCAGCGGCTTATTATTTCTTTTGTGGGTGGCTTCAAATGTTGCAAAACTTCCCCTTGGCGGAGGATTTCTCGGGCTTATGATTTACAGCTTCCTAGTAGTAAGCTTTCTA
>ERZ650308.10-NODE-10-length-118955-cov-14.866215_pt1 | contig 118955 bp, 145 predicted proteins | sample MGYA00376244_ERZ650308 | MGnify/ENA primary metagenome ERZ650308 (study PRJEB26733, sample SAMN07839295) | wastewater metagenome | biome: small river; feature: stream; material: water | place: USA: North Carolina | collected 2016-04-26 ... | reverse complement strand
CCCCTGCCCCTGCCCCTGCCCCTGCCCCTGTTGCCGCGGCGCCCGTCGCCGAGACGCCGGAGCAGGTGATCGCTCGTCTGCAGGCCCAACTGGCCGCCGCCACGGCCGGCGCTGCGCCTGCGCCTGTCGCCACGCAGCCGGCTCCTGCGGCGCCCGTAGCGGCCCCTGCAGCGGCGCCTGCGCCTGTCGCCACGTTCGGCGCAGCGCCAACGCCGGCCCCTGCCCCGACGGCAGCCACGCCAGTCGCCAGCCAGGTCAATCCTGACGCGGTGAACGATCTGGTGAACGAGCTGATGTCGATCACGGCAGCGCCTGCGGCCTAACCGTCAGTTCCATGCTGACGGTTCTCGTCGACGGCTCAAATGTGGGCATGGCGTCCCACTTCGTCGGCGACAAGCTGACGTCGCCGACCGGGTTCCACACTGGTGCGATCTTCGGCACTCTGCGAACGCTGAGTGCCCTGATCGAGAAGTGGGCCCCGGTCGGCACGCCGGTCAAGTTTGTCGTCGCCTGGGATTGTCACCGGAAGGACTCTTGGCGCCGCCGGCTGTTTGCCGGGTACAAGGCCAACCGGGACAACCAGACTCCAGAGGAAGAGGAAAAGTCCAAGCAATACTACGACCAGCTGCCGCTGCTGCGGCAAGCCCTGAGTCTGCTCAACGTCGACCAGATCCGCGGCGACGATCTCGAAGCCGACGACATCGCCGGGATGATGTGGCGTCAGGTCGAAGTCTCCGACACCAATCGCCTGGTGCTGGTCAGCGGCGACAAGGATTGGCTGCAGCTGGTCAGCCACAAGACCTTGATCTGGCAGCCGACCAAGAAGCGCCTGGTGCATCCCACCACCTTCGATGATTGCCCGGAGGTGCATGGCGCCGCCACGCCCGATCAGTTCCTGCGCATGCTGGCGATCACCGGCGATAGCGGAGACGACGTGCCAGGGGCGTTCCGGGTCGGTCCGGTGACGGCGCTCAAGTTCCTCAACGGCCTGCTCAAGCCCAGCAGCAAGGCGGCCCAGACCATCCGTGACTGGATCGACAATCCCGACGGCTTTCGCCGCTCGATGGCCCTGGTCAACCTACAGCTGCCGATCATCAAGCCCGGCCGGCTGGCTCTCACCAGGGCCAGTTTCGATCCGGCCGGCTTCCGTTCCATCTGCACCGATCTCGGCTTCTCGTCGATCACCGACAAGTTCGAGGAGTGGTGCTCAACCTTCGAGAGACTGAAGACATGAGTGGATCACCCTTGGACGAGCCGATCCTTGCGCCATTGCTGATCGGCCCGGGACCATCAGCCCTGAGACATGATGTGCGCCTCGAGATCGAGGCGCCTCCATTGAGGCTTAAGCCATGGCCGGCTCCGCCTAACCCGCTCGACCTGATCATGACCAAGCTGGACAAGCTCGAGGACTCCATGACTCAGATCCTCGACTTCCTGACCACACCCACAGTCACGATCGAGCCTGTCCGCAAGCCGCTGATCTCTGCCCTGCGTGGCCGGCAGCGCGAGTATCTGCGACTGTGGGTGAAGGAAGGCAAGACGCTGTCGGATATCGCACATCGGCACGGCGTTTCGAGCTCGTCCGTCCAGCGCAGCCTCGCTGCGGCAGCCAAAAAGTTGGGCTATCTCACGACGGCTGAGCTGCGGAAAGCCGTCACCTCCGGCGAGCTGAAGCTGGACTGAGGCTCTGGCGCGCTGTGGCGCGCTGCGCTAAGTCATCACTTACAAAACACACGAGGCGAAGACATGAGCACCGAATCGAACGGCGGCGCCGAGACGCCGCGCCCTGTTCCTTTGAGCAAGGCTGTGCCCGTCGTCATAGTCAAGCAGCTGGCAGCCGAGGTTGGCCTGACCTCGGTTCATCGCTCGACGCTGGAGAAGTCTGGCTTCACGGTGGTGAGCTCGCAGCCTGTTACGATCCAGGCTGACCAGGCGGACAGTCTTCGCGAGCAATTGCTCGCCCGCAAGGCGAACGACGACGAGATTGCCTGGGACGATCTGGTCGGAATGCTTAAGCAGCATATCGACTTCACCTATCAGAGACAGGGTACTGGCGGCGATACGGACAATCTGTCGAGGGCCGATATCCTGGAGCAGTTCCCTCTCGGCGCGAGTCGTCACACCCTTGCGTTCGGCAGCCACCATAGCTTCCTGAAACGCTCGGCATTCCACGAGCTGGTGGGCAGGCTCCTGGGTATATTGGAGGAGCGCAAGAAGCGTCGGGCCCAGGCTGCCATGGCGCCGGCGATCGTCGACAATGAAGCATTCATGGCAACTACCGCTCCTGGCAACGTTCTCGATGCGACCGCCGAGCCAGCCCCAGCCTCTGTCGCCGAGGCGGAAGCGCCGGCAGTGGAAGAGGCGCAGGCGCCCACACCGCGCGCCACGACCATGTCCGCCTTGGAGCAGATACTGGCTCGCGTCGTGCACCAGGAAGTCGCCTCGCTGTTCGAGGCCATGCGGGTGCAGCTTTCCGACCAACTGCAGCTGCAGTTGGCGGCGACCATGGACGTGGTGCGGGCGCTCTCGAAGTTCCAGGCGCAGCAGTCGGCGCCTGCCGGCGGACAGAAAGAGCAAGTGCCCTCTCCCGGACAACCTGGCATTATCCCGCTCAGCGCCTTGATCAAGATGGCCGAGGGCTCCAAGCTATCAAGCCGCGAGATCAAGGCCCTGCAGACGATGATCAGCGGCGACGGTTCCATTCGAGCGGTCGCCAGAGTGCTACACTCCAATCAGCTGATTGCCACGAATATCGTTCGCCGGGCCAGCCAGAAGCTGGGCTTCAACGATCCCGCCGATCTGCTCAAGGCGGCAAATGCCGGACAGTCGCTGCAGCCAGTGACGGTAAATTAATCGGAGGCAGCCACTTGCGCCGCCTGTTGATTTACTTTATTAGTCAGCAATGAGAACGAACGCGAGAAACACATGACAAGTACATCATCGGCCCTGATGTCGATGTTGACCAAAGAGCTAGGCGAGCCGGACGAGGCATCAAATACCGTGCCCTACTGGCTTCCGACCAGCCTACCCAACGTCAACCTCATCGTCAGCGATAAAATGGACCTGGGTTTCCCAGGCGGCCGGCAGGTAGGCATCAGCGGCCCCTCGTCCTGCGGCAAGACGGCGCTCGCGACCGAGCTGATGATCCAGGCTCAACGCAAGGGTGGTCTGCCGCACTTCAACGACCATGAGCACTCCTGGCTGCAGGCGCACGCCATCAGCCAGGGGCTGGATGTCGACAATTTTTACTATCGCCAGCCGCTCTCGGCCGAGGATGGCTTCCAGATCCTCTACGATGTCCAGCAGCTCGTGCGCTGCCAGCAGATCGGGCTCGATGTCGCCAAGCTAGGGAGTCCAAAGGATCCCGGTCGCTCGGTCAGGCTGATCAAGGCGGTCCAAAAGTCGGGCAAGTTCGCCACCCTGCCGCCGCTGGTTCAGGTGATCGACAGCGTGGCTTCCCTGATCCCCGAGGAACAGGACATCGCCTACGGCGCCCAGAACATGAAGACGAAGAACATGGCGGTGGGCGCCTTCCTCTCGGTCGAGCTGAAGCGGATGGCGCGCGACTGCGCCCATCTGGCCAGCACGCTGGTGCTGCTCAACCAGCTGCGCAAGAACCCGGCGATCATGTTCGGCGACAACAACAGCGAGACCGGCGGTGAGGCGCTCACCTATTACGCCTCGACCCGTATCCGGCTGCGCCGGATCGGCCATATCTACGCCGACTGGAGCGAGAAGTCGTCCGAGGTCATCGGCGACATCGTCGAGATGCACGTCCTCAAGAACAAGGTCGCCCGGCCGCTCCGGCGCACCAAGTACGTGTTCAACAATCGCGGCCCGGTGGGTCTCGACTGCGCGGCCACGATGATCGTGCTGGGCAAGGAAGCCGGCGTGCTCGGCCCCAAGGAGGGCAAGACGGTCGATTTCGGCGGGCGCAGCAAGTGGTCGATCAACGACCTGCTGGCGCAGTGCCGCATCGAGCCCAAGCTCGTGGCCGCCCTGATCGCCACCGTCATGCCGGCCGTGGCCCCGGGCCTGCTGCGTGAGGACGCGCCGCCGGCCATCCCCGAGCCTGAAGCTGCCTGAGATCCAGGCCTACTAGCCTCAAGGAGGTTCCGTTGCGTTCCCGTTTATTGACCGAAATCGGCCTGGTGGTGATCGTTTTATTCGCCCTATGCCTGGTCGGCAGGCCGTTCTCGGCCCTGCTGATCCTGCTGGGCTATCTGGGCTGGAAGCTCAGATACGTCATCAAATACTTCATCCTCCGTGGAAGGAACAAGATCAGTGTCAATCTTCGATAAGATCAAGTCGGTGGGCAAGATGTTCACCGACAACCTCGACGACGTGGTCGGCAAGTATGTTGCCGATACCGACTTCCTCGAGGGTGCCATGGCCGCCTGCGCCATGATCGCCGCCTCGGACGAGGATGGCGTCGAGGCCAGCGAGAAGGCCAAGACCGCGGCGTTCCTGCGCACGCACCCGACCATGAAGCACTTCGACATCGGCAAGGCCACCGGCCTGTTTTCCAAGTTCGCCGGCGAGTTCGACTTCGACTACGAGATGGGCTGTGACTCCTGTCTGAAGGAGATCAGCGAGGTCAGGGGCGACGAGGCCAAGCGTACCGTCGTGGCGCGTCTGGCGCTCGCCATCGCCAAGTCGGACGCCGACTTCGGCGCCCAGGAGAAGGTGGCAGCCCGCCGCATCGTCGAAGCCTTGCGCCTCAACCCGGCCGACTTCGGCCTCTAGTCTCCCTAGAGCGGAACAAAACACTGGCGCCAGCTTAGCACGCTGCTAAGCTGGCGCTTAGTTATTCATCGACAAAGCGACGAGGCCGCGATGATTCTTCCCTACTCCATACGCCGCCGCTTGCTGGCCTGGGCCGAGAAGGTCAAGGCCAAGCGTGAGCCCGACGTGTTCATCGGCGGCCGGGACGATCCCTACATGCTGCGGTGGCACATCATCCGCAGCCCGAAGTGGTTCAACGTCTTCAATCTCTTCCTGCACGAGTTCCGGCGCAGCGACGACGATCGGGCCCTACACGATCACCCGTGGCCCAACATGTCGATCCTGCTCGATGGCGCCTACATCGAGCATCTGCCAGGCAACCGGAAGGAATTTCGCTTTCCTGGCGACATCATTCGCCGCGGGCCTGGCAGCCCACATCGGATCGAGCTGCTCAATCTGGAGCCGCACAGTAACGCCACGACGACGCTGTTCATGACCGGCCGCAAGGTGCGCGAGTGGGGCTTTGCGTGCCCGCAAGGATGGATTCCATGGCAGGAATTCACGACCGGCACCAACGGCGAGCGCGTCGGAAAGGGTTGCGAATAGCCATGTCGGAAACGTGGAAGGCCGTGCCTGGGTTTGAAGGCGCATACGAAGTGTCTGACCTTGGGCGTGTTCGCAGCGTCAAGAGAACCATCGACTATTTAGTCAATGGAAAAGTGAGATCGCGCAGTATAAGAGAGAGGATATTGGTCGCCCCATTGTCAAATTACTACCCACACGTTGCCCTATTTCGCAGTGGGCGTGGCGTTAAGTACAGGGTCCATGAACTAGTACTATTGGCATTTAAGGGTCCAGCTCCTGCTGGCCATGAAGGATGCCATCGGGATGACGTCAAGACCAACAACGTCCTTTCAAATCTGCAGTGGGGAACGAATGCACTGAATGTTGCCGACCGCATCGCAAATGGTCGGCAAGCCAGAGGCATCAAGCAGGGAGCTGCGAGGCTTAACGACATGGCGGTGAAAGAGATCAGGGCCAGTACAGACACCAACAAGGCCCTTGCCGATCGCTTTGGCGTGTCACCTTCGGTCGTGTCGGAGGCCCGCCGCGGGATCACATGGGCGCATGTGGAGTGCGGCGAATGAAGGTCATCATCTGGAGCGATCATGCCTAGCAAGCTGATCGATCTCGCCGGTCAGCGCTTTGGTAAAGTCGTCGTTATTGAGCGGACAGCTCATACCGTCGGACAGGCCAAGTGGATCTGCCGCTGTGACTGCGGTAAGGTTCACGAGGGCTTCAGCAGCAACCTGAGAAGAGGCGGTCACACTTCCTGCGGCTGCGCCAAAGGTAAGGCTGGAACGCACGGCGACACTGGCACACCCACCTATGTGACGTGGGGCGCCATGATGCGGCGCTGCTACGATCCCAACTTCGTCTCGTACTCGCGCTATGGCGCTCGTGGTGTCACGGTCTGCGCACGGTGGCACGACTACGCCAACTTCAAGGCCGATATGGGTATCAGGCCGCATGGGCACACGCTCGATCGTAAAAATAACGATCTGGAGTACGCCCCGTCGAACTGTAGATGGGCAACTTACTCCGAGCAGCGGATCAATCAGAAGTCCAGAGTGCGCCTGATAGAGTATAACGGCGAAGTTAAGCCGCTGTCTCATGTCGCCAAGCAATACGGGTTCAATCGCCAGCTACTAGCTTACAAGCTGGATGTGCTGGGATTGACTGTGGATGAAGCCATGAAAGAACTGCTTGGAGCCTCACCATGCGTGTAATCGTGTGGAGTGATTTACACGCCGACGCCCATCGCTTCGGCTCGAACACGACTGACAAGGGCTACAACACCCGCCTGCTCGATTGCGTCAAGGCGATCGACGCCACGTCCGAGGCCGTGCGCAGACACGGCGCCCCCTTCAGGCTTTTCGCGGGGGATCTTCTTCACCAAAGGGGACGTCTCGGAAAACCCAGCACGTTCAACCCCGTCTTCCAGGCGATCGCTGCCAGTCATCAGGTTGGCAACCCGTTCGTCGACGTGCTGATCCCTGGCAACCATGATGACGAGTCCCGGGCTGACGGTGAGTACGCGATCAAGGCTTTCGGAGCCATCGACGGCGTCTATGTTTACGACGGCTGGGGCATCCAGGATTTCATAGCCCCAGGCCCGCACGCCCTCTACGTGGCCTGGGTCTGCCATCATCCCGACGTGGACGTGGTCAAGGCGCGGCTGCGCGACGTGGCCGAGCGCCTGACCAACATCCGGAAGGCCGCTGCCGGCACCCCTGATCTCGACTACAAGTCCATCCTCATGCTGCACCACGGCGTCGACGGCACACTGCCGGACGTACCGAGATGCGGGCTGACGTCGGCCGACCTTCCAACCAGCGTGTTCGACTGGACGTTCGTCGGCGACTACCACATGTTCAAGGAGCTGGTGCCCGGCAAGGCCTGGTCGGTGGGCACGCCCCTGCAGCACAATTTCGGCGATGCCGGCAAGCGCTGCGGCTACCTCGTGCTCGACACCGATACCGGCGAGCTCATCCAGGAGCAGATCGAGGATCTGCCGCGCTTCTGCACGCTCGAGGTGCGCGACGGCATGGTCGTGAACAGCGTGGACGAATGCCGCCCTGGCGACTTCGTCTGCGTCTCGTGCGACGACGAGGCCCTGCTCGACCAGATCAGGGACAACCTACTGAATCCGGTGGCGCAGGGCGGCAAGGGTGCCGCCGCGGTCATGAAGGATCTGATCGCCAAGGGTCAGATCGCCGGCAAGATCGAGAACGCCATCAGGCTGGCGATGGATCCTATCGCCATGCTCAAGGCGTGGGTGGGTGTCGCTACCAAGGATGGTCAGATCGACGCCGCCGACGCCGCGGCTCTGCTGGAGATCGGCATCGAAGTCTATGAGGAGGTCAAGTCGTGACGGTCGAGCTCATGCACCTCGAACCGGGTCCTGCGCTGGGCTACGCCCAGGCCGATCTCACCGAAGAAGGCATCAACGAGGTTGTCGACACCATCAAGGCGATGGCGCCTGGTGCGGGTGTCAGCAAGGCTGTCGGCTACTGCGCCTACTTCGACATTCATCTGGTCTATCGTGGCGACAGGTTTAGGTACAATCCCGACACCTATCTCGGCAAGGTCAAGTTCGGCGCCGCCAAAAGCCAGGGGCGCACGACGTTCCCGCTACCGGCCTACAAGGCAGATGACGGATGGGACGCCCATGTCGAATCCGTCAAAGCCGGCATCCCGATAGACCACAAAAATTGGTTCGATCTGCCGGAGCGTGAGGGCGCCACGGCCAAGGTGCTGATGGTTCAGCACGGGCGGGTCGGTGCCAAGGGTAAGAGGCTGGGCGATCTGGCCTGGCTGGGCTTGCGTGGTCATGAGCAGACGGTGATCGGGATCGAGATCGCGGATATCGCCTATAAGTTCGAGCCTCACATTCAGGACATCGAGTCCTTCCGGTCCGCGCGCATGGCGATAGTCCAGGCCAACACGCGCGCCGCCATGCTCGACGTGGACAGCTGGATCGAGCGCAAACGCATGACGTCGGGGATGTGACGTGATCACCGAAACGATGGAAATCGAGAAAGAAGTTATCCCCGCCAACGCCATCGGGATCGTCGACGTCGATAGCATCGACCTGGCCCTGGCGATAAAGAAGGACGGGCCGCTGCGGCTGCGCCAAAGGTTCGTCGCCTTCCTCGAGGCGCAAGGTCGTGCGCAAGGCCGTCATCGTGGCTCGATCGGCGGCAGGATTCTGGCCCTGGCCAAGGGTGAGCCAGACTCGCTGTTCGTGCAGGTCATGAGCGCCTCGGAGCGGGGCAACTATTTCGGCTCGCGCTTCGACAGTACCCGGCTCGATCCGTGCTTTGTGATCGGCGCCGTCTACCATGTCGACACGCCCAAGATCACCAATCAGCCGCGCACGTTCATGTCGGCGATGGTCTGCTACAACGTTCCGTCCGTCATGGAGATGATGGACGACGACCCGTTCACCTCGAAGCTCATCGAGGTGTTGGCGTCGTCCATGGTGACGCCGTGCCCTCCACCCTTGCACGATCTGGCTGCGGCTGTGTCCGTCAAGCGCATCATCAGCGTGCCCGCGGCTGCGGTGAAGCATGCAGCGCTAGCTAGCCCAATCCCGCCCAGCGTAATGAGGCCATCCACCACTCCAACCTTCCCTGGAAGCTCTGCGCTTCCTGCGGTCGAAGCGGTGCAGCACAGCGACGCAATACAAACGACCAGTGAATGGTCGCCGTTATCAAGAAGTCCTAATCCAGGGCCAGAACCCAAGCCCAGGCAGCCTTCGCCGGAAGAGGCCGAGCTGGCCGCTTGGCAGGAAAAAATGAAAACGAAGGGAATGTAGATGCACTTCAAGATCGAAGGCGGAGGGTTCCAGTCGTTTCGCGACAGGTTCGAGTTCGACTTCTCGAACCGTGGCCTGCTGGCGATCCAGGGCGACAATCGCCTGAGCTCCAGCTCCGACAGCAACGGCTCCGGCAAGTCGAGCCTGATCGAGGCGCTGCTGTGGGGACTGTTCGAGCAGACCTTGCGCGAGATCCCGGTCGACAGCGTCATCAACAACGACCTCGGCAAGGACTGCTGGGTCAAGGTTACGACATACCTCGACAATGGCGACGTGCTCGAGGTCAACCGCGGCCGCAAGCACAAGACCCTGAAGAACGGGGTCATCTTGACGCTCAATGGCGGTGACATCACCAAGGGTACGGTGGCCGAGTCGAACCGCGAGATCGAGACCATTCTCGGATGCGACTTCAAGACCTTCGCCAGCTCGGTCTATTTCAATGGCACCTCGGCGATCAAGCCGTTCCCGCTGATTGGTGACAAGGCGATCAAGCAGGTCATCGAGTCGGCTCTGGGCGTGGAGATCTTCGACCGCATGGCCGACGGCCTGACCAGCCGTCGCAGCGCCGCCAAGGTCAAGGCCATGGACGCCGACATGGCGCTCAAGCTGGCCGCGGCCAAGGTGGTTACGCTGACCACCGGCATTGAGCAGAGTTCCGAGGCGGTCAAGGCCTGGGACGCTGCCCAGAAGCACAAGATCGACGAAGTCAGGGATCAGCTAGGCCGGCTGCCTCCACCTGTCGATCTGGCGCCGATGAAGGCCGCCGCCGAGCATGCGATTGCGGAGCATACGGCGGCAAAGGAAGACCATCAGAACCTGGCGACGGTCGCGCGTAGCGCAAGCGCCGCGGCTAGCCCTGCGGCGCTGCTGGGAGCCGTCAGCACGGCTTCTGCCCAGCTGCAGATGGCCGAGGCCGGGCTGGCTGATCTGCAGCAGGATGGTAAGGCCAACGCGATGGCCAGCTCCGATCCCACGATGCAAGGGGCGATCGCTACCATCAGAGCCGTCGATGCGGAGCTCAAGACGCTTTCGGCTTCGACGAGCAGCTGTCCGACCTGCGGTCAGGACGTCAGCGATCCGACGGCGCTAAAGCGCCATCAGAGCGTTCTTGAAGCGCGCAAGGCCGACTCGCTCGCCGGCGCTCGCCGCCGCGCCACGGAGCTGCACGGGCTGCTGGCGCAGCAGATAGCGCAGGCGCGCGCCGCCATCGCCACGCTTACGGCACAGCGCGACCAAGCCCAGGCCGCCTATGACGCCGCCGACACTCAGCAGAGTGCCCTGACGCAGGCGCAGGCTGCCCAGGCCGCGGCCGCGATCAAGGTGGGTGAATTGCAGGCCAAGGTGACTGAACTCACCACTCATGTGCATCAGGCCCAGCTGCAGGCGCAGGCGCGATCGGAGGCCGAGCGCAGGCTGAATGATGCCGTGGCCGAGATCAACCCCCACCTCGCCACACTAAGGGCTCATGGAGCCGCTCATGCCACAGCCAAGGCTGAAGAGGAGGCGGCTGTCGAGAAGCAGCAGGAGGCCGCCACCCAGCTGCGGCGGGTCGAAACCCTGGCCACCCTATTCGGGCCCAAGGGTCTGCGGATCAGCGTGATCGAGGCGGCGACCCCGATCATCAACGAACGCGCCAACCACTATGCCGGCACCATCTGTGACGGCGAGATCAAGATTTCGCTCGAGACCTTCAGCACCAATGCCAAGGGAGAGCGGGTCGAGCGCTTCACGGTCGGCGCCGAGCTGATCAATAAGGCGGTCAAGGGCGGCAAGACCTATCGAGAACTCAGCACCGGCGAGCGCCGCAAGGTCGATACTGCCGTGGCCCTGGCGTTCAGCGACCTGATTGGGGCGCGCACCTCCAAGCCGATCAACGTCTGGGCGGCCGACGAGCTGACCCAAGGCCTGGATAGCTCTGCCGTGGCGCGCGTGGTCGACGTCTTGCGCGAGATCGCCGCCCGCCGCGGCACCGCCATGATCATCTCCCACGAGCCGATCACCGATCTCATCCCCAACGCCGTCGTCGTGATCAAGGACACCGCCGGCTCGCGCATCGAGAAGCTGCGATGGATGTAGTGCGGTGCGTGCCGCTTGACCCCGTTCGCACGCCTGATAGAGTAAGTCATCACTGAGAAAGGTTACGACATGCCAGAGACATCGAAGATCAGCTTCGGCTACGGACGCACTGTCAACATCGGCGGCTTCGAGTCGGTCAAAGTCGAGAACAACGAGGAGATCACCCTGCAGCCCGGCGAGGACGTCAATGCCGCCTACGCCGACCTGGTCAAGCGTGTGATCCAGCGGGTCGACGGCGCCGCCAAGCTGCTCGCCACCAAGGCCACGTCCGAACAAGCGTCGCGCTAGCGACAGAAGGGAACTCGTTATGTTTGGCCTCCTGAATCGCATGCTGATCGTCAACCTGGCCCTATTCGCCCTGGTGGGTGAGGCATGGCGACAAGGATGGCTGACGAATATCCAGGCCGTCGACGACTTCCACATCTGCAAGGCCATGGCGGTCATCTTCCTGGGCGGCCTGCTCTACGCGCTCGTCCAGGCTCGATGGCTCAGCAAGGCGCCGATCGGCACGCCGCGCCTGGAGCTGGCTCGCCGCTGCGGCATCGTGAAGAAGGTGGCCTCGTTCCTGCCGATGATCGGCCTGATGGGCACGCTGGTCGGCGTCTACATCGCTCTCACCAGCGTCAACGGCGACTCGGTAGCCGATGCCGCAGCGATCGGCCCGATGGTCGGTACACTGATCCACGGCATGGGCATGGCCCTGATCAAGACCCTGGTCGGCGGCATCCTGAACGTGTGGCTGCGGTTCAACTACGACCTGCTCGACAATGGTGCGGTCAAGTTCCTGGTCGCCCAGCAGAAGGTTGGCTCTCAGCAGTTGGCAGCCAAGAGTGCATGGAAGGCTCGCCCAGAACCTTTGCAGTTCCCCAACAAGCCGCGTGTCCCGAGCGAAAGTGCCATGTTCGATGCCGGCATTGAGGTTGGTCGCACGGTGCGTGCTGCCCGGGGAGAGGTCGATGTCGCTGCTTGATCGGGAAAGCGGTGACGATGACGACGACTCGGGCATCGTCTTCCGCGACTTCATGACCCTGATGTTCGCCGGCTTCGCCTGCGTGGCGGTGCTCTTGCTGGCGCACATCAATCCCAAGGCCGAGGCCGCCAAGATCAAGGACACGTCGGCCCCAGGCAACGTGCTGGTCGAGATCAACTGGCCGCCCGAGCTCGACAGCGATGTCGACTTGTGGGTGCAGGCGCCGGGCGATGTCCCGGTCGGCTACTCGAACAAGGGTGGCGCCGTGTTCAACCTGCTGCGCGACGATCTCGGGCGGCAGGTTGACCTGTCCGGCATCAACTACGAGAACGCCTATTCGCGGGGCATCGTGCCCGGCGAGTACACCGTCAACGTCCACCTCTACCGCAATCGCGCCGCCGTCGGCGAGGTCCCGGTGACGGCCTTGGTCAGTACCAAGCTCACAGCCGACGCACCGGCCAAACAAATCCTGATGTCGAAGGTCGATCTCACTCGTGAGGGCGAGGAGCGCACGATCTTCCGATTCAAGCTGACCGAGGCTGGCACCGTCGTCCCCGGAAGCGTCAATAGCTTGCCGCACCCGCTGCGCTCGGGCGTGCGGTCGCCAGCAGGAGCGCCAGTCAAATGAACACGTTCTGGATAGCGTTCGCCAGTTCCGTCTTGCTGGTGGCGGCCATGGGGGTGATGGGCACGCTGCGCCAGGCCCGCCTCGCTCAGGCACTTGTGTTTTCCCTCACCATGGCGACGATCGCCGTGCTGTGGGTCAGCCTGATCGAGCAACAGGGCCGGCCGAAGCCAGTGGCGCTCGAGTGGTGGATGCGGCACGCCGACGAGGCCGCGGTGCTGGGCAGCCAGATGGATGAGGGCAAGCAGCTCTACCTATGGCTGAAGGTCGCCGGCGAGGTCGAGCCACGCGCCTACACCCTGCCTTGGGATCAGAAGACGGCGCAGCAGCTCCAGAGCGCGCTCGAGGAGGCGGCGCGCAACGGCACCCAGGCTCGCATGCGCCTGCCGTTCGAGCCTACCCTCGATGCGCGCGAGCCCAAATTCTACGCCCCGCCGCAGCCGGCCCTGCCTCCCAAGGATCTGACCGATCCGCCGGCACAGGTTTACCAGCAGCCCGGCACCGAGGCCTGACCCATGACGCCGAGCCCGAACTATGGCCGGCGTCGCGTCAACAAGAACACCCGTGAGGCGCGCAACATCTACCTCGTCGGCATCGAGCGCCTTGCCGATCAAGTCCTGGTGACAGTGGCTGGATCACGGCAGGCACCTGTCTCGTTCTACGCGGACGACGATAGCGCCGCCGTGAGGATGGTGCAGCTGCTCAAAGCGGGTGCGTTCTCATTGCCGATCAACCCCCTCCCCCTGCAGAGAGCTTCACGAGTATGATCTGGCTGATGGGCATCGACCCAGGCGTCAGCGGCGCCATCGCCATCATCGACCTGTTCGGCCGCCGGCTGTGGCTGCACGACATTCCCTACATGATGGTCAAGCTCGGCCGCACCAAGGCGCGCAACGAGCTACAGGAGGCCGCGGTGGCTGAGCTGCTCCGCGGCCTCCTGCGCGACTCCCTGGGCGACCTGATCTCGACGATCGAGGTGCAGAGCCCGGCTCCGATGATCGGTGGTCGCGCCGAGGAGCGTGGTTTCAAGCAACGCGGCTCACCGAGCAGCATGAACCAGCAGCTCGGCGGCTATTACATGCTGCGGGGCATCATGACCGGCGTCGGCATCTCCTACACGCCGGTCAGTGCCGCCGACTGGAAGCGATCGTTCAACCTGTCGAAAGACAAAAACGAGAGCCGGCACGCGGCGTCCCGCCTGCTACCGCTGTGCGTCGATGCATTCACACCAGGCAAGGCACGCGCCGACTACGCCGAGGCCACCATGCTGGCTATCTACGGCGCCGGGAAGCGTGGCCTGCATATCCCGACCAACATCCAGCTCGTGCCGCGTGAGCGGCAACGGAAGGCAGCATGAGCTCGTTCCAACAGGGCGCGCTCACAGGCCTGATCCTGATAGCCGCCTTCTATTTTGGCTTTTGGCTGGGAGGTTAACGATGTCAGACTACGAGGCCGACCCAACCGCCCGCATCCCCATCGTGATGTGCGGTGTGAAATTTGGCACCTGCGCCTCGATCCGGCGTGAGGGCAGCACGGTGATCTGCGTCAATTCCGACCTGCCTGGGCATGCCGGCAACGAGATTCAGTTTGATCTGTCGACCGGTCGTGTTCGCAGCATCTACTGGGTCGGTGATATCCCGCAGGCGGTGATCGAGCTGGGCAAGCTGGAGTTCGTGTCGGCCAGCCGGGTGATCACGCCGGCAGCTCCTGCCGCAGCGGCTTGACTCTAAGTCAGCGCTAACTGTAGTCTGCACAAAGCCATAAAATCGCACATCTTGTGAGACGGACGTCGTATGTCGCTTTCCCTGCAGCCTTCCATTCGCGCTCAGATCATCGAGCGTCGCACCTATCTGCGGCCGCTCAACGATGCCGGCACGCTGTTCGAGACGCCCGAACAGGCTCTCCAGCGTCAAATGGCGCACCAGCGTTGGCTATGGACGCGGGCGCAGGGCCGGCCGCTCAGCCCGGCTCAGGAAGACGAGCTCACCGAGCTGGCGAGCCTGATCCGCCAGCGCAAGGTAACGCTATCCGGGCGCACTCGTTGGCTCGGCGGCACCGAGACCGCCATGCGGCGCGAGAGCGCCAACTTCAACCCGCTGCCTGTGACGACGGAGTTCGTCACAGACAAGGGCGTGCGCCAGTTCAGCAACTTCAAGGACGGCGACGAGGTCGTTGCCCTGACCCATCTAGGCAACTGGAAGCCAGCCCGCGTGCTCAAGGCTGGCTTGCGCAAGATGGTCAAGCTCAGCCTGCGCCGGCATCGCTCGGTCGATACGATCAGGAGCTCGGCCGACCACACCTGGATCCTCAGTGACGGCAGCCGCGTGCTCGCCGAGGACTTGAAGATCGGCGACAAGCTGCACGTCTCGCCGGACACCAAGTTCTACGGGTGGGACTTCGACAACGCGCCGGTCGATGAGCGCATGTGGTGGTGTTACGGCTTCGTCTATGGCGACGGGTCGTGCAACTATCTGAAGGATGGCCGGTTCTCGTCGTCGATGGTACGCCTGTGCGGTCCCAAGGCCGACCTGCTGCCGCGCTTCACCAATCTAGGCTTCGATCACAGCTACCCGCCGTCAGCCAAGGACGATCCCTACGTCTATACCGGCAAGTACGAGAAGACCCTGCCGCAGGAGAGTGATGATCCTCGCCTGATCCATGCGTTCTTGCGTGGCTATCTCGATGCGGATGGCAACAAGGCCTATCGTCACGGCCAGACGCAATACACGGGCATCTCGTGCTCCGATGTCCACGCTGCTGCGTTCATCGCCACCTGGGCGCCGCGCTTTGGCCTGTACGTGCTCAAGCACGAGGTCAAGGCGCTCGCGACGAACTTCGGTGTGCGTCACTCCCACGAGTTCTCGTTCACGAACGGTCAGGTCAAGCTGTGGGCGGTCGAGTCAATCGAGGCAGCGGAAGACGAAGAGTGCTGGTGCTTGACCGTCGAGGACGATCATAGCTTTGTCCTGCCGAACGGCATCGTCACCGGTAACTGCTCCTTCAAGAACTTCAAGACGGTTCACGACGGCGTCGATCTGCTCTGGCTGCTGCTGCAGGGCTGCGGCGTCGGCGCCCGGCCGGTGATCGGCATCCTCAACGGCTTCAGCCGGCCGATCGACGAGGTCGAGGTCATCCGGTCCGAGCTGACCATGGAAGACTGGAACGCCGGCTATCGCGCCAGCCCCGATAACGAAGAGACGTTCCACGACGGCGTCTGGACGATCAAGATCGGCGACTCGGCCGAGGCCTGGGCCAAGGCGCTTGGCAAGCTGCTGGCCGGCAAGTTCCCGGCACGCAAGCTGGTGCTCGACTTGCGCCGGATCAGGCCTGCCGGCGTGCGCCTCAAGGGCTACGGCTGGATCAGCTCGGGCGACGCCAAGATCGCGATCGCCTTCCCGGCCATCGCCAAGATCATGTCCGAGCAGGCCGGCAAGCTACTGACCCGCATCAACCTGCTCGACATCTTCAACTGGATGGCCGAGATCCTGACCAGCCGCCGGGCCGCGGAGCTCGGCCTGCTGGAATGGCAGTCGCCGGAGTGGGAAGAGTTCGCGCTCGCAAAGCGTGACTACTGGGCCACCGGCAACAACCATCGCCGGCTGTCGAACAACACCATCCTGTTCAACAGCAAGCCTACCCGGCGCCAGCTCAAGTCCTTCATCGACATGATGATCGCTGGCGGCGGAAGCGATCCCGGGCTGGCCAATGGCATCGAGGCGCTGCGCCGGGCGCCATACTTCTCGGGCTTCAATCCCTGCGTAACTTCTGACACTTGGATCTTGACGCGCGAAGGGCCACGGCAGGTTAGTCAGCTCCTCGATGCGCCGTTCGACGCCATCGTCCACGGTCGCCCCTATCAGGCTACGGCATTCTGGTCGACTGGCACCAAGCAGACCGTGAAGATCACCACTGATCGCGGCTACGAAATTCGCCTCACCCCTGATCACAAGCTGTTGGTCGAGAAGGGGCGCGCGGCCAAGCGCGAGACGGTCGATGGTAGCCGTAGGCTGGCAGGCTGGGACGTAGCGACGGAGTGGGTCGAGGCCGGCAAGCTGCAGGTTGGTGACAAGCTGGTGCTAGGCGACAATGATGGATTTAGCTGGGGCCGTACTGGCATCGAAGAGTTTGATATGGGCTGGCTCGTCGGCGAAGTGCTGGGCGATGGTGGTCACGGCGAGCCTGGATCCTATCACAGCTACGCGCGCTTCTGGGGTTCGAACGCCAAGGAAATGGCTGACCGAGCTTACGGTATCGTCGAGTCCCTGCCGCTGAACTACGTCCAACCTTCGCTGTCGAAGGCTCCGGTCAACAACAGCATCAACAAGACCTGGCAGGTCATGAGCAAGCGGCTCACCGATCTATGTGGACGCTTCCTTGTGCCGGGCAGCAAGTCGATCCTGCCTGAGCTGGAACGTCAATCGTCCGATTTCGTGGCCGGCTTCCTGCGTGGCTGGTTCGATGCTGACGGCAGTGTGCAGGGTACGATCGAGAAGGGGCGCAGTGTGCGCCTAACATCGGCCGATCATGCTAACCTCATCATCGCCCAGCGCATGCTGGCGAGACTAGGAATAGGCAGCACGATCTATTCCGGTCGCCATGCTGCCGGCCAACGCCAGATGCCTGATGGCAAGGGCGGCCTAGCTCTCTACGAGTGTCGTGAAACTCACGAGCTGGTGGTAGCGCGCTCAAGCATCACTAGGTTCCATTTTCGCATCGGCTTCTATGATCCCGATAAGGAAGAAAAACTATCTGCCTTCGCTGACCATCAAAGTCATAAGCCTGTCTATAAAGATCGGATGACGGCCGAAGTTGTTTCGGTAAAAGAGGCTGGCGAAGCCGAGGTATTTGACTGCACAGTCGATGAGGTGCATTGCTTTGATGCCAACGGCATTATTGCACACAACTGCGCCGAGATCCTGCTGGGCGATGGCAGCTTTTGTGTCCATGGCGACACAAAATTGATCACCAGGTCTGGCGTGACTCGCATCGAGGATGCGGTCGGCAAGCCGATCGAGATCTGGAACGGCAAGCGTTGGGCGGAAGTGATACCATTCCAGACCAGCAAGGCCAGCAAGCTGCTGCGCGTGAGGTTTTCGGATGGCAGCTTTCTCGATGTCACTGAGAATCATCGTTTCTTTGTTCGCGATCGTTTCGGTGCCGAGTATGAAGAGGTCTTGGCAAAGAACCTGAGTGCTCACTCGAAATACCAACTGCACACCGAACCGTTCACGATCAGCCATGATCGCGGTGAAGACCTCGAGCATGCCTACACCATCGGCTTTTATGTTGGCGATGGTAGCGGGAAGAAGCTCGACGTTTACGGTGAAGCCAAGGCCGCACTGCCGCTCGCTGGCGATCTACGCCAGGAAAGCGAAAAGGAATGGGTGATCACGGGCCTGCCGTTCGACTGGCGCGCAGCCATGCTTCTCAAGGGAGATCTAACGCCGGCATTCTCGTGGTCGCGCGCCTCGATCATCGACTTTGTGTCGGGCCTGGCCGACGCTGATGGGTCGAACACGGCACACGGCGCGATCCGCATCTACCAGGGCAACGAGACATTCTGTCGTGACCTCCAATTGCTACTGACCAAGGCTGGTATTCGTTCGAGCGTCAACTTTATGACCGATAAGCCGTCCAACTTTGGCGAGCGATTGAAGCCGATGTGGTACGTGCAGATCACTGATGTGCGCGAGTTGCGCACCCACCGTTTGAAGCACGACTACGCCGGAGGGAAATCGGGCAAAGGTAAGTGGCAGAACATCACGTCGGTCGAGCCGCTTCCCGGTCTGCATCCAGCGTTTTGCTTCAGCGAGCCTGAGACCACCAAGGGCGTATTTGGCAATAGCCTGACAGGTCAATGCAACCTGGTCGAGACCGTCCTGCCCTACTTCAACGGCGACGAGGAAGGCCTGCACCGGGCCCACTATCTCGTTGCCCGCGCCTGCTACCGGCAGACTTGCGTCAACCTGCATGACGGCATCCTTCAGGCAAGCTGGCACGAGCTGAACGAGTTCCTGCGCCTAACCGGCTCCGGCGTGACCGGTGTCGTAGACTGGGAGTTCGTGAACGAGCCCGAGGCGTGGCGCGATCTGCGCAAGGTGGCACGGCGCGGCGTCGACTCGATGGCCTTCGAGCTGGGTTTGCCCCTTAGCCAGCTCAACAGCACCGTCAAGCCGTCCGGAACGCAGAGCAAGGCCAACTCGCTGGCTGGCTTCGAGATCAAGGAGGGCATGCACAACGCCCTTGGCCGCTACATCTTCAACAACGTGGACTTCTCGCAGCACGACCCGCTCGTACCCAAGCTCGAAGCTGCCGGCTTCCATGTTCGATCCAACCCCTACGATGCGCAGAACGTGCTGGTGCGCTTGCCGGTCGAGTACGGCCCTGCCGGCTTCACCAAGACCAGGATGCAGATCAGTGGTCGTGAGCGCGAGGTTGAAGTCAATCTCGAATCAGCCACGGCCCAGCTCGATCGCTACAAGATGGTGATGGACAATTACGTCGATCACAACGCCAGCATCACGGTCAGCTACGACAAGGAAGAGGCGGGCGAGATCGTCGACTGGCTGGCCGACAACTGGTCGCACTATGTCGGCGTCAGCTTCCTGTTCCGCAACGATCCCACCAAGACGGCCGAGGATCTGGGGCATCGCTACCTCCCACAGGAGGTGGTCGACGCCGAGACCTACCATGCCTACGCCGACACCCTGCGCGGCATCGACCTGCTTAGCGACACCGGCGAGCAGATGATCGACGTCGAGGACGGCTGCTTGGGAGGGATTTGTCCGGTAAGGTGATGTAAAATGACTCAGCAACCTCTGGAAGCCAAAGACGATCTGACCGGTCATGTGTTCGGCAGACTGACGGTGGTCAGGCTGTTCGGCACAGTCAGGGGCAGGCGGCACTGGGAGTGCCGATGCTCGTGTGGCACCGTGAAGACTTTCGAGTCCAGTAACCTGAAGCGCGGCAACGCAGTATCCTGCGGCTGCAGGAGTGCGCGCCACGGTGGCATCTATGGCAAGGGCAATCGTCACCCACTCTATATGACGTGGGCGAACATGCTGAAGCGGTGTCACAACCCGACTGATGCGAAGTACCCGATCTATGGCGGCCGGGGCATCATCGTCTGTGATGCCTGGAAGGACTTCATGGTCTTTATCAAAGAGGTGCCGCCGAAGCCGTCGCCCGAACTCCAGCTCGATCGCATCGACAACAACGGGAACTATGAGCCGGGAAATGTCAGATGGGCGACGCGCAAAGAGCAGGGTGCCAACAAGCGGGACAATCGACTGATCACGGCGAATGGGGAGACCCTGACCGTTACGCAGTGGTCGGAGAAAATCGGCATCGATCGGAAGGTTTTGTACTCCAGGATCGAATACGGCTGGGATCCTGAGAAGATCGTCAACACACCTTAATCCCGTTCGGTAAATCGCACAAACAGGAGATCATGATCATGGCTGGAGGAGCAATGCCGGACATATCCGGCCTCTTATACTTGGCGGCCGGTGCTGTCGGTGCAGGAGCCGGCCTCGTATTGGCCGCTATCCTCCTGGCGCTCGGCGCCAATCCTTGGATCGCCCTGGCCTGCGTTCCCGCTGGAGCGACAGTGCTCGCGCTGCTCGCCTGGTGGCGCGGCTAGTTCCACACTCACCACTGAGAAAGATCACCTATGACTGACCTTCAAACCAATCCAACTCGCGCCGAAACCACCACGTTGGAGGTGCGCGAGTGTCGCATCAACCCTCAGAGCGCCGGCGGAGGCCAGCCGCCCTGGAATTCGCCCAGCCACAAGCCCGGTATGGGTGGGCCGCGGATCGTCGTCGAGTATCTGTCCCACTACAACTATGACCGCTTCGGCCATGTCGGCTACGCCAACCCGGGCGACAGCGGCTTCGACCTGGTGGCGGCGATCGACCGGGTCATCTCAATCGGCCCAGGTCAGTCGGCGATCATCCCGACCGGGATCAAGGTCGCGCTGCCGCCCAAGACCGAGCTGCAGATTCGTTCGCGCTCGGGTCTGGCGGGCCGGTACGGCGTGTGCGTGCTGAACTCGCCCGGCACCGTCGACAACGGCTACCGCGGCGAGATCAAGGTGATCTTGCACAATACCAGTCGGGTCAGCTCATTCGATGTCGACCCTGGCCTGCGCATCGCCCAGGCCGTGCTGGCTCCCGTGCTGCAGGCCGAACTGATCGCCGGCGTGGTCGACGACATGACGGTGCGCGGCACGGCCGGCTTCGGCTCGACCGGACTGTTCAAGGCGCCAGAGCCCTACGCCGGCGCCATCAAGGGAGAGAACCTGTGAAGCTCACTCCGCTCGCCGGCCTGCTGCCTGTGGCTATGGTTGGTGCCGGCCTGATCACCCTGGCCTCGTGCGCGCCTGATCAGCCGCCGGCGCCCATGAACGTCGTCTGCACCTTCCCGGAGAAGAAGGCCGATCCGATACCGGCCTCGCCGTACCCGAGCAAGCTTGTGTCGACCACGCCCGACGGGACGCTGCTCTACGTCATGTTCACCAAGAATGGCGGCGTCTACTTCACCAACAAGGGGGCCGCCTTCTTTCAGCCGAACCTTCCGCCGGCCAGCACTCCATGAGCGACTGGTTCTCTACCTCCCTGCTCTTGCTCGGCTTTCTCGCCATCGTCCTCGACATCAGCAACCGGAGAAGGCCATGAGCCTCGATCTGCCGCAAGACGGCGGCATCACCATGGAGGAGCTCGAGGAAGCCAAGGGGCTCGGCGTCGGCATCCTCGACAGCGACACGGTCCAGGGAAACCAGGCCTACAGGCAGGAGCTCGTCCAGATCTGCGTCAACGCCGTCACCATCGAGATCGCTGGTCTGACGAAGCGGGACTTCGAGAAGATCCCAGCCTCCGCCCTGGGGGAGGTGTTTGGCCGCTTGATGTCGGTTCCGACCAACATTATCGAGGCCAGGGTGATGAGGCTTACCCAGGAGAAGCCGGAACTCATGGCCTTGGCCATGACCAAGGCTAAGGTCCGGGTGCAGCGGAGCCGTAAGACGGGCGACCTCGAGATCGTCGCAGTGGACCGGTCCCTCGAGACGCCCAACGGGAGGTATGTTACCGCGGAAGAGTTCGAGACGGGAGAGTTCTGATGCGGGTGGCTGTCTCTGGCTATACCCCCAACGACTGCCTGCCCATCCATCAGTATCTCGGCAAGGCTCAGTTCGTGATGGGCCCTGTCTGGCAGCATGGGTTTACGGTGCCGGCCATCAGCGAACCAGCTTTCTGGAAGTGCGACGTCAACACCAAGTTCGCCCAGGCGGTCAAACAGTGGGAGGACTTGGTCAATTCCGTTCCTGGCCACAACATCGCCTATATGGCGAACCCACTCGAGCTCATCTTCCGTCTTACGCTGTTCGCTCAGCATCAGACGCTTAAGGTGGGTGTGGACGGTACGCCGATCTGGCCGGCGCCGAACTTCCTCGAGATGACCCGCTTGGCCCTCCTAACGACACTGTCGTCGGTGGATGCGCTGATCATTGCCGATGGCGATCAGCACGACCACAGCTCGATACTGTGGCGCCTGGTGATGGACGGCGCCTTGTCGCACGGCTTTCGTGGCCTCGATCCCGACATCATCGAAGGCATGAACGAGCGTATCTACCATGTCGACGTCACCGCCGGGCCTGCCCTCTTAACGTCGGGACTCAACTCCGTGCTGAATGATACCTTCATGTTATGCGTAGAGAACCGATTCGAAACCCGCTATCCTGGCCGCTCGAAAAAAGGCTGGAGATCGTAAGTGCCACTCAATCGGAAGACCAGACGGGATCGGCCAGGGGTCGGGGCACGGCGACTGACCAGGCTGGTGGATCATGAGCCCACCCCAGTCGTCGAGGCCAAGGCCCTCACCCAAGAGCATCCCGCACCAAAGCCTGACCAGGCAGCGGATAAGCGGGGGAAGAAGTCGAGCTCCTACGACCTGATCGAGGCCCTGGCGGCGCGCTCCAACGTATCGGTCGAGGACGTGGCAGCGGTGATCAAGTCCATGCCAAGTGTGTTGCGCGAGATCCTCGAAGAGTCCGAGGCCGTCACCCTCAACGGTGTCGGCATGTTCACCGTGCAGAAGCTGGGGCCTCGCTCAGGGCACTATGTTCCACGCCTCGGCACGCGGATCGACATCGAGGGTGGCCGTTCGCTGCGCTTTCGGGCACGCTCAGGCTTCTTCTCTTAGATAGGCCGTCGGCGGAAGTGGAGCGGCAGATAAGGGCAAATCGTGTTGGCAAGGAGTGAGCGCTGACTTAGTCTCTGTTCATCGCAGCGAACGTGCTGCACAGAAAGCGCAGAGAAAGGCACTCCAATGCAGAACGCGATGGCCGCCGCTCCCGCCGATGCCGGCAACGCCGACGACATGCTCTCGGAAGTCGACTCCCTGATGGCCAAGATTGGCCTCCCCGTGCCGCAGGCGGCCACCCCGGACGCCGAGGCAGCTGTCGACCAGGCTGCCGAGGCCGTAGTCGAGACGATCGAGACCGAGCCCGCCAACGACGATGCCGCCACCAAGAGCGAGCTGATCGTCGCGGTGGCGGCGGCCAACGATATCCTTGTGGTCGAACTCGAGCCCGCGCCGCAGTTCGATCCGGCCGATCTCGTCGGCGAGATCGTGATCACCGGCACGTCCGATGTGGTGCTCAGTGAGATCGACACCGCGGCTATCGCCAGCGAGCTGCTCGACCTGACGCCGGCGCCGGCACCGGCTGCCGAGGCCGTGACCGAGACGATCGAGACCGAGCCCGCCAACGACATCACCAATGGCGATCTGCTGGCCGAGGTGGCCGAGGCCAACGACATCATGGTGGTCGAGCTCGAGCAGCCCGAGCAGTTCGTGCCGACCGACCTTGTCGGCGAGATCATGATCACCGGCACGGCCGATGACGCGCTTATCCCTGGCGACATCCCGTCCTTCAGCGAGATCGATACCTCGGCCATCGCCGGCGAGCTGCTCGACCTGACGCCAGCGCCGGCCGAGGTGCTGCCGGCCCCGGTCGAGCCGGCGCCCGTCGACAGCCGCGCCGAGCTGAAGGAGGCCCACGGCATCGTGCCGGCGAACGATCCCGTGATCACGATCCTGGTGCAGACGTTCAAGGTGCTGGCCAAGGACGATCCGAACCATGCGATGTTCGCCAACACCGAGCCGAACAGCGAGACCGTGCAGCTGATCATGATGTCGACTGGTCTCGAGGGCTCGATCGACGAGATCACCAAAAAAGCCATCGTGGCCCTGAAGATCGCCAAGGACGAACTGTCGGCGCCACCGCCAAGGCGGGGCCGCAAGGCTGCCGCTGCCGGCACCACTGCCGCCGCTGCCGCCGGCTCGGCTGCCTCGGCGCCCCGCGTGCCGAAGTCGCCCAGCAGCAAGGTGCTGACGTACACCCCATTCGTCGGCCACGGCATCGCCACCGCCGGCATCATGGCCGATCTGCAGGGGCGCACGAAGCTGATCGGCCTGCCCGATCAGCTGCTGTGGGAGAGCACGGCGCATCGCGGCCCCAAGAACCGCGACCAGCTCGATCACAGCCGGCCCGAGAGCTACGCCCCGGTGATGCCGTGCCTGCATCGGCTGGCCAACACCGGCAACGCCTTCCCGGCCGACGTGAATGATCCCGTCGTGCAACCCTCGGCCGAGAAGTATCGTCCTCTGGCAGCGATCAGCTACGCCACCTTCGAGGCGCTCAAAGCCGGCCCCATCGAAGTGCACAATGATGTGACCCTGAAGGGGATCATCGAAGGCATCGGCCAGGTATTCACGAACGAGACCCGTTCGGCCGTGATCGACACCCTGCGCAGCCTGTGGACGGTCGGCCTCGTGACCCGCGAGACGGCGGGCGGGCGCAAGCAGCGCTACACCCTCGTCGCCGGCGCCACGCCGTCGGTCTGATCTGAGCGAGCCGGCTGGGAGCGTCCCAGCCGGCGCCTTCTATGATTGAAAGGTAAGTGATCGATGAGTGATCAGACGGATTTTTCACCGATGACCGAGCGTGACGTGCGCCCGCACGTCGAGCCCGGTGAGATCACCGAAGGCGATGTCGTCCAACTCGATCCGGATACGGTGATGCCGCGCCGGTATGGCGGCTGTCTCATGATCGTGGAGGGCACCACCAGCTGGGGCGCCTACGGCTACCTGTTCGTTCCCGGCACATCGCTTACCGCAGAGGTTATTCAGATTCGCGTGGCCTACGAGCACATGGTCAAGATCGGCCATGCCGAGTGGAAGAGGCAGTCATAATGCTCGAACTCGAGCTCCTGCGCGAGCTCTGCATCGCTCTCGGCACCCTTGGGCCGGCCCAGAGCCGGCTGTCGATGGCAGAGCGTGGCGAGATCAAGCCGGGCGATGTGGTGGCACCAGAGCAAGCCGCGGAGATCATGCTCTCGGTCGATCGTTGCATCGAGCACATGATCGTCATCCGCAATCGCCTCGAACAGGTCTGCGCCCATCAGCAGGCCGACGAGGAAGATGTCCAGGAGGTCTTGGCCGCATGAAGCAGTTCAATTTCATCGAAGGCTGGAAGGAGGGTCGAGACGCTGCGGCAGCCTCGATCCGTCAGATGCACGCTGATCTGACGGCTGCATTGCCCCAGCCGATCTCCGATCACATGCTCGTCGCACTGGCCATGATCTTGGATGTTGCCGACAAGGTCGCGGTCATAAAGCCGCCTATCTCGATGCCGGCCACAGTCTTCCTGTATGTCGATCCGCCTAAGCAGGCCTCCCCGTTTCGAGTCGTCGTGACCAAGGCGGAGGAGGTGGTTGACGATCCATTTCTCGGTCCTTGGTCGCGGGTGACGACACCAGAGGGCATAGCGATGGCGCCGAAGATGATCGGTCAACACCGCTACGCCGTGGGCGACCTGGTCGTGTTCGTGCCGAAGGGGTCGCTCGTCCGCGGCAAGGTCTTGCGCCGCGAGGGCTACTTCCAATTGGCACCTGGCCAAACAGATCGGCGACACGTCACCGCCTACAACATCCTGCTGCCGACCTTCGTCAACGATAGCAGCGGGATCGTCTCCGTCCTGCTCTACGGCGGCAAGACCTTCCCTGTCCAAGAAGGCGACGATGTCGCCAAACTCCTGCTGATCGAGGAAGCACCACATGCCACGTAAGCTGAGACCGGCGACGCAGAACGACCTGAACTGCGTGCGCTGTGTGGTCGATGACCTGCGCAACATGCGCGACGAGGCCGTCCACAACCGGGACTTCCTGAAGAATCTCGGCAGCCCCAAGGCGGCGCTCGCCATGCAGAACGTGGTCGAGGCGATCCGGCGCGCCCTCAAGGTCACAGAGGGCGCTGCGCGCCACATGAGCCGGCGGGTCAATGCGTCCGAGCAGATGTGCGAGGAGCAGCTGACGCCGGAGACCGAGGTAGTCATCATTGCCGGTTCGGCCCTCGATTTCGAGGGCGCCAAGAAATGGTGGGAGTCACCACTACTGTCCAACGAGGTGCCGATCATTCGCGGCGGCCCCTACAGCAACGTCGAGGAGTTTGACATTCCCATCGGCAGAATGGCCGTCATCGACCTGAGTGACGACTGATGTACCAGGTCATCTATGCCGACCGGATTGACAAAGTAAGTGGTCGCTAATTATAGTAAATGGGAGTCTCACTTAGGATGTAACAATGACCATCGTCCTCTCAGCTAACGTTGCCACCAGTGTAAATGGTATAGAACTGGGTAAAGCCGCAGAATATCTGGTATGTTCCGACCTCATATTGTCTGGATATGTGGCATATCCAACAGATCAGGGGCTTCCATACGACTTAGTTGTGGACGTGGATGGAAAGCTACTGAAAGTTCAGGTTAAAGGCTCATGCAGAGCTAGGAATGTTAATTCACAAGATCAATGTGAGAGGATGGCCTACAACTTTAGCGTCCGTCGTCGTGGTAAAGGTGGATCGTCCAGACTCTCTAACGATGATTGTGACCTAATAGCATGTGTGGCCCTCGATATTAGACGTGTTGCATATTTCCCTGTAAACATCGTCCCAATGACAGTTTACATGGGACCGCCTGGATACAAGTTTACTGGTCATATTACGAAGCGAAGAGGTGATACATCGAGCAACATCGATGAATGGCCAATCCAACGGGCTCTAGACCTTATGAGGCTAAAATGACCTACAAAGTTATTCTTGCCGACCCTCCATGGAACTTTCAAACCCGATCGCCGAAGGGCCTGGGAAGAAGCGCTCAGGCCCACTATGACTGCATGAGCATGGAAGAGCTCGAAGCGCTCGCGCCGCAGATCATGGAGCTAGCTGACCCGGAGTCATGTGCCATGTGCATGTGGGTCACGGATCCCCTGTTGCCACAGGCTTTATCCCTCATCAAGACGTTCGGCTTCACCTACAAGACGGTGCTGTTCACCTGGGTCAAGACGAGCACCGCCGGCAACGCCTTCCCTGTCAACCTTATAACCTGTAAGGTTTCGTACCCGCCTGTCGCGGCGGACGGCAAGAGCGCTTTCCACATGGGCACGGGCTACTACACGCGCGCCAATCCCGAGATGTGCCTGCTGGCGACGCGCGGCAAGCGAGCGCCGAAGACGCAAGACAGGGGCGTCAGGCAGCTCCTGGTGGCCCCTAGAGGCCAACACAGCCAAAAGCCGGCCGAAGCGCGCCGCCGCATCGAGCGGCTGTTCTCGGGGCCCTACTATGAGCTGTTCGCCAGATCGACAGCTCCGGGATGGAGCTGCGACGGCAATCAGGTTGGCTTGCTTGACAACGGGAAGGTCGACACGAGACGTTGGCCTAGTGCTGGGCCTGGGGTTGGGACGGCCACTTGTAGTCAAAGTACGGAATAGGGCAGCGGCCGATGACGACGAGGAATGGGAGCACAAGAGTGTGCGGCCGGCGACTCCCGAGGAGATCGCGACCCAGACCCTGTTCGACCTAGATGAACAGATCGAGGATGTCGCCGTCGCTGGTCAGCAGGGCGTCGCCGTCATAGGTGAACAGAGCGAAGAGCAGCTCGTCGTCGTCGAAATCGAGGTCGTCGCCGAGAAGCAACACCAAGCCATCGCCGGTCTCGATCCCGAAACCGTCTGACGTCACCAGGTAGAACAGCGAACCGTCAGGCGGGATGGGCGTCTCGATCTCCGAGGCGGCCGCTGTAACCAGCATACCATCGTCGTCGATGCCGATCGACCAGTAGGTGCCGTCGGGACTCTTGAGCTCGAGGTGGCTGCCGCCGTCGGCATCGAATCGCATCCGGCTCTCGGTGAACGAGATCGCCGGATCGTCGGTGCCGAAGTCGATGGAGAGCCGCGGGATCAGCGCCGTGCGGTCGGCATTGCAGGTCGACACGACCATGCGATGCACCCACTCGCCGTCGGTCGTGTACTCCTCGACCTGGATCGAGGCGATCTTGCGGTCCTGCTGGTCGTACCAGACCATAGGCGCAGTATCGGCGGCCGATCGCGGCTTAAGCCCGATCGCCCGGTCCGAGTTGCCCTGGACCTCGATGCTCTCCGAGACCGTGAGACTTTGGACGCTGACCTCGCCGGCCATCTTAGTCGAGACCGAACGAGGTGCCAGAAGCCGACAGCACGACCGGCTTGCCGTTGCCGATGGTCGGCACAGGCGACATGGCACTCTGGCCGAGGAAGTTGCCAAGAGTCGGGCCGATATTGTCGCGCCACATCACGCCGGCCACCGGGCCCCACTCAGAGCCGGCAGCGGAGGTGAACGACAGATCGGCCGCCAGGTTGCACTTGCCGCCGGAATAGGCCGCCCAGGCCGGCACGGACTTCGGCGTGTAGCCGGTGCCGGTGATCACGACGGCGCCGCCGCCATCGTCGTTGGGGCAGGTGGCACACAGGTGGGCATAGAAGGTGATCTGGCTCTTGGCGGTCGCCTTGAACAGCAGCTCGAGCACCGCCTTAGCCAGGTATGGACCCCACTTGTTGACCTTGATGCGGACCTGCCCGACATCGAAGAAGATCGTGTTGCCGTTGGACACGGTCAGGCTGGCCGAGATCTCCTGTACCGCCAACAGGTTGCCGCCGGTGGCGGCATCCCACAGACCGAAGCCGGGCACGGCGCCCCAGTTCGAGCCGGCGAGCCAGCTCAGGGACGAGGTGCTGACGATCATCCGGTCGGCGTAGGGGCCGAAGGCCACGGCCTTGCGCGACGCGCCAGAGCCGGTCATCTCGACGCCGCCACCGCCATTGTCGGTATTCGGCAGCGTCGCCAGCGGGCCGCAGTAGATGTTGGTCGGCGGCGTGTAGGTCACGCCGCGCAGGAGCTGCTCGAGAGCCTTCTGCTCCGCCAGATCGGTCAAACCAGCCATCGTCTCTTCCTCAACTTATCGGCTTGTGCAGAAGTTTGTCAGTGGTGACTTAATGGTCACGGCGGCGGAGCCTTGGAGCCGGACCACTTGGTCTTGTAGATGTCGACGGACCGCGACCAGGCTGCGCCACCGCCGCTGCCAGGGCCGGCATAGGCGGTCTTGATCAACGTGTTGGGGTGATAGACGCAATCGCAGATGATCCGGCTGGCATTGGCCGTCAGGAAGGCATCGAAGCTGTCCATGCATATATCGGCCACAGGACAACCAACGGTCGCCTCGAAGCGCGGCGACCACTCCGGAAAGATCAGCGGCTTCCCGGTCGAGATCGACGCCGCCAGCACCTCGGCGAGGCTGTAGGCGATGGCGCTGTCGGTGCCGTTGTTGTAGGCGGTCAGCGAGTCCGCGTCGGTCACGCCGTTACGTGGATGCCAGCTGACCGACAGCGCATCGACATTGTCCGGGCACCAGGTCAGATAGTCGCCGAGGTCTATACCTTCGCTGCCGTTTGCCGGAGCATGGAAGAATTTGACCAACGTACCATAGTCACCGAGACCCTCGCGGATCTTGGCAATCGCTTTCTCCATCGCAGCCTTGTAATTGGCCTTCTGGGCCACCAGCACGCGATAGTAGTTAGATTGGTTGTTCTCGTGATTCAGGCGGATCATCAGCCGCGAGGGCAAATGGCCGCGTGGGTTGAGCGACGGCGTGTCGAAGTTCTTCTTGATCCGACGCCCCATATTGACGAAGGCGCGGTCGAACAGGCCGTTCTTGATGTCGATCCAGATCTGGCCATCGCCACCATCGGTGCGCCGGTCGCGACTGATGAAATTGGCGGCCCAGATCGCGATGGTGCCGCTCGGCAGATTATTCCAGCCGGCGCGCCAGTGGCTGCTGCCGCCAGACCAGTCGAGCGCTGATCCCGCCGTGATCGTGTTGTTGTCGGTACTGTTGTCGCCGCCGGTGATCATCTCCATGGTTTCGTCAGCCGAGTCCGGCTGACCACCGTTCCATGCGTCACAATAGGCGACCTGCTGCTCGTACTTCTGCAGGTTGGTCGTGAGTGTCGAGTTGCTGGCACCCCAATAACTGATGCCCGAGCGCCGACCATTGGTCCGTGCCGAGCGCATGCCGGTGAAGTCCCACCAGTTGGACGAACCCGACGAGACCACGTTGATCGCGATTTGGCCGTCGATGGTGGTCGTGGCGACAATCTGCGGCGACGAAAAGATCGAGCCGGTGATCTCAGTTGACAGCTGGAGCTGATTAAGTGACGCTTGAATAGTGCCGAACGTCTCAAAGTCCAGGCGAGTAATCGGGAAGTAATCGATCATCGCGGAGTCGACGCTGCCCTGCAACGTCGTGTCCAGCCGCAACGACGGAGGATAGCTGCCTTGGGTAATGAACGGCAGGTCGCAGATGCCCTGCACGATGCCGGGCCGGCTCTGCAGCAGGGGGCGCGGCATCGGCGGCGCACGGCCGGGCTTGGCCATCACGGTGGCTGGTGTCAGGACGATCTGGCCGTCCGAGCTGACAGCCAGGCGAAACCAGTTGCCGCTGGGGTTCTTCAGCTCGACGTGGGCCGTGTCGAGGCGTGCCCTGCCCTTGGCCTGGATCTCGGCGCTCTGGACGCCACCGGCGATGCCGATGCCGCCGCCGTCCTTGCTGCGATCCTGCTTGCCACCGAGCAGATCGAGGCTGGGCGCGTAGTTGCCATCGGCATCGTGGGTGCCGGCGCGCACGGTGGCCATGCGTTCGTCGTTGGCGTCGACGAAGGATGCACCGGTCTTACCCTTCTTGGTGCGCATGATCACGCCACCGCCGTGACGACGGCCGACCACCAGCGCCGACGAAACCGAGGCGCGCGCGACCTTACCGCCCTCGACTTTGTCGTCGGGGATGATATCCACCTCGTCGGCAGCGTCGCTAGGCATTGTCGCTCCATAAGTGACCGCTAACTGTATCCTAGACGGTCTGTAGCGTCAAACGAGGCACCCGATGATCCAATTCACGACACTCGTCACCGCGACGACACTGACAGTCTGTCGGGCTTATGGTGGCATTCCGATGCTGCTCAGTACCTTCAACCTGTCGAACAGTGGTATACCCAAGGGCATGACGCAGATGCTTGGTATGACCATTGGCATCTACGGCTATGCCGGGTTCTTCGACGTTATGGTCGAGCCGGCGATCGCCTCCCTGCCCTCGCCTGACGACACCGGCTTCGTCGTCGCTGCCGACAAGGCGGAGATGCGCCGCCGGCTGCCGCTGCTGCTGGTGACGCACTATCGGCGCAACCCGAGCGAGCTTGGAGTCACCTTCTCGGCTGCCGACGGGCCAGGGGTGCCGGAGTTCGACGTGGCCGTCAGGACGCAGATGCTGTCCATCCTACAGGAGCTCGACAGTGACCTGCGCCGCGGCCGCCTGCCGGTGTGAGCACGGACGAAAGGCCTTGCCGACGGGCAGCGGCCGGCTATGATCGGCCTAAGTCACAACTGAGAAAGAACGCGACATGATCGAGAAAGAACGCGACATGATCGAGAGTGAGAACGCGGCTGCGGCCGAGAAGCCGCGGGTGCAGGCCAAGGTCGCATGAGCCAGATCGACGTTACCGCACTCAGGATCACCAACACTGATCTAACTGTGGTTAATGCCGCAAGAGCGTCTTTCGCCAAAAGTACGGACGAGATGCGCCCGCGCGACGAGCGCCTGATCAAATATCTGTGGGAGCATCGCCACTGGGCGCCGTTCGCTTCGTGTCACCTGCTCTGTGACATGAAGATCAACATGGGTTCGGCGGACGTGCTTATCGACGTGCTGGCCGAGCGTGGAGCTGGGATCAGGGTCAAGTACCTTCCACCCAATCGCATGATCTGCGCCATGAGTCTGTTTTGGGCACTAGAGAACTGGGAGCTGCTGCCGCGTAGCGCGCGCTACGCGGCATTGGAGCGCTTTCCGGTCGCCTGTGCAGCTTCTGGGCGCAAGCTGAGCGACTATCTGGCACCCAACACGCCATTCCTATCCTGTAACGATCTTACCAATAGCCAGCCGGCGATCGAGGTGGATCGACTCAGGACATACTCCGACCTCAGCGAGTGGGATGTCGCGCGGCTGGTCACCTTCACCTTACACGTCAAGGGGCCGATCTTCCTGGCGCGGCAGCTCGGCAAACACCAGGTCGACCTGGTCTGGAGTGAGATCAGCCGCCGCTACGTCAGCGGAGAGCCGGAGCTGTTCAGCCCGAAGGTGTGGCGCAAGCGCAATCCGGATGCCAAGCAGGGATCGCTCGACGAGCCGGCCGATTGGGTGCCGATGCGCCGAACTTCTAAAGTCCTGGGCGGAGGGAATGTGCGCATTGATCCTTCGGCTGCGCACAAGCTCTGGAACCAGCTGGCGATCGCCTATTACGGCGACTTGATCGACGGCGACATCGCACCCGAGCAGGCGCGCATGGAGCTGCCACAGTCCATGCTGACCGAGTGGTATTGGACGGGATCGGTGGCGGCGTTCGCTCGCGTCCACGCCCAGCGCGGATCGGAGGGGCATGGGGCCCAGGCCGAGGCCCGGCAGCTCGCTGCCCTGATCGATACTCAGATGACCCCCGTGCTGACGCGCCTATGGCCGGAAGCTATAGGCGTGGCCGCCATCATCCAAAATCGCAGCAATCCATCCCTAGTGAAGGCATCATGACCTCTCTTTTGCAGTGCACTAAGGATTCTCATGCCATGCACCGGTGGCAGGTGGAACATAGCAGATCCGAGGATCTCAGCTCATCCCTGTGGCTCAAGCCCAAGGAGGGGTCAGGCATCTCGGTCAACGCCGACCCCTTGCTCATCCCGGCCGTCACGATGGTCGAATCTGATGCCCGCAAGATATTAGCCACGGCTCTAGCGGTGTTCGCCCTGTTCTCGCCGCTCGACACAGCGGTGGTGTCGCTATTCGGCTTTGCCGTCCCGGTCAGCGGCCTGGCGGAGATCGATCTCGAGGGCGTCAGCCGGGTACTGTGGAGCGTCGGCCGCGACGCCGACAACAACCGCGCCTGCGTCTGCTCGATGCTGGGCGCCGAGGACGGCCGGCTCAAGCTGCTGGGCGAGCCGAAGGAGATCGAGCGCTCGATGGCGATAGCCAACCTGCCGTTCGACCGCCTGTTCTTCGACGACGAGGGTCGAGACAGCTTTACGGCCCACCTCGAGTCACTGCCGGGCGGCCTCGGTAGGGCGCGCTCAAGCTCTCGAGAGGTGCTGGAGCGCTACAAGAGTGTGGGATTTGCCGGGGGTGCCAACTGATGTCCACGACCTCCGTCGGCTTCCTGATTTCGGCTACGCCCGGGAGTGCAGGGCGCCTGGTGCTCACGGTGGAGCTCAACGGTGGAGCGATCCGGACCACCGTGCTGGAGATCGATGCCATCACCAGCTCTAGGTTCGAGGGATCTGATATCAAAGGCGCCAGTGTGATGTGCTCGTTCCACACGCTGTCGCCGACCAACACCCCATCCTTCTCGACCACCGAGAAAGAGGCGGCTGAGATCGTCCAGTTCATCTACGAGCCGGCAGGCGGCCTGCCAGGGGCGCAGGAGCTGCTAGCCAAATGGCTGCGACGGGAATGATGCCGAGCACCTACGGGCTGATCGTCTGGCGGCTGTGGCTGGCCGGCGCAGCCATCAGCTATGGTGCCTGGAGCGCTGTGGTGCGGCGGCTCTAGTCCATCAGCCATCACTGGCTAAGATGGCGACATCACGAACAGAGCGAGACGAGACATGGCCGCAAAGACCGACATCGAGGCGCAGCTATTCGTCGAGGAGCTGCGCTTGAGGGCTGAACGCTACGACCTCGATGCGATCAACGAGCTGGCCGATCTCGCCACCAAGCTGCTGATCGCCTGTCGCAAGTCCCTGCAAGCCGCCGAAGAGTTCGGATGTAGGGATGCAGTCGAAGTCCTGAAGGACGAGCTGAACAAGCTGAAGCTCCTGCCGCCGGAGAGCGACTGACATGATGCCCGGCGACCCTGGCTGGCAGGAGCTGCTCGACGAGGTCTGCGACGAGATCGACCTCTACGGCGAGGACATGCTGGAGGCCTACGCCGCCGGCGAGCTGACGGATGAGGATCTCGATCGCATCCGCGATCGGCGCGAGGCCGAGCCAACTTTTCCTGGAAAGGGTATGTGACGATGCCGGACGCACGACCGACTACCGATACGCATCGGGTCGAGGACGCCGAGAGGCTCGTCGAGCGGGTGATGGACAAGCACGTCCTCACCGATCGGCCCAGCAAGACCTGGCGCTTCGGCCGGCCGGGCTCGACGACCTATGCTTTCTGGATGACCTGGACGCCGGGAACGCTGACCATCGATGGTGATATCGGCAGCCTCACCCTGACCCAATATCATGCCATCGGCAAGGATGTGCGCAAGGCGTTGGAATGGTTGGTCACGTCGGACTCCCAGTATCTGCTGGGCAAGTCTGAAGTGAAGCTGGAATACGATGTCGAGGAGAGCGCCAAGGCCGTGATCGCTTACCTCAATGAAAAGGACATCGGTGCTCTACGCCAGTTCCACGACGAGATGCGGGAGTGGCGCAAAGCAGGACAATCTCTCGCGCCGGATAGCGAGTATGAAGATCGCGATGAATGGATGTTCTGGAAGCCGCGTCGCGGCTTACGCGGTCTCTATGATGGATGGAAGTCAGCCAGTAGAATACTAAATCTATCCCAGCCTGGTGCAATCATCGGCACTACTCAGCGCGCATGGCGGGAGGAAGTAGCGGATTCGATTCAGGATGAAGCTGAGATGGGGCCGTCGGTGTTTGCCGAATTCCAGCATCAGCTGGGCATCGACGAGCCCTACATTGTCAACGTCTACCCGCAGCAGAGCTGGCTGCAGGTAGCAGCGATGCAGAAGGCTGCGCGGGCTATAATCGCTCAGATGGAGCCGACGGTGGAAGATGTCGTGGCGGCCATCTCGGCGGAACAAGGCGCTTGCCCATAAGTCAGCGCTTAGTATGATCGGCGCATAAGCACACAAAAGCGTGAGAGTAGAGCCGATGCCTGCCATTCGCACCCTTGCCTGCAAACCTGCCGTCGTCGATGGCTGCTTGATCTTCCACTTCAAGGTGTTCGTGAACCAGGCCTCCTTTCAGGCCGACGATCCGATCAAGTTCGAGTCCGTTGTCTCTCAGCAAGGCAACCTGGCGCTCGGTAACCTGTCTCGGCTCTACGACCACGAGTTCACGATGCTGGCGCAGCGCCGCAAGCTGGTGGACGACTTCCTCGGTCAGAAGTCCTGCCGCAGCCACACCCCGGTGACCCGCGCTGCCGTCAATGCCGAGATCAAGGCCGATGCCGCGGCACGGGTGTTCCGTGAGAAGCCAGAGTCGCCGCTGGAGGTGGCGCTGTGAAGTGCCTGCCGGCGATCGTGGTCAACAACAGGCCGTGGATCAGGGTAGCGACCTGCCACAGCGCCTGTCGTCAGATCATCCTGGTCTCGAGAATCGGGATCATGCCGCTCATGGAAGTCGCCAACGACGCGACCGGGCCGGAGGGAGCCTGACGATGTTGGAAGAGGTCGAGTTCACCAAGGATCCGGATCACTCGCAGATGCCGTGGAAGGCCGATCATGACCATCCGGTGTGGATGGAAGGCGGCCATATTGAGGGGCAGGAGCCGGGCTCGTTCTATAGCGCCGGCGAACAGCGCCACATCTGGATCGAGGCTGACGGCAAGGCCGGCCCGGTGGCGCTGGTGCTCTGCGACGAGGGCGACGAGGAGGCTCAGGAAGACGTGGCGCTACACCCGCTGCTCTATGGCCCCAACAGCGTGACCGGACTAGAGTTCGAGGTATTGGTCAAGAAGAATCCACTCTGAGAGCAATACCGGTCCCTCATCGAGCGCCGTGATCGCGTCTACGATAAGACTGGTCGGTTTATCGGAAAGGGATTGTGATGGTAATAGAGGACAACAAGGCCCACGAGAAGTGGTGTCCAGAGGCTCGAGTACCAGGTCATCCCGCTTATATCGGCTATTCCTTTAATCGGGACGGCTGTGGCGGCATGAAGAACATGCCCACCTGTCTGGGCTCGCGCTGTGCGGCCTGGCGCTGGTGGGACGAAGGCGGGCCCTGTGAAATCCCACTCGCCAGGGTGGAGCTCGCCACTCAGCGAGGCTGGGTTTGTGCCGACAATCAGACCCTTGCCAGGGAGGGTATCTCGATCGTGATGGTCAATACCAGTCCTTCCAGAAAGGGCTATTGCGGCAAGGCTGAGCGCCCGACCTGGCCCTAGCCAATTCCTATCCAGCGGTGTATGAAATCGTCATGGGTTCGCCCATGATGTGCGGCAGCCGGAAGCCTCGTCTCCGGCGTTCTACTCTCACACTTGGAGGGGCGATCATCGCCCCTCCCCTCTTTTCCTGACGGTAGATAGCCTCTTTCCATACAGCTAGCACTTGCTAAGATCGCCACATAAGCAACACAGAGCGAGAGCGAGAGTCATGGCACACCCTGGCAACTACGATCGCGTGCAAGAAAAGGTGTCAGTCCGCGCCAAGCGTAAGGCCACGGCCGAGGAGAAGGCCGTCATCGGCCGTAACCCGCTCAAGCGGATACTCCTCGGCATGGGCAGCTACGCCACCACCAAGGTGATGCCAAACGGCAAGGCCTATTGCCGGGCCGCCGGCCGCAGAGCCGTGCGCAGCGAGCTGGTGGGGGCCTGACCATGGCAGCCAAGCGCAAGGTAGCCTCGACGCCGGTACCAGATGTGCCAACCCTCGTTCCGGCCGTCAAAGGCGACATGGTGCTGTTTCGCTCGCAGGATGAAGGCGAGCGGCAGTCCCACTTCATCTTCGGCCTGGTCGAGGACATCAGCGAGGATGGCGAGGCCAAGACAGTGCGCGTCCTGTCGCCGTACTGCCCTGATGGGGTCTACCCGATCAAGCTCCAGAAGTGGGTGGCCAAGGCCGACCGGTTCGCCAACGTGAGCGACTTCGTCCGGCACGCACCGAACTTCCAGAAATACAGCGAGGCCCTGGCCTACGCCAGGGCACACTCTCTGCCGAAGGGGGTCGAGCCGTGAAGACCTATCACTATAAGATCGCGGTCGAGATGGTCGTTCAGGTGCGTGCTGCTGACGAGCATGATCTTCGCGAGGAACTGAACGAGCTGTTCTTCAGGGACGACGCTAGGCTCAAGCTGGGCTTTCCTCTCGAAACCACAATCTGCGGTGATTGTCGCCAGATCGTCAATGTCCTGCCACAGGAGCTTCCCGATCCATTCCTGATCGAGGAAGAGGGCGATAATGCCAGCCTCGATATTCTTGAGGACGAGTCTCTCGAGGAACGGGAGGTTCTTTGATGCGTAGGCCCAGCCTGATCTACCACGGCAACACGTTCACCGTTCACGTCTACACTCATGCCGAAGACGGCAAGACGGTCGAGGATGGCGTCGTGATCCAGCACCGGATCCTCAGATCCCGCTACGCCTTGACCGGCGAGCCGGCCGCTGCGTTTGCCGCGTTCCTCGCCGAGGCCGTCGCCGACAGTGTGCCGGGCCTGATGTACCTGGTGGTCGACCAGGTGTGCGAGAGCGAGGTCTGCCAACCCTACTCGCAGAGGGCAGCATGAAGTACCGCATTGAGGTCGAGCTCGAGGTTCATGATCCGGAACTCGCCAAGGAACTAGCGCGAGAGCTGCTCGACGAAACCGGCGACGCAGCCTTGATGGATAAGGCCGATGACCCTCTCGGTGTGGCCCTATGGGAGCTGCTGCAGTCCGAAGAGGTGCCGATCGAGTGTGGTTTCGAGGTGATCGTTGCCAACGTCTCCAAGATCGAGCAAGCGGCATGAAGTTCAAGATCAGGTCGAACAACGGTGTGCCGGAAGCGGCGACCGCTCACTACGCCAGAGTCCTCTACGAGGCGCGCATCGCGTTTGCCTGGGGGCTTGTGGCTGGAGGTGAGCGCGTTGCCAAGCAGCCATGGCCCAGAACCGACAAGGAGTGGCGCGAGCTCGCCCACCATGGAGGCGTCGCCGAGTTCGACCTGGCGCTGTTCGCCGCTCAGGAGATGCTCGACGCCATCCAGCGTGACCGAGAGCTGCTCAGCTCACTTCCCCTGGCCATGGAGCACGCGGCATGAAGAACCCGCGCGCCGATCTACCAACTCACCAACTCTGCAACCTATCAACGGAGCAACCTTCCATGTTTCGATCCCTCTGCGCTGCCGCGGCCCTGCTCGCCCTTGCCGGCTGTGATAACTGGATGGCCAAGCACTGGGGCGGGACGCTGGAGCTGAAAGCCGATCCGGGCACCAAGGTGGTCAACGTCACCTGGAAGAACGAGGATATCTGGGTCGTGACCCGCCCGATGCGTGACGACGAGCACGCCGAGGTGGTGACCTTCAGGGAGTACTCAAGGACCGGCATTCTTTCCGGCAAGGTGGTCGTTCACGAGACCGATCCATCGTAAGGGGTAAGCCGATGTCGACCGTCAAGAAGGGTGTGCTCACGGCCTCCAAAGAGTGGGCAAGGCATCTGCGGCCGGACGGCAGGCGCCGGTTCTGGAGTGCCGAGCTCAGACTGAGGATTCCCTCCATCCGGCCGAGCTCAGGGCGATGAAGCTGGCCGCCTCGGCGGAATAGCCTGGAACTGCGAGCTTCTCCATCAGTCAGCGCAAGCTAAAGTCGCCTCGAACGCAACAAGCGAGGCGATCATGGCCAAGGGCACCTACGACAAGCAGTTCTTCATCGACCTCTTCGCTACCAAGCCGGCGTCCGTCGATCGGGCGCTAGTGGTTCTGGCGGCCCGACAGACGCCGGACGAGCGCACCATTGGCTCGACGTATGTCGAGAACGCCCGGGGCTTCAGCAAGGTCGACGCCCAGATCCTGACGTCGTTGGCCGAGTGGGTACAGCTGGGCCGGCGGCTCAGCGTCAAGCAGCGGAGTCTCGCCGTGCGGAAGCTGCCGAAATACTGGCGCCAGCTCGCCGAAGAAGCCGAGGCGAAAGCGGCCGGCAGGGCCGCTACGAGCCCCGTCAGCCACCGGCCGGTGACGACGCTGGCAGAGATCGCCAGAAACGATCCCGAGCGCTACGGCCGCATCCTGGCGCGCCAGTACGACGACGAAGAGGAGGCGCGGCTGGAGGTCGAGTACGAGGCCACCCGAGAGCGCCGCGAGTGGCACCAGGGGCTGTGAGGAGAGCGAAATGACGGTCTATAGCCAGGTCTACCCCTTCCAGCTCAAGGGCGAGCCGGCTGAGCTCAGGGTGGTGCGCAACCAGGGCTACTGTTGGGCAGAGGTCAACACCCTGCCCGAGTCCATAACGCTCAAGCTATCTAACTTCCAGATCTCCACCTACAAAGACCAGTACGGCGAGGACGACGATGACGCCGCGGCGAGCTTCATTCAGGTGGCCAAGCGGGCCTTCGGCGACCACTAGCGGACCCGCCGACTTGCCACCTCAGTCAGCACTGGCTAAGATCGGCCATAAGCAAGCCGATTGGAGAGAGGCCGATGGGTGTCACCGAGCAGCCGAACGACAGATATGCCGACCCCAGCGATGTCGGCCCCTTCAGTCTGTCCGTGGCTTTCGCAGCCTCGGCGGCCATCTGGGCCGGCCTGACCGCGCTCGTCCTACTGGCCGGCATCGTCTGATGCCGCGGCAGGTCATAAGTGATGATACGGAGGTCGACGTGATCGAGTCTGGCAGCCTGGCCTTCACCCACTATCTGGCCACCGTGTTCGGACAATACCATGCCAGCGAGCGCATGGTGGCCAGGATCAAAGACAGGTTGGCACGCTACGGTCGTGCCGCCGTCACCACGACTGGGCTCAGCGGCTCGCGGCTGCTGACCATCCAACTGGCGAGGAAGTGATATGGATGGTGACGATCTCTAGCTAAGGTTCGCCAGGGGCTTGAAACAAAGACAGGGCCCGGAGGCCCTGTCGGAGAGGTGAAATCGCCCGCGATTAGGCGACAGTGGCGTCGGTGCGCACAACCATCCAGGCGTTGTACTCGTAACGCAGGAGGGCGTACTTCGCCGCAGCCGAGAAGGTGATGCCGGCGACAGCACCGGCTGCATTGGCGATCGAGACGCCGGCGGCGGGGGTTACGGTGGCGTTCCCGCCCGTCTTGGTCTTCAGGACCACCAGCAACTCCTGCTTGTGGATACCGGCCGGCAGGTCGAAGTCGTTGGCGTTGGAGCCGGCGGCGGTGACCAGGTCCAGCCGGCCGACCACGAGGCCCGGGGCATACAGGGTCGGCATATCGACCGAAGCGTTGTCGACGCCGACGATCTGGAGGGTATCCCCCTTGAGGAAGTTGGAAAAAGCACCGGTGTCGTCGCCGTAGCGCTGACCTGGGGTGCGAGCTTGGGTAACGGCCACGGCCATGACGAAACCTCACGTGAGAGTTGGTGGCGGTGCTAGCCAGCACTTACTAACCCAGATCGGACCTAGCGTCAAATCGGCGGGCTTTATGGCTTGTCCATCAGTCAGCGCTCGCTAAGATCGCGACACGAACAGCAGATAAGAGAGGCGGCACAGATGATCCTTTCTCCGATCACCTCGTTCAGCGGCGAGTACCGCTTCCTGTCGAACTTCTGGCTGTCGCCGGTGCAGTGGGGAGACAGGCTGACGCCTCCTGCCATCTTCTGTTGCGTCGAGGTGCCGTACCAGGCAGCCAAGACGCTCGAGCCCGCCGAGCGCACCACCATGCTCTCCGTGACCAAGCCTTCCCAGGCCAAGCGCTGGAGCCGCACGCCCACGCTCCGGCCCGACTGTGATCAGGTTAAGGTCGAAATCATGCTGGATCTTGTGTGCAGCAAGTTCCTCCGGAACACAGAGCTCCTAGACCTGCTGCTCGCCACCGGCGACCGCGAGCTGATCGAGGGCAATCATTGGGGTGATCTCTTCTGGGGCAAGGCGAGCCGCGATGACCCATGCAAGGACATCAAGGCCGGAGAGGGCTGTAACGTGCTCGGCAAGATCCTGATGCACGTCAGGAGCTGCCTGCGGGACGGTAAGAGCCCTTGGTTTCCATCTCCCGAGTGGTTCGAACAGCTGGTCCACGATCAGCCCAAGGCCGCCTGATCGCCTACAATGGCGGCAGATCACAGACGAGAGGCGATATCGATGGGCGACATTTTGGATGTGGCCATGCTGGCTATCCTGATCGGCATGATGCCGGTGGTGATCGCGACGCTTCTGAAAGAGCGAGCGCTGCGGATGCGCCAGCGCGCGGCGTTCAAACGCCACAATCCCAAAACGCAGGAATTGATCGGTATGCGGCGCTTGCACATCAGCAAGCGCTGACTATGATCGCGCCAGAAACAACAAGCGAAAGAGGGTAGAGCCCGTGTCACCCAGCTACACAGTGCAGGCGGTCGGTCAGTACGGTGAACCCGGCGAGGACAGGATGTTCTCAGACTCCGTCGTGAGCGACGCCTTGGAGTGGATCAAGGGCAAGTTCGACGGCGGAGCGCCACGCGTGCATGTGTGGCATGCCGGCGGCAGGCGCATTGCTACCCTCAAGAGTCCGCCGCCGCCCGTACAGAGCCTCCGCGATCTACTGCTGTTCGATGCCGTGGCACAGCCGAGCCTGCCCACAGAGACACTTCTGCCGTCCATGCGGCGTACACATGCCGCGGCTGCACCTGCAATCGCACCCAAACCCACCAGGCCGGCCAGCAACGGCGCCATGCCAGATCTGGCCCAGATGCTCACCGAAGCCGTGGCCGAAGAGAGGGGAAACTGAGCTATGCGAACCGACAAGGCTCCCAAGTCCATGGCGGCTCGCCGCCGCAAGTTCCAGCATCAGCTGGAGATGCTCCAGCGGCGTGAGCGCCAGAACGAGCGCGCCAGGTGGCACAGCCGACCGGCCCCGACTGCCGAGCAGCGGATGCGCCGGGAGAGCCAGGAGATCGCGGCTCGCAAGCGCATCCATATGGATCGCAAGCAAGATCTCGCCGCCTTCCGCCAGCGTGCCCGGGCCAACGGGTACGAGCTGATGGGCAAAGCCATGGCTGCCCTCGAGCAGTCCAAGGTGAGGACTGCAGCATGATGCCGCGGATGCAGTTCGTACAGCTCCAGAACCACCAGAACTGGCAGCAGTTGCTCGATCACCTTGTAGCGCTGCGGACGCTCGTCGATGCCGCCAAGCGGTGGTACGATCTGTTGGTCGAAAATCTAAACTCGACCTCGATGGTCAAGGTGGGAGGGCTCAATACGCTCCTCGACGAGGCTGGCTACCAAGAATACCAGCGCATTCGCCAATCGCTGATCAGCCAGCCGGCACCTGCAGAGCCGATCATATCTGATACCGGCACGTCAGTGATCCAGAACGATCCTGAGCCCGAGCCTGCCTACCGGGCGACATTTTCATCAGAAGGATCAATGGCTTACCTGGCGGGCGGAGGGACGCTCGAAACGATCATCGTCCCAGACTGATCGGCAACTCGGCCTTTCCATGTGATGGAGCCATATTTCTCCTTATATTTCAATGAGTTATAAGCACCCTCCATCCTGTTGGGCGGAGGCACTCCCAAAATATCACTAACCCACCCCCATTTTATCACTAACCCTCCAACTGGCCAACTCGACAACTACCCAACTCCACACCTATCCAACCCACCAATGCTCTCCTCTAGAGCGCCCATGAACCAGCCGATAGAGCTTCGAGGCCTGCCACCCTAAGACCCCACAGAGCGAGCCTCCCAAGGGCGATGTTTGGGAGGCTAGTGAGGTACAAGGTTGGCAGGCATAGCCCAACTCAACAACTGACCAACTCCCCAACTTCACAACCCTCACACGTTGGAACTCTCCAACCCTCAAAGCCAGCAACTACAAGCGATCGAGCCACCCCACGCCCAACGATCACGCTCAAACTCGCATAGGCTGACACGAGGGGCGAGGTGTTCTAAGCCTCAAGCCTCGTGCGCCAGCCGCTACGCAGACAGCTCCAAAATGTTGCTCAGATCGAGCCACAGGGCTCACCAGGACACGCCGGCAAAGAGCACGCTGAGAGACAGCCAACAGAGAGAAAGCACCTCTATGAGGCTCACAGGAGCCAGTGCCATAAGGCAGCCAGCCAAGGACATGAGAGAGGCGATCAAGAGGAAGGCGTAGTGGATTAGACAGGGGTGCGAGAGGCCGTAGAGACCTCTCTAGAGGGCCTGAGAGGGGCCATTGACTCGACCGTGGTCCAAATTGACTCGACCGTGGTCCAAAAAGCCCTCCAAATGGGATGGTAAACGTTTACACAGGGCGGATTGGGCAGCAAAACGGGATTGGCTAGGGGTCAGGAAGGCGAGACCTCCACCGTAGTAGGACCGCTCCTCCTCCTGTCCACCGCATAGCTCACCTACCTATAGATGAGAGGAGATGGATGGATATTCGCCCATAGGTTCGGTCTGCCGTAGGGGGATTTCTGACCCACCCTCTGAAGGTACGGCGTTTTTGCATACCTCGTCCAGAATGGGTGGTAGAAGGGTGGAGATCGCCTCTATCCTCTTTCTCAGCGCTCGCTAAGATGGCCACATCAACAACACAGAGCGAGGCGAGCGAATAGCCGAAGACGTCAAGCGCCAGAAGAAGTGGCGGGCCACGATCTACGACGTGGATCCCCTGACGGGATACTGCTCTCGCATGCACTACGTCGAGGCCGAGAAGCTCGAGGAGTTGGAAGAGATGGTCGCCTGCGAGGACGACTCCTCCCTGATCCAGATCCAGTTCATACCGATCGAGGACGGGCTGCACGAGGTTCGCCGGCGCACAGGGATCGTGCTGGTCGGAAACAAGCACCACGTCATCCCTCCCAATGAGGAGGTGTGAGATGACCTACGACGAGCTGGAGTCTTTGATCCACAACCCTCTCCCTGGCAAGGCCATCGAGCTCGCGGAAGCCATGACGGAGATGGTCGAGAACCTCTTCGCCGATGGATGGGGCCTGACGCCGGAGGATAAGCGCACGCCGCAGCTCGCCTTCACCATCCTGAAGGGCGCCTTCATCAGGCCGGAATATGTCCACTCCCAGATCAAGGAGCTCGTTACCGATCCCAAGTCAGAGGAGGAGATCGTCTTCCACCTCTCGGCCAACGGTGAGGAGTGCAAGATCACCTTCGACCACGACCACCGAGCCTACAAGCTGCACATCGACACGGAGGATGGCAGCCAGGTTTTCAGCGGCACGACCTTGTCCCTGATGATGCAGATGGCCAGGGACAGCTTCATCAAGCCCCGCGAGCTCGCGGATGGCTTCATCCCAGGAGCATTCATCGCATGAACGATACCCACACCACCACCAACGGCACCAAGTGTGCCCCACGTCCCCACAAGAAGTCCAAGCAGCAAAGGATAGAGGCACTGGAGGATGGCCCTGCCGGTCCCATCGGGGTGCTCATTGATATGAAGGATAAGCGCGTCAGGGAGCTCGAGGATGAGTGCAAGCGGCTCCAGATGCAGGTTGATCGGTGGGAAAAGAACACCTCCAACTGGAAGGCACACTGTGAGGGCTGGAAGAAGACAGCCGACGAGTATGGTAGGCGCGCTTATGAGCTCCAGAAGGAGCTGGCCTCCGCCGGCGAGAGGATCGTCAGCGCCCAGTGTGAGCGCGACCAGATGCGGACCATTCTCGAGCGCATGGGTATCGACTGGAGGTCCAAAATCTATGTGGGGAAGTCGGGCGCTGTTCCCATGGCCCCTCTATATGAGGTGCTCCGCTCAAATGGTTATCAGTTCCTACCTCCTCATCCCCAGAACCACGTAGAGTCCAACGTGACCTGGCCCCTGCGGGAGGTGAAGGCCCAGAGGGTGGTCATCCAGCACCTGCTCAAGGCGCTGGTGGAGCTCACAGCCTAAGTCACCGCTGACTGGATCTTGCGGCTTTCCTGTGTGCTCGCTGCTGCTACACTCTGCCTTGTCGAGAGCGAGCACACAGAGAGGCGAGATGAACAGACTGAGCGTCGAGCTGATCGAGACCGACGACACCGCCGATGCGGCGCATGTCGTGGCCAAGGCGCTGTTTCAGACCAACGGCTCGCTCGTGAGCCAGCGCACCAGCGTCAACGGTAACCCCGAGTTCATCGTCGACATCCAGCACGACGATGCCAACGCCGAGCGCTTCCTCGATGCCGTGTACGGCGCCGGCCACCACGATGGAGTGAGCGCCCACCTCGGGAGTGAGTACCCACCTCGTTCGATCCTGATCTGATCAGCCACCCAGCGCCTGAGCCTGGCAAGCTACGCGCTCACCATGAGGCCGTGCCATGAAGCGCTGAAACAGGCCGTAAGGCCTCCCACTCACCCATGCCAACAGCTTGCTGAATGGCCCCTGCCCGGGGCCCAGCCTTGCAGGACAGTAGAGCGCTCCCTAGTAGCGTCGAGTTCCTAGCCAGGCGGCATAGCGGATATTCGCAGAGATCGAGGCCCCCACGAGGTCAAGGCCCACCCGCGTTTGAAAACGGGTCAGCCGACACCTCCTGAGCGGGCCTCTTTCTATGTGGGATCGGCAGGTGGGCAGGAGGTTTGGGCAAACCACTGGGAAAGGCCGGGCGGGCCCGCGCGCTATCTCTCCTAGAGGGCCGGACTTCGAGCCAGGCCTGGAGGTGGACAGGAGGAGGAGCGGAGGTGCCACCAACCTTCCGACCGCCCAACTCACCGGCCCTCCACCTCTCCACCTGCCCAACTGGACTGGAGTGCCCACCGCCAGGTGCCACTGGTATGAGGTAGGAGATCTGTGCGCCCAGCCGGGCCGGCTGCGTCTACGTTCTTAATCAGCGCTCACAAAGAGCGCCACAACGAGAGAGTAGAGCACATGGCAAGCCTGATTGAGCGTTTCGACTCGATTTCTCGCGAGTGTGATGGCCTTATGGCTCAGATCGAGGCCGAACGCGCCAACCCCACGCGCTCGCTGCGCATGAACGGCCGCGGCGTGATCTACGTGCCAAACGTCACGAAGCTGGCCCAGCTGGAAGCGCTGATGGCCGAGCGTTATGCCGAGCTGGAGCGCCTCGATAACGGCGTGGCGGCCCTCGAGAAGTCGTCGCCGGCAGCGTTCTGGCGCGGCATCGAGAACAGCCGTGCGAACGCCTGCTTCATGGCTTCTCGCCGCTGACACGCCAGCGCGGCTAGGCTCTCGCCTAGCCGCTTCTCTCACGGGGAAGGGACGAGATCGATGCAGGGATATGCAGGCGGCTATCACCTATTGAGCACCAGCGATAATGTCCTGTTTGCATGCTTGCGCGCCAAGACCGTCGAGGTCGCAGAGAGAAGGAAGATCATCGCTCACCTCCAGAGCCGCTATGCCTTCCTCTCGACCAGCTTATGGCAGGAGTTGACAGAGCTGGCGATGGCCATAGAGCGGGAGTAGGGCCGCGGGAAAGGCCTCCACCCCGGCTCCTCCAGTCCACCGACAGGTTTGGGATCGGCCGGTGGACTGGAGGTCTGGTGTGCCCTCCTTCCGCCAGGTATAGTCTGCAAGGTGGTCATAGCCACCACGCCTATAGAGCCGATAAAGCCTATCAGGCTGGTCGTCTATGCGCTGCGGTCATGGCAGCCATGCCTAGCAAGCATCGTGCCACGGGCCAATTAGTCAGCGCAAACTTACATAGCCACTATGCGAAAACGCCGTGCAAAGCATGCTTTACTCAGCAAGTGATAGCTAAGATACTTACGAAGTCAGCACGGCAGCGCCGCCGCCTGATAGGCCAAGGCCTCACAAGGCGCATATGAGAGTAGAGTCATGAACGCCAATCAGATCACGCTGCCTGCCATCGCCGCCATTCGCGCCGGCCTTGGCAATGTCATCGGCGCCGAGTCGCATTACGAATTGCGCATTTGCACGGCAGCCGACGCCAAAGAAGAGCGCACGGCGCATGTCGTGCGCCAGCGCCAGCCTGTGCTCGTACGCAAAGATGGCGCCACGTGGCCGCGCACGCGCCATCAAATTCAGTCGTGCGGCCTGTCGCAGTCAAGCATGGCCTATGCGCATGACTTCGCGCTGTTCAAGACGACTGGCCTATTCGCGCCGGCCGACGTCGCCGACACGCGCATTGTGACTGACAAGCATTGGCGGCCAGCCGTAGCCATGAGCAACGCGCTGCTGCGTGAGTTCTGCCGCATGGCCGCCGCTGGCAACATGGCGCCATTCACGCCAGCGCAGTTGTGCCGCAAGCCTTCGCCAGAACTGGCCGCCGACATGGCCGCCGCTGCAGCGCTCGACTCGCGCGGCTGCGCCGCCGGCAAACAGGCTAAGACTGACGACATCACGCAACAGCTTGTCGCCGACTTCGCCGTGTTCGGTGCCGTGTTCGTGCCGTGTGATGGCGCGCTGCGTGGCTACGGCACGCAGTTTCGTATCAACGAGGCGTGGCAAGAGGCCTTGGCCGCCGCCGGCCGTATCAATGGCGCCTTGCCTGTAGAGGCGCCTAGCGAGGCCGCTAGCGAGCCTAGCGCCTAAGCCATGGCAAGCGAGGCTAGGCCAAGCGCCTAGCCTCGCAAGCGCCAGCGACAAGGCAAGGCAAGCGAAGCGGCTGCGCCAGTAGGCAAGGCCGAGAGTGAATAAAAAAACGCTTGGCCTGGCCGAGGTGGTAGGGCGGTCCATTCACCATTGGGGAAAATCGGACGACCTCCTGTTCTCGGTTCTTCGGCCTTGCTCACCCCACCTCGATGTCACGCTGCGCATAGGCCCAGCGCTCTATGACCCCACCCCTGCCTGCACCACGGGGTAGCAGTTCGGCTTACCAACTTCTCGGTTCACCAACTCACCAAGATTGAAAGATTCCAACTATGGATCTGAGCAAGCACGTCAAGTTCACCAAGCAGCAGACCTTCGACATGATGATCGCTGGCCTGGCCAAGCAGGTCTGGAGGCGAGCTACCACGGTATTCAGTAGTGGTGCAGGCTCATGCCGATACCTCACACCTGAGGGGTTGCGCTGTGCTGCGGGTCAGCCAGAACGCGCCAACGCAAGGGTGTTTATTGATGGTGATGGTAAGGTGCACCATTATGGCACATTCACCGGCTTCATCGTCGTCTACGGCATGGCCAAATTCGGCCGCGGATGGATCATCTTCGACAAGTTCAAGAGTGAGTTGACCTCGTCTGATCTTGAGAGAGATCGCCATATCGAAAGGACGCCATTCGACATCATGTCCGAGTTGGACGATAAAGAGCTCGAGCTGGGCGAAGCCTTTGCAATGAAGCGTGATCGAGTGACGCCGGATTGGGCCAAGGCCATGAAGAGGGACAAGCGCTGATGTCGCTTCACGCCACACCCTATACCAGGGCCCTGGTGCGCCAGCTGCACCTGCTGGGAGTTCCCAAGGCGATGATCGGCCGGATCACCGGCGTCTCGCGGATCTCGGTCGGCACGATCACCGACGGCATCACGCACGAGAACGATCTCTATGTCCCTGCCGGTGACGACATGGGTCTGGATATCAAACCACCAGAGGGGCCGGTCGCGACAGCTGCTCTGCCGACCGGCTGGAGGATCGTCGAGCTGTTCGTCAGCCTGGTCGAGATCCGGGCCAAGGCCATCATGATCGAGCGAGGGTTGTCGAAATGAGTAAGGAACACATCATCGAGCTGGAGCGCGAGGTCAGCGACCTGCGGCGGGAGATCGGCTGGCTGCGTGAGAACTGCGAGGAACTCTCGAAGAGGCTGCATCGCCGGACGCTGTTCGTCAGCAGGCCCCCTGCGTCGATGCCGCTGCCGCTGCAGCATCGCTGGGGAGAGAGAAAGCCAATCGTCATCATGGGGATCGATCCTGCCGCAGCCGGCATCGATGTCCTCTAGCTGGTAGTCAGCACTCACAAAGGTCTCGACGATCTGCTAAGCATGCTTTACGAACTAAGTCAGCGCTGGGTAGGCCAGCGCTGACTGGAAAACAAGGGGGCAACGATGCGACTCGGTAGATTTCTCGCGGCCGCGGGGGCCGCGATGTTGCTACTGCTGGGGCAGGGGGCCGGTGCCGGCACGACGGCGAAGCAAAACGGCACGGGCGAGTTCAAGCATGTGATCGTCATCAACGCAGACGATCTCAGCGAGCACGCGCTCATGCAGGTGCCGACGCCCAACATTGATGCCCTGGCCAGGCAAGGCACGAGGGTCAGCGACATGTACACCTCGGCCGGCGTCTGCGCGCCGAGCCGGGCCGGCAAGGAGACCGGGCGCTATCAGGAGCGCTACGGCATCTTCAAGAACCCGCCAGAGGGTGCGGCGGCCGACGGCTTCAAGGGCGATGGGATCCCGGCCTCGGCCGTCACGGTAGCCGAGGCCATGGGCAAGGCCGGCGTCTACACGGGCAAGATCGGCAAATGGCACCTTGGAGATGAGGCGGGCCAGCGTCCCAATGCTCAGGGTTACGACGAGTTCATCGGCTTCCTCGGCGGAGGCCATGGCTACGCCCCGGGCACTGGGCCGCTGCTGCGCGACAACAAGCCGGTGCAGTTCGGCGAGAATCTGACCGACTTCTTCGCCGGCGAGGCCGCCTCGTTCATCGCCAGGAACGCCAGCAAACGCTTCTACCTGGCGCTCGATCCGAACGCCCCACACGAGCCCCTGAGCGCCACGCCGCAGCAGATGGGCAAATGCACCAAGTTCGATGATCAGGACGATCGCCTGTTCTGCGGCATGTTGGTGGGCCTGGACAACCTGGTCGGCGAGGTCATGGGTGCGGTCAAGCGCGCCGGCATCGAGGACGACACGATGGTCGTGTTTACCGCCGACAATGGCTGTGCCCAGCTTGGCTATTGCGACTCCGGCGTCTTTAAGCTGGGCAAGGGGAAGCCATGGGAGGGTGGTGTGCGCGTGCCGGGCATCTTCTGGGCGCCAGGCGTGATCCCGGCCGGCAAGGTCTACACCAAGTCGCCGATCTCACACCTCGACCTGATGTCGACCTCGCTGGCCGCCGTGGGGGCGACCATCCCTGACAACCTCGATGGCGAGAACGTCCTGCCGTGGCTGATCTCGAACTCGGCCGACCCGGCGCGCGACCTGTTCTTTGCCACCATCCCGGGGCGCGGCAGCATCCGGCGTGGCGACTGGAAGCTCTATTTCGAGGGTGGCATCAAGCTCTACAATCTCGAGAAGGATCCAGGCGAGAGCAACGACGTGGCGGACCAAAATCCCGACATCGTCAGACCGATGGCCCAAGCCCTCAATCAGTGGTTCGATGAGATGCCGAAGCCCGCCTATTGAGCCATGAATCCGTGCTGATTTGGAGATAAGTCAGCACTTGGTGTAATGATGGTCTGTTCAAGCGAAGGAACAGACCATCATGCCCAACAAGCCACTCAGCCCGGCCGATCGCCGGCGGCAGCGCATCGCCGCCAAAGCCGCGGCTGCAGGACCAAAAATGGGGGGTCGCCCCAGCAAGATCCCAGCATCGCTATGGGATGAGCTCAGAGAGCTCTGGGAAGGCGGCGACTATCAGCAGCGTGAGCTGGCGGACTACGCCAAGAGCCGCGGCTATCCGATCTCACAGTCCCGCATCAGCGATTATGGCGCGACGCACGGCTGGGTCAAAAACAGCCGCCTCAAGGAGCTGCGCGACGAGGCCGCCAGTGCCGTCGCCGATCGCATGGGCGTCGAGCTGCGCGACATGTTGGGCAGGCATTCCGTCTTCGCCAGATCCATGCAGGAGATCGCCCTGCGGCATGTCGGCCTTGCCCGCGATCAGATGCGCAAGGATCCAAGCTACAAGATGCCACCGAACATCATGCGTTCGGTTCTGGGCACGCTGCGCGACGCCGCCGAGATGGAAGCGCGCGCCATGGGCTTCGACTACAATACCGGCCGGCCGTTCGCCTTCGACAAGAACAATCCTGCCGGCGAGGGCGACGTGCCAGCGCCCGTGATGCGCATTGAGGAGTACACGGCCGCCGAGCTGGCCGAGATCGAAGCGCAGGCCGAGCGCGAGCACAAGGGCACGACGGACGACGAGGACGCCTGATGCCGGCTGTGGCTGCCGGCGGCGCTTCAGTGCCGTTTACCCCGATCCATGGCCTGAAATCCGCCGTCTTTCACGCCGGCCGGCTCTATCCGCACGTCCCGCTGCCGCCACGGATGCTCCAAGAGGCGCAGGAGATGCGCCTCAAGCTGCATCCGGCGCAGATGACCGTGCGCATGAGCAAGGCGCGCTTTCGCGTCGTCGTCGCCGGCCGCCGCATCGGCAAGTGCCTTGCGCCGGGCACGCTGATCGCCATGGCTGACGGCACGGAAAAGCCGATCGAGCAGGTTGTAGCCGGTGATCTGGTTCTGACGGTCAATGAGCAAACCTACGAGCTCGAGATTAAGCCAGTTCAGCATGTCCACGATAATGGCATAAAAGACACAGTTCTTATCAGAACGGGTGGGCGCGAGCTGCACTGCACCCCAAATCACCCATTGCTCGTCAACAATCGCTGGGTCGAGGCTGGCAATATCAAGACGGGCGACTTGGTAGCAGTGCCACGCTCGACGCTGTTCGGCACGCAGCGCATGGCCGACCATGAGGTCGATTTCCTGGCCATTTGGCTGGCCGAAGGCGAGAAAAGCCACGTCAGCAATACGACACCAGCAGTTCTCGATGCGCTGCGCACGGCTCTGGCTGCATGGGACTGCGAGCTTGTCCATATCCAAAAAGCTGACTGGCGTTGGCGCCGTGCAGCTCATAGTAAGAATTTTGGCAGAGGTGGCCTGTCTACCGCCCCTCGAGCATTCCTTGAAAAGCTCGGCTTATTCAGCCTGAACAGCAAGACGAAGAGGATTCCTGATTGCATTTTCAGGCTGCCAGAGGATCAGCTAGCTCGATTCCTCAACCTGTTCATAGCCTGTGACGGCTCGATTTCGACAACGACCAAGAGGCAAGCAAGACTCGAGATCGGCCTCGCCAATCAGCATATGGTTCGCCAGCTGGCTTCGCTGCTGCACAAGTTCGGTATCCGCGGCGGCATTCGTCATAAGATCCACAAGAGTCTGAATAAGCACGGCGTTCCATACGAGTCCTGGAGCTACGTCAGCAGCCGTAAAATCGACATCCTCTCCTTCTGTGAGCGTATCGGCGCGATAGGCAAGAAACAGAGCGTCGACATCGCTCGACAGGTTGCATCAACGTCTGCCGGTAGCTGCAACGACTATCTTCCGATCAGCCATGATGATTTCGCCAAGCACCTTGATTGTGAGCGTCGTCAGCTCGGCAAGAATGGCGGCCACAATGCCGTTGTCGCCAGAGGACTTCCAGAAAACGCCAGGCAAAATCTGACAGCATGGCGCAGGCAGACGCCAAAGCGCTGCTCGGTGCGCCGCTACGCTGTCGTGCGCGGCTATTCGGATGGGTATTTCGATCCGATCGCCGATGGTGGTTTGGTCTGGGAAGAGGTCAAGGCTGTTGCCGCTACAGGAGAGAAACAGACCTACGACCTGACTGTCGAGGGCAATCATAATTTCATTGCCAACGGCCTGGTCACCCATAACACGCACCTGGCGCTGTCTCTTGCCTACGAGGAGGCAGAGCGCCGGCCCGGGTCGCTGATCTGGTACGTCGCCCCCACCTACGCGATGGCCAAGCAGATCGCGTGGGAGAAGCTCAAGGAGCTGGTGCCCCGCTACCGGCTCAAGGGCAAGCCACACGAGGTCGACCTGATGATCAGGCTGACCAACGGCTCGCGGATCGCGCTCAAGGGCGCCGATCGGCCGGACAGCGTGCGCGGCGTCGGCATCTATTTCCTGGTGCTCGACGAGTTCCAGGACATGAAGCCCGAGATCTGGACCGCCATCCGGCCGACGCTGTCGGATTACCGGGGCCGGGCCCTGTTCATCGGCACCCCCAAGGGTCGCAACCACTTCTACGACCAGTACCTCAAGGGCATCTCTCACGACGGCAAGGGCAAGAACCCCCAGTGGGATTCCTGGCAGTTCAAGACCATCGACTCGCCGTTCATCGCCAAGAGCGAGATCGCCGAGGCCATGCACGACATGGACCTGCGGTCGTTCAGGCAGGAGTACGAAGCGAGCTTCGAGACCGCGGCCGGCCTGGTCTACTATGACTTCGACCGTCACAAGAACGTCCGCCCCTGCCCGTTCGACCCTGCCATGCCGGTGTTGATCGGGCAGGACTTCAACGTCGACCCAATGTGCAGCGTGGTCATCCAGCGCCACGGCGAGCAGTGGTGGGTGACGGGCGAGCTCCACCTGCGCAACTCGAGCACCGAGCAGACTTGCCGCGAGCTGCTGAACGAATTCGGCTTCAGCATCACCGACCGAGCCACCGTCTACCCTGATCCCGCCGGCAACACGCGCAGCTCGACCCGCGGCGAGTCCGACTTGCAGATCTTCAGAGAGTGGGGCTTCCACCGGTTGTTGTTCCGGCGCAAGGCGCCGCTCGTGCGCGACCGCATCGCGGCCGTCAACCGCCTGATCCTCAATGCCCAGGGCCAGCGGCGGCTGTTCATCGACCCCTCGGCCACGCACCTGATCCGCTCGCTAGAGACCACCAGCTACAAGGAAGGTACCAACGAGATCGATAAAGAGGCCGATGTCGATCACCCCTCCGACGCGCTCGGCTACCCAATAGAATTTGAACTTCCCATATTGAAACCACATAAGATGATAGGAATTAGTCGCTAATGTTTCTAATGTTTATAGTTAGTGATAGATTAAATAACCATTGATCATAAAATCAGAGGTTAGCGTGGATAGATTTTGGAACAAGGTAGACAAGTCTATTGAGCCTGATGGCTGTTGGATGTGGCTGGGAGCCATTTCAAATGGATATGGAGTGTTTAAATACAATGGCAAGAATGTAAAAGCTCATCGATTTGCTTACGAGAACGTGATTGGACCAATTCCAGCTGGCTTGCTGCTACGCCACTCTCTGAAATGTGTCAGTTGCAGGTGCGTCAATCCATTTCATCTAATTCCTGGCACCAATGCCGAAAATATGCTCGACAAGGCCATTGTTGGTTCGAGCAATGGTGCGCGCAACGGCCGCACCTTGCTGGCTGAAGAGCAGGTCTACGAGATCCGCGCCGACAAGCGCTCGACGCCGAACATCGCTAGAAGCTACGGCGTGTCGACCAGCCTAGTACAGCGGATCAAGCACAAGCTGGCATGGTTCTGGCTGCCAGAGGATTTGTCGCGGCCAACCCATATCAACGGCAAGGGGCGGTACAGCGCAGCGGCCCGAGTATGAGCTGCCAGTCCTCAAACCGCACAAGATGGTGGGCATTTCGAGGTGATTTTGACTCTTAGTCAGCGCTGAGTGTATAAGCCATAGAATCACCATTCTCTCTGGCTTGGGGCCCACATGGCGAACGTCAAGACCAACGAGCTCACGGCCGGCGATCTCGTCGAAGCGCTCGGTAACGATGCGTCCGGCAGGACGCGCCGTGAGGGCGTTGTCGCCATGGTCAAGCGCATTCTGCGCGGCACAACCAAGCTAACCGACAGTGGCCAGGCTGCCACGGCCCCCAAGCGCTACCTCTGCACGACCGATGCCGGCGAGGTGGTCGAAGTCGACTTGGGCATCCTGGCGTCCTACTTGTCGACGCTGATCGTCGGCGACACTGGTGGCAGCCTCGCGGCGTCGCTGCAGAGAGCGGAGGATTGGGCCAGTAAGCTCGGGAATACCGTCGACGGCGTCAATTACAGTGCCAAGTACCAGGCCGCGGCAGCCCAGGCCTCAGCCGACACGGTGGCCACAGCTCAGGTCGAGATCGCCAACGGCGTCTCGGCGGTCAATCTGCAGCTAAGTCAGGCCCAGACAGCCGCCAATCAGGCCCAGGCCTGGGCCTCGGCTGAACCAGGTGTGGAAGTAGCCCCGGGCCTGCAGTCGGCCCGGGGCGTGGCCGAGAGGGTCAACAACCTGGCTCGCGCCATCGCCGCCGTGCCGAGCCGGCCGGTCACCGGCACCACTTACACCCTGGTCAAAACCACCACGTCCGTCATCGGCGATGAGTTCCGCCTACTGTGGTGCACCAATTCCAGCGCACTGACGATCACCCTGCCGAAGGACTGGAATACCGGTGCTGCCTTCGACGGCTCGGTCGGCTTCATCTGGTGTCGCATCCTGCGCACGGGTACGGGCGCAGTCACACTGGTTGGCGAAGCTGGTGCGGCACCTGCCTCCGTCGAACAAACCGGGCAGTGGCAGGGCGGTGGCACCTATTCTGGCGGCTCCGGCAGCACGGCGATCACCATTCCGCGCTCCATCAGTGTTCCTGCCGGCAACAACCGCAAGCTCTGGATCGCGGCGTTCGACACCAACGATTTCGTGACCAGCCACGCCCTGGCCTGCTCGATCGATGTCGGGACGCTGACATCTTCGATCAGCAATACCAGTCCGACTTCGGCCGACCACGCGGCCGAGAAGATCAATGCTGCCAGCTGGGTCGCATCACTGGCTGACAGCACGATAGCCACCGATCACGTCATCACGATCACCATCCCTCCCAACACACTGTCCTACAGCTACCGCATCGTCGCGGCGAACAACGTCAATGCGGTTAGCGGCCAGGTCGGTGACAGCTCCGACACAACTTCGATGTCGCGAGCCGTGGCCGTCACGGCGCCTGTGAACGGCCTGGTGCTGGCAGCGATGGCCAGCAACGGCAACGACAGCCTGCCGGCGACCATTTCCGGCGTCAGCTCGGGCGGCGGCGACTCGCCGCTCAGCACCGGCACGAGCACCGTCAAAGACATTGTGATGATCGGCGGTCGCATCCTGCCGTCGGTCGCCGGTACCAACACCATGACCGCCGGCTTCGCTGTCAGCAAGAAGCACGCCTGGCTGGGCATCTGCTTCGAGAAAGCAACCACAGGCGGTGCATCGACCACCGTCGTCGGTACCACCACCGTCCCGTCCAACGGCTGGCTTGACGTCATCGCCGCTTCCGACGGCCGCACCTACATCGTGGGCTAAGATTCAATGTTCGAGACCAATCGCCTCCTGATTGCGGCCTATCTGTCCAATCACGGTATTTCCCTCGAGACCAGCGTTTACATTTCGGGGGTCGAGGGCGCGCAGATCTCCGCCAGCGCTACCAGTGTCGTGACGACATCGCTGCTGATCAGACGCACGGGCTCGCTGGCAGCGGTTAGCTCGATCAATTGGTCTCTGGACGGCTCGATGGCGGCAGCCGACTATTCCGATGACCAGCTGTTGTCCGACACGCTGACGTTCGGGATTGGCGTTGATCGGCTGACGATCCCGATCTCGATCAAGGCGCACACGGCCGGCAGCGTCAACAAGACGATCCGCCTGAATCTGTCCTCGCCAGTAGGATGCACGATCTCTGGCTCCAGTACCGCCGTGGCCACGGTGATCATGCCGGCTCTGGACGGATTTTCGGCATCGAACGAGTCGGTCAACGTCACCAAAAGCAACATCATCGTCATTGACGCGATGGCCAACGACACCGTGCCATCTGGCACGGTCATCTCGCTGCTCGGCACTCCGTCGCCCAATGTCGGCTCAGCCACGATCACCGCTTCCGGCACCAGGATCACCTATTCCGCACCAAGCACCGTGCCGGCCTCGGTCGTAACCCTACCCTACACCCTTACCGCCCCTGACGGCCGAACCCGTACCGCCAATGTGCTGATCACGGTACAGAATGCCGCGGTCGCCGGCGACGAACGCAACTACGCATTCAAGTTCCCAAATGCTGCCGCGGTGACGCCAGCGATGTGCAAGGTATGGCGTCACGGCAGCAGCATACCGACGCATAGCGTCGGCAACATTCTGATCTACGTCGCCGGCGACGTCGAGATCCAGGATGAGCTCGACTTCAACGGCTTCGGCGCGATCAAGGGACCCCTTGCCCCGTTTGGCCTGAGCATGCGCCCTCGTGCCTGGCTGCGCAGCGACAAGCACACCGATGCACAGCCATTCCGTGGCACCCGCTTCATCTTCAAGTGCAACTTCGACGCGTCGGCCCGTTCCCATGCCGACTGGCAGGACGAGGATGGCGGGCCGACGCGTAATTGGCCATTCCTCTACATGTGCAACGTCGACGCCAATTATCAGACCAACAATTGCGGCTTCGGCGACTTCATACGCTTCGGCCAGAATGGTGCGCAAGAGAACAACACGACCTCGCCGTTCGCGTTCAACGGTCCCAAGTCGGCCATATTCATGAACAAGGTGCGGCTGATTCGTGGTCCACACTACTCGAGTGGCCTCATCGAGGCCGGCATGACGGTCGAAGGCAAGGCTATCGATGCCAAGGAGAATGGCCACTCAGATTTTATCCAGAGCTTCTCCGGCGTGCCGGTCTGGCGCATCGCCGATGTTCAGCTCGACTGGATAAGTGGTCAGGCCTTCTTCTCCGGTCGCGAGGCCGACGATTGCGGCTGGCCACGCACGACTCGCTGGAAGCTGAAGAACGTCGCCATGAATCATGGCGACTTCTGGATCGATTACGCGCCACACAGCGGCGGCCTGGGACTGCAGCCACAGTTCATCAAGGCGACGGAAGAACAGGCGACCAGCGCTACCGACACCACTGGTGAGAACTACGATTACCCCAATGGTAAGTACATGGCGGTGAACCTTGAGAGCTGCTATATTCGTGGCAAGTACGCCAAGAATATCTGGTCGCAACAAGTTGGTGGCACCAACACCGGCGTTGGTGCCTATATTCGTGACGCCGGCGGTATCACTGCTGGTCTCGATGCGAACCAGTATTTCCGCTTCCTAGCTACCAAGCCGTCTGGCGCCTCGGCCAACACGTTCCCTGCCTACTCAGGCACCTGCAAGTACCTGACGCAGGACCAGGCGCTTCCGGAGACCTGTCCATCGAACCATGCCGGCAAGGCGTTGCGCCTGTCCGGCACTGACTCGGAGATCATCTCGCAGTTCATCAGCATCATCCAGGCCTAGCTTTGACATAAGCCAGTGCTGAGTGATATTGTGGCAAATTGTGTAGCCCTACCCGAGCTGATGTGAGAACTGCCCGATGGCCATGCGTCGTCCCACCGATCGCCACGGCGTCCCGCTCGACGTGCTGCCGTTTGCCCTTAAGAGCGGGGTGACGGCAGCCATCGGCACCTCAACCTCGGCCAAGGCGCTGCCGGCGAACCAGAAGGTGATCACGGTCTGGGGCTCGACGCCGTTCTTCCTGGCGTTCGGCGATGGCACCATCACCGTGAGCTCCGCCGACAGCAACTTCGACGTGGCGCTTCCGGCCAACTCGCCAGTCGACCTGGTGGTGCCGACCGGCTGCTCGCACATCGCCACGATCGCCGGCACCCTCTACATCGCGCCGCGCGCCTGATCATGCGCGGGCTGCGGCTGGGAATCCTAGGAGCGAGCAGCGGCGGCGGCCCGACCATCACCAATATCGCGCCAGACGCCATCGATCTGACCAGCGGCGATCCGGCTGCCACGCTTCCCAGCGTGCCGGCCGACAACGATGGCGGCGTCATGCTCGCGCTCGGCCAGGGCAACAGTGGCGGCACCGCCCCGGCAGGCTCGACCGCGATCGGCAACACCGGCAACACCAGCTCGCTGCGCTCGGTCTTTTGCGTCTTCGCGAGCGGCGCACCCCAGGTAGCACAGTGGGTAAGCGGCAACACCAAATCCATCGGCGTCTACTTCGCCGTGTCCCCAGCAGGCTGATCAGCAATGCCAGGCACCGACGAGAGCATCAAGCTGGTCACCGAGCGCCGCCATCCGCGCTATGATGCCCTGATCGATCACTGGGACTTCTGCGAACTGTCATACCGCGGCGGCCGCGGCTACATGACCTCGAAGAACATCTTCCGCTACTACAAGGAAGGGCCGAAGGACTACGAAGACCGCCTGGCGCGCACCCATCGCGCCAATCACACCAAGCGCGTCGTCGACACCGTCAACCTGCATCTGTTCAAACAGCCCGTCGAGCGCGACGAGCAGCTGGCGCCGGAGGAGCTCAAGCGCTTCTGGCTCGATCCGGCCGGCAACGGCAAGACCAGCATCAGCACCTTCGCCAAGCAGATGGATCAGTGGCAGTCGGTGTACGGCCGGATCTACGTGCTCGTCGACAATACCGATTTCGGCGTCGTCTCGCTCAAGGATGCCGAGCAGATCAGCAAGCCCTACGCCTACATCATCCACCCGCAGAGCATGCTCGACATGGCGTTCGATGCGCATGGCGAGTTCCTCTGGGCGCTGGTGGTCGAGTGCCGGCGCGAGGATCGGGATCCGTTCACCTCCAATGGCCGCGAGATGCACGACATCCGGCTCTGGATGCGCGACGAGTGGCACCTGTTCCTGCAGCGACTCGATCCGCACGGCAACACCTACTATGAGCGCGGCCCTTCCGGCGTCAATCGCCTGGGCGTGGTGCCGATCGTGGCCATCGAGTCGGAAGAGGGCGACGCCTACTCGGCCCCGGCGATGATCGGCGACATCGTCGACATGGACCGGACCATTGTCAATTACGGATCGGTGCTGGACGAGATCATCTACGGCCAGACCTTCAGCCAGCTGGCGATCCCGGCCGCCGGCGTCGAGGCCGGCACGACCGGATATAACAACAGCGTCGTGGCCGCCCGCGACCGCGTCTTCCTGTTCGACAATTCCGACGGCAACTCGGCACCGTTCTACATCAGCCCCGATGCCGGCCAGGCCGACCTGATCATCAAGGCCATGAGCGTCTTGATGCGCAACATCTATTCGGTGACCGGCACCGACAACGAGGCCAACGGCCAGAGTCAGTCCAAAGGCAAGGAATACGCCTCTGGCGTGGTGAGGGAGTTCGACTACGGCCAGATCGAGAACCTGCTGCTCAACAAGAGCCGGGCCCTGGAAGTGGCCGAGGAGAAGATCGCCAAGCTGGTGCTGAAGTATGCCGGCATCACCAAGACCGACGACGAGATCCGCCAGCTGATCAAGTACCCGAACCAGTTCGACGTGCGCGGCCTCGAGTCCGATCTTGGGGTGGCCAAGATGCTGAGCGACCTCGAGGCGCCGGACGAGCTGATGCGGCCCCAGCTGAAGATCGCCGCCGGCAAGATGCTGCCGCGCCAGACCACCGATGACAAGGCCAAGATCGAGTCGGCGATCGACAATTGGAAGTCGAAGGGTCAGCACCAGCGCGATACCGCTGAGAAGAACTTCGAGGAGACCAAGCGGCAGGCCGATCGAGCTGCCGTGGCGGCAGCCGTGGCAGCTAAGAACAAGTCGACTCCGGCGCGCAAGGCGGCCTGACGGGGTCAATTTGACAAGAAAATAAGTCACTGATAGATAGTATGATCACAAAGCCATCCTGTCCGAGTGACCGGACAGTGACAAGGAGCAAGGCGTGCCTGAGTGGATGAAAGCGCTCCTCGCGAGCGGTGTTTACTTCGAGGCCAACAATGACGGTGGCACTGGTGCCGGCGGCGAAGGCAACGAAGGTGATGGTGAGGGAGAAGGCGAGGGTACTGGTGGTGAAGGCGGCGAGGGTGGTGACGGCAAGGGCGGCAAAGGCGGCAAGCCTGGCAAGTCCAAGCTGACCGACGCCGAGGCCCAGCTGCTCAAGGACGCGATGCGCCTCAAGGCGGCGAAGAAGCAGGCCGAGAGCGAGCGGACGGCACTTCAGGCCCAGCTCGATGAGCTGCGCGCCTCGCTGCAGGGCCTGTTTGGCGACGGCGAGGACCAGGATCCGGCCAAGCTCAAGGAAAAGCTGGCCGGGATCACCGCCAGCGACGAGGAGCGGCGCCAGCGCGCGGCCGGCGAGTTCGACGGGCTGAAGAGGCGGCTGATCGCCGAGCACGAGAAGGTCTACGGGACGCTGAAGACCGAGAGCGAGGCCAAGATCGCCGACCTCGAGGCTCAGCTGGCCGGGCGCGACAAGCATATCCGCTCCCTGCTCGTCTCGAATGCCTTTGCGACCTCGGCCTACCGCAACGAGAATCTGACCCTGACCCCGGCCATGGCCGAGCGCCTGTATGGCCCGGCGTTCAGGGTCGAGGAGAAGGATGGGGTGCTGATCCCGGTCGCCTACAAGGGTGATGTCCCTCTGGTCGACCAGTCCGGCAAGCCGCTGACGTTCGATGCGGCGCTGCAGGAGATCGTCGAGGCAGATCCAGACCACAAGGCCGTGCTGCGCAGCAAGGCCATCGGTGGTGCTGGTTCGAGCCCGGCAGGCGGCGGTGGCGCCAGCGATGGCGGAGCACAGCCGGAGCTGCGTGGGCAGGCCCGAATCAAGGCAGCGCTCGATGCGCAGACGGCGGCTGCCAGGAAGTAACTAGAGACTTTTCTACTACGGCGACCGCCGACCTAAGAGACGTGGGTGTGGTCTAAGTTTCGACATCAGTCAGTGATGACTTAACAGAGGACGAAGACCATGCCACTTCTGGAAGTGGAAGCCAAGAAGCTCTCGAACACCGACCTGCGTCGGGGCATCATCGAAGAGATCATCGACTTCGACACGGTGCAGCAGTTCCTTCCTTATGTGCGGACCGAGGGTAAGGCCTTCGTCTACAACCGGGAAGGCACCCTGGCGACGGCGCAGTTCGTCGTGCCGAACATCGACATCCCTGAGAGCGCCTCGACCTTCGTCGAGGTGACCGCCACGCTGCGCATCATCGCCGGCGACGTGGATGTCGACAACTTCATCAACACGACCTACAGCGACCTCAACCCGCAGAAGTCGATCCAGATCGGCCTGAAGGCCAAGGCCGTCGCCCGCCTGTTCAGCCAGAAGATGATCTCGGGCGACTCGAGCACCGTCTACAACTTCGCCTCGCTGGGTGGCCCGGTCGCGGCCACCAACGTCGAGTTCGACGGCCTCGATGTGCTGGCCCAGGGTGCGATGGACTACGACATCGACACCAACGGCGACGTGCTGAGCTTCGACGACATCGACGTCCTGCTCGACAAGGTGAAGCTCGGCTGCGACGGCCTGATGACCTCGCGGCGCACGATGCGCGACTTCCGCAAGCTGTGCCGCGCGGTGAGCTCGGTCACGCCCGAGTACATCAAGGCCCCGGGCGGGCAGTCGGTCATCGCCTACGACGGCAAGCCGATCCTGCGCAACGACTTCGTGTCGGACACCTGGGTCACCGGCTCGTCGGGCGCGGTCTGCAGCTCGATGTACGCCTTCCGCTTCAACGAGCAGGACGGCGTCCACGGCATCTACACCGGTGACGCCGCCGGCATGCAGATCATCGAGATCGGGCAGCTCGAGAAGCGCGACGCCACCCGTACCCGCATCCGCTGGTACGTGGCGATGGCGCTCAAGTCGACGCTGTCCCTGGCCATTCTGCGTGGCATCAAGGCGGCCTGATAGCCGCCTCAACCAGCGCGCCTCGGCCCCAGGCCGCTGAGTACGAGGGGGCGGTCTCACAGACCGCCCCCTTTGCTTTTCACCCGATCGCGAGTCCTGTCATGGCCTACGTTGAGCTGTACTTTCCCATCCGCCTCGTGCTGACCGACGACAATCTGGTCGGCTATTCCGGCGACCTTGGAGGCTGCCGCTTCTACAATGGCATGAGCGAGTTGGTCAGCTATCGCTCGGCCCGCAACTTCTCGCTGAACTACAAGGTGGTCGAGGCCGAGACCGGCGTTCGCTTCCATCCCTGCACCGAGCGCAGCCAGTGGCGCGTGGCGGTCGGCAGCGCGGCGGATGGCTCGAAGGGCACCAACGAATGGAACTACGTGACCGAGCCCTGCAAGCAGGTGCTCGATCGCGAGGCCGCCATGGCGGATCTGATCAAGAGCAATATGGATCTGGCCGAAGGCAAGCTGGCGGCCCGCCTGGCCCAGCGCATCGATATCGGCAACGAACTCGACATGCTGGCCGGCAGGGCCACCGCGCCAGCCGGCGGCGTCATCGTGCCAGCCGGCGAGGCCGGCGAAGGCGCCGCGGTGGCTGACGGGGCGCCGCAAGAGCCCGTGGACGCCTCTCTGGCCACGGCCGAGCAGCTCGACGCCGTGCGCAAGACGTTCGGCGCCCGCTTCCTGCGCCAGCAGCTCGAGGCCATGGGACTGAAGACGGCCCGCAGCGGCGACGACATGATCGAGGAGCTGCTGGAGGCCAAGGTCTCGGCCGCCACCGTCCGCGGCTGGCTGGCCGGCAACGGCTCGCCGGATAAGGTGCCGGAGACCCAGCCGATCGTGCCGACCGAGGTAGCCCAGGCCGAGGCCGCCAAGGCCAACCTCGGCAAGCTGCTGGCCGAGCCGGAAAGAGTCGAGCAGCCGACCCAGGCGGTCGAGCCAGAGCCCAAGGTGGCCGAGGGCGAGCCTGCGCCGGCGCCGGAGGCCTGAGCCATGGTACTGGCGGCGGCGACCGAAGCCGACCTGGTAGTGCGAACCTTCGCCAACGAGGAGGTCGCCACCACCTTCGTCACCCTGGCCGAGATCGAGGCGGCGCTGCGGCTGCGCCTAGATACGGCCGCCTGGGAGGCCGCCACGGTATCGACGCAGGTTAAGGCGATGATCGGCGCCTACAACGAGCTGGTGCGCCTGCCGTGGGCCTCTGGCGGCTTCGGCGGCAGCAACCAGAGCCGCGACATCGGCAGCGCGCTGTTCGGCGGCGTCCGACCCGAGCCGCCGCTCACCGACAGCCTGTTCATGGCGGTCATCGCGCAGGCGCAGGCCGCCCAGGCGCTGTTCCTGCTCGGCGGCACCCATGTCCGCAGCCTGCAGCGCGAAGGTGTGCGCTTCACGCGGCAGCTGCAGGGGGCGGAGATGGAAATCACCGCCTACAAGGGGCCGGTCTGCGCCGAAGCGAAAGAGCTGCTGGGGCCGTTCCTGGACACACAGATCCGGCGCCGGGCGTTCGCCTGAATCGAGTTTCCGCTCGGGTGACTCGGGGCCGCGGGAAGCCAAATTCCGCGGCCCCACTTTTTTTGCCGCAGGCAGCTCACATGGGGCCGCCAGGAGGTCTTTTATGGTCCGCAAGGGTCTATTTTACATTTGGATTTAGTCAAAACAGCAGAATCTTACTTTCTTCCTTAAAAAGCGATCGCGCAGTTTCGCTACGCTCGATGGTAAAATGATTCTTCGACTTGTCAACCCATAAAATTGTCGGTACTTAGTAGGATCGCCACCAAGTCACCAATCATGGAGCCATGGATGGTCCAGCTGCAAGCCAAGTTCGTCGCCACGCCATGGTTCCCCAACCTGATCCGCTACCTCAAGACTGGCAGCGAGTTCGACGCCTATGGCGCGCCGGTGGGTCAGGACTGGGCGATGCTGCCGGCCAAGGTGCGCACCACCACGGTCGAGGTGCAGGAGAAGAACGAGCTGCGTGCCAAGCGCCAGGGGCTGATCGTCGAGGTGACGACGCAAAGCTTCTTCGCCATCAACGATCACCTGGTCTGGGCTGGCCAGGAGTACACCATCGTCGGCATCGACCCCAAGCAGGACTTCCGCGGCGAGAGCCAGTGGACGGTGCTGACCTCTGTGCTGAAGAGGGGAGGGGTCTGATGCCGCCGCCAAGTCGCGTCACCGCCCTGCGACCGAAAGGTGGCGATGGCGGTGGGGTTCGGATCATGCAGCGCGTCTTGCGCGAGACCAAGACCCTGATCGAGAAAGACGCTAGGGTGACGATGGATCAGATCGCCGATCGGATCGTCTTCGAGGCCCAGAGGCGCGCACCATTCGCCACCGGCGAGCTCGAGGAAGCGATCATCAAGCGCCCAGGCGGCCGCGGCGGCAACTCGATCATCGTCGAGATCGACGAGGAGAGGGCGCCGTACGCCATTTACGCGCACGAGGGTATGTTCCATGGCTATCTCGACGGCAGCGACGGCAAGTACAAGCTCGGGCCCGGCAGCGTCGCCAGAAATCATGGGCCGCCGCACGGCGAGCCAGGCGGTGTGGGCGTGAAGTTCCTCGAGCGCGGCGGCGTCTATGCGGCCCAGTCCCTTGCTCCTGGCATCTGGCGGCGCTCGGTCGCCAAGACGATCGCCAAGGTGCAGGCATTGGGGCGCTCGCTGCTCAATCGTTTCCGGTGATTTTGACCTAAGCCAGTGCTAGCTGTATAAGCGACCATGACATCCTCTGCGTGTTGGAAGTGCCATGGCCATTGACCTCGTGAACGTTCCCAAGTGGATCCAGAATCGCCTTCCATCGATCGACGCCATGGGAATCAGGTCTGTCGCAAATTGGGTGGCGGACTCCTTTGCTGGGATTGCCTCCGGCACGTTGCCTGTTGATGGTCTGCCTACGGCCAAGTCAGCCGGAGCTGTCGCAAACGGGACGGCTGACGATGTCGCGGCGCTTGCGACACGATTTGCGGCCGGATCCACAACTGTCCTGACACCGGGGACCTATTCGGCTTCCAGCCTGACGGTGCCATACGGTAAGACGCTGGTCATTCAACGCGGTGCGCAGCTGCAGATCAGCGGTACGACTATCAGCATTCAGGGTCAGGTTCGCGCGCCCGACGCGGTGTTTGGCCCGCCTGGATTGTGCGCCTCGATCGGCGACAGTCGCGCCTCGGCCAGCGCCTATGCGATCCCCGGCACATCGCTGACCACCCTTAATACGCTGTGGACCATGTGCATGCTGCGCACGAAAGGCGCACTGCAGTGGACCCCAGAACTATCGTTCGCGATCGGTGGCTCAACGACGACATCGCTATACGCCCAGATCACCTCACTGGCCGCCGCAGCGCGACTGCCGCGCTACTGCTACATCCTGAGCGGGACCAACGACGACAGCGGCGTCTCGGCCGACGAGCAGGTTAGGCGCTTCGTGAATGCGTGGCTGCGGCTGCTTGGTATGGGCATCGTGCCTATCCACATCTGTGATCTTCCTCGTGTGCAGAGCAGCTACACGGCCGCTCTCTGCAGTCGGAACCGCCAATGCCAGGCGCGCCTCGCGACGCTCGCCCGGCACATGGGGGTAATCTTCATCGACGGCACTACCGTCATGACGGATTACAGCAACACGACTGGCGACCCGCTGGCAGCTAGCTTCAGTACCGATCTGATCCACCAAAGTCCCGTTGGAAATTACGCCATTGCCGGTGTCTTGGCCGATCTTCTGCTCGGCAAGATGATGGTGCCGGCTTGGGGTCATCTAGCCTCACCGACCGGGGCGGATGTCTACCATGCCACCAATAACCCCTACGGCAATAACTGGACCAACCCGCTGTTCATCGGCACCGGCGGCGCCAAGGGCACGGGCGTCACCGGCAACGTGCCGACCGGCTACACGTGCACCCGCAACACTGGCGCAGACAGCGCTGTCTGTGATGTCGAAGCTCGGACCGACGGCGTTGCCGGCAACTGGTGGAAGACGACGGTCTCGGTGACGGCCGCACTCAACGAGTTCATCATCAATCAGGCGACTTTCGCCGGTGTCGCCGGGCAGACTGTGGTCTTCGCGGCTGATGTCTATTGCACGGGCATGACGCTGCTCGCGAGCGCCACGATCGAGCTTAACCAAACCGGCGTCGGCTCGTCCACTGCATGGAAGGGCGGGGATAATGCCAGCTCGGCGGCTACTTCCGGCGATACCCCAGCGACCTATGCTGGGCGGCTAGCAATCGGCCCATTTGTTCTTCAAGAGGGTTGTACGTCGGTTCGTGCGCGCCTGACAGCCAAGTTCCCAACCGGCAGTGCCGGCGTGGTGCGTTTCGGCAACCCGTACTATGCGATCCTTCGGTAATCCTATCGATTTTGACTATTAGTCAGCGCTGAGTTATGGTGCCACAGAATCCCGCCTCTTAGGCCTGTGGACGATGACGAAGTACGCCGACAACGCTGTCTTGGACGCGCCACTGCTCGCAATCGCGAGCCGCGCCAGCCGTCTGGTCGCACTGTCGGCGCCCGTTACCACCTATGCCGGGATCGCCGCGGCCACCCTTGGTAGCTGCCCGATGGCTGCCGCCGACTTCAGCCCACCGGTCGATGACCCGATCGCCGGCCGCCGCATGAACGTGGCTGCCAAGGAGATCGTCAGCTCGGCCGGCGGCGGGCTCAACCACCATGCGCTGGTAGATGATGCCAAGGGCGTCGTCTTGTGGCTGACCGAGGTCGCCAACGATCAGGCCGTGATCACCGGTCGCCTGCTGCGCTTCGCCGCCTGGGCCATCAGCTTCAGGCCGCCAGTATGATCCTCGAGGCCCTCCGGCAGCTGCTGATCGACCGAGCGCTCGATACCAGCGGCGACCTCTATGGCGCGCTGTTCGTCGATGGCGGCGACACGCTGGTCACGGATGACGGCCTGTCGCTGTCGTCGTCGATCACCACGACCGGGGCCGCCACCAAGATCTTCATCGGCGCCATGCCGCTGACCATCGTGCCTGGCATCCGGCTGATGATCCTGCCGCCGGGCGGTGCCGATGCCGAGGTGCCCGGGATCCACCGCTCCTACGTGCAGGCGGCGGCTCGGGCTGACAGCTGGCAGGCCGCCTTCAATCTGGCGCTCGCGACCGGCGAGGCCCTGACCTTCGATTTCACCACGGCTCCAGGCGTCGAGATCAGCTCGAGCCGCCCATGGACCCCCACTCCCTTCGCGCTCGGCCGCGAGGAGGGAGCGCACTGGCTCATGGCCGTCAACTTCACCGTCGTCTGGAAAAGGAAGTAACATGGCCGTCAAGACCGAAAACATCGAACTGGGCGTCTGCGACGTCACTTTCGACAACCTGGATCTGGGCGCTACCAAGGGTGGCGTCGAAGTGTCGTTCGAGACCTCGACCTACGAGGTAAAGATCGATCAGTTCGGTGAGACCCCAGCCAAGGAGCTGGTCACCGGCACCAAGATCACCGTCAAGGTGCCGATGGTCGAGACCGACCTCGACAAGCTCTTGAAGGTGATGCCGCAGGCGCGTGCGGTCACCAGCGGTGGCAGCACCGTCGGCCTGCGTATCGGTACCGGCATCAACATCGACATGCTGGCGATCGGCAAGGAGCTGCGCCTGCATCCGACTGGCCGTCTGGCCAGCGAGACCAAGTCCGACCTCGGCCTCTACAAGGCGGCTCCGTCGGCCAACTTCTCGTTCAGCTACCAGACCGGCCAGGAGCGCGTCTACGAGGTCACCTTCACCGCCTACCCGGCGCCCGAGTTCGCCGATGAGCTGTGCTGGTTCGGCAAGAAGCCCGAGCTCATCGGCGTCTTCTGGGGCCGCGCCACCTCGTCCAATCCCAACGAGGCCGCGATCGAGGCCTTCCCTGGCAGCCAGCTGCGCGCCCAGCGTCAGGGCCCGATCAGCTTCGCGCTGGAGGCCGGCTCGAACACGACCCTGTGGCTGGCGTGGCCGACCGACTTCGATACCGGCTTCAACGCCTCGACCAGCGTGATCAACACCCTGACCAACACGGCGATCCCGTTCACCGCCGGCACCGACGTCAGCGTCACCGATGCTGCCGGCACGACCCGCACCTACAAGGTCTACAAGTCGAGCTCGGCGGTCACCGCGGCCATCCAGGCACGCGTGGACTAAGTCAGCGATGAGAAATAAGCCGGCGGGATCATCCCGCCGGCGCCATCCCAGCGGAAAGCAAGCACAATGACCGAATTTCTCAATCTCGACGAAGTGATCGAGGACACCAAGACCGTCATCCTCAAAGGCAAGTCGTACACGCTGCGCTCGGCCACGGTCGAGGAGTTCATCTCCCAGGTCAAGCAGGCCAACGCACTGCAGGAGAAGGGCGAGCTCAAGCCGGGCATGGCGGTCGACATGTTGATCAAGCGCCTGGTCAATTACATGGATGGGGTGACCTACGAAGACCTCGCTTCGCTCAACTTCAAGCAGCTGAATGCCCTGATGCGCTTCGCCAGCGGCGAGGACGAGGCCAAGCGTGTGGCCGACGAGCAGGCAGCAAAGGAGGGCCCCAAGTCCTCTCGAGAATGAGGCTCAGATCAAGGTTGTCTCGGTAGATCTGGCCTTTCACCTCGCGAGAATCATCAGGTTCTACGGCTTCTCGTGGAACGACACGATGAAACTGCCGATCCGGACCTTCTGGGGTCTGAATCGGCAGATCTCGCGCATCCGAGCGGACGAAGCCCTGGCGCTCATCCCGGCCCATGCCGTGGCCAGCATGGGTGCCAAGATCGACAAGATTTGCGAGCAGCTGCGCCAGGAGATCGGCCCGATCGTGGTGCAGATAGTCGAGCGTCCAAGCCAGAAGTCGCTGGATGATCTCGAAGACAAGGTGAGGTCGCTAAGCGCGCTGAGAAGGTAGTCGAGTGAGCCAGAACGCCGTCAATTATGTCCTGAACCTCGACAGCAAGCAGTTTCTCAACTCGCTCAACTACGCGAACTTTGCCCTGCGGGGGTTCGAGCGTTCGATCGGGCGCTCGAACCCGCTACTGCGCGAGTTCGGCACGCTGCTGACCCTGACTGGCCTCTCGGTCATGGTCGACAAGATCATCGAGGCCGGCGACTCGATGACCCAGCTGGATCGCCAGCTGGCAACGATGACTAATACCATGGTCATCTCGGGGAGGGAGACCCTCAAGCAGGGCGAGATCCTCGACTTCCTCTACAGCACGGCCAACGAGACCGGCAGCCAGATCGGCGTGCTGACCAAGGCCTTGAACCGGATGCTGCCGGCGGCCGCCGCCAACGGGATCAGCCTGGCTGACCTCGAGCAGACCCTGGTGGGTGTCACCGGTGCCATGGCGCTCGCCGGCGCCACCACCGAGGAGAAGACGCGCGCCTTCGTGGCGATCGGTCAGGTCGTCGGCAAAAATAAGCTGCAGATGGAGGAGCTGCGCGGCCAGCTTGGCGAGGCGCTACCGACGGCGATGCTGATCACCGCCGACGGCTTGACCAAGATGAATGAAGCCTTGGGCAAGACCGGCGAGGAAGCCCAAGTCACGATCTCCGAGCTGAACGACCTGGTCGGCAGTGGTGCTATCGATGGCGCCAAGTTCATCCAGGCGTTGAAGCTCGGCACCGAGTCCTACGTCGACATCGCCAAGGCCAACGTGACCCTGGTCGAGTCGCAGTATGTGCGCCTGGCCAACATCCTCGAGCGTCGCGTCGGCGACCTGATGGTCAAGTCGAACATCAACACGCTACTGGCGGCGACCCTGTCGACCGCCAACACCACGCTCGACAATTATCTGGCCGAGATGATGGGCTCGGCCGACCAGTTCGGCCGCAACTTCCAGACCGGCATGCTGGACGCGATTCAGGGCGTCGGTGACCGGCTGACGGCGATGGGCCCGGAGATCAAGGCCACCTACGGCCTGGTCAGCAACTTTTTGAGCCTGGTGGTCGATGGCTGGAACGCCATCCCGCCGGTGGTGCGCGAGGTCGGCCTGATCGTGGGCCTACTGTTCGGCGCGCAGGGTGTGCGGGCAATCGGCCTGGTCACCAGTTCGATCGGCCTGCTGAGCCGCGCCTGGGAGGACATCACCAAGAACAATGGCGCCGGCATCGCCGACATGATCGAGGAGGTCAACGCCAAGTTCCAGGCCGGCATGAAGACGGTCGTTGATAACGTCATCAGCGGCGGCCAGGCTGTCGTCGGCGCGCTCGTCCGCAGCGCCAGCATCGTCGGGATCAAGTCGACCGAGGAAGCCGTCGAAGCCGCCAAGGCTCAGATCGAGAAGGACCAGGCCGAGCTGGCCAAGCTCGCCACCAGTCCGCTGCTGGTCGACTACGCCGCCATGGCCGAAAAGGCGGTGGCCCTCGAGAATCAGATCGCCGAGCTGCAGGAGAAGCGATCACAGGCGGCACAAAGCTACCCGCAGGACAAAGACCACCCGTTTGGCGGTTCCGACGAGATCGATGGCCTGGATGCCAAGATCAAGGAGCTGACAGAGGCCAAGGTCAAGCTTCGACAGGACTTCTACGACGTGATCGAGAAGTCGGGCCGGACACCATTCTCCGATCCCGTCCTGTCTGGCCAGACCGCCAAGATCAGCGACATGCTCAAGCAGCAGGCGGCCGATACCGCTCATCTGGCCGAGCTGACCGACGATCTCAACCGGCGCAAGCAGGAGCTGGCGCAGACCGACGCCCAGGCCGCCGCTGCGGCCAATGCGGCCGCCGCCGTGGTGGCACAGGAGGGTGCCCTCGAGCGGCTGGCACGCTTCCACGACGAGCAGCGCGACGCCGGCGAGATAGCGATGGACGCCAAGCGCGCGATCCTTGGCGAGGCCGCGGCCTTCGAGACGCTGGAGGAACAGGCGCTCAAGTCACAGATCGCCCTGCAGAAGTCGATGGGCTTCCAGAGCCAGCTGAATCCGCAGCAGCAGAAGGGCATCAAGGATCTGGTCGAGCAGCTGGACACGCTGGGCTCGGCTACGGGCGAGGTGCGGCGCGAGTTCACCACCTTCAACACGGCCATCGACAAGATCGACGACGCCATGCGGTCGTTCGACGGCGGCACCGAGCTGACTGGACTGCTGCAGCAGCGCGCCGTGGCTCTGGCCAATGCGCCGTCGAAAGAGGCCGAGGAGAAGATCAAGGCACACTACGACGCCTTGGCGCTCGACATGCGCTCACGGTTCTTCAAGATCATGTTCGGCGGCGGCGAGATCGATGCGGTTCAGGCGGCGCTGAACGCCGCCAACGTCGCGGCCGATCGTATCGCCTCGATCGACAGCGTGCCCAAGAACAAGAAGCAGCTGGAGGCCGATGTCGCAGCCCGCAAGGCTGCACTGAAGAACGAGAACGATCGACTCGCCGCCATGGGCATCATGTGGGGCGACTACCAGTCCAAGCTCGCCCAGCTCGATCATTCGGCCGCCACCGCCCGGGAGGACCAAGCCAACAAGGCCCAGGCGGCCGAGCTGGCCAGGATCCAAAAGCGCACAGAGGCGGTCGAGCTGAGCTACAGGGCTCAGTCGGACGCGCTCGAAGCCTTCGTCGAGCTCCAGAACAAGCCCGACCTCGGCAAGGCGCATCTGGCCGAGGAGAAGACCAAGAGCAAGGTCGGTCCCTATCAGACCGCCCTTGGCGGCTTCGATGCGGCCGTGGCAGCCGACTCCCAGGCCAAGCTGACCGAAATGAACGGCCAGCTGACCAGGCTGCAGGCGCAGCAGCTGCAGCTGGAGAACGAAGCGCTGCGGGCGCTGCGCGAGAAGCTGGTCAGCAAGCAGGCTGAGATCGACCTGACCACGGCCCAGCAGAAGCTCGAATACGAGACATCGGATGCGGGCATCAAGGAGAAGCTCGACGCCGAGCTGCAGGCTGCCCAGGCCCGGCAGAAGGCGGCCGAGTTCGAGCTCCTGGTTGCCAATCAGCCCGGCTACGACAAGACGGTGCTGGACGACGCCAAGACCGCGGCCGAAATCCGGCTGCGCGCGGCTCAGGCCGAGTACCAGGCCAATCAGGATGTGGGTCTGCGCCTGGTGCTGGCACAGCTGGAAGGACAGGCCGCCAAGGATAAGCTTCAGGCCACCATGGCCGAGATCGAGCTGAAGTCGACCTCTGCCTATCAGGCCGACTTCGTGACCCAGGCCGGCGCCGACCAGACCGTGGCCGCCATCGATCTGCAGAACCAGCTGGCGGCCGCCCAGGACGCCAACGTGCTGGCCGGGCAGCGGCGTGTCGACCAGCTGCAGGCTCAGCTCGACCTGCAGATGATGATCAACGAGTTCACCACGCCGCTCAGCGACCAGATGTTCGAGGGGTTCGTGAACGGCCTGCAGAGCGGCATCCAGACGATCAGCCAGTCGCTCTCGGACGTCATCTTGGGCATCCAGTCGGTCGACGACGTGTTCAAGACCCTGCTCAAGGGGATGATCCAGGGGATCCTAGAGTTCTTCATCCAGTGGGCCCTGAAATGGGCTGTCGCCAAGGCGCTGGAGATCACCGGCCTCGCTGAGATCACGGCGGCGCACGCGGCGGCGCAGGCGACGCAGACCGGCACCGCCATCGCCGCGCAGGCGGCCCAGACGACGGCTTCGGTGACGGCGGCCGGCGTGACGGCTGCGGCCTGGGCGCCAGCGGCCGCTGCCACCGCTGTTGCTTCCTACGGCACGGCTGCACTGATCGGCGCCGCAGCTCTGGCGGCCATCGCTGCCACCGCGGTGACGCTGTTCGCGGTTGGCAAGTTCCATGATGGTGGCGTGGCCAGCGACGAGATGATGGCCAAGCTGCAGAAGGGCGAGCTGGTGGTGCCAAATTCCCACTCAGCGATGGCTTATGGTGTGCTATCCTCTATGGGAGTTCCGTTCGGCCAGATGGGTGCTGCCAGTGCCATGGGTGGCCCTGCCGCTCCATCCGTGTCGAGCGCATCAGTCAGCACTGACTTTGTGAGCGACGAAATGGTCAGCAACATGGGGCAGGGTGGGTCGACCATCATCAATGTCTTCGACATGAGCGAGGTCGACAAGCATCTGAGCCGCAACCCGGGGGCGGTCATCAACGTCGTCCAGAACAACAAGCGCCAGCGCGGCGCCTTGAGCCGGGACGACTGACGTGCCCGATCGCATGTGGAAAGAGCTGGCGCCTGATCGACAGGAGGAGTTCGAGCTCGAGTTCCAGGTCCAGTCCAAGCAGTGGCCGAACGGCAAGATTTCCTCCCGGCTGTTGGCGGCAGCACCGGTGCGCGGCTGGAAGGTGACATGGGACGGCCTGACGATGGCCCAGGCGTTCCGACTCGAGCAGCACTATTACAGCTGCGCCGGCACCCATATGCCGTTCGAGTATGTCGATATTCACCAGAACTACCTCTACATCGTCAAATACCAGTCGACGTACAAACGCACGACTGTCCGGCCCGGCGTGCAGCTCTACAAGATCTCCCATAGCCTGGTCGAGTATCGCTGAAATGCGCGAAGTCCCGCCAGAAGTGCTGGCAGCGATGTCGAGCGACAGCGTGTTCCCGATCACCATGTTCGAGATCGGTGGCGATCCTGTCCTGCGCTACAACACGACCGACAAGCCTGTGCTCTGGGGTGGCCATGTCTGGCTGCCACGGGCGGTCAGCTCGTCCAAATCGAACGAGAGCCTCGGGCTGCAGATCGCCGAATACACGGTCGAGATCGACAATTACGACCAGGCTTTGACCGCCTGGTCGCGCGCCAAGAACCCGATCGGCTTCAGCACCACCTGCTACGAGGGCTATTGCGACGGCACGCTGGACGGCGCCGGCAACCTGCTGCTGATCGCCGATTTCGCCGTCACCGAGTTCTCCGGCCTCAACACCTCGATCAAGCTCGAGATCGAGTTCTCGATCACCGTGCGCGGCCGCTACGACATGGCGCGCAGCCGTGGCCCGTCGCGCGATCAGTTCACTCTATGCCGCTTCCGCGGCCTGACCGGCTCGACCGGCTTCAAGGGCTTCAACTGCGGCTACGCCGGCACCGCCACCAGCTGCAACTTCACCTTCGCCAGATGCACGCAGCTCGGCAACGAGCTGCGGTTTGGCGGCTTCCCGGACATCGACGCATGATCACCCGTGATCTGCTCGCCATCGAGCGGCACCTGCAGCGTATCGAAGGGCAGCAAATCCGCAGCTGCCTGGACCTGGTGATCGACGCCTATTGGCTGGAGCCGACTCCGGAAGATCTCGAGCTCGGCCGGATCGCCAAGTTCCCGCACTGCATCATGCGGCCGGGCAGGGCCGCCTCGGCCGCTATGCTCGAGTTCCTCGGGCGCCACCTGTGCCAGGTGTCGGGACCGCCGCAGCCAGGTGATTGCCTGGCGATGAGCATCAAGACCGGGCGCGAGTATCCCGATCATCTGGGCGTGCTGACCAGCTACGGCCTCTACCACTACGAGCTGCGCGGCAAGGTCGTGGTCGTGGCGCCATCGGTCAAGCTCAGCCAGATGCAGGCGCGAACCATGGCGGTGTTCCGGCCATGAGCTTCATCCGCAAGCTGTTCATCCCCAAGGTCAAGGCGGCCAAGCAAGACTATCGGTTCGGCAGCGCCACGACCAAGCTCGTCGGCAAGCCGCTGGGCGCGCTCTACGGCACGGCACTGGTGCGCGGCAATGTCGTCTACTCGTCGACCACGGCCGACCTGACCAAGAGCGACACGATCGCCGCCATGTGCTGGGGGCCGGTCATATTCAACAAGGGCAGCCTGCTCGTCAATCGCAAGCGGCCGCGGGTGATCGACGGCGTGTCGCCGCCGGAGAGCGACAAGGTCGATGTGCGCACCTACACCGGCGAAGGCAGGCTCGGCCAGCTGCCGATCTCACCCATCGACGGCTCGCTCTACCCGAAATACGGGTTGAACCGTACCGCCTATGTGCGCGTCGTCGGCAAGGCCAGCGAGACCTATGGCGGCTTCGACCAGCTCGAGGTGCTGGCGACCCGGCCGCCACTGTTCCAGAGCACCGGCCTATCGGCTCACTACAACACGCCGATTCCGCCTCAGATCGCGGCCAGGTGGCCTGGCGGTCTGCCGAGCCACAACCCGATCGCTGCCGCCCTCGACTACCTGCTCAACCTCGACTACGGCGCCGGCAGGCCCATCGGCGCCTTCGGCGACTTCTCGACCTGGATCCAGGCGATCAACTGGTCGGGTATCTTCGTCACCCTGCCTGACGGCCGGCAGGAGATCCGCCATCAGATCGGCACGCTGGTCGGCGAGCAGGAGGGCAGCCAGCACAACGATATCGTCGAGACGCTCTTGGAGATGGGCGACGCCAAGCCGTTCGAGAGCGGCGGTATCATCAAGGTCTGGCAGCCGCGGCCGTCGGACTACCACACCGTCGTGGCTGCCCTCGACCGGTCCAATTTCAACCCGACCTCGGCCGAGTTCGCCGATCTCCAGGACATCCCGAACTTCGTCGAGGTCCGGTACGACAACGACGATAACGGCAACCGCCAGCCGGTTTCCTGGGACGATCCGGATAGCCTGGCCAACCACAGCGAGATCCGCAAGACTTTCGACTACCCGGCTATCTCCAGCGCCACCATGGCTTCACGCAAGGCCCGGCTGATCGGCCGCCGTGCCATCGCCGAATCCTTGAAGATCGAGGGCGACGCGCACCATCGCTACCGACTGCTCGAGCCGGGCGACCTGGTATCGGTCACTGCCGGCGACGAGTCGGGCGAGTGGCTGCAGGAGCAGAAGTTCTGGGTCGACAGCGTCGAGCGGATCAACACCGACAAGGATTTCGGGGTCAGGCTGGCGCTGATCCAGTATGGCGGCGACGCGCTCTACGACGACGGGCATGCGAGCGAGCTTGAGCGCAACGACCCGATCCTGCGCTCGCCGATCTCGAACCTGCCCGATCCACGCGGCGAGCCTCAGTCGATCGAGGACGTCGCCGCGGAGGTGCATCAGTTCAGCGATCAGGACGGCAAGATTACCCACGTCGTCACGCTGACCTGGCCCGAGCCGGAGGGCGAGCCGCACTACATGCATGACCGGTACAACGTGTACCGGCGCGACAGCCTGGGCGCTCAGTGGAAGTTCCTGGGCTCGACCACGGCCGCCCTGTTCCGTGACGACGGGGCGCCGATCGTCGCCAGCGACCTCTATTACGGCGTCGTCGGCGTCACCAGCTCCCAGTCGGAAGGGGCGCTGCCGGCGCTCTACTCGGTCAAGGTCGATCGCCAGCGCGGCCCGGCGCCTGTCGACCCCAGCTCGATCACCGTCACCGTCGGCAACCGTCTGACCACGGCCAACGGCCTGGTGACCTACCTCGACGTCAGCTGGTCGCATGTGCTGGGGGCGGTCCGCTACGAGCTCTACTACCGCTACAACGGCGGGGCCAACATCTACGTCGACCAGACTACCGGCGACACGCTGCGCATCGATGGCGTCAACCCGGGCTCGTACACGCTGACCGTCGTGGCCATCGGTGCCAACGGCCAGACGAGCAACATGGCAACGACGACCTATACCCTGTCGGACAGCCACTATGACGGCCCGGAGCCGATCACGAACCTGCGTATCGGCGGCTATGTCGGTACCAGCCCCGGGCAGTTCCTCGGCCGCGATATCGTGCTGAAGTGGAATGCGCCGACCTCGGCCGCGTTCTTCAACCCCAGCTTCCAAGATTACGCGATCGAGGTGCTGATCGGCCTGACCACCGTCAGCGTCGTCTACGTCACCGATCCCACCTTCACCTACACCTACGAGGCCAACTGGCGCGACAATAAGGTGGTCAGCGGCAACGACTACCCGAGCCGCGTCGTCACGTTCCGCGTGCGCACACGTGACCGTTCTAAGCGCCTGTCGACCCCGGTCCAGCTCACCGCCAGCAACCCGCAGACACCGGTGGCGGCCAGCATCGAGGTCGATGTCGCCTTCAAGGTAGGCTTGATCAAGGCCACGCCACAGGCTGGCGAGCCGGACATCGCCGGCATGCGCGTGGTCGCCGGCGACAATATCAGCTTCGCACCCAGCACCGCCGGGATCATCTACGACGGCGAGACGCTGCTGGCCAGCCTACCGGTCGAGCCTGGCGTGACCAGGTTCATCCGGGTGGCCCTCTACGACAGCTTCGGGCCCGACAACCTGAACTGGTCGAGCTCGTTCGACTTCACCGGCAACAAGCTGGTCAGCGAGGAGATCGCCGAGGGTGCGATCCGTGCCAACAACATCGCGGACGAGGTGTTCGACGCCTTCGAGGCCATCGACTCGGCTACGGGCGTCAGTGTGGTGCTGGCGCTGCCGGCGCTACCCGACACCAGCTACCCTGAAGGCAAGTACGTCCATCTCACCGGCGACGGCAAGCTCTACCGCAACGTCAACGGGGTCTGGACGCGATCGGTCGATGGCGGCGATCTCCTGGCCAATTCGATCACCGCCGGCGCGATCTCGGCTGGTGCGATCCTGGCCGACAAGCTGGGCGCCAATGCTGTCACCGCCAAGGCCATCGGCATTGGCGACTTCGAGAACATCGTCCGCGACCCGATCTTCCAGGATGCGACAGGCTACTGGACTCCCGACAATCCAGACATGGCGCCGCTGTTCCTGGCCTATAACGCATCGACGATGATCGCCAACTGTCCGGCGGCGTCCGCCATCCGGATCAACACGAACGCGACCAGCAGCGGCAATGCTCGCGTCTTTGCTCACTATGTCGACGTGCAGCCGGGTGACAAGTTCTACGCCTCGGTCATGATGTGCGTCGGCATCGCCTCGCGCGAAGGCTATGTTGGTTGCGCCTTCTACGATCGCACCGGTGCCTTCCTGAGCTATGCCACCGTCGGCACGGACGCCAAGAAATCGCCGACCATAGGATCCTGGACGAAGCTGCAGGATCAGTTCGTCGTGCCGGCGGGTGCCGCCAAGCTGCGGGTGTTTGTCGGCGTACTGCCTGGCACGGACGGACAGATGTATTTCACCCTGCTGCGCCTGCGCAAGATGACCGGCTCGGTCCTGATCGAGGATGGGGCGATCACCTCCGACAAGATCGTCGCCGCTGCCATCACCGCCGACAAGCTGACCGCTGAATCAGTCACCGCTGACAAAATTGCCGCTGGATCCATTATCGCCGGCAAGATCGCCGCCGATGCGATCACGGCCGCCAACATCCGTGTCGGCATCATCACCGCCGACAAGATCGTCGATCTCAGCCTAACGACCCCGAAGATCGCCGGCAATGCCATCACGTCCGTACAGTATGCCTATCTTGGCGGTCTGAACATCAACAGCGACAATAATCAGGACGGCTCATATCCAATTGTCGGCAGTTTTACGACCAGTGCAAGCGGGCAGGGTAGGCTAATCCTTACACTGTGCAGTCGTGACTCTGATGGCGATGAGTTGGTTTATGTTAAGTCTGGTCCAACTGACAACTACTCCAGGGCCTATATCTACAACAATTTCGGCGAGATACTTTGGGACAGTGGCACCCGCCACAGTAACGACGAACCGCAGATCGTCACCATTCCGCGGTCACTGACCCTGTTCAATCAGGTCACGCCAGGTGTGGCCGTAGCCTACGCCATCGCCTACTACGCCCAGTCGAACCCATCGGGCATCCGTCGCTGCGAGGTCAGGATCAGAACGATGTCGGTGATGATCCAGGAGGTCAAACGATGATCACTATGCAATGCGTCATCCATGACGGCACCGGCAGAATCCTGCAGACCATCTCAGGCTCGCCGGAAACGATGGCAGGACATCTCGACGATCCGAACGCGATCTGGATCGAGCATACAGAGCTGGTCGACCCAGCCAGGTTTATGATCGACCCGGTCGAGGGTATCCTCTTGCCGGCGGTCGCCGTGCCGCCTGATCTTGAACTGCTGCGCGCCGAGGTGCTCACGAGCATTGACCAGCAGGCCGAGCGCATCCGCCAGCTCTACATCACGCCAGGAGCGGGCCAGGCGCTCGAGTACCAGGCCACCGAGACCGAGGGCGTGCGCTTCGCGGCCGAAGGTGTAGCCGGCGAACCATACCCCATGCTCAGCGCCGAGCTGGAAGCCCGTCAGGCCACGGGAGAGCCTGGCCTGACACTCGCAGACGTAGCGAGCGAGTGCGTGGCCCATGCAGCCTCCTGGCGCGCAGCAGCAAGCGAGATCAAGCGCTTGCGCCGGCAACACAAGATTATCGCGGCCCAATCCACCACGGTCGAGCAGCTGCAGGCCGCTCGTAGCGTGCCGTGGCCCTACCCATCAGGATGACCCTTGTCTTGTAACTCATCGCTGAGTATGATGGCGGCAGGACGTGCCATCGGCACTGGAGCTTCCCATGCTTGCTGAATCGATCATCGGCCTGCTCACCGGCGGCCTTGCTACCCTGGCCAATGCCGGCGTCGAGCTGGTCAAGCAGCGGCAGGCCAACGCGCATGAGCTGGCCCTGTTCAAGGCCCAGGCCGAGCTGGCCGCCGCCGAGCACACGTTCCAGCTGCAGCAGGCTTCCGAGCAGGCTGATGTCGAGCAGATGAAGCAGGTCTACAGCTTCATGGCGGCGCCGACCGGAACCTGGGTCGATGCCTTCGCCAGCACGGTCCGGCCGGTGATCACCTACGGCTTCTTCCTTGCCTATGTCGGCATGAAGATCGCGGCCCTGATCGTGGCCTCGCGCTCAGGCTTCAACCTGCAGAACACCATGCTCTACGTCTGGACGCCGGATGACCAGATGCTGCTGTCGGCGATCATGAGCTTCTGGTTCGGCTCGCGGCAGCTCTCGCAGGCCGCGGCGGCGCGTCGGGCCGGCAAATAGCCATCATGGGCGTCAGTCAGGCTGGCGTGCGGCTGATCCACGGCTTTGAGGCCTTGCGCCTCAAGGTGTACCTGGACACGAGCTGCCTGCCGACGGTGGGCTGGGGGCACCTGATCGTGCCCAGCCAGTTCGCCGACTTCAATGTCGATCCACGCATGGCCCAGGCCAGCGCCGATTTCCGGGCGGCCAACAAGGTCAAGGACAGAGAGGCGGCGCAGAACGCGGTCAACCGCGGCAAGGCCTACATCGCCCCGTGCCGCAAGATCACCCGCGACGAGGCCGACCGGCTGTTTGATGGTGACATCCGACCGGTCGAGCGGGCGATAGTCAGGCTGGTGAAGGTCGAACTCGAGGAGAAGCAGTTCGATGCGCTCGCCTCGTTCACCTACAATCTGGGGATCGGGACGCTGACCGCGTCCATGCTGCTGCGCCGGCTGAACCGCGGCGAGTATGCTGTCGTGCCGGCCGAGATGAGGAAATTCATCTTCTCGGCCGGCAAGATCAACGATGGGCTGCGAAAGCGACGCCGGCTCGAGGGAGCTTACTGGGCCGGCGTCGTGGGCGAGGAAAAAGTTGCACCGTCAGCGGAACCGGAGCCGACTCCTTCGCGTTCTGTCTACATCCCGGTCAGCAAGCCCGAAATGTCGACGTCTGCGTCGGGGGCGGCTCCGCCGGTGCCCGCACCAAGTCTCAGTCCTCAACAGGCGTCCGGTCTGCTCACCGTACTGGTGAAGGCCGGACGCTGGTTGAGAGGGTGGCTATCAAGACGTAAACAGGTTGATCACGGTAAGGTAGTTCGCCAACTCTAGGGCCCATGACGATGTCGGCGTCATACTGGCGATGCCGGCTACCAGCACCGCCGCCGCCCGCATGGCCTTGATGGTCGGCGAAGGCCATTACAGCACTACCGAATCGGGGGTTGACGATCGGCTGGCCTTCAACGATACCAGCTTGACTTTCCCATTTCGGATATCGGCAGACAGATCGACCAGGCCATGGTCGATCATTTCCTTGTAGGCGGCGATGGCATCTTCCTCGCCAAGGGCTTCAAGATCATCGAGACGCTCATCCTCGATGGTGATCGTAACGAGTGGCTTCATGGCTCCCAAACTCTTCTTGGAGGGCTGTGTTTAGGATACATAGTTTAAGTGTATTTTAGCGCTGAGAGGCTATTGGTAGCCCGATTTAGACCTTGACCCCTCCCGCCATCGCACGCAGGCGAACGAACGTCACAAACCGCAGGCTGTATATCGTACTACCCTGCGCAAGCGTCATATCCTGATAACGCACCTCCGCAATGGAACCAAGCAGGTTCCCACGGTTGTCCCAAATTTGCCTTCTAAGTGTCTCGGAAAACCCGCTGCCGCAGTTGCATTCAACCTTTCGTTCGCCAATTTCCCCCTTAAGCTCAATCGCACCTAGAGTTCCCGCCAATTTTCCCTTGCCTTCGACGAATCCGACGATCTCCAGGTCAGCATCGGAGCCGGTCTCGATCATCGGCTTGAGCTTGCGCCAGGACTTCGACCGCTTGAAATCGTAGATGGCATTGGGGTCCTTCGCGATCACCCCCTCGAACTTCAGATCAACGTAGCCCCGATAGATCGCCAGCAGCTCCTCGGGACTGTTGGCGATCTGCGACGGCGACAGCTGTACTAGTCCTTTGGTACTAATTATCGCATCAGGATTTAATAGGCGCTCGAGGGCGGCCCGGCGCACCGACCAGATCAACCGATCATCCTTGTTGATGAATCGGTTGAGCTCCATGATGTCGAAGACGCGGAAGACGACGGGGATGTCGTCGTTGCGGCCGGGCTTGCCATTCACCCGGCGCATCACGTCCGTGTACTGGGTCTCGTGGTTCTGACCCAGGATCTCGCCGTCGAGCACGACGCTGCGCAGGCCCAGGCCGGCAACCGCTTCCTCTATCTCGAGGAAGTTGACGAACTGCAGCCCGCTGCGGCCGAGCAGCGCGACCTTCCCGTCCTTCTCGATGATGGCGATGGTGCGCACACCGTCATATTTGGGCTCGACCGCCTGTGGGTAGGTGAGATCGCCTGGCTGCGGCATCTCCGATGCGGCGAGCTGGCAGTCGAAGCCGCGCACCAGGCCAGGACAGGCCTTGGCGATGGTGCTGCCGCCGACTGACACGCCGCACTTCAGATCCTTGCGCAATAGTCGCGCTATCACTTCGCGCTGACTTAGCAGCTCACCTGTGGCAGGCTCGTTGGGCAGGACAGCCAGATTGCTCTGGATGGCGGCGTGCGCCCTGCTGCCCGTAAGCGTGCGGCTGGCCAGGTCGTTGCACAGGTTCTTGATCCACTCGACGCTGCCGAACCTGCCGTCGATCGGGACGATGGGCCCGGTCGGAACATCGATCTTGGCTACGCCGAAGGTAATGTAGGGGTCGAGGGCGAGGCGCAGCAGCTCGCGCACCTCGATGGTGACGGGATCGTTGCCGGTCGTGCCGGCCACGAGGATCGCGTGCTTGGCGTTCTTGCTGGACTCGGCTTGCAACTTGCCGACGAGTCCAGCGAACGCTGTCAGCGCCTGACAAACGTTGATGGGTTCCATATTGTGTGCTCTCTATGATCGTTTTTGGCAGTGCGTGATAAAGTACATACGCCGCTGAGCCTTCTCACGCAACTGTCAAATGAACACTAGAAACCTTTTGTCGACTTGAGATGTTGTGTAAGACGAGCGAACACCACCACGAGCAACACGCGATAGTCAAGTGGAATACTATCGAGCCCTGCCAGCATCTTCCAACCCTTGGCTTCAGGTATGTATTCGACCAGCAACCATTTGAATTTGTCGACCTCGCGCAGACGGAGCTTCAGCAACCACTGCCGCGGCAACGGCCCCTTGAGCTGCTTGACGAGTTCGATCTCCTCGCTCGTCAAGCCGGGCTGGTAGATCGAGTCGAGATCGATCGCCATCAGTCGGGCTTGATCTTATCGTGGGCGAAATGCACCAGCACCCATCCCTGCTTGAGCAGCTTCTCGATGTCGGCCAGGGCCTTGGCGTGGCTGATCACCTCCTGGCTGCCGACCGGATCGAGGCCGTTGGCGATGGCCTCGGCGCACTCGGGATGCAAAGAGACCAGGCACATGCGAGTGCAGCTGCCATCCTCGACCTCGATGTCCTCATAGACGTTGCGCTGTCTGGGATCGTCAGGATCGACGACATCGATGCGGCGCATGGGGAACTCTCCACGCATAGAGGCCCAGGCCAGCCGCACCTCGCGGATATCGAGGTCGATCTTGAGACTCACGCCGCCAATCCATTATTGCGAGCCCTCACCATGCGGCCGATCAGGCGCCTGTGGTCGACAGCAGGGGTGGTATCCTCGTCCGGCTCTGGACAGCCTTTATCCTCTCTCGGGTTGTCGAGGATGGTGTAGTGGACGGGAAAGTGCTCCTTGAACATCTCGCGCATGCCGTTCCAGATCTTGGCAGCATCGCCGTTCAGGAACTCGATCACGGCCGGGCTAGACATCGGCCGGTCATCGACCAGCACGCCGGCGTGCTTGGCATCGACGATGATCGAGATGCAGGCCAGGGCGTTGGCCAGGTGCGGCACCTTGGTGACAGGATCGCACTCCTCGCCCTCGAGCCAGCGACCGATATGACGCCGCAGGGCGCCGATATAGGTCGAGACCTTCACGCCGGACTCGCGCCAGTTGACCTGGCCGTACTTGAGCACGCCCTCGCCATGCGCCAGCGCCAGATAGATCTGGGTGATCAGCGGTACGAGATGCAGCGGCACCTTGGCGTCGCCGAAGGCGGCCTTGGGATTGGCGTCTTTGAAGTCGATGGCGGCTAGGACGCTCATTTGTTGGCGAACCTCATGGTCCATGCTGGGGTGTTGGGGATGACGCCCTCGGCGATCGCCGCCAGCCGCTTGACCAGCTTGTCGCCGTCCTTGCCGGCCAGCTTGGCACGCACGACCAGGAAATCATGCAGGCGGATCGCAGGCCGCGGCAGCGGGCCTATGAACCCCGCTGCCACACCGCGCTCGCGACCGAGCAGCTGATCGTTCAGGATGTCGCGCAGGCCGAGCCGGCCCGAGTTGATCATGATGGTCCGCAGGCGTGGCAGCTCGCTGGGTGATGGCAATGGGAGTATCTTTCTCATCGCTGACTTATATCGCGTGCGCATGACGGTAGCAATCATCGAGTTCACGTTCGGTGAAGCCGCCGAGCCGCATGTAGAGGGCAATATCGCGCTCGGGATCGCGCCTGAACGGCATGCCGGCCACCAGAGCCTTGTCGCTGACCGGGACCATGTGCATGCGCACCCGCTGCTCACGATCGTCCTCGTCCCACTCTACCAGGCCGAAGCCGCGATCCCACTTCTGGCCCTCCGTCCAGCTCTCCAGGGCCCGGCAGCCGCAGCCGATCTGCATCCAGTTGAAGCGGCCGATGTCGCTGCGATAGAACGGTCCGTGATACTGGAACGAATGCTCGTGCCCGTTAACGCCCGGCTGGGTGATGTCGCGGTCACTCGGCCGATAGTGGGTGAAGCGCACCGTGTCCTTGAAGACCCACGAGTTGGATTGGTTGATGTCGCGCCTGGTCTTGCTCAGCGTCGGCGTCCGCAGACTGGCCTGGCTGCAGTAGGTGATGCCGTAGCGATGGATGCCCAGCAGGTCGGCCACGCTCGAAAAGCCGTGCAGGTCCGCGAACAGCGGCATCAGCTGTGGAGCTTTCTCATTGAAGTAGCGCAGGATCCAATGCTCGTGATTACCCTCGACGAAGACGATCTGGGCACTTGGGTTCAGCTGGCGGATCTCGTTCAGGAAATTATGGACGAACTTGACCCGGCGCCCCAGCTGCCACTCGGCCGGACTCGAGGCGTGCCGGCTGTACTCGTGCCCGTCCCAGATGTCGCCGTTGAGCACGATGGTATCGACCGTCCCAGTGGTCAGGCGCACGGTCTCGAGGAACGTGTGTAGCCAGAACGGGTCGACCTTCACGTCATGCACGTCGGAGGCCACCAGGATCCACTGGTGGCGCTTGGTGCTGCCGTCGGCATAGAGCCCGGTCAGGCCCTTGACCTCGGCGTCGATCTCGTCGACGCCGGTCTGGTCGATGAAGTGCTGCCCTGCCTGGCGCTCCAGGCGCCGCACGATCGGGGCCGGACGAAGGCCCGCGGCCACCATCACCCGGTCCCAGCTGCCGAAGTGCGGCCGCCAGTCCTCCTCGCAGATGTTCTTCTCTGCCAGCAGGCGATGGGGCGAGGGTCTGCTCTCACCGTCGTCGAGGCTGACAACGGCGGCCAGGATGTCGATCTTGTCCATGGTCAGGCCTCTGGCTTGATGGCGGCGAGACCGAAGAACTCGCCGAAGCGGAAGAAGTTGGCGACATCCAGGCCCTCGCCCTCGAGCATGTCGGCCAGCCGCGGCTCGTCGATCGGAAACTGGGTGCCGCGGAGCGCCAGCTCCTTGGCGCAGTAGGCCTCGGCCGTGGTGCCGGCAGCCAGTTTGCCGGCTAGCTGGGCGGCCTTGCAGGCCACATGCAGCCGCGAGCTCCTGACGTGCCCCTTGTCGACGATCAGCAGCGCGCCGCCGGGCAGTAGCGCCGAGGCCATCTTGCGCACCAGGTCGAAGCGCCACGCCGGGTTGACGAACATGAGGGTCAAGAAGCAGACGATCACGTTCGGTCGCCGGTGGCTGAAATCGAACTGCTCGGCGGAGACGCCGAGCACCTGGCCATGGCCGGCAAAGCGGCTGACCATCTCCAGCGATGGCTCGATCGAGAGTGCCCGGGCCCCCTTGGCGGCGAGCTCGGGCGCCAGCAGACCGGTGATGTTGCCGGTCGAGGCGCCGACGTCGCAGACCAGGCCGTCGCGCGGCAGGAACGAGGCCACCAGTCCTGTCACGAAGCTCGATAGGGCTGGGTACCATGGAAGCTGGGCCCGGACATGGCCATCGAAGGCGCCGGCGACGGCCGGCCCCTCGAAGCTCCAGGAAGCCGGCGTCGCTGCGGCTGCCAGCGGGTCGCTCACTTGACGATCCCGATGCCGTACTTGGCCAGAAAGGTCACCACCAGCGAGACCACGGCCGAGCCACCCAGCATGTAGGCACGATGCTCCTTGAGCGTGTTGATGTCGCCGCCATGCTTGCCGAGCTTCTCGTCGGTCTTGTCGATGTGGTTGTCGAGCTTCTCGGCGATGCCCTTGACCTGCTCTGAGGTCACCGCCTGGCGGCCGTGCATTTCCATCGTGCGCTCGTCGATCTTGGCCAGCCTGGTCGACATGTCGCCAACCAGGCGCAAGATGAGGTTCTCCGTTTCCGGCGTCGTCATGGGATTAGGGTCCGATGCTGATGTGGGCGAGGATGTCGTCGCGCACTCTCTCGGCGACCTTCTTCCAGGACTGTCCCGTGCAGATCCTGGCGATTTGAGTCTTGCTGAAGCCGAATTTCGCGACGAGCGTCCCGTAGGAATCTCCTGCGATATTCGACCTGATGATCTGTTCGACCATCGCTTCCGTCATCTTGGCGGACGGATTGCGTTCGCCGGACATGGATGCCGGCTTACGGTTGGCTTTGATCTTTGCCATGATGGCGAGAATCTCGCCTTCAGAGGACGCCTGAGTCCAATGCCTACCCTTCTGGCACATATCCCTCATATTATCGGCCTGAGTGCCGAGAAAGAGGTGATTGGGTTCAACACATCGCGAGTTGTCGCAAGTATGGAGAACCCTCATTCCGGCAGGAATTGGTCCGTTTGTGATCTGATAACTGACACGGTGCGCCTTCTGCAGCCTGCCCTCGTAAGAGAAGAAGCCATATCGATCAGAAGGTGAGCCAACGAACTCAAGGCACCCATTTTCTTGTCTTACGGTCAATGACCAGAAAAGAGATGCGACGTCCGTTCCTTTATAGCGAGGTGCCATTTTAGTGCCCCATACTTTTCAAAGGCTCAAGTATATCTGAAAGCACCCTTGATGCCACATGGCGCATGAGCAGTGGTGGAACCCCGCGGCCGATCCGCTCGTATTGGAGCTCGTATTTCCCGGTCAGCTTGAAATCGTCCGGGAAGCTCTGCAGCCGCTTGATCTCATGGATCGTGTAGCTGCGTGGTACAGCCCAGTGCAGCAGGCACGGGACGGTGGCGGTTACGGTGACAGAGGGTCGATCCGGACGTTGCCGGAACCAATGGTAGCGGGCGTTCTTGCCCCAGCGCTTGAGGTAGTAGGTGCGGAGCATGCCGCTATCGATGAACGGGTCGGTGCCTTCCCAGGCCTGACGGGTCTTGCTGCCCGGCTTGAGCCACTGGCACTCCTTGGGATCGGCATCAGGGGCAGGCTGCGGCAGGCCGGCAAAAGCCTGGGCCACGGTGATCGGCCGCGGCCGGCTGGCGTCCATCAGCTCGCCCTTGTCGTTCCACTTGGCGTAGATCGGCTGCGGGAAGCTCGGCCGCAAGCCCTTGGCGGCGAGATCGTTGCGCACACCGACGATGATCAGGCGGATGCGCGACTGTGGCACGCCCAGTTGCTGGGCGTCGATCAGGCGGTTCTCGATCGTGTAGCCGGCCGCCTCGAGGGCCCGATGAATCTGCAGGTAGTAGCCTTGCGCCTTGCCTGAGACCAGTCCGCGGACGTTCTCGGCCACGAACACCTTGGGTTGGATATCCTTGAGCAGCCGGGCGAACTCGAAGAACAGGTCGTCGACCTGCTGCACCTTGTCGGTCGAGTACGCCTTGGCCTTGCCCCAGCCCTTGTCACGCAGCCCGCCGGTGGCGAAGCCGGAGCAATTATGCACCACCGTGCCGTCGGCAACGTAGCTCTCGTCCTCTTCAACGGCGATGTTGTAGACCTGCTCAATCAAGCCTGTGGGCACAGCTTTGCGAACCTTGGTCCAGATCATGCTATCGGCAAATTCGGCGGTCGTCTTGCCGATCTCTGTGCCGGCGTAGATCGATATGCAGTAGGCCGGACGCTGCTTAACAGTCCTTCCCTCTATGATGGCACTTGGGTTTCTATTGACGAGCGACGTGTTGACGGGCATTCCGAGGCTTGCAGCCAGGAGTCTCAAGCCAACGGCCAGCTTGCGACTTACCGTCGAAGCCTTCCAGCCATAATCGGTGTCGCTGCCATCGGCTGACAAATAGCCGAGCAAAAGTGCCTGACGTAGGTCGCGATCCATCCCCAGCGCCCATGATGGAATGGTCTTGCCGGAAGCCAGACGACCAAAGTGCTTCTCGAGCCAAATGGCCAGTGGCTTGGAGCAGATCGCGAACCTGAAAGATGTCTGCATCTCACAGAAGGAGAATCTATCGCCAACCACCCTTTTGATCATCTCGGCAAGCTCGTGAAATTCATGCTTACCACAGCAGATGATCAGCTCGCCACGCGATCTGGTGCCATTGTGAATTCCGTCCGTTCTTAACCAGCCATCACCAAGCCACCGGCCAACCAATTGAAAAAAGTCAGCATCTATATTGAACTTGTGGCTGCGGCGATTTCCACAATCTATCGCAGGTATGCTGGCCTGTGGCAGCTCTGCAGGAGCTGCCCAGTAATAGCGCTTTGATGCCTTGTGGTGAAATGGCACGCCGTTGGGAGAAAGATTACTAGCCTGCACCCACTCGGGATCGGCTAGTCCACTTTTCCAGATCGTGTCACGACGCAGTTTGCCCTTATGGCGAAACTTCTCAGAGCGCCCTCTGACGACCGTGCCAGTCGCAAGCCTTACCTGGCGCCGAACATAGAATGGGTGCTCAGCCGTCGTTCTGATCGCGTTGATGCCCTGGCCTTCAACGATGATTGTCTCGCTGCCGCAATTGTGACACTCGATCACACGTCGCCAGCGGTTCTTGTGCGTCAGAACCTCGTCGCCGAGCGTGACCTCTTCGATCGGCACCAGGCCTCGCTTGGTAAGGATCAGTGTGCCGGCGACGAAACACGGCGGACTGCCGTCGAGCACGTCCAACTCACCAACTTTCAAACCTACCAACTTTAGTAGGTCCGCACCTGTCGTCTGGCGCACGTCCTGCACGAGCACAGGCGTCTCGGGGAAGTTGGCGAGGTAGGAGTCGACCGCCTCCTGCACAAACTCGAGCGCGCCTACCAGCTTGAACCCGGCCCAGCGGTAGCCGAGACTGGAACCACCACTACCACTAAACGTACTTAGGACGCGGTAACCATTTGAGCCTGCTAGAGCGTTGATGGCTGCGGTCGAGGGAACTGCCGTCTCGTAGGTCATGGGTCGCCATCAGCAGGAATTTCTCACCGCTGACTTATACACATGACCACGATATCAAGCAAGGTGAGCGGGGCGCCAATCCGACGCGCCTCGCTTAAGACTGTTGGCAACCACCGTCGTCATATGTCGCCGTTCCGAATCAGGGTGTAGACGGCGCGCGGCTTCGAGGCGCCATGGAGGTTGATCTCGGGATCTGTGAGCAGCAGGTCGTGCAGCTTCTTGATCTGCAACTGCCCGCCGTTCTTGGCCCGGCGGAACTTGCCCTGGCCGTAATAGTCGGCGAAAGCCAGCACGCTGGGCGCCCGGTCGAACGGCTTGTGCAGTCCGGCCAGCTTGAACTGCATGAACCAGTCGTCGATCTGCTTAGGCCCGTAACCGTCCAGGATCTCGATGCCCCAGCGCTTGGCCGCCATGTCGGTGATGGCACCGATCGGCGTGTCGAGATCGTGACGCTTCCAGCCGCGCAGCTCCTCGTCGAGGATGACCTGCTCGCCTTCCCGGGCGATCTTCAGCCAGATCTCCCGGCGGGACAGGTAGCGCTCGTCGACGCCGAGCCCGGTCATGATCGCGCTGTCACCGTGCGCTTGCAGCGCCGGCCCCAGATACAGCCAGGGGTGGCCCATCTGGATCGTTATCCCGTTGACCTCGTCAAAACGGTTCACCAGGTCGCGGCAATCGGCCAGCACGCTGGGCAAGGCGATGGGGATCTCGAGCTCGACCAGCTCCAGGCCGAAATGCGTGGTCAGGTAGCGCGCCGACTCGAGATCGAGCGAGCGCCTACCCTCGATGCTCCAGGTGTAGCAGCGTGGCCGGCGGCCGGTCGCCAGCATGGCGAACAGCAAGCTTGAGCTGCCAAGGCCGCCGGATAGCGCCAGGGCCGCCGTGCGGGGCCCGTCAAGGCGCTCGACGACATCGATGAGCCGCAGGCGCAGCTCATCCGTGTCGGCCTTTGTAGGGGCGTCGCGCAAGCTGCTGAGCAGCACTCTCACACGAGCGACTCACTGATGATCGTGCACCAGAACAGGCGGGCGCGAGCATAGTGCCCCATAAACTCCTTCACGCCCATCTTCTGCGGCTCGGCGTAGAAGTCGGCAGTGGCCCTTTCGAGGGCCTCGCTTTTCTCGCGCAGCTCCTTGGCATGGACGCTGTTCGGCTGTGCGTCCGCCATGGCGCGCATCCGGTCAACCAAGCGCTCGCTCATGCGACAGCCTTGCGCAGGTCGGCTCTGGCGTCCTCGAGTGCCTGGACGGAGAATCCCTGCTGGCCGGCGTGTTGATCCCACCAGGCCCGGCCGACCTCGTCGCCGCGCAGCTTCACGTCCTGCAGTCCGGCCCGGTAGTTGTACCAAAGGATGGAGGAGTCGTAGCCGGCTTCCCGGGCCAGCACGTCCATATACTCGCGCACGCCGGCCTTGACCTGTAGGCCGCCGGTGATGACGAAGCTGTCGGACAGCTCTGGGAATGCCTTGGCGGCCAGCGATTTCTCCCTTGGCTTGTTGAGATCGTCGTAGCCGAGGGAGAGCATTAGCTCGGCCAGCTCCATGAGCGGGTCGATCCAGGCCATGCCCAACTCCTGACAGCGCAGCCGGCCGAGCCTGGTCGCCACGGGCGGGTAGCCGGCCCGATCATACTCGAGGTCGAACCGGCGCTGTGCCGTCCAGGCGACCTCACCCTGCTTGCGCCGCAGGATCTGGCCTTCGCGACTGACTCCCCACAGCAGTCCGCCCGTCATCCCATTGATGATCACCTCGGCCCCCTCGTCGGCCAGGCGGTCGAGCACGGGCTTGACCAGCACCATGACCTCGATCGAGGTCTTGAGCACCGACCTGGCGCGATTGATCGTCCAGTCGATGGTCTCGATCGTCACGTTGGGATCTCGGACGATCTCGATGGTGCGGAACGGGATATGCGGTGCGATCTTCTCGTGCCGAGCCTTGGCACCCCGGTTGTCCTCGGACGGATACTGGCCGAACTGCATCGTTACCACGTCGAAATCGGTACGGCCGGCGGCGACCATGGCGGCTAGGATGACGCCGCTGTCGAGACCGCCGCTGAGCAGCAGGGTCGAGGCGGGCGGTAGTGCCGCGCAGGCCGCGACCAGTTGATCCCTAAGCGCCAATGCGGGGCTGCTCATGATCGAAGGCTTCCTCGTGATCCAGGATGTTGATGTAGTGACCAAGGCGCAGCGGTTGGAGCTCGAGCTTGTAGGCGAACACGCCGGGCAGGCGGTGCGCATCGCCGAGGTTGAGCTCGGTGCAGCCGAGCTTGGTGGCGGCCAGGGCGATCTTAAAGTCGACCGACCGGGTGTGCCGGCGATGTGTCGGCAACAGGTAGCGATGCACGACGAAGCAGGTCTTGTCCTCGATCCAGAGCATCGCGAAGCCGATCAGGTCGATGCCCTTGGCGCAATCGTAGACGCCGATGGTGTGCATCTGCGCCCGGCGCTGGATCTGTGACAGGAGTTGGAACCGCTCGAGCCAGGCGCCCTTGGCGAATGGTAACTCACGCACAATGCCCATGATCTGCTGCGATCTGAGCTCTGGATCGGTCGACAGTGGCCCTATCCCGATCATCTCCTTGAAGGATCGCTTGACCCAGCTGTCCCGGGAGAGGGTCTTGGTCATCTCGACAGGATCGTAGATGAAATCGATCACCTGGGCGGCGGTGACGTGCATCGGTCGGCGCGGCGGCTGCCGGCACAGGATCTCGGCCGGCAGCATGTAGTGTGGCGTCTCGCCGTTCCAGCTGGCCGACATGCCCCAGCGATGCCCCTCGCGCCGCTGGGTCGTGCCACGCACGACCAGGCTGCCATTCTCGGGCACGAGGAACGGGAACAGACATAGGCTGATCGGCACGTCCTCGAAGGTGCGTGCCGGGCCCATCTTGGTCATCTCGCCGATGAGGTGCTCGAGGTCTGCCGGCATCATCGGTCGACGTACCGGATGCAGATCGTCTGGGAGGTGCCGTTCTTGAGAGGGAACGTGTCAACCTGCAGGCAGAGCTGCGGCTTGGGTGGTCCAAGGATGATCGAGAAGGCCGTGTAGGCGAGCCCGAACACCGTCAACCACAGACCTGCCGCAACGAGTCCAGCCTTCATGCGTAGAGCATCCGGTCGGCGAAGGTGTTGAACTCCTTCGCCTCCTCGAGGTGCTCGTGGATGATCCGGCCAATCACCAGGTCGGCGATGGCGATGCCGTAGAGATAGGCGGCGGAGCACACGCCGGGTCGCAGCTCGGCCAGCTTGTCGAGCGGCTGGGTTCGCCGCTGAAAGACATAGGGATCGTTCAAGGTGTCACCGTCATGTGGGAACTCGGCGTCCAGCACCTTGCTCATCTGCAGCGTGTGATCGCAGAAGGAAAAGGCGTGCTGGCGCCAGCTCTTGCCCAGCAGCAGGCCTGAATCCAGGCTCACCGCTTCTTCCGGCACGGCGATCAGATCTCCCATCTCGAGTGGTGGGCCGTTGTGACTGGTGGCCGTGACCAGCGTGGTACTGTCGTCGGCCCGGCCGATGTAGGGTGTCTGATCGACGCCGACGGGCAGGCGATCGCGGTTGAGGGTCGCGCGCCTGCCCGTCTTGACCGACAGGCTGCCGATATTCAGATCGCCGCGCAGCGCCCACAGCACGGCCGCGGTGGCGACGCCGATCTCGCCCGAGCCCACGATCAGCACGTCGCGCTCGCGCTCGAGGTTGCGGTAGCTCAGTGCCAGCGCCACCATCATCCCGCAGCGCAGCGGCGTGACCAGCTTCGACGGCAGGCTGTAGATCAGCTCGCCATTGGGCAGGTAGTGCAGCACGTCGCCGGCCAGCCGGCCGCGATCCTCGTCGACGAACACGGTCTTGGAGCCGAACGAGCCGTCGCTGAGTAGGCCGCCCATGACGTTGACGTAGCGGCATGGCCCGCGCCAGCTGCCGGCCGTATCGCCCTTGAGCAGGATCGATTGCTTGGGCGGGCAGCTATCGCCGGTCAGCAGCTCGTACTCTTCCCTGAGCTCACCCAGGGCACGCTTGAACGGGAAGCGCGCGACGCTGGGCATATCACTTGTCGTTGAACTGATAGTTGCACTTAGGACAGGTGTGCTGGAGCTTGGCGCTGTCCGGATCGAAGCTCCTGAAATCGCCGGTGCCGCGGTCGCCAGCCGATGCCCCGCCACCCACCGTGCCGGTAGCCCCAGCCAGCGCCGAGTCCAGCATGCTCTCGCCGAGCTGCCGCGTGGCGGCGTCCAGGTCGAGCATGCTGTCGAACCGCTCCGTGGTCAGCGACAGCGAAGCCAGCGCCTCGTCGCGCCCCAGGTCGGCCGTGATCTGGCCGACAACCTCGGCCAAGGCCACGGCATCGAACTCGCCGCGCAGCATGTTGGCGCGGATGGTGATGGCCTTGGCGGCGGCATCGCCGATCTGGCCCAGATTGATGTAGGGCAGGGCGCCCATGCCGAGATCGTCTTTGCCGACCTTCCAGCGATGCTCGCCGTCGATGATCTCCCACTTGCCCGGCACCGGGATGTGATCGACCACCAGCGGCCGCACCAGCAGCGGCTGGAAGAAGCCGTCACGCTGGATGGAGCTGATCAGCTTCTCCCGCATGAAGGCATCCATCTTGTTAGGATTCCAGGGGTTGGCCTGGAAGCTCTCGACGGGCGCCGACATGGCTGCCAGCTTCTCTGGGATCTTGATCCCTGATTGGGGATCGGTGACGTAGACGATCTCTTCGTCGGTGACGGCGGGCAAAGGGAGACTCCGGGCTTTACGAGCTTGTGGCGACCATGCTAAGTCAGCGCTGAGTTAATAGCGCCAAAAGACCGCAGGTCAAGCAAAACCTTCCGGCTCGCCAACTTACCGTGGGCGGTTGTTAAGTTGGCGAGTTGGCGAGTTGTGCGCTAAAATGCAGGCCTTATAAGCGCCTAGCCGAACGGAATCCCACACCTATGACAGCGGTTATAGCGCGCAACAACATCGCCGCCAAGCTGGTCAAATCCGAGCCGGACACGCGAGCGATCATCGCCGACCTGCTGGCGTTCGACGTCGATGGCAGTGAGCACACCGACGCCTATCAGCTTGGGGTCTGGAACGGCCGCAAGACGTTCCTGCGGCCCGACGACACGTTCGAGGCCGGCTTCATCGACATGATCAGAAGGGTGCTGCGCGAGCGCGGCATCCCGGTCTCGGTGCTCGATTACCGCCCCAAGATCGAGGTCAGCCCCAGCGACTTCAGCCTGATCGGGATCACACCCTACGACTACCAGGTCGACGCCGCCCTCAAGTTCCTAGAGGCGATGTGCGGCGTCATCAAGCTGGCTACCGGTGGCGGGAAGTGCCTGGGGCGTGACACGCCGGTCCTGATGCTCGACGGCTCGACCAAGATGGTACAAGATGTCAAGGTAGGCGACCAGCTGATCGGGCCCGACAGCCTGCCGCGCAACGTGCTATCGGTGACGGCGGGACAATCCAAGCTTTATCGTATCGTGCCAACCAAAGGCGACCCCTACGTCGTCAACGACTCCCACATCCTGTCACTCAAGACGACAAAGGTCAGCAACCGCCAAGCTATACGGCCGATAAATGTCCGCAAGGCGGTATCGACGGCGCCGAAGGGCAACATCGTCAACATCCCAGTCGAAGAGTATCTCACCAAGCACTCGACCTTCAAGCACTGCCACAAGGGCTGGCGTTCGTCAGTCGACTTCGCTCCAGGCAATGCATTGAAGGTCGACCCCTACTTCCTCGGCCTGTGGCTTGGCGACGGCCGCTTGTCCGGCCCCGAAATCACGACCGGCGATGCTGAAATCGAGATCTACCTGCGCGAATATGCAGCCTCGCTCGGCCTGATGGTCAAGAGCGCGCCAAACTCGCCCAATTCCGTGCATCTACGCATCGTCAATGTGCGCGGTGCCGGCAATCCCCTCCTGGCGGCCTTGAAGGAGTACGGTTTGATCTTCGGGCAATTCACCCCTGGCGACGGCGCCAAGCACATTCCTGCCGACTATCTCAGGGCTTCACGCGAAGACCGTCTACGCTTGCTCGCCGGCATCATCGATACGGACGGCCACTATGATGGAAAGGGCCTCTACCTTACCCTCAAGAGCGAGCGCCTCATTGACGATGTGATCTTTCTGGCGCGATCACTGGGCTTTGCCGCCTACAAGCGTCAGATCAACAAGACCTGCTATAACAATGGAGTCGTCGGCAGCTACTTCGCCACTGTCATCTGCGGCCATATCGAGCAGGTGCCGACCCTGCTTCCGCGCAAGCAGCCAACCAAGCGCCTGCAAAAGAAAGATCCTTTGGTTCACGGTATCAGGGTCGAGGACGCCGGCTATGGCGATTATTTCGGCTTCGAGCTGGACGGTGACAAACTATTCCTACTCGGCGATTTCACGGTGACGCACAATACAGAGGTTTTCATGATGCTGGCCAAGTACCTTGGCCTACCCACGCTGTTCCTAACTCACAAGATCGACCTCGTCGACCAGACCGCCGAGCGCATCCGTCAGCGCCTCGGCCGTCAGGTCGGCACGATCGCCGAAGGATCCTGGAACCCATCCGAGATTACCGTGGCGTCCGTACAGACGATCATGTCACACTGGCAGATCTGGTGGCGGGTCGAGGGCGAGGGTATCACCAAGAAGTCCGATGGCGCCATCGTGCCGATGAGTAAGACGCTGCAGGCCGCCACCCAGCTGGAAGCTGCGGCCTCGGCCAAGGCGCTTGGCATGACCAGGATCACCGCGATCAACGTCCATCGTGACGACAGGCTGATGGTCGACAATTTCCTGATGTCGATCCGCTTTTTCGTCGCCGACGAGGCACACCGGGTCAGCGGGGCCAGCTTCTTCAAGATCGCCGGCGCCACCCGCAGCGCCAACTACCGCCTAGGTCTCAGCGCTACGGCCGGGCTCAAGGAGAGTCGTGAGGACAATCTGAAGCTGATCGCCGCCACTGGCGACATCATCGTCCATATCGGGGTCAAGCAGCTCGTCGACAGCGGCCACCTGGCGCAGCCGCGCTTCAAGCTGCAGCAGGTACCGATGCCCCGCGGCGTCTACAAGTCGACCGCCTGGCAGCAGGCTTACGACGCCGGCATCGTCCGCAACGACATCCGCAATGCCATGGTGCTGGAGGCGGCCTGGAACGAGCGTGCCCGCAAGCCTATCGTGCTGGTGCAGCGCGAGGATCACGGCAACAGGCTGCTGGAGATCGCCAAGGCGCACGGCATGAACGCGCTCTGGATCTACGGCAAGACCGGCACGCCCAAGACCAAGACCAAGGTCCGCCGCGAGGCTCTCGACCAGCTGCGCGACGGCCAGATCGACGCCATCATCTGCAGCACCATCTTCGACGAGGGCGTGGACGAGAAATCGATCGGCTGCATCGTCAACGGCGGCGGGATGAAATCCCTGATCGGCCTCTACCAGCGTGTGGGCCGCGGCTCCCGGCTGAAGAGGGATGGCCGGGCCGAGGAGTTGGTGGTCTACGACTTCATCGACATGCTCAACATGCACCTCCTGAAGCACTCCGCCATGCGCTATCGGGCGATCTCCGAGGAAGAAGGCTGGATCATCGACGAGATCCGCCTCTGGGAGGAGAGCCGCCGATCTGGACTCCTGATGAATTGGGGGCCGCAATCCTCAATTCCTCCAGTAATGTTTAATGGAAGACAGATTTCACTTAGTTTCTGATCTAAGTTAATCTTATCTTTCTTAGTTAATCTTATCTTTCTTAGTATATACTTTCTTTGCAACTCCCGTGCCAAGGGTGACCGATGTCCGCGTTCGACGAGACCACCATGCTCAAACTGAAGCTGATCGCGGAAGCATCCGATGTGGTCGGCAACGATCCACAGTTCTGGAGTAGGGGCGACGTCAACCGCTTCCCCAAGCTGGCGCAGCGGCAGACCGCACTCAGGATCCGAGCTAAGGAGCAGCTGCTGGCGGACTCCAAGGAAGCGTTGGTCGAGAACAAGGCTTGGTTCCCCCATCGCCGGCTCGATCCGTTCGCGCGAACGCTGCAATTCGTGTTCGAGTACGACCAGGCCCTGCTGCGCTACATGGACCTGAACGCCGACGCATCGGAGGGCCAGCGCCAGCTCTACCGCCTGCGCGGCCACTACCAGACCCAGGCGCAGCTTGCCTGTCCTTGGGCAATTACCGAACGCAAGCACGGTCATGTGCGGATGTCGCCCCGCTGGACCTCGTTCGTGCGCGCCAGGCGGACCGCCGACAGCATGGTGCTGCCTTACGCGGACTTCATCGACGCCTCGCTGGTTGCCGCCGGCAAGCGCGGCTGGGCGCACGCCTACTGCAACAACCCGGCCCAGCTCAACAACGCCAAGCTGATGGGCGGCTGCGATAAGTACACCGATGCCACCATCTCCGGCATCCTGCTTAAGAAATACGCGACCGAGCCCAGACTGTGTCACGACGATTACTTTCGCGCTGCACAGTGGGCTGAAGATCCTATTCAAGTCGCGTACTATCGCTTTCTTGCGCGCGAGCTGATGCGGGTCAATGACCAAAACTTCTTTGCTTCCGCTATAGCTTGGAAACGGTACGTCAAGTTTGACATCGTGCCACAGGTACTTGATTTTGAATCTGTTCTTGCGGCGTCGGCCGCTGTAGGCTTATCTTCGACATAAGCCAGCGCTTAGTAGGATCAGCACGCAATGTTACAAGTTCACGTCGCGGGGGCGCGATGCCCCTAGCCGCGGCCAGCTCGACCGTCGTCAGCCTGGTGCCGCCAGCGACCGGCACGGCCACGCACATTCCCTTCGGCCCGGACTTCGAGGCCAAGGTGATGACGATGCTGATCACCAGCACCCGGTTCGCCCGGCTGATCGCCGGCGAGCTGACCGAGGATCACTTCCTCGACCAGCAGAACCGCGTCATCGCCCACCACGCCATCACCTACGTCAATCGCTACCGAGCGGTTCCGGATCCCAAGGTGCTGGTCCGCGATCTCGTCGCCCACGATCGCCGGGTGACGGCGGCCGAGATGCCTGACTATGTGCGCAAGATCGCCGAGCATGTGGTCAGGGTCGTCACCGACCAGCGCTACGTCGAGGACAAGCTGCTCGAGTGGGCCAAGAACCAGGCTCTACTACAGATCATGATCGATGGGCCGAAGCTGATCGCTGCCGGCCGCTCTGCCGAGGCCGATCGCCGCTGGAAGAAGGCGATGGCGATCGGCGAGGATAGCTCGGGCGATCCGGTCGAGTTCTTCTCGACAGCCGATCTGCGCCGGACACGACGCGAAGCCGTGGCCGCCGGCACCCTCAAGCGTGGCGTGTCGACCGGCTTTCCCGAGCTCGACCGGCACTTGCACCACAAGGGCTGGGGGCGCGGTGAGTTCTCGCTCGTGCTGGCGCCGACCAAGCGCGGCAAGACCATGCTCATGCTCCAGTCGGCGCTGATGAGCGCCGCGGTTTACGGGAATCACTGGCTCTATGTCAGCCTCGAGGTCGGCGACGACGTGGCCACCGACCGGCTCGATGCCTCGCTCAGCGGCATCCAGATGGACGATCTACTGGCCCAGGCGGCCGCCGCCGAGGCTTACGTCAAAGGCATCGCCGCGGCCCCCACCACCGGCAAGCTGTGGATGGCCTATCGTCCATCCAACACGCTGACTCCGGCAGGCCTTGAAGCCATCGTCGAGCGGCACCTCGACCAGGGTCTGCCGCTCGACGGGATCATCGTCGACTACATGGGAATCATGAGAACCCGGTCCGAGCATCGCTACGAGGATCTCGGCCACATCGCCAAGGATCTGCGCCGCATCGCGCAGGTCTATGACAAGGCGATGATCTCCGGCTACCAGACCAATCGTGGTGGCATGGGCAAGCAGGTCAGCGGCGCCGAGGATATGGGCGACAGCTTCCAGCCGGCCCAGGACTGCGACCTGATGTTGTCGATCAACGCCGACGAGGCCGAGCTGCGGGCAGGGGTCAGGCGCATCAATTGGGCGCTCGTGCGCAACGGACCCGAGATCACCATCAAAGTGCAGAGCAACATGGCGGTCGGCCGGCTGATCGAGTCGATCATCGGGATAGTGCCATGAACGGTCTTGCCTTCATCTCCGACTGCAAGACCTGGCGCTACTGGCCGACCAGAAGGTGGGATGACAGCCTCGGTGAGCTGGTCTTCTGCATGCTGAATCCCAGCATTGCCGATGCTGTGACCGACGATCCAACCGTGACGCGCTGCATCGAGCGCGCCAAACGCCTGGGCTATGGCAAGCTGATCGTGGTCAATCTGTTCGCCATGATCTCGACCGATCCCAGGCATCTGCAGCATGCGTCCGATCCGGTCGGGCCACTGAATGATGTCGTGCTGGACGTCGTCGCCAAAACGCCATCGAGTATCAAGGTCGTCTGTGCCTGGGGTGTCCATGGCAACATCTGCGACGGCCGTGCACACCAGGTGCTGACCCGCTTCAAGGCGGCCAACAAGCCGCTGCACGTCCTCAAGCTGTCGAAATCAGGGATGCCGTGCCACCCACTCTACCTGCCCTACGATCTGGCGCCGATACCCTGGAATCCGGAAGTCTGACGTGCAGGACTTCCGGGAGGTACTGGCGTCATTCGATGTAGCTGGATGGCTGTCCGTACACTGCAACCTCCGACCTTCTGGCTTCGACAATGCTATGGTAAATCCATGTCCCTTATGTGGGTCCAACAAGGGCAAATTCTATATCAACGTCGGTGACGGACCGAAGCGAGGCTCATGGCTGAGTCATTGCTGCCACGACGAGGGCGGGCCGCTCAAGCTGGTGATGGCGGTCGAGCAGCTGTCCGAGATCGAAGCCCGGGCCCTGATTCGACTCGAGGCCGCCGAGCGTCCGCTGTTCGTGCAGGCGCAGCTGCCGCAGGAGGCTCCCAAGCCACTCTGCGATGCGCTGCCAGAGCCGTCCTGGCCGGCCGTAGAGAGCATGAGCATCATGGTGGGGCGCCAGCGCCGGCTGCTCTCCGATCGGCTGCTGACACAGCCTGTGATCGATCGCTGGGGCCTCAAGGTCACGGGCAGCGAGACGACGTATGGCGGTGAGCGCCGCTGGGATCTCGATCATCGCCTGGTGCTGCCGGTGATGGATCAGGACGGGCGATTGCTGAGCTGGCAGGCCCGCGATCTCACCGGCCTCAAGTCCAAGAAATACGTCTTCCCGGCCAACGCCGCCGCCACCAACACCCTGCTCGGCTGGCAGCGCGGCGTCACCGGCAGCCTCGGCTTCGTGCTGATCGTCGAGGGCTTCTTCCACAAGGTCGCCTGGGATCGGCTGGGAGGAGTCATGGCGGCCGCGACCGTGGCGAGCTTCGGCAAGAAGTTGACCCATGCCCAGATCGAGCTGCTGATCGCCTCGCCGGCCAAGGACGTACTGCTGGGCTGGGATCTGGATGCCATTCCAGAGATGTGCGCCCTGGCGGTCAAGCTCTACGGCCGCAAGCGCGTCTGGTTCGTGCCGTCGCTTGCCGACGGTCGCGATCACGATCAGGCCACGCTCGACGAGCTCCTGCAGCTGATGGCGGGCCGGCAGCAGGCGACGCCGGCTCTGATCGCCCAGCTCTCGGCCATGGCGGCCATGGGGCACTTCAGGGCCAAGACGGATCATGGCCTATTGCGCTGAGTCAGCCAGTGCTTAGAATGATAGCCACAGAACGAAAACGAACAGCACGCAAGCCGAGAGGCCTATAATGACCAAACCCACTGATGACTGCCCGTTCGATTTCGACGAAGAAGAGGAGGCCGACGCTCGGGTTGTAAAGCCCGCGGCGCCGCGACCATTCCCGCCGCTGCTGATGCCGCTGCTGAGCACGCCCTACCACAAGCACCTCGACCTCGATCCGAACAACGAGGCGACGATGCAGGTGGTGGCCGATTTCAGCTTCAACGCCAAGCGGCTGGACTTCATCAAGGGAAGGATCGAGGGCTGTGACGTGGCGCTCCGGCGGCGCAACATCCGCGGGACATTCGCCTCACAAGGGGTCGATGACCGCTCGTCCCTGCTGACGTTCCACTGTGACGACTTCAGCAGGGACTGCGATCCCTACTCCTGCTGGAAGCTGTTCTTCTGTATTCGCACCGGCAGCTACGACATCGTGGTGGACGATCGCATCTTCGATAAGGGCTACGCCACCAGCGATCTGTTCCTCGGCGCCGGCGGCAAGCAGGAGCCCAACGGCAGGGCATTCGTCTCCGGCACCATTCCCAGCGAGGGTGGCGGTGCCGCCAAGATGCTGGGCAAGCGGTTCGAGTTCATCTCCCAGGCCGGCAACGGCCGTGGCGGGCGCATGCAGCTGATCCGGCCGCTCTCTGGCAGTTATCGCTACGCCAAGAGCGGGGAGCTCGATCACTTCACCGAGTCGCTGCACAATCTGGTGTCACCTTACGCCAACCTGAAGGCCAATCGGGTAATCGTACCACCAGCGGCTGGCCAGGCCATACCGGCGGCTACCCTGCGGCCGGAAGAGATGCGCCCCGACGGCACGCGCTTCGTGGGGAGGATGTAGATGCCGTCCGAGAGCGACAACTTCTTCAAGTTCTATTGTCCGGTCGGCCCATCCTACCGGCAATATTTCGCGGCCTGCCTCACCCGCTTCCGCGACGTCAATGCCGGCAAGGGGCTCTACGTCAACTCCGATTGTGTCGAAGGTATCCAGAAGCGCACCTGCAAGGTGCCGACGATGATCGCCGACCAGCTGGCCGGCACCGCCAACTACTATGTCGATCGCGACGATGTCGGGCCGGGCGTGATCAGTCGTGCGGAAATGGGTCGCGAGCCACGCTCGGCCGATGAGGCTGCCCGGCACCAGGCTAACGCCGCCAAGCTGAAGATCAAAATCGTCACCCGCACACCGCAGCAGGTGGCGGCCGATGTCGCTGCCTACAAGCGGCACCTGGACGAGAAGCAGGCCGGTGGCTTCACCTATCGGATCCAGGTGCAGCGCCAAGTCGATCCAGAGCGCAGGATCGCCGTCGACACCGTGATGGCGGTGCCGGTCGCCAAGAAGCCCATCAGATCGCAGGAGCGCGGCGGTGCCATGCCGAGCCTGGCCGACCTGCTGACCCAAGCTGTGGCCGAGGAGGCACGAGCGTGACGTTTCGCATGTACGTGTGCGGCCCTACGGTGCATCGCCGCATTCATATCGGTAATGCCCGCACCTTCGTCGTGTTCGACGTGCTGTTCCGGCTGCACCGGCCCGTCGCGTGAGCCTTTGTCAGACAATCCGGCTGGCTGCAAGCCACCCAAAGGTGTAGTTTCAGACGATCCGCCGTCTGGCCAGCCTTCGTGTGATGCTCAAGGTAAGTGACTATGAAATACGGCCCAAATTGTGGCTTACAGCTTTTGGCATCGGAAGTTCCCGATAGTGTCAAAAATAAGTTGGAGCAGCGTGCTGCAAAGTATGGGCCTGATGAATGTTGGTCATACTCGAAGAAAGGTAGTCCCGATAAGCGATCATCGATACGAATTGGAAACAGGTCTATCCTTGGTGGGCGCGTAGTTGTCGCGATCAAGGAAGGCGTAATGCCGGCTGGTATGGTCGCGATGCACTCTTGTGATCGACCAGGCTGTCACAATCCCAATCACCTGTCATCTTCTACGCAGGCGGAAAATCAGGCTGATATGGCTGCAAAAGGGAGAAGCGCGTCTCCTGATGTCGCTGACGTTTCTCGACGCACTAGGGAACTGCATGCGACTGGGTACTTCAATTATGACCACTTACGTCGTGGCTCCCATCCAAAAGGTAAGATCGTTGTGGCGCCTGATGGGCGTCGTTGGAGCAGCGCTAACGCTGCTGCCGAGGATGTGGGTGTCACTAGGCAGGTCATGGCTCGTCGTTGTAGAATGGAGTTAGAAGGTTGGCGATATGCCTAAAATTCAGGCAAGAGCGGGTAGCATACATTATGGAAAATCAGGAGAACAGAATACAAACACGCTTGACTGAGCAATAAGTCAGCGCTAACTGATAGCGCCAAGCCGAAATTCTTACACCCGAGACTGAAAGCCGAAAAATGGAAAAGATTTCCTTGAAGCTGACGACGCACGCCGTCACCGAGCTGCTCGACAATTTGAGCCCCGAGCTGGTGCTCGAGCTGCAGCAGTCGGTGATCGCCAACATCGCTCGGCGCATCATGCCGCAGTACCTGAACGATATCATCCGCCACGACATCGACAGCGCGCTGCGGGCGCACAAGGACGAGCTGGTCGAGCCGGCGGCGGTGCAGGCCATCGTCGAGGAGACCATCAAGATCCATGTCGGCTATGCCCAGACCGCGTTCAAACGCAACCCACATGGAACGTTCGAGGGCTTCAAGCTGTCGGACGACGCCGTAGCAGCGATCCGCTACGGCGTGCGTGCGGAAGCCGACGCCTACATCAAGGAGCAGCTGCAGGCAGTCACCAAGGAGGTGAAGGAGTCTTTCGATAAGGCGTATGCGCTCATCAAGGAGCAGACCAAGCTGATGGCCGAGGCCGTCGTGGCGGACGTCAGCATCAGTGCCATCCACGACCAGGTTCAGCTCAAGATGAAGGAGATCGCCGACTCGTTCTTGCAGCCCGCCACGGCGGTGGCAGAGGTAGTCAAGCGCCTCGATGCCGAGGATGCCGAGGCCAAGGAGCTCGACGAGCTGGCCGCGGTCGACCAGGCCGCCTGATGGCGGCGGTTATGCCAATGGGCACGAGCAAGCCTACCTTAGTGGAGGCTTGCTCGTGCAAGGAGGGCGAGTGCAAGACTGCTCGCGACTTCGGCTTCGACGAGGATCGGCAAGAGCGCTGCGCACGCTTTGTTGCCCGCACCAAGACTGTGGTCGTCAAGGTGTGCAAGCGCTGCCCGTCATCCAATGCCGAGACCAAGGTATCCTGTCACACCGACGGCGCTTGCTTGTCCAGGGTCGACTGCGAGCGCGAGGCCATGCTGAAGCGGAAGCGCTACTGAGATGATCAAGACCTGTGTTGTAAATCTGCGCTACATTCCTTACGATGTGCGCATCACGCGACCAGGCCCTTTCGGTAACCCGTTCGTCATCGGTCGTGATGGCGATCGGGCGACCGTGATCGCCAAGTTCGAGTCTTGGGTCAGATCCCAGCCCGAGTTCGTAGCACGCATTCAGCGTGAGCTGCGGGGCCGGCGCCTTGGTTGCGTCTGTGCGCCGGCCCCGTGTCATGGTGATGTTCTGGTCAGGATAGCCGACGAGTAGTCGGCGCTTGTTACCTTCGACTTAACTCTAGCGGAAATCGAACAATGAAGACTGCAGTCGTCCACATCACGGGCGTGGCCCCTATCTCGACGAGCCGCGCTCATCAGACCGACAAGCTCGAGGGCGAGAGTGCCGATGCCTTCGAGAAACGCACCTGGCCTGAGAAGTCGCACTACGACAGCGAGGGCAACGTTTTCATCCCTCCGATGGCCTTTAAGCAGGCCTTGGATAAGGCAGCCAGCCGGCTGGGTATCAAGATTGTTGGTAAGGGCAATGCCACCTACACCAAGCATTTCTTGGCCGGCGTCATGTGCATGGAGCCTTTCCCGCTCGGCGTGAAGAAGGATGAGATCAAGGGTGATTGGGTCTACTGTAACGCCGATGGAGTGCGCGGTTCCGGTACACGGGTTTGGCGCTGCTTTCCCACGCTGCCGGCTGGCTGGGGCGGCCCGGTCAAGTACGTCGTGCTCGATGACGTGATCACCAAGGAGATCTTCGAAAAGACCGTGCGCGAGTCCGGCTCGTTTGTCGGTCTGGGGCGCTTCCGACCAGAGCGTGGTGGCTTTTACGGTCGGTTCACAGTTGACAGGATCGACTGGGAGTAATACAGTAATAGTCCGTGGTGAGACAGTCTCACCACGGACTATACTAGATAGCTTATTCTTCACTTCTCTCCTTCCCGTGGCTCGCCGCCCCTTACCTTTCCGTTCTTTAACGCAACGCAACGTCATAATACGATGGTTTATTTCCTCGGCGCATCTCTGCTCGCCTTGTCTTAGCCCTCTTCAGCGCAACGTTCTCATACAATGGGTTATTGCCGCACCTCTTAGCTCTGCTCTCCTTGTCTTAACTCCGCTTGGCATACTTCAACGCAACGTCTTAATACAATAGGTTATTAACCCCCTGCCCCCTTGATGCGCCTTAGCTTGCCTCTCCTTCGTTCGTCTTCGCTTGTTTCAGCGCGATTCAACGCAACGTCCCACTCACAACAAGGATCGACACCGTGTTCGTAGCAAAGCCTTTGATCATGACCGTGACACCGCCTGGCGTCGATGCTGACGCAGAGGTGGGTTTGGTCGTGGCTTTCCTGCTCAAGACCAAGCCATCACAGCTGGTCACATACGACCAGATCTCGATCGGCGCCGGCTTTCGCATCAACTCCCAGTCCGGCCGATATCGCCTCAGCAAGGCGCGCAAGCATCTGATGGAGGAACATCAGATGGTCTTTCGCACCATCACCGGCCATGGGCTGAAGCTACTCGATGATCCCGGCAAGGTCGACCTGAGCCGACAGAAGCTGCGCGGCATCAGGGTCGTCGCCAAGCGCGCCAGGAACGTAGCACTGAGCGTCAACGATTTCGCAGCGCTGTCGCCGGCCGACAAAGGGCGCCACCAGGCCGTCCTGGCTGTGTCCTCGGCTGTCGAAGCCATTGCGGCCAATGCCTTCGTTCGCAATCTCGAGAAGCCCGTAGCGAGCACTCCTTCGATCGATATGAAGGCGATCATGGACGGCGTTCAAAAGGCCATGGCCAAACCCAGCAGCTCGGCTTGACGGATCAGTCACCGCTGGCTTATAGTGCCAGCACATGGAGGGGCCCATTGGCGTGGTATGCGGTCTCGAAAATCGTGATGGTGGCAGTGATGCTCCGTGTCAGTTCAACTCTGACCCCCTCCGCCAAAGTTTTTTTGGGAGATAGTCAGGGCAACGATCCGCGGCTGTAAACCGCTCGATGCTTGGTTCGAGTCCAAGGTCTCCCACCACAGTTTCACAACGACGGGATGTAGCTCAGTTGGTAGAGCGTCGGCTTGAAAGCCCGAATGTCGGAGGTTCGATCCCTCCTGTCCCGGCCATTTTCAGGGTGTAGCTCAATAGGCAGAGCGCTCGCTTTGGGAGCGGGATGTTGCAGGTTCGAGTCCTGCCGCCTTGACCACCATAACCTCAAAGGATATGAACTCGCATGCCTGCCGCCGTCGTCACCCCTACCATCACCCCCGTCTCGATCGTCGCGGCGATCACCCGGAAGGTCGACGCTGTTCTGCCCGACCGCACGGTCTTGTCGCTGCGCCAGGACATGATGGCCATGGTCGATCGGATCGCCGAGTTGAACACGGCTCTGGCGACCGCCGCGACCCAGGCTGCAGCTCTGGCGGCCAAGGGCAATGTGGCGACGGGCGCCTCGCTGGATGCGATCAACATCGTGCGCACCGACCGCGACAAGCTGCTGGCACAGATGGTCGAGGCCGAAAAGATCCTGCGGTTCCAGGACGGAGAGGGCAATCTCAAGGCCACCGGCAAGCAGGTGCTAGCCGACATCCAGGCCTTGCTGGCAGCCAAGCGCTGACCAGTGAAGCGGTAGCAGAGTGGTAATGCGCCGGGCTGCAAACTCGGAGATCGGCGGTTCGATCCCGCCCCGCTTCTCCACCGCTAAGCGGCCGAGACCACGCTGAGTACGGGACGCGCCTGATTGACGGCCCGTTCGCGCTTGTTGAGATCGCCCGACCAGGCAACGTTGGGATTGATCAGGTAGCGGCCGGACGACTTCTCCAACATCTACACCTGGATGTTCGGCCCGAAGGGCGTGTTGCGCGAGCTGTGGGTCGAGGGCCTGACTGAGGCCAAGAAGGGTGTCTACCTCGATGCCCCTGGCCCCAGTGCTACCAAGAAGGCTTGATCGCCGACTTCTAGGGCTTGGAGGTGCGAGGCCGGATGTCGCTTCTTGCGACGTTCGGCCTCTTTCTTTAGTGTCGGCCTCAGTTCAGCAAGCGCGCTAACAAATGAGACGACATAATGAGCACTCCTGCGGCAAGCGCAGCGGCCAAGCGTGGCCTGTCCGCTCTCGAGCATACGAATTTGACCGAAGGCCTGCGCAAGCTGGCCAAGGTGATGTCCCAAAAGCACAGCATCGAGGTCATCTTCGCCGGCAACCGGGCCTACACCAACGGCCGTCGCATCGTCGTCCCTGAGCTGCCGGTCGGCTGCAGCCACGAGCTGGTCGAGGCCATGCACGGCTTCATCGACCATGAAGTGGCGCACATCCTCAAGACCGACATGACCCGCGCCAACAAGGTGCTGTTCGATCGCCGGGTGACGACGAAGAACGAGGAGCTGATCACCCAGCTGATCGAGGACGCGCGCATCGAAGCGCGCATGGCCGAGGACTACGTCGGCTGCGGTCTGAACTTCGAGCGCATGTACCGTTGGGCGATCAAGCGCATCGAGGATGCCGGCCAATGGGGCAAGATGAAGCCCTTCGCCAAGCTGGCGGCGCTGATGCGTTTCCGGGCCCTCTACTACGTCAATGGCGACCCGTTCCTGGCCGAGTTCCTCGAGCGCGAGGAGCGCGGCATGGCGCACATGCTGGACCTGGTCGACGATGAGCTGCACCAGTGGCCTGACGTGCCGGACACCATGGCGGCCCTCGAGATGGCCAAGGCCATCGTCAAGAAGCTGGGAGAGGCCGCCAAGGAGCAGCACGAGCAGGATCCGGATCGCGAGCCAGGCGAGGACGATGTCGAGCTGGACAGCCCCTGCGAGGATCCCAGCCAGGGCAAGTCCCAAGGCGAGCCGCCGCCGGAGGGTGAAGGCGATGGCGAGCAGGAAGATGAGCAGGACGAGCAGCAGCAGTGCGCCGGCGAGGACGAGCAGGACGAGGCCGGCCAGGGCGACGAGGATAACGAAGAGGGTGAAGGCGACGGCAAAGGCTCGGACGCCAAGCCCGAGGGCGATGCCGACGACAAGGAAGACGGCGAGGGCAGCGAAGGCGACGAGAAAGACGAGTCCGAGAGCGATGCCGCCGATGGTGGCGACGACTCCGACCATGGCGCCGACAAGGACGAAGACAGTAAGGAAGGCTCGGCCGGCGGCGATCAGGAGGACGACGATGACGCCAGCGAGGGCGATGAAGAGGCCGAGGCGCCGAAGCGCCAGGGCGGCAAGGAAGGCGACCTCGACGAAGACGCAGAGGAAAACGAGGCCGGCGACGATACCGAGTCCAGCTCAGCTGGCGACGGGGCTGAGGCCGATGACGACAAGGGTGAGCAGCCCGACGCCGATGAGAAAGAGCCCGGTGAGGACGCTGACCCACCGGAGGCTGCCGGCGGAGATGACGGCGAAGGCGAGGATGACAAGTCCGATGCCGGCGAGGACGTAAAGCCAGATCCAGCCGACGGCGACGAGTCCGGCGACGATGGCGATGAGGACGGCCAGGACGGCCAGGACGGGGATGCAGATCAGCATGACGCGGACGCCGGCGACGGCGAGCCGGAAGGTGAGGAAGAGGGCGGCGGCCAGGACGAGGATGACGCCGAAGGCTCCGAAGAAGACACCGGGGATCAGGGCGGCGCCGGCGATGGCGAGGACGATCAGAGCAAGCTGACCGATGAGGAGCGGGATGAGCTCGAAGACATCCTCGAGTCCGGCCATGTCCCCAGCAATGGTGGTGTCGACGCTGCGGACTCGGTCATGGCTAAGGCCATGGATCAGCTCAAGCACGATTTCTCTCGCATTGACAGTTTCAAGGTGCTGACCACCGAGTTCGACGTCTCGTTGCGGCCAGCGTGCTCAGAAGAGGTCGATAAGAAAGTAACGCCAGAAGTATATGCGCAGATGCGCGAGCAGGTCATCCAAAGTGTAGGCGCCGCCTACCCAGTATTGTCACGGCTGTTGCGTGCGCGCACTCATTCGCTGATCACCGGCGGCCGTCACAGCGGCAAGGTGCATGCCTCGTCGGTGGCCCAGATACGGGTGGGCAATTTCGGCGTCTTCCAGCGCAAGCAGGAGGCGATCGACCTCGACTCTTATGTCGAGCTGGTGATCGACGGCTCGGGCAGCATGGGCGGTAAAAAGATCCAGATGGCGGCTCTGGTAGCCATCTGTCTGGCGGAGCTGCTCGACAAGAGCAAGGTGCCCTTCGGCGTGTGCGGCTTCACCGATGCCAAGCTCGATCACCATATGCAACCGCCCGAGCGGCAGAAGCTGGCCCGCAGCCTGAAGCGATCGCCGGACTTCAGCGATGACGGATTCCATCGCATCAATGCCCTGATCGAGTGGGTCTACAAGACGCCCGAAGAGACTCTGGCCCAGGCCAAGCTGTTCCTCGCGAAGATCGACAAGGTCAACTACATGTCCGCCAACGCCGACGGGGACTCGATCCTGCGTGTGGCCAAGCGGGTGCTTAAGCGCAGGGAGAAGCGCAAGATCATCATGGTGTTGAGCGACGGCCGTCCGGCGTCTGACTGTGGGGACAATGTCCCTTATGACTGCCACGACACCCGACTCAGGGACGTCATCGCCGGCTTGAGCAAGGTGCCGGGCCTTGAGATGATCGGCATCGGCATCATGGATGCCTCGGTCCAGAGCTACTACCCGAAATGGGCCGTCGTTCGGCAGCTGGACGAGCTGCCGAAGGTGATGCTCCAGCAGCTTGGCGCATTCTTGCGGGAAGGCCTTGCTCAAGCAAGGAAGTAAGCGCTGGCTTAGCTCGCCACAATCTCATATGTTCGCAGCAGAAACGAGGCGCGGCCGAACGAACGGCCGCCGCCACAGCACGCAAGAGGAACCCGAGAATGAGCGTTGTCGCCGTCGCGCCTACGCCGCAGATCAGCCTGCCCGACGAGCTCAAGACGGTGCCGCCGATCCAGTGCGGCATATCCGGTTGCACCTTCTCCAGCCATGTCCTGGCCAAACACCTCCAGGACGCGCACGGCATGAGCGTGGCTCAGTATCAACAGCTCGATGTCGGTCCGGTCGAGTCGCCGGTCGGTGCCTTCGTGCGCCAGCAGGTCGAGGCGCAGCGGGCCGCCGTGGCAGCAGCGGCCCAGCCGGCCCAGGTCATGCCGATGCAGCTCTCGGCTGCTGCTAACCAGTCGGCCGACCAGTTGCATCCGCTGCGGCCGTTCACCATCGGCCACCGGAACATGCAAGAGAAGGATATGTTCGGGACCGGTGTCGGCACCAATAAGGACAAGCCGTTCAACGTCCGTGTGCTCGACGGCTTCGGCCCAGAGGATCATGTGCCCGATGTCGATCCCTACTACACGTTCGATCCCGACGTGATGCGGTGGCTGGTGACGGCGCTCGAGGTCGAGCGCGGCCTGGTCTACGCCTTCGGCCCGACTGGCTGCGGCAAGTGCCTCGGCAAGGGTACACCGGTTATGATGTTCAATGGTACCATCAAGCCGGTCGAGGATATCGCGCTCGGCGATCTAGTGATGGGCCCGGACAGCTTTCCGCGTCGTGTGACTGGCCTGGCTCGTGGCTCGGAACCACTCTATCGCGTCGTGCCGACCAAGGGCGATCCCTATGTCGTCAACGAGAGTCACATTCTGTCCCTCAAGATCACCGGTAAGGACGAGATCATAAACATATCGGTGCGCGAATATCTTGGTGAGGGCGTGACTTTCAAACATCAGACCAAGGGTTGGCGCACAGGAGTCGACTTCCTTGAGCCGGCCGAGTCGCTTCCGATCAGCGCCTACTTTCTGGGCGTCTGGCTCGGCGACGGCAATTCCGAAAACTCTTTGATCTGTACCGGTGACGAGGAGATTGTTCAGGCTTTGCAGGAATATGCCGACGAGCTTGGACTTAGCATTCGGCGCGACAAGAATGGTGCGTCACTATCCAGCTTCATGATCTCGATCTGTCAGCCTGGTGGTACAAAATTCAGACATCCGTTGCGCGAGGCGTTGCGGCGCTACAATCTGATCCGCAACAAGCATATCCCACATGCCTTTAAGACGGCCAGTCGTGCTGACCGCCTGCAGCTTTTAGCTGGCATCATCGACACCGATGGCTCTTACGGTGGCGGAAGGTTTGATCTGACGCTCAAGTCCGAGCGCTTGATGGACGATGTGATCTTCGTTGCTCGTTCTCTGGGCTTTGCCGCCTATAAGGCAGACTCCGAAAAGACATGCCATAACAATGGCAAGGTCGGCAGCTATTTCCGCTGCAGCATTACGGGCAATATCGATCAGGTGCCGACGCGCATCTTACGCAAGCAGGCTTCTTCGCGACAGCAGATCAAGGATGTACTGAAGGTCGGCATCACGATCGAGCCGCTTGGTATCGGCGACTATTACGGTTTTGAGCTGGCTGGCCCAGATCGGCTGTTCCTGCTCGGTGACTTCACGGTGACCCACAACACCACCGTGTTCGAGCAGTACGCCGCGCGCACCCGCCGGCCGTTCGCGCCGATCCAGCTGCATGCGCAGATGGAGGCCAGCGAACTGACTGGGACGTGGGTGATCAACGCCAACGGCCAGATGACCTTCCAGCACGCCATGCTGCCTATCATGATGCGGCTGCCGTCGATCATCGTCCTCGACGAGTTCGACAACGCCAACCCGGCCGTGACGCCCGTTCTCAATGCCGTGCTGGCCGACAAGCCCCTGGTGATCCCACAGACCGGCGAGCGCATCGTGCGCCATCCGCTCTGCCGCATCGTCGGCACCGGCAACACGGCTGGCATGGGTGATCAGACGGGCCTCTACAACTCGACCGCTCAGCAGTCGTTCGCCACCATGAACCGGTGGCAGATGTTCATGGAGATGACCTACATCGATCCGGCAAGTGAGGCGCGCATGTTGAAGGCGCGGTTCACGGAGGTTCCCGTTGTCCTGGTCGACAAGATCACCGACTTCGCCAGGCAGATCCGCGAAGCTTTCATCGGTGGTCAGTGCTCGGTGGTGCTGTCGACCCGGCAGCTGATTCACTGGCTGCAGTGGTTCGACCTGACTGGTGAGCTGCCCGACTCCTACGGCTATGCGTTCTCGAACATCCTGCATGGCTCTGACCGCGTCTTTTGCGACAACCTGTTCCAGCGCGTGTTTGGCGAGTCCGCCAAGAAGTCACGCATCCAGCTGGCGGTTGCCGCCTAACCCTTACCTGCGCGTGCTGTACCGACTTGGCCGGGCGTAAGGCCGCCCGGCCACCTTTTCAGGGACGATCAAACTTGCTGAGTGCCTTCCCTCTCACGCATGCGCCGAATTCGCTGTGCCTCGGACATCTTGGCTCTTTGTTCCGGGGATTTTGGAACGCCACGCCTCTTTCCTTGCATTGCTTCAGACATCCGCTGTCTGGCGGCATCAGAGCGCTTCATCCCGGTATGAGTCCTGACGGTAGCCGCACCCATCTTTGCCCTGCGTTCCGCGGTGTACGGCACACTGGCCGCCTTAATGAGGTTACTCATCGCGGCTTCGATGCGCTTAGGTGTCGCTGGCAGCCTGCGCCCTTTCTTAGCGGCCGACTGAGCCGCACGATGCTCGGCGGACGCCTTTCTCCCAAGAAGAGACTGCCTGATCTTTGCCCTGGTCTCAGGTTTTACGCTCATTCCCCTTGTGCCGTCTCCACCGGCGGTTCTATTGGTCAATATCCCATCTCGATCGAAGCCAATGCGCCCAAATCGAGAGATCTGTTCGATCTCCAGATTATAAGCATCCTCCTCGGAAAGATTATCGGCCCATATAAGTATAGTTGGTTCATACCCTGCCCTTCTAATTGCATCGGTAACTCTTTGTTTGAGCCAGCAAAACTTATCGGTCTTTCTAGTAATATGCCTTTTGGCTCTATTACCAGTTCCTTTGCCGATATAGTATGGAAGATACTCTTTTCTTGGATCAAGCAGAAAGTAGACGTAAAACTTATTGGACATCGCTTCACTCCAGTCATTGATCTGGATGCCATCCCATGATGATCTGGAAGTCAAAATGACCAAGTCACCACTAGCGCACTTGCACGGCCATAGCATGTACTCGAACGTGCATGGGCCGGACGCTCTCAATGCTCCATCCGCATTGGTAAAGCGAGCAGCCGATCTTGGCATGGACAGCATGTGCCTAACGGATCACGCTAGTGTCGCTGGCGTTCCGGCCTTCTACGAGGCCTGTTCCAAGGCAGGGTTGGCCGCGATCGTCGGCTCTGAGCTGTATGTCTGCACCGAGGCAGAGCTGCCGCTGCGGCCGGCCAATGGCGAGAAGATCCGCGCCTATGTCCACCTGCTGGCGCTCGCCCGCAACTGGGACGGCATGCTGGAGCTGTTTGCGCTGCTGTCCGCGGCCAACGACCCGCTCCATTTCTACCGGCGGCCGCGCAACACCTTCGAGGAGCTGCACGCCACCAAGAACCTGGTGTTCACGACCGCCTGCATGGGCGGCGTGCTGGCGCGCGACGACTATGCGCTGCAGGTGGCCGAGCTCGCAAGGTGCTGCGGTAAAGATCGTGTCTGGCTCGAGATCCAGGCCCTCAGCCATCCCGACCAGCATGTGATCAACAGTCGTGCGGTCGAGCTGTCGGAGAAGCTGGGGCTTGGGTTGGTTGCGGCTCAGGACTTCCACTACGCCGAGCCCGGCGGCCACGTGCCCCATGAGTGCATGATCAACATCGGCACCGGGTACACGATGGGCGACGCCGGCCGGCGCACTTATAACACCGATCAGCTGTTCGTCACGTCAGCGGCCGACATGCTCGGCATGTTCGCCACGGCCCACATTGCCACCGGCCAGCTCAGCAAGGATCATGTGCTGCGCGCCATCGCCAACACGCGAGTCGTGGCTGAGCAGCTGGATTTCAAGTGGGAGACGTTCGCCCCCAGCCTACCGGTGATGTCGGCCAATCCCGACGCCACGCTGATGCAGCTCTGTCTGGACAGCCTGCGCAAGCGTGGCCTCGACCGCCAGCTGCCGTACCTCGAGCGGCTGAAGTACGAGTTCGGGGTGCTGCAGAAATCGGGCTTCCTGAGCTACTTCCTGGTCCTGCACGACATCGTCGCCTGGGCACGCAGCCAGGAGATCATGATCGGCCCGGGTCGTGGCTCGGCCGCCGGCTCGCTGGTGACGTGGCTGCTCGGGATCACGAGCGTCGATCCACTCGTCCACGGCCTGATGTTCGAGCGCTTCTACCGACCCGGTCGCATCGACCTGCCCGATATCGACACCGACTTCGAGGACGTGCGCCGCGGCGAGGTGCTCGAGTACATCGTCAACCGATTTGGCGCCGACAACGTCTCGAAGGTCACGACCTTCAGCATGCTCAAGGCGCGCGGTGCGATCAAGGACGTAGCTCGCATCTTCAACATCAACAATGTCGAGGTCAACAAGGCCACAGTCGCCGTGACCGACGGCAAGCTTACCGACGACGAGGTGTTCGACCAACCCACGATCAAGGCGCTGTTCAGTCGCCACGAGGGACTGGAGACGTATGCCAGGGCACTGACAGGCGTCATTCGTGGCACCGGCGAGCATGCCTCGGGCATCATCGTCGCCGGCGAGCCGATCTCACGCCGCGGCGTCATGGTGCGCCCCAAGGAAGCTGGCGGGCTGCCGGCCGTGTGCTGGGACATGCGGCAGGCTGAGCAGCAAGGCCTGATGAAGGTCGACGTGCTCGGCCTGCGCACGCTGCAGGTGCTGCGCCGCGCCAATGACAATCTCCAGGCCAAGACCGGCGAGCGGATCGATTTCGAGGCACTGCCGCTGGACGACAGGCGCGTCCTGCAGCTGTTCAGCGAAGGCAAGACGGTCAGCGTCTTCCAGTTCGAGAGCGGCGGTATCCGCCAGGCTCTCAAGGAAGTGGGCGTCTCCAAGTTCGGCGACATCGTCGCGGTCAACGCGCTCTATCGCCCGGGCCCGATGGAATTCATCCCGCAGTTTGCGTATGGCCGCCAAAATCCCAGCCTTGTGCAGTATGTCAGTCCACGCATGAAGCCGATCCTCGAGCCCACTTATGGTGTGCTCGTGTATCAGGAGCAGATGATGCAAATCGCCAGAGATCTGGCGGGCTTCTCATGGGTAAAGGTCGATGGTCTGCGCAAGGCCGTTGGCAAAAAACTGCCGGTCGTAATGGCGAAATTTGAGGAGGAGTTCAAGGCGGGCGTCAAGAAGGACATGCTGACGATCCAGCTAGATGATGGCCGCAAAATCACCGTGCATCCTGATTGGCAATATCCGGTCGAAGAGAATAACGATCTACATACGGTGCGAGAGATAATGGATAACGACTGGACGATTAAGATTTGACGTGGTCTACGATATTGCCTAATATCATAGCGCGCAATCTGTCTAGTTCGGAACCCAATATGAATACCTCCATACGACGCAAAATCCCGAAGGAGTTCTTCGAGCAAGCTGCTGCCGAGGGTCGCTCGAGAAAGGAGCTGGCCGATCAGATAGGCTGCACGCCGGAGAACATTTGTCGCTACCTTAAGTCCTATAACCTGGACCTGCCTCGCGATCGCTCAGGACCGCAGCATCCAGTGCTTATACCGCGCTACGATCGTGAGTGGTACGAGGCGCGCATCGCCGAGGGTCTATCGGCCAGGAAAATCGCCGAGGTCGGCGACATCAAGGTTGTCACCGTCTACAAGTGGATGAGACTGCTGGATTTAAGACCAAGCCCGTCGCCAGAAGTCCTCGCCGAGGAGAGGTTGGCACGAGCAGCCCAGCACTCCGAAGCGATGCTGGCGCGCAGTCCATTCGGCGGAATCCGAATCCGCAGGGGCTATCGAGAAATCTTGAGCGGCCCGATTTGCGCACGACAGTACGTGCCTGAGCATCGCTCGGTGGCCGAGTCTGCCATGGGTCGGCCGCTGACTACAGACGAGAAGGTGCATCACGTCGACCAGAACAAGCTGAACAACGATCCGACCAATCTGCTCGTGCTCGGCGTGCTGGCACACGGAAAGCTGCACGCTGCCATGGCCGACTATCCGGACCTCGATCAGCGCGCGTGGCTGAAGGTCTGCGGCTTCCCATTCATCGACATTGGAACGTTGGTTCATGCCTAAGATCGTAGCGATAGAGGCCGAAGCCGGTACCGGCCTTACCGATCCATATGCCGATCAGCTATGGAGACTCGTCGAGAAGCAGGCGGGCTACGCGTTCAACCTGAGCCATGCCGTCTGCTACTCGGTGATCGCCTACTGGACGGCCTACCTCAAGGTCTATCACCCGCTCGAGTTCTGTGCGGCCCTGCTGTCGTCGACCGACAATAGCGAGACCGTGCGCGCGGCCGTGGACGACGTCACCAAGGACGGCATCACCATCCTGCCGCCCGACATCAATCGCTCGGCGGCGACCCTGTTCCTGCCCGTTGGCCATCAGATCATGAGCCCGCTCAGCGCCATCAAGGGACTGGGCGAGAAGGCGGCCAACATCATCGTGGCCACCCGCGAAGGCAAGATGGACAAGAACGGCCTGGTCGTGGGTGATTTTCGGGTCACGGCCAAGGGCACCACGACCTTCGATCCCACGACGGCCTCGGCAGGGCACTTCACGAGCGCCAACAATCTCGTGTCCCGCGTCTATGGGCGCGTCGTGAACAAGAAGATCATAGACATCCTGGGCGCCTGCGGCGCCATCCCCGACACGCCTGCTGACAAGGTGCGTAAGGCCGAGCTGCTGGCCGACACGATCCAGACCAAGATCGAGATCGGCGCCGGCATCCTGCCGGAGATGGTCGAGGCGCTCTATAGCCGGATCACGCCTCACCTAGTCTCCATGGCGACACAGGTCGCTGTGAACCCGATCGCCCCTGCCTGCGGCTCGCATCCCAAACTGATGGTCGTGCTCGACAAGCCGGAATGGCAGGATCGCGACAAGGGCGAGCTGGGGCACGGCGACGGTTTCAACGTGCTGCGGCAGGCACTCCTGAACGACTTCGGTCTGAGGCGCCCCGACCTGCACGTCACCAGCTTCTATCGCTTCTACAAGCCACCTAGGGGCTACGAGTCCATCGATGAGACGATGGCCAAACTGATGGAAGTCGAGGTCGACTATCTCAAGCCACCGCTGGTGCTGGCTTGCGGCGCCGGACCGGTCAAGTTCTTCACTGGAGAGAAGGTCGGCAAGATGCACGGCAAGATGATCGCCTGGAAGGGGCTGAGCGTGCTGTGTCTGATGAGTCCGGTTCAGGCTGCGATCGATCCAGACAAGCTGCCCGAGCTGCAGCAGGCGCTGCACGAGAATCTCGACAACGTGTTCAACTAATTACCAGGAGAGGGTGCCATGGCACTGGACTATACCGTCGATGCCGAAGTGGACATCAACGACCTCGAAGGCGAGCGAGTTCGCCAGTCATCGCTGATGGCCTTCTGGAACCAGCAGCACTACGAGGCGGTGCTGGCGTACAAGGCCGAGAAGACCGACTTCGACTCCTACGAAGCCAATATGTACCTGATGATCAAGGCGCAGCTGCAGGAGCGCGCCTTGCGTGACGGTGGCAAGGCCACCGTCACCGAAGCCGGCATCGACCGCGAGATCCGCCGCAACACCGCCTGGATCGAGCGCAAGCTCCGATTGGCGGTGCGCGAAGCCGAGGTCGATCGCATCAAGGGCGTGTTGACCGCCCTCACCCACAAGAAGGACATGCTGGTTTCCCTGGCGCTCGGGCAGCGCCAGGAGATGCGGACGATGACACAGTTTGCGGCCTAAATTCTTATTGACCACTGAGTTAGTAAGCCGTAAAATCACATCATCGACCAACTGACACGTCTCACTTGCTCACGTAAGCACTTCCAACTCCTACGAGGTCACGATGACGACTCTTGCTCTGCCGACCTATGACGTCGGCCAGATCAATGCCATGGTCAGCCAGACCAAGGCTTCGATGAGCCGGGACAACATGGTCCGGTTCAAGGCGGCAGGCCAGTATCGCCTGCGCTTCTACCCCCAGGGTGGCAAGCATCTCTCGCCGGCAGCCGGCGTCCAGCCTTCCTTCTGGAAGAAGTACGGCGTCCATCTGATCCCGCGCAGCGACGGTCAGACCGGCTACCACAAGATCGTGTGCAACGAGGCCACGTATGACCGGCCGTGCCCGGTCGATGCCAGGATCGGCGAGTTCAAGCGGTTCAAGAAGGCTGCCAACGAGCAGGGCAAGGCTGTCGACTCCCAGCTCGAAAACCTGATCGGCAAGTCCAATGCCGGCACCCGCTTCGTGGTCAATGCCACCATCGTCAGCGGCCCGCAGAACGCCGATCCGAACGCGATCGTCCCGCTCGATCTGGCTTACGGCCAGTTCGAGACCGTGCTGCTGATGATGCAGATCAACCCGATGCTGTTCCTGCCCGATCTCGGCAGCTTCGTGAACGTGATGGTCTCGCCGAACCCTGGCGGTCGCAAGGGCTTCTCGATGAACATCATGGGCGTCGAGCCGGCAACGTCGGTGACGATCGACCTGAACAAGCTGCTCGACCTCGACATCGTGGTCGAGGCCGAACTGCGCAATGCATCGCCAGCGGAACTGTTCACCGGCGACTTCTTCAACCCGCTGCCAGCGGCCGGCGCGCTACCGGCGCCCACTGCTGGTGCACCGCTCGGCATCCCGGCACATGCCGGCATCATGGGTGCCGGAGCGCCGTCGGTTGCTCTGCCGCCAGCACCCGTGCCCATGCCTGCGCCAACGCCTGCCCCGGTGCAGACGATCATCCAGCCACAGCCTCCAGCCGCCTTCAGCCCTGGCGTGCCGGCCAATGTCGACGACGCGGTGGCTGCCGCGGTCGCCGGCATCGTTACGCCCCCTGCCCCTGCCCCTGCCCCTGCCCCTGTTGCCGCGGCGCCCGTCGCCGAGAC